>JAABUX010000581.1_pt1 | contig 61750 bp, 49 predicted proteins | sample 5561851 | NCBI WGS metagenome assembly JAABUX01 (sample SAMN10711883, study PRJNA513361) | rock metagenome | isolation source: Antarctica rocks | place: Antarctica: Victoria Land, Richard Nunatak red sandstone | collected 2016-01-03
GACATCGTATATTGATATCATACAAACGGACGAATGTAGCGTTTGGTAGGAAATTGTGTATGTAATTTCTGATGATGTAGCATCTGAGGGGGTTCAGGCCCCCTCGACGTATTTGCGTAGCAGGAGGTATGGTCCTCGGTTTCTGAACGTGAAGCAAAGCGAAGCAAGGAGCGAGAATGTGGTTTGTTTGTTTGAGATGTTTAGCTAGACATGATTCATCTAAGCCTGTTTTTACTTCGCCGGTCATCGCCTTGATCAGTAACGCATGCATGCTGGATTGTAACAAAAGATGAAGTTAGAGATGAGCCTCCTCTGCCATTAAATGGAACAGGTTAATGTGCTAGGTGTCCCATTTCCTCACGACGCTTGCTAGAGGAATGCTTTGTCTGGTTTTGGCTGTAAGCTGGTATCGAAGCAGACCGGAGGTTGAGGTTGTGGCTAGAAGTGGCGTATGGTGTGGTAGTGCAGCCGAAAAGGTGGCGAGGACCGGGATTCGTTGACCAAGGGACGAAGGAGGAGTAAGCATGCCGTGAGTGCTGTTGATACAAATAGCGACTGCGAGCCGTCTAGAAAGGTGAAAATTTACGTTTCGGTGAGGTAGGATTCGTTGAAGCGTGTATTGAAGATCCAAGGACACATGCTGATTGTGGCGTATCCAATAATGCAGACGTGAGCAACAGTGGCTGCTACAGCCATATGGAGTGCATTTCGAGTGCCGAGTGGCTGGTTTAGGGCTCTATCACATCAAGATTTCAGCATAATCGAACAACAAGGATAGATAGCTAGCCATACAAGGTAGGAAAAGACTAGTACCTTCACAATCAGTATCCATAGCCCCTTCCTCCTTCTTGACAACCCCAACCTCATTCACCGTCTATCCTCATCAGCCAGATCCCACAGCATCAACCTCAACAAGAAGGATGAAACCATACCGCGTGCGCAGCCAAAAACAATTCCTCTGCAAATCCACCGCCCAACTTGACCATACGGCAGATATCCTTCAAGACAATAGGGTCCAAACACCGCATCAACGGCGGCGCCACCCGCGCAAAGAAAGCTTTGAAGGGACCGTTCTCGTGATCGAGTTCTTCGTAATACATGTCCTCTGCCCAATCAAAGAATGTGGCCGGCGTGATCTTCGCTAGGATCTTGGATGTGGAGAAGAGCTTGACGACCTGCTTTTGTAACCCGGGTAGGACATAAACCTGGCCGAGAGTTCGAAGTCAGCACCGGCTACCATGGCATAGAGTCCAGCTTTGGAAGACAAATCTGGAAGGAAGGATTCTGAGTACACGTACCTTGGCAATGCTCATGAGCTCGCGGATCTCGGCAATGCGTTCGAGGGCCGTAGGCTTGGTCTTGGAGAGTTGGAACGTGTCCTTGTAGAGGTACTGGAGCATTTGCTCGAAAGCGACAGGGTTGTGGGCCATGAGGGGCAAAAGGTTCTGCTTCGTGGCCCTCTTGCTGGATTTGGCTTTTTGGACTTCTTCTCGGAACTTGGACGAGCGGTTGAGGACGGATTCGTGGGCATGGAATTGGTGGCCGTTGGGTCCAAGCTGGATGATGAAGATTGTGGCGGTGAAGTTGCTGGTGGATGTTAGCTGATGTCCCGTTGACGAGCATGAATGTCGAATGAGTGGATGGAACCCTCTAGGTAGTCTCGAGCATGGAGGGGAGACTCTCTATGCCTTTCACGCCATTGCAAGGGCAACTTACGCCAATTCGCCATTATCCAAAGGCAGCTCAGTCTTGGCACTTGGTGCTTGACGCTGTACCGCTGAAGTCCGGACACGCTTCTTCGTAATTCTGCCAGTGATGGAGCCACCAGTCGATGCTGCTGATTTAGCGCGAGCACGCTTCAAGACCTTCTTGGTAACACTCTCTTTGCCCAGAGGTGCAGACCCTTGCGTATAGCTAGTAGAAAGTTCTGCATCAGACTCGAACAAGTTGACAGGCGAGTGTGCTGCAGCCCAGTCGGAAGCTTCGTCTTCCGGATCGGTGCTTTCAGCTGGTGACCGCCGCTCCGTGGAAGCATTCGTCAATGGCTCGGGTGTAAGTTGAGTGTTGCACATACCCTTCGTGCCCAACGCAGTGGACTTAGATGCTGTTCTTTTAGTAGACTTACCCACGGCTACCGTAGCATGGGGAGTGGCGTTGTTAGGGATAGAAGGCAATGACATGGCAGTGGTGACGGTGCGTTCCACAATAATTGGCGCGTTAAGGACCGTTGTAGACTGCAAAGACTTGCCAGTTGAAAGGGTGTCGGCCATGATAGTGGTAGGTACCACTTGCTTAGGGCGCTCAGGAATCGACAATTCCGTCATGTGACACCAGTAGATCTGTGCGATGTGAGCGTTGATGGGCAAGTGTCGGGACTGAACAGGTTTGATGAGAAGTCTTGATAGCGACGTAGCACGAGGGAGCTATTTGACTCTCGCAGAAAGAAGGCTGTGGGTATTGGGAAAGTGGGAAGCGAGACGCTAGGCGAACGGTGTTGATGAAGCTGTTTTGGCGAAGGGCTAGCTCAGGATCGCGAGATCTCGACGCGTAGCTTCTGCAAATGGTTGCTAATAGAGATGAGGAACCGGAGGAGGTTGCCAGAATATCACGAAGGCTGGGCTTGTTCTTTGTGACTTCTACGAAACACTGAGTGAGTATACCGAACGGAGTGACGCTCAAATCGTAGCTTTGTTGTATTTCAGATGGTATTGTGGTTCGCTCTACTGACTGTGTCGTGGCAATTAGTCCGAGGTGAGAGGATATGATAGACCGTTTGGTCCGACACGTCAATTTTCACCAATTAGAGTGACTGAATACTGACCATACAGACGGTCGGATAGCGCATTACTCTCCAAGAAATCATGAGGGACGTTGGTCGGGCAAGTGATCGTTGCGTTACTTGGATGGTAGGTCGTGAGTACGACAGGTGAGGATATTGACTCGCCGTTGGACATGCTCGGCCCACCTGCTTCACCAATTGATCTGTGCATGAGACGTCGGCTGTTGTCGGGATTTTGGTGAAAGGAACATCAAGGTTGCCGGTCGAACAATGGTAGATATCTATGGATGCTTTCAAGCGTGTGCTCTACTCTATGCCAATATTGTAGGATTAGGACTCCTTTATACTGTGGAAGACATGTTATAGAATTTAGACTCTGAGTACATGCGATCTGGATACTGCGTCAAAAGAAGTCAGTAGTCAACAGATGAAACGGATGATTGGAGTTCATGCCTTTTGGCACGAAAGCCCCCTTCCTCCACGCAAGATTGCCCCTGAAGAGCCGTGAGACCTTTCTCCGACCACCTTTTCCCTCCGCTCTGCCTTACATGGCCCTCTTGGACGAAAGGGGATTAAGATTTAGCCTTTCCCACGCTGCGGTCTAAGTCAAGAGATCCGCAACTGAAAGCTGTTAGCTTTGATTGAGATATAGATTATGGAATGTGGACGCACCGTTCATGGGCATTTCATCGATTTGTGTTGAATAATACACTAATCAAGGTCAGCAAGGCCAAGTCGTATACACATCAACACCAGCTTACATTCAATATCACGCAAGATGCGGACGTCTTCGCTGGTCACAAAGTTAATAGCCACACCCTTCCTTCCGAATCGCCCGCTTCGACCGATTCTATGAATGTAATTTTCACGATTGCTGGGCAGGTCATAATTGATCACAAGTGATACCTGCTGAACATCGATACCGCGGGCCCATACATCGGTCGAGATGAGAACACGAGAATTGCCTTGACGGAAGTCCTGCATGATGCTGTCACGCTCCTTCTGAGGCATTTCACCATGCATTGAAGACACCGTGAAATTAGCCTCCCGCATTTTGTCCGTCAACCAATCGACCTTTCTACGAGTGTTGCAGAAGATGACAGCCTGGGTAATCGTAAGAGTATCGTAGAGATCACACAGAGTATCAAACTTCCATTCTTCTTTCTCTACGGCGATAAAGTATTGCTTGAGACCTTCCAATGTCAATTCGTCACGCTTGACGAGGATACGAACAGGGTCCGTCATGAATTTCGTGGTCATATCAAGCACGTCGTAGGGAAGCGTAGCTGAGACCACTACGACTTGTGTCGCAGGGGGAAGGTACCGGTAGACGTCGTAAATCTGTTCGCGGAAGCCACGATTGAGGAGCTCATCTGCTTCATCAAGGACAAGTATCTTGATGTTTCGAGTACGTAGGTTGCGGCGGCGAATCATATCTGCGACCCGTCCTGGAGTTCCCGAGACGATGTGTTGGCCATAGTCAAGCTTGCGAATATCTTCCCCAACATTTGTCCCACCAATGCAAGCGTGGCACTGTACGTTCATGTAGTCTCCGAGTGCCATGACGACCGACTGAATCTGTGTGGCTAACTCTCGAGTGGGAGATAATACCAGAGCTTGCGTCTCCCGGATGGCAGTGTCGATCACTTGAAGACAGCTGATGGAGAAGGTAGCCGTCTTACCAGTACCGGACTGTGCCTGGGCGATGGTGTCTCTTCCTTTGCATATCTGGACTATGGCTCGGGATTGAACGGCGGATGGCGACTCATATCCATAAGCATAAATACCCCGAAGCAGGTTTTCTTTGAGCTGCATGTTCTCGAAGGTCGGCGCAACGGTGACCTCCTTCGATGTGGAGAACTCCATCTTCTCTGTTTCCAGTCAGCCGTGCTTTGAGTTGCTGTACCGGTTAGTTTGCCTACCCTCCATATTTCTGTCAATCCCGGCCATGATGGTTACTCAATTTGTTTGTCGTTGAGTATATTAGGGTGCGATTATAGATGTTAGATGTTGAAGGTTGGACCTTGCAAATGTTTAGCCGCGATTCTTCCGCTCCCGCGCTCTGATTGGCCAGCAATGAATGGCTTGGATTTTGACTCTCCAATCTTCATAACTTCTACACTCCCTACGATTAACCTGTTGGTCTTTGTAAGGCTGACTTCAAGGGCTGAGGGCTGACAGTTTATCCTATTCTACTCGGCGTCTTCTGGTCTATAGCCCGCCATGCTCATCGAGGAGCAGCGGTTCCTGCACGAAGACCTTGAGAGGTTGGAGCAGGGTATCAGTGACCGAGTTGCGGAAGATCCAAGACATGTATACGCCACGACTGCTTTGTTGATGACTGAATCTGGTATACTGACTGCTACTTAGATCAGGGACAGACTGAATCGAGACCACCAGATTGCCGGCTTTCTTGACCGCATCCAATTGCAGTCGAAACGACTTCTCGATATATACGATGACACCGAAGGATTGCGAACGAAAGAAATTCAATCCATAACTACCGGAGACCCTTTCGATGAATTCTACAAACAGATGACCGAGATTAAGGACTTCCACCGTAGATACCCCAACGAACCTGTTGAAAACCTGGAGAGGGCATACAAGCGGAAGACGTCAGGCGAGGGAGAGTCGGCAACGACGGAGGTAGATAACATGTTTGCTGGAGAAGAGGCCTTTGGTCGATTCCTCGATCTGACGACCGTGCATGAAGAGTTTCTCAATCTGCATGACATCAAGAGAGTCTCGTACCTCCAATATCTTACGATGTTCGATAGCTTTGGCCCGCCTTTGATGAACTTAAAACGCGCGCAAAAGAATACCGATCAATATTTCGGTTATGTGGGACACTTAGCAGATTACTTGGAAAGCTTCTTGAAGCGGACAAGACCCTTAGAAGATCTAGATAAGATCTTTACCTCAATCGACCAAGACTTTGAGAAAGCTTGGGAGCAGGACTCGGTACCTGGCTGGAGTGCAGAAGTCCAACTTGCAGGACCAGCTGCACCAGTGACAGAGGGCACTGGGGAAGGGGTTTGGTGTCCGGACTGCGAGAAGGAATTCAAGAATGACAACGTCTACAAAAGCCATTTGACTGGAAAGAAGCACATCAAAGCCGCAGAAGCGCGGAAAGAACGAGGGTCTGCCAACGGTATGGCCAACGGAGACTCAGCGAATGAGGATGCCAATATTCGCGGCTCTACAGTGCAACGACTCAAGGAACGTGCCTTAGCAGAGCGTGAATATCGCATTCGGCGGCTGGCCGCCATGATGGAGACAGTACGCACAGATACCCGTGTCAATGTCGAGCGGAAACAAGGCATGACGGAGCGTGAACGGCAGATGGAGTTGGATACAATTTTCGCCGAGTCCACCCAAGCTCCCCAGCGCAACGGAGATGACGAGTCCGACTCCGAGGGCGATGAGAAGATATACAACCCTTTGAAATTACCGTTGGCGTGGGATGGTAAACCCATCCCCTACTGGCTTTACAAGTTACACGGTCTTGGGGTGGAGTTCCCATGTGAAATTTGCGGAAACTTTGTATATATGGGACGACGGGCATTTGATAAGCATTTCAATGAAGCGAGACACATCTATGGACTCAAGTGCTTAGGCATCACGAACACGATGCTATTCAGAGAGATCACTGGGATTGAGGATGCCCTCAAATTATGGGACAAAATCCAGCGGGACAAGAAGAAAGAAAAGGCTGGCGGGGAAAACATTGTGCAGATGGAGGATGCGGATGGCAATGTCATGCCGGAGAAGGTATACCTTGAGTAAGCACCTCTTCACCGGAAATGCATGGAGCAATTGCTGATCGAGTTCCAGTCTTCAAAAGCAGGGTCTTCTATAGTCTAAATCAGCTGTGGTCAACGCCATATCAATCGCTGGCTTCATCGTCGAGCAAGCCTCATCCGGAAAAACGAGGCAGACACTAGAGAAGGTGCCAAACCCACCAAGCTAATCGGACCGTGTCTGACTTATTGGCGCAGTATTCTCTTCCCTGCGACGGTCGTTCGGGACGAGTACATAGGGCTGTTATAGTGGAGCAACAAGCACCATGTGAGCAGCTCTATGCCCTCCGGTCCTTTTCGAGCAACCTTTCATGTCGCTATCCATGAATCTGTCGCATTTTTGATGTCTCCTCTTCGTAATAGCGTCCTATGCGATGACGAGGAAAAGAGGGCCTCGAAATTGGGCACAGATCTTCCAGCAACGAAGGTGAGACTCAATGTCAAGCCTGAGCTTGTATTTTACCAGCGCAAACATAACGCCGGAATTGGCTAGGCAAGTCCACGCTAGAATTATTTCAGCGCGGAATTCATATCACGCCTCTGAGGCTCTGTCGTACTTTCGTTCCCATCTCATCCGACATGCAGGCCTATCCTCACAGGCTCCTATAGTACTTCCGATACTCAAGCAGCGTTGCTGTGGGCGGCGACGGTTAGCGGACGACAATACCGTATGATCGAGCCGCAAATTTGTCGGTCCTTCCTCCATGCCTTATGGTGCCTGCTTCACTCTCGGAGAACAATGGAACGGGGCGCACATGAACGAGAAGGAAAGTCCGAATACATCGCCTGATTCAGCACCCGATCCTGCAAGAGAGAAGGAGGGAGATACGTCGTCATATGGAGGCTCTGCGGTCCAGAGCGTCTGCTATTCGGCGGCTATCTGCATCCTCCACGTGCTTCCAATTGCCCTACATGCACTGCAGACATCTTAGCTGTTTGTGACCCTTTCTCATTCGCCTATATTTGCGTATGTTCAGCCTGACTCAGGTCGCCCAGGATTTTGTTGCACTTTACGGAATGCCGAAGCCGACTTCCCGTGCTCCATGTACACGAAAACGAAAAGCCGTTCTTTCATGCATGGCTGTCTAATACCTGTCAGCTTGGATGCCTTGACTCACTCCCACGATGTCGTCCCTTACATCATCTGGTAGTGCGTTTGAGTGGGCTGATACTTCACCTTTGCATCCGGAATCCGATCGAAGATCTGAAACGTCTCTAGTGTCATATCTCGTTCTCCCTACCATCCTCCCATGAGCCTCGTGCAAGCAAACAAGCCTTCTCCTACCGCTCGAGTCTCTTGGTCAGCTCCTTGTACTGTCGAGACCTATATCACCTCCCAACGACTCCTTGACTTAGGCTGACATGGCTCGTCCCTTCAATGAAACCACGCGTCCGGTCCTTCGTGCCCACAACAGCTACCACGGTTACGAGAAATCTAGAACTGTCATCGATGGCGACACTCCTTCAAACCCAATATATGAAGGCTACGATATCACGCCTAGAGAATCAACCCTCGGCGAAAACCAAGGAAGGTGGTATCGTGCGGACACGACAGGAATGCCTACCAGCCAGCGAGATCTTCAAAAACTCGTTCGAGACCAAGCTTCAAGTAGTACCACTGCTGTTGAAGCATTGCTCGACAGGAAGATGCAAGGATCGAAACGTAAACATATTTACAGTTTCATTGACAGCAGAGACTCAGCCTCTCCCGAGAGGAAACACCATTTGGTATTTCTCAAACTTAACCGAAATCCTAAGAAGGGAAACTCGAAGAAAGCGAGACCGAAGACGCTGTCAATGAATATAATCCTCGAAGGCAAACTGCGCCCGCGTAACAACGTTGGTCCACCGTTACCGCGCTCAATGTCATCTCAAGGCTCCTTTCGCGCAACTGGGGATTTGCCCACTACCATTCATGGAAGTGCGGTATCTATGCTAGGCACAGTCAGTGCACCGATCAACACACCAAGGCCTCAGTATCTACCTTCGTACTCAGGAAAGACAGCCCAGACTGGCCCGAATCGCCCTCCGACAGTACAAATTTCCAACAGTCAGAATGGTATGGGCCAACGATATGCTCCATCGGCGCCCAGAACGACCATATACGACAGGGACGGATTGGTGAGCTTGGTGCCATCGTCTCCTTCGTCGGCGTTGTCATCCGACACTATTAGGTTGTCCCCTCGGAGGCTATCAAGTTCCTCATCGCCAGTTGACACTCCATCCATCTCCCTATTGAGGACCAGCGCTCATTGCGCCCGGGGAGGTCATGACTCTGGAGCTCAGTGTTCATATATCTCCAATGGTACTCAGACTGATATGAAGTGGGATACCTTTGACAACGGTCGACTAGTTCTCACACCAACAGCCAGTCTGAAAGTACGAGAAGAGCCAGACCAGCGCGCTGAGACTGGCAAGCCTTGCGTGGATGCACTTGAAGCTTCTTCCGCTCATGGCCTCGAAGGAAAGGCTCAGGAAGCTGCCAATGTTACATATGAGAAGCCAATATGGATGGATAATATGCAGCCAGGTCAGTGATCCTTCAAACCCCCAGCTGCATTCATATTTTGGAAAGGGCTTACAGACATGAAGTCAACACGCCCACATTTAGCCACGAAAGCGTTGACCTAAATCCCGTTGACGTAGATGGAATTTCTGTAAACAAATACCAAGAGCCCAACGTTGCTGAATATTCCACTGGAAAAACTCTACCGCTACCCGAGGAAACACCAGGGCGCGGAAAAGGCCAAACATGTTCTTCCAGTAACGTCCCTCGACCAGCGCTCAAGACCACTTCGCCATCCATCACCCCAAAGACAAGCTCTGGCCACTTGACGGAGAACGCCGCTTTCATGCGCAACGACATCAACATCTCCGAAGCTCTCTCAGGATTGCCACGAACTGCTCGCCCTCAAGAGGGTTACTTCCCTCCACCAGCATCAGTCCCAAACTCTCAACTGCAACCGCGAAGACACTCCGACGACGCAACGCCGCCTCAAAACAAAAGCAAAAGTAAAAGCGTGAGATTCGACCTCTCCTCCCACGCCAGTACATTTCCCAACACTCCCATAACAGGAACCCCACCCTCGTCCCCATCATCAAGCTCATCCTCCGAACCACCCTGGAGCCCCAAGACTCCACTAAAAATGACACAACCCACCACCCCATGTTCCACCCCACCACGCCCCCCACTCCCAAGATCATCCCACAGCTCCTCCACCCACAGCCGTCACAAAACCCCTCACCTCCCCCAACCCTCCCGCAGCTCCTCCTATCGTGATCTCCCCCGCAGCCACGCGAATAACGAAGAGGAGGGCTGGTGGTTGACGGTACCTACGAATGTCAACCGCCGCCAGTCGGCTGGTGCGCAGCAGCAGCCTGTGCGGAGACCTTTCGAGTGCAAGGTCGAGCGGTGTCGTGAGTCGGGGTTTTTTGCGTCGAGGGAGGAGTTGGGGCGGCATGGGCGAGTGGTGCATGGTGTGGAGCATAGGGGTAGTATCTAATGGTGATCAGGTAGAGTTCCGATATGGGAGCATGGTTTTGGGCGTTGAGATAGACTGTTTTCATTTGTGGATTGGTGCCTTTGATGCGCTATACTACTCCACTCCTTTATTAATATCATCTAACTAAATATCCGCGCGGATAGACGTTCATCTACAGGAACTAATCAGAAAAAGATATAGATCACACATCATCCATGACTGTCCATTCTGTATCTATTCTTATTTCTATTGACAGTGTTGATCACGACTTATGAATTTATTACCATAGAAAATACATAACATCTTGAGCCTACCGTCTGTGTTTGCAATCAGCGCAGTGCTTCAGGCGCTGATTTTTGGTGACGCGGCGTGATTTTCTGGCGACTAGCAGTCGCACTTGGAGTAGCACTCAGTAGCATTCAGTAGCAGTCGCAATCGCTTGTCCAGGCGCACATTTCTAGGCATAAATTCCCAGCACATTGATTGTTCAATTGACAGTAGAAAAAGTAGCAAAGGGCAACGAGATTGTGCTCCAATAATGATACTATTCGTATCTATCAACCAAGTAAATTAGCTAACAACAACGCGAGCATGCGTCCATATCCACCTGAATTACGACCCAAGATGCAAAACGACCATCGGTACGTACGTACTCCTCACCAACGCCTCGCTAAAAAGGACAAATAGGAACAGATCCATCAGTATGCATTTCATAACGCATCCCACCCCCATATCGTAACGCCTCCATCGAACCCCTTGCTTACAAGTACCCCATCCACAACGCGTCCGTCCCAGCCAACAATTGCGGATTGACCGCCCTCGCAACCAAATCCACCACGGTCTGATTGGCCGGGATATTCCCCTCAGGCGGCTTCGCAAGACTAACGGCCTTCTTGACGACGAGTTCGCAATTCGCCGTCGTCGTCTCCCGCAAGGGTGTCGCATCCGCGCCACCTTTATGCTGCTGCGTGAACCAAAAGATCATCTCGTCGCGCACGAAGATGGAGAGCTGCTGATCGAGTTCGCTGCCGTTTTCGGGCTCGGTGAGACAGCGGGCTATGGCCATGAGGGACGGGGAGAAGAGGCCTTCGGTCGCGAGCGGGCCCATCAGGGTTTGGAGGTTGGGCGTGAGGCGGAAGGGGACGGGTTCCGGGTTGTGGAAGAAGGGTTTGCCGTTGACGAGGGCGGGGATGAGTTCGGAGCCCCAGACGTTGCCGGAGGAGCGGGAGATGGAGAGTTTGTAGGGGAAGCGGGCGGACATGTGCATGGTGTAGGTCATGAAGGTGAGGGCGGCGAGCTGGTAGGAGAAGCGTTTGCGGAAGAGGAAGAAGTCGGCGTAGGAGGGGTAGGTGGCTTGGAAGAATTCGAGGGCGAGGTTGGGGGAGACCCATTTCGTGCGGATGGCGGTGTAGATTTCTGTGCGGAGGGCGGCGTGGTGGGATGGGTCCGGGGGGTTCTGAGGGTTGGGACGGAGTTTGTCCATTGTGAAGAGGATGGGGTCATCTCTGTTGATGCCGTTGCGGCGGCAATAGTCTTCGTATATACCTTGGAGGGAGACGTAGGATGCGTCATCTTGGACTAGGCGGAGTGATGGAGCGAGCGGTATCATGAGTGGTAGAAAGAAGCTCAAATTGCGTCGTCGACTTTCTTTTCTCTTTGCTAATGTACCATTGAGAATGCGGAAGAGCTGCAGGATCCGCTCCTCTCTTCGACTGTGTCGCGGTGCTGGATGCTGAACGGCGAATGGATGCACGCTGCCATCATGACCACGAATCTTCAGCCGTCGATGTGAGAAGCCAACGGTCCTTGCAAGGTCGACATTTGGTAAGAACCTCTCGATCCTGACGAAGTCGCTGTTCTTATCACGGTGCTGCAGATATTGCCCGGGTACCTCGACATCATCAAACTTCGTAAACTTGAAATCGCTGAGAGCCTGACTGAACTGCTCTAGGTTCCCGACCAGGGGCCTACGATCGAGCTTCTCCTCGAATTTGTCTCTCCACTTTCGCAGTTTATGTATGTACTCGTACATGGTCGGTTTCTTCGCAACAAAGTCTTCCTCGAACGAGCTTCGGATGTGCGGCGGTAGGATTGTCTCAGCAAATCGACGAATGTTCGCTTCTGTAGCTAGAGGAAGCTTGAAGTCTTGCGCATAAGCGCTCGGATTACGTCCAATATACTGCCGAACGTTAGCAAGTGGGACCAGTATATGGCAGATGATGTTGTTGAATGAGGACAACCTACAGAGAACCCATCATTGAGCAAGGCCACGATCAACCTATAAGCGTCTTCATCCGGTGGGCATTTGAAATGCTTATGAATTTGATCCACCATCGTCTCCATTGACAGGGCAAGCAAAGGAAATGTCGTCTTCAACACAGCCATAATCTCATCAGAATACTCCCAGGGCTTCTTCTGAGCTGGTTCTGTCCCTTCGTCAGCAGTCGGCTGGACTTCCCCGTTTGTTCCATCGGTTTCATGTTTGACAGCTTCTCCGTTGACGGTGGGGCCGTTCGTCTGAGTATCGCCATTAGCAGTTCCCGGCCTCGAAGAACTTCCTTGTCGGTCATGCGGAGTAGCATTGCTGGTACCGGGTGAACCTTGCTTGACGGTCGGAGATTGCTGTTTGGTGGTGTTGATCCTAGCTTGCTTCTGATCCTGGGCTTTCTTTATGGACAACATGTCTTCGCGTGTAGTTCGGAGCAGAAAGTACAACGCTTGCGGATAAGCCTTGGCAATCTTGACCAGGGCATTGCGGGTGAGTCTCGCTTCGCGATGATTGAGACTGGTGAGAAGTTGTGGTATGAAAGTGATCCAGTACCACATCGGTGTTTCCCCTTTGAAGTCCTCAAATGCCGTCGAAATCTGGCTATCCCCACCGTCGATGCTCAGGAGCCACAATATACGACTCAGCAGTTTGCGTGATTTGGCGTTCTTGAAAAGGCCTGCCGCTTCCAGGTAGCAGCTCACAGCAGCAGCAGCGCGCTCCATGTTTTCCGGCTCGTCTTTGAACATCATATCGTTGTAGTATCCCCACTCAGCCCAAGCTTTTGGCAGCCGAATGTCGTAGAATAGGGCTGTACCAAAAGCCTCATTGGCCTCCTCTTTATTGTTGAGCTTGGCTAGAAACATGCCTTTCAGCGTAAAGAATTCGGCCTTCTGTTGCTGTCCAAAGTAATTGAGATTTGTGTTATTGATGACGTCGAGACCACTGTTCAGCTCGTTCTTATTTTGATAGTGGCACTTGGCTTGCTCTCGCAGCTTGAGGAAGGCTTCCTGAATCTCGATATTCGGTAAGGTGTAGATCTTGCTGAGTTGTGCGATGCATACTTCAGGGAGCTGGTGCTTGCGCGCTACATGCGCAAAGCGATTGATGATCCAAGCAGTCTCATGAAATCCACGATAAGCGTATGAGTTGCCTGTAGCATTGGTTTGTTGGGGTCCAAGTAGGTTGAGATAGGTTCGATTGATGAGATGAAAGATGTGCTGCCGCCAGGTGACCAGGTCCTGCCAGGCGTTGATATCGTCCCATATATTGGGCAGCCGATCTCGCCAAGTCCCTAGAAGTAGCTTCAGCTCTTGAGACTTTCCGTCGAGGTTGGCTTGATTGGTTTGGGAAAGACTGATGCAGATGACGTTAGCATCGTGCAGCTCTACCAATTGCTGAAAGTTCTGCAGAATGGGAATGTGAGCATTGGTGATCCTCTTTGGAAGCTGATGCCATTTTCGAATGGATAGCTGTATGGACTCATCACATATTTGACTGAATTGCTGTGGGCCTTCTTGCTTTTCATGAAATTTGAGTAATGCCATGAATGCATTGAAGAAGGTTCTTCGCGGTGTAGGTGCATCAGAGACAGCTTTGATGATGCCGCTTAACTGCTCCGAATGTTCTGCACTAGTCCAATTGTCAAGGTTGCGCCATGACGATTCCAGTAACAGATCATTGAAGTTCTCATGCTTCGCAAACTCATTTAAAATCTCCCATTGCTGTAGTTTCTGCGCACACAAGACCCAGTGGTCTTCCCAAAGCATGTACTCGCCTTGAGAGTACGGTGTTACACCTGTCCTTGCTTTGATCTGAGCTGCCTCATACAGTGCCTGAGCTCTGTCCCACTGCCCGTTCTGCTCATACGAAAGACCTGCATTGGTCTCCACATATTTACATCTCCGTCGCCATGTACCGTAAAAGAAATCATCCTCCTGAAGACCAGCGTATACCTCGACCAGAGCGTCAAGATTGCCTTCGCGGACGGAGGGTGTATCAATCAACGGAGTCATTGCTTGCTCCTCCAATGATATGGCAGCGGTATACCACGCATCATATGTTCTGCTCAGGAACTTCATTACGTGAGCCGGGATTTTGCATTTAGGTGCTGCTCTGACGCTTCCTTCCAGTAGAGCTTGTACCACGTTTGGCCTTTTGTCAACTTGGCGCTGATGGTAGTCCCGAGTCAGTAAAGAGATCATGCCCTTTTCAAGCTCGCCACGGTCATCTCGTGAAAGTATTGACCAGCACAATGGAAATAACGCCACCCAAATCTCGTAGGCAACGTCGCCATCCGTGTGCTGCAGTTGGCAAAGTGGCTCAAGGACGTCACGAGCCCTCACGTCTCCGAGGTCCATGTAGAAGCGTTTGTGTTGTGTCATAAGCTCCTCGTATTTGTCGTCCAGCATCTGGTCGTCCTTCCGTGGGTCATTACTGGAGATCCCAAATAGTTCCCGTGGCGGCATCATCTTGAAATCCTCCGAGTCCAACTGGATTGTGGTGTTCATGTCCACTGTGCCAAAGATCAATTGTATCGCTTGGCTTAGCCAAAAAGTCTCTGCTAGTGTGTCCCAATTCTGAGATGTTAGGACATAGACGAGTCGAGCGCTTGCAGTTCTTGTCAAGCTTCGATCGAAGATTGTCATAAACCTATTCCGCATATTCACATCCTGAGCCCTTGTACCGACCAAGAAAGCGTGCTCCAGTCTAACAGTCAGCTCTGTCCTCGTGATCTTGGAATCTTCGTAAATCCGAATTACCAAATCCAAGAACTTATGAAGTAGGGTGGGATCAGGACGTGCCTCGAAGAGAAGCATCTTGTGCAGTACAGCAGTTTTCTCTTTCAACGTTGGCCACGGATCGCTGGAGTCGAATATCCAGGTCTCCACCATTTCCAAGACCCTCTCGCATAGCTTCGTGTTTTGTGATCGCTCAACAAGCGAAGCTAGTACACTGAGGAATGGTCGTCTTTGATCTCCAAGCGTGGCCATGCGTGAGGAGATGATCCAGATTGCCTTCAAGATCAGTTGCGTGGACAACTCCATATCACGCTCATCAAGCGCCCCTGGTGGTCCATCAGCAGGCCGCATACCGGGTGGCAATCCGGCAGGCAAGACCTGCTGTGCAACCTGTTCCTTCGCTAACTTCTGTTGTAGCGCACGCATGATGGCAGGAATATGCGTCTCGATCTCCTTCGGTCGGACACGTGCCATCGTCTCGTAGATACTGATAGCGGCAACAAGATTGCCATCTCCCATTGTCGTCGTTGCCACCCCTGAGATGAAGTTCATGAAATCCTTGGCTGGCGTGTCAACTTCCATGTCATCTTCCTCTCTAGTCTCCTCCGGTAGCGCTTCAAGAATGCGTTGAAACATAGGACGAATGTTGCGATTCCCATCAAGCTTCTGGTCGCTTGTGTGCATACAATCTTGGATCTCAGCGTTGTCTAGCCTGCTTGGCTTTTCCAGTAATCTTTGTATCTGAGGTAATTGTGCAACGACCCATTCATCCGACTTCATGTTGAGAACGACACGTACGATCTGGAGCGTATTTATTACGCTTGTCACAGTTTTGTCGTCTCCCTTGTCTAGCTTGTCTGAGCACAAAATCTGCTCAGATATTCTCGGAAATAAGTCAACCTCCAGATCCGCCCAATGCTCGGGAGAGAGAAGGTCATGGAAAAGCCCGATCGCCTTTCTACACATTTCATTTGGAGGTAAAGGAATCGTTGGGCTTGTGGAGTGAAGCTCCCTGAGTTTCACACTAGGCACAGGATACCGCTCTGGTAGAACACTAATGAAATGACTGAGGTACTTGATGAGCATTGTTCGTAGGGGCATCGGAATTGTGTATTCGTTTCGTTCCACAGTCAATGGAGGCCCTAGATTTAGCGCAGGTGATGCAGAACCTCCCTCTGATGATTCTAGCTTGCGTCTCTTGACAGGCGATGAATCCGTTGAATGTGAGAGTGGACGATCGCCACCATTATGGACTCGTTGTTCCTCCCATCCTAAAATCATCTGGATCAAGTTGAGTACAAGTTTTTTGTGCTCGTTTGATGGGTTCGGAAGCTGTGCTATCTTCGACAATGTGGGTATTATCGTAGGGATGAAATGCTCTCTAGCTTCATAGAACAAAATTGGATGCCGTACCATGAATTGGAAGATGCCGATCAACTGTTGGAGATTGGAGCTCTCCTCGGATAATATTCGCTTTGGCCATTTGGCCCACATCGGATATCTGGGATCGCTCTGGTCCTTCAATCGTTTTGGGAGGACCGGAGCGATCATATCAAGAGCTTGGACTACGAGAGCACGGCCTTCACTGTGATGTGCTTTCAAACATGCCACGTATATCTGATTGATGATCTTCGCTGGGGTTTCGAATTGGGCAATGAAAAGGCCAACGAGTACATATGACGCGTGCTTGTTGATTATGTCCTCAAGTCGGATGTAGGTCCACCCAAATTTGATGATATCTTTTCGAGCTTCAGACACCAGATTGTGATGCCATTTCAGGAGTAGAGCCGACATCTGTAGTAGCTCCAATCTTGAGTGATCGGCCCCTGACTGGGCGTTCTCTTCACTGACATCGCTGAGCTGAGGTTTCCAGATCTTGTTGTGGATTGAATCTACAATGCTTTTGTCAATAAGTCGTCGCGTCGAGGCTAATGCTGGATCGCTCGAAAGACCCCTCATCGTATCCATAGCAAAAATGGGATTGACAAGATTCCTAAAAGCGAACGTCTTCGTCCGAAAGGAAGAGCCGCGAATACTATAGAGTTCAAGGCTGCGCATCACAAGGCTTCGCCAGTAGTCAACGGAATCGGCACAAATAATACGTCTGTAGATGAATGCGAGAAGTGAGGGTTGCTCTTTGATATCTTCCGACGTGACAGCATCGATCAGTTGAAACAGAAAGTCAAGGTCCTTGGGGACCAGCTCCAGCATCTTCACAAAGATAGCCATTACCTGCTTTGAGGCTTGATCAGCCCCAAGACGTAAATCAGGATGTATTGTATCCAATTTCCTTTTCTTGTTGAGGTCTTTCCCAGCTCGCAACATAGTCTGCCGTAGTGGTTCATGTTCTGAGAGCCAAGACGTCGAATGCTCGCAGAGCGAATGAATGGTATGCATAGCGTTGATGGAAGCAGCGTCCTTCTTCTCCGGGTCTTCGTGATCGAAGGAGACTTTCACCAACCCTTCAATGTTCGCTATGATAACATCCCGCAGAGGCCCGCTTCGAGGCGCAGTGAGGATCTGAGCAAAGAACCTCCCATACTTCATGTCGGAGAGACGGTCTGAAAAGAAATCCCAAGCCTCCTTGGGATAGCGGTTTATGTATTTCAACAGGGGATCCCTGAAAGGGCTGAAATGGGTCCTTCGCAGTGATTTCTCGAGCTCAAGAACTCTTTCTATCAGATCATTCATGAAGACAGCAGCCGAGGAAGGCAGCAGATGAAAGATATTGAGCGTAGCGAGAACGACCTTCATCTGCGGACTTTGGTCGATCAAGCAGAAAGATGACTTCTGAAGGACTTGGCCGTCAGCTATAACTGACATGTGAGCCAAGAGTCTTTCGCCGATTTCGGTCTTGAAATAGTTTGTGAGCAGCGCCAATAGTCGCGCAAGTCCATCAAGGCCTGCGACACTGAGCTTCTTCGGATCCTGCAGGTTCATGAGAATTGGACGTAGACCGTTCTGTAACAGATCTTTAGGAAGCTTATTGGTCTGGGAAAGAACGCCTTTCAGGCCCGCATTTGCAGCTTCAATAACCTCAGGCGACGTGGAATATAGAGATTTGAAGAAAATGGAAATGATGCGACTGCGACTCGCAGTCTGTTGCTGCCCTGCAAACTCTGAGAAGCCTACAGCCTGAGAGAGAAGTCTGATACACGCAACTCGAAGGCTCACGATATTGTCAGCATTCTTGTACTCGCTCGGCTTCGCCGCAAGCACCTCGTCTTCTACCTCGGACAATGCCATAGCCTCAATCAATAGCCTGTGCAACATGTCATTGACCTCGATCAAATTACGCTGTAAGCTTAGGCAATACGTAATAGCGTCGAGATAGCCAACCTGGATCTCGAATGGGAGAGCACGGAGTGGCTTCATGTAGATAGAAGTCAACAGTCTGTCCTTGGCAGGATTGATAAGCTCATGAACCTCGGCGCCAATTACCTGAGCAATTGTCGTAAGCGCCTTGCGTGCTGCTTCGCGAACGTTTTTGTTTGGATGCATGAGCTCAGGAACGAAAAACGCGCAGACGTTGGATATCATCTTGGTCGGAGCGTTTAAGTCCGTTGAAGGGGCCAGGTCCTCTGTGGTGGTGTCCTTGTTACATCTGCGCAGCAGGATCTCGATTGTCGTCAATGCTTGAACGCGAGTGCTGGCGGGCAAGTCACAAGGCATATCCTTGATGATGTACATAAGTGCTCTGAGAAAGTCGATTTGTCGGCCAATCAGCCACTCGTCGCCCAGATCGAATTTCGTTGCAAGTAGATTTATCCCAAGACCACCTCCAGCTTTGACGTACCAGTCTTCTTCGTAACATTTATGAGTGAAAACTTTGGCGAAGTGCGAGAACAATGGCAGGCGTTCAATCTTTTGCGAAGACCCGAGTATGATAACTGCGGCATTGTACACCGTCTTGATCGAGAACTCTGCAGCATCGCGTAAGGCTGGCTTGTCCGATGATAGCTGTTCGGCAATAGCTTCTACGAGTATGCGACTGTCCAGGCAGAGGATACCCTCTCCACCTTTGACTTCAAATTCTTTTCTCGACTGCTTTGCATGCGCTAGCCCTTGTCCAACTTCAAGGATGGTGAAGTGCCGACACACATCACTGAGCAGAGCAGACGCGGTGGTTTGAAGATCCGGCAGCGTTGTCGCAACCATGAGAGCCTTCAAAAGGTTCTTCAGAGTCTCCTGCTGCGCGTCTTTCTTGGGGATTGACTTCCCACGGTCAGGCATCTGCAGTGTGTCTGGGCTGCCGTCGTATTGGGCTTCCAGCAGATCAGTAGCTTGCAAACGAACGAGGTGCGCAAAATCTTCAGGCAGGTTGTCGAAGCCAATATACATCTTGAGCTGCGCACTGACCAGTCTTAGAGCCTGTTGCTTGTAGTATGGGTCTGCTTTCTTCTGAGCCAGCGTTTTGGGTATTTCGGAAAGCTTCGCAACAGCGAGATCAACCCCAATGCTTGCTGGGAAAGGTTTGTCCTTACTTGAGCCCACAAGTCGAAGGTCATAGCTGCATTGGTCGTCGGCGAACTGCTGGAACGTCAAACTAGGAGGGCCATTCAAAAATTTGCGGTTGCGACCTCCAAGCTTTCCGAGTATGCGCATTGTAGTATGGGCATGAAAGTGGCTGTACGGATTAGGCTTCAGATGATCCCACAGCCCCATCATGAGTTCATCGATCACTGGCGCCATGATAGGGTCGAGGTACTCTGCTGTAAGATTATCCACGCAAAGCTCCAGTGTTCTGAGTCCCTGACCGATCAAATCCGAGCCAGCTCGTAGAGCCACAACAAGCGGGCGCATCAGGTAGCTCAGATGCGGTAGCAGGTTGCTCAATCGGGCTGGCACAGTTAGACAAAGTTCAACGTACAAATCTCGTTCTTGAGGCTTTCGAGCAGCCATGAGCAGATTATTCAACACTTGTAGTAGCATCTCTAAAAGTGGCAGTATTTCTTTATAAAGAAGCTCGAACCGCCCGCCACCAATGCTTCTAAACAGGGACCGGAGGAGATAAAAGTAATTCATTGGCTCTTCTGCGGAGGTTGAAAGTTGAATAGATTGAGTGACGATCTTCGTGACATGAGGTAGGAGGACTTGCTCGTTTTGCTGGTTGAAGAGAGTGACTGCCATAAAAGAAAGCTTGAACATTCTCAAAAGGATTGACGATTTCTTGATATCCGAAGTACCAACTTCACCAATACGATCCATCAAAAATTGGAGGAGCATGCCGGCAAATGCTGGAGAAGTGGCCTCGCTGGCCAAGAAGAATTGCGGAACGTGGAGAAGAGCGGGGTGCTCGAACATCATGTCATATAAGAGTGGTATCTCAGAGTGAAAGATCTCATGAAACGTTGCAGGATCGATGCTGTGGAAAACCGTGGCGAATGTCTCGAGAAGATCCTTTTCCTCCTTGCCACTTTGTACCCCGTAGTTGTTCGTCAGGAATTCCACTGGAGACGAGTAATTCGTCTCAGCGAAGGGCTTCTCGAGACTGTAATATCGAAATACGTAAGCGCCTTCGCGGAACAATTTCTTGATGACCTCGACCTCCTCGGCATTGTAACCATATGATACCTCTTGCCAATTTGCGGGTGCGTTTGCGGGATCTATCACTGGGGCTTCAGGATTGCAGATCTTTAGCTGGTAGAACATTCCCTTCAGTCCGGTCAGAAGGTTCTTGAATAGGAATTTGTTGTCTTCGACTGGATTGGCGCCACGGTCTTTTGGGTTCGACATTCTGATGGGCGTTGCGGTGAATATGTCAACCTCGTCCCAGTCCGGCGGCGAATTGGCGTCCGCAAGATGGTCTTCGGGGATGGCATCTATAGAAGTGGAGTCACAACCTTTCGAGAGCTTTACAGAGTTCTTATACTGATGATTCATATCTGCAAATTTATCGCCTATTGCGCTAAGGATCATGATTAGAAAATGTCGGGCATCCTTCCTGTCTGGTAAATTCGCGATGCTATCTGCCATATTAAGGAGTAGTTTGGCGCTCATGGTCTGGAAACTGGTTCCAGGAAAAGGGTCATGGAGGTTCCTTGAGAAGACATCGACTGTTTTCCGAATCTGGTCCCGACTCAGCGATTCCCGAATGTGGTGGATGAGATCGGCAAGCAAGCTATAGGCAAGCGGCCGCATCGATTCGGAAACAGTGAGACCATCGCCAATCAGTGTTCGTTCATCGAGTAGATCATCAAGCTTTGACAGAAAAATCTTCCGGAAGTTGAAATTGATCGTGTGGCGAATCGCAACCAATAATTCCTTCCTTGTTGCAGACTTCTCACTAGGACAGTCACGCAGGAGACGAATGACGATATCCGGAAGTATGGGCAGAAAGTCCGAGAGCTGCTGAGCGTAGACCCGAAGGAGGTACGCCAGAAAGCTCATCATCTTAACCTGAGCGGTGATCAATTCTCCAAAAGCCGCCTTGTTCTTGATCTCTTTGCAGACCCCCGTGAATATTTCGCCACGATCCCTAGCTGCTTCGTGCGCTCGAGCTTGTGGGCCAGCTTCGAGCTTGAGGACATCCTTGATGTAAGGTATGACTTTTTTGACGTTCGCCGGAACACAGTTACGGTGAGCTTGGAATAGCGAGACCACAATGATGGGACATTCTGCAAAGACCTTGAACGATTTCATGCCTGGCAGTAATTGACGGGCCGTCTGCGTATCGATACCCAGATCGGAAACCACAGAGGCAACCGGGGATCCCGGACGAGGAGATTGGAATGATTGTGGATTGCTTGGAGTAGTGCCTGTCGAGACCCCTTGGGCAGGCGTATCAAAGGTGTCCTTCACGACGCGTTCCATCGCCTGGAACATCTCCAGGATCAAGTCCAGGAACGTCTGGACCTTCGACGCGGTCGCCTCTGGCTGATGGCGCTCCAAGTCCATTATTGTCTTCATACACAAGATTGTGTTGTCCTCGTTCTCCAACCTAACCAAATTCATCAATAGATCCACGATCTGGGCGGCGTATGGCTTGAGGGCCTCATTATGGCTCATTGGCAGGCGATGGAAGATTTCCAACACACAATTGCGCAGTCTGTGCTCCACCGAGGCGCTCATAAACGCTGGTTGACCTTCGAGCATCTTGATGAAAACCGGGACTAGTTTCTTTAGGAAGATAGGGTATGTAGCTCCCGAACATAGCAGATCGATATTGTCTCTGAGCTCAGTCGCGAGATGGAATTTCTTCTGGGGATCTAGTATTACATCAGCTTTATCATAATTGAAGAGCTAGCAGCAGAGATGGTCATATACCCAAGTTCGGATCGCCCAGCCTCGCGGCGAACGCATCTATGTTTTTCTCCGCCATGATGCTCTATCCCTCCGACTCTAGCCTAGAGTAGGGGCAGGAGGCCTCAAGAGTAGAGCGACGCCTCGAGCGCGTAGCCTCCAGGTCGTGCGCCCCAACTTGTCCGTAATCATTTCATTTAACACTCAGTGGTAGCGTATGGCTAAGCTCAGGTTCACAAAGCTAGACAGCTTAATCTGCGTGACATGTGGCTCATATAGCAATTAATTATGAAATAGGATATCAGAGAATCCCATAGGTCATCATAAAAATGTGGTGGTGTTGAGGATGATCCTTGGGGGAGAGGTGGGGATGGAAGGGCCTGAAGAACTTCGGGGCATGGCTTTGCCAGAATCGCATCCGCGCTAGGCACGGGACAGCGGGTATCTATCGCTAGTGGTACACTATATTGAATACAGTAAAAGGACGATGAAACTTTGCTTATGATTGGCTCTTACGCACCAGTCTCCTCACTAGCCTTTACAGCTTGATACCGGCAAGAGGTGCCCTAGTCCTTCACCACAACATGAGCAAACTAGGTCCTTCAGAGGCACTAGCGTTCTTGTGGGGTCATTGGATCTAAATAGGGATACTGTTTCATCCGCATTCGAATTCGAACCCTAACCCTACTTTAGTCAACGGCTACTTACGCCGCCCTTGGGAGCTGTTTGTCAATAGATAAGATAATTCATCATAATAAACGTCGAAAAATAAGTACTGATGTTCAATATCAGACTGATCCACCATCGTGCCGCGTTGTACTATATTTTGCAGCAGCTACGTTCTATGTCCCCTACCTCCTATCCCACCATTGGACTTGCTTTGGCATCAGGTCCCTCAGAAGCGACCTATTCATGCTCATTCGGACACTCATCACGCGACTCTCCTCACCAGTCTTCACCACTATCGTTGATTGGGTCTGTACATAACCACCGACTCAGTAACTAGACCTAGCTCTAACAAAGATGAGTATCGAACATGCGCACGGGGAAATAGCGCGATGATGAAGTCATACCTGTAGATTTTTCACGGTACTAATGGGACACCTATCTCGCCATGACAGCACTCTATGGCCGAGAGAAGTAGGCGGACTGATCACAAACCATCTAATTCCTATAACGACCATGCCAGCTTAAGGATTCCATTGTAGCTGAATAAGCCCTCGGCATATCACGATAACCTAGCTACGATAACGGAATGCCTAAGAAGAGAGTCTCAGTCAGGGTCTACATATACTTGATGAGAGGAAAGCGATATATCTATGGGATGAGGACTTCTGGATCTCTGCGCGCAGTGACGAGGAGAATTAGTCTCCTAAATTATTCACTCGATGCTTTCGACCTCTCAGAGAAGCTTTTGGTAGTATTAGACAGAGCGATCAAAAGTGTCATACCCTATCCGACGCAAAATCAATAGCGTCTAGTACAATCAGTCCACGTTGGGCCGGGTTGGCTGTTTGTAGAATCACACTGCGCATAGATTCGAAACCTGAACCAGATTGCTAAATCTCCACCGTTATGTCGCTTAAGTACGAGCGCTCACTGCGTTGTTTATTGTGGATACGCTCGTACTTTGCCAAATCAGATTGCTGTCCAGTGATCAAATTCTTGTGGCCACTCTTTGCGAAGCGAGGTGCGTTGCCCATGTTGTTGCAAGCTCGTTGCTCAGGATGGTTCGGTAGGAAGTGTGCGCTGAGGGATGAGACTGCTGATGCATGATCGTGGGTTATACGGATTGGCAATTTTCGAGGCTCCGACTGGGGATCTTGGAACATTGAGGATGTGTGTGAGGCGACCGCTCCTCGGACAACACAGACGTATATGGAATATGGGATCCCTGGCTCTGCACGGCCACTCACATTATGATGCAGCATATTTCTCCGCCAGCCGTTGTAACCACTGCTCCCTCGTTTCTCCGGCATCATTGATTTGCTCCGGTAGCGACCACTTTGAATGATCGCGCTCAATCTTCATGAAGTCATGTCCACGACAGATTCTCCGGTTCATAGTCCCAGACTCATAATCCGCCATGCATGACCAGCAAAGATCGGTATCAGCACAAACACGACACACGAACCGCATACCCTTGATGTTATTGTTGGAATTGTCACAGCCGTCACAGATCACAGGGTGGATGAATCCAAACTTCGGGGATTCATTCGCGATAGCCTGGTCAAAAGCGCAGAACGCTTCCTGGTCGTCATTCGCAAGAAGTAGACAGTGGCCGAGCCAATTATCTCCAACGATGATATTATTCTCGGAGCGGAAATCGGCGACTAGGTTACGGATAGTTGTGCGCAATATGCTTGTGGAGACCGCAGGATCTGTTTGCTTGGCATCAACACAGAATTCCAGTACAACGTCAAGTATAGGGGGATCTTGCAAAGCCCAGTCGAAACAAGTCCGGCCCAATCCATCATGAAGCATTGGGTCCGCACCGCCAGCAATTAGTTGGCGCGCTATGACTGTGTCAAAGAAATACACAGCTTGGTGAAGAGCGGTCTCGCTTCTACGATTCCTCGTATTTGGATCGACCCCGCATTGAAGATAAAGCTGTGGGAATCCCTCGTCTCCTGTACCCATGACGGTGTGCAGGACCGTGTGCCCCAGGTCGGTCACGGCGTTTATATCTGCACCGTAGCTGATCAAGACCTTGGTCAGAGACATATCCCTCCTTGATGCCGCACGATGTAGAACCGTCCATCCGAAGCGGTCTGCAGCATTCACGTCGGCTCCAGCAGCCAAAAGAATTTCAATCATCGGTCCGCATTTCTCGGCCGAAAGGGCTGCGCTAAGTAAAGGGGTATGGCCGGAGTGATCCTTGAGTTCTGTCAACACTTGGTGATCGAGAAGGAGCTTGGTTAGCGATGTCTGAGCCTGTGCAGCTATATGAATGGCACTTCTGCCAGCTTGATCCTGACAATTGAGGTGTTCTGGCAACATATGTTTCACAAGCTCCTCAACCACTGAATTGTATCTTCCAATTACAGCAAGATGCAAGGGCGTTCTCCCGTCACTGTTTTGCACACCTAAGTCGCATATTCTCGTCTTACCTATCAACACTAATGCAGTTCTTTCTCGTGTCATCTGGGCCTGTGGTATTTCCTCAGCCCTTCGGAAGACCCCGCCTCTCTGCATACCCACATTCAGCAGGGCGTGCAAAGGAGTTTCTTGCCTCCTGTTCGTGATGCCGAGATTTTCTGGCTTCACGTGCGCAACGAGTAATTCTACACATTGTTCCTGGGAATGGTGCGCGGCCAAATGCAATGCGGTGTTCCCATCGTTAGCCTGCAGCATAATCTGTTCCGTTGTCATCGTAGACAAAAGAATCTTGACTATGCTATAATCGCCTTGCAACGACGACCAGGATATGGCGTTGTAGCCTGACTTATCTCGAATGGCTAGATGCTCTGGATGCATAACCTTAGCCAACATCTCGACGATTGCTTGGGATTTCGTTTGCACTGCTGCTTGTAGGGCGGTTCGACCCTCATAGTCTTCTATGGCAAAGTCTGCGGCTTCCATCCTTGGCACCAGCAGTTCCGCAACTGAAACATTTGCATGGTATGAAGCGCTATGCATAGCTGTCATTCCTTGACTATCCTGTATGATGATAGCTTCTCTGTCCATAAGGTCCAACAGTAGTCCAGCAATGCTATCGTATCCTAGAAGCGATACAACATGAAGCGGAGTCAGACCATCCTTGTCCTGAAGAAGAAGGTCCATACAACCTATAGTCAGCAATTCCCGGACGGAATCGGTCTGCCCGGCCCACGCAGCAAAATGTACGCATCCTTCGCTGCCTCGACCCGTTCTCGACTGTAGACTGGCTGCTGGCGTTGAACGTAAGATTTCCAGGAAACCAAAGGAGGCTGCAATGAAGCCAGGGAAAGGCGGTGAAGTGATGACACTGATGATATGATTCCTGTAGCGCTGGGCAACAGCCGTATTGGTATGTGCCAGTTGTGACAGATTAGCGTCAACTCTCGTAGGACGCTCCGCTGTTATAGCTTTCAACATAGCTTCCGACCAGGCGGCAAATGCTGGGGATACATTCAAGGGGTCCATGAAAGACTCAAACAACGTGATCATCGGCTCGAATTCTCGATACTCCCCCGCACAAGCACAATGATAAGCCCAATAGCAGGAAGCATAAGAAGCGAACGTCCCAGGAGCGATCGTTCCGTTCAGCTCGACCGCCCTTGGAAACGTGCTCATAATATACGAGAGGCAGCGTTGCGCTAGTTCGGCGTGCGCCTCAGTGGTCGTGAACAGTCCTCGTTGGGGCTCATGCGCCTGGTCTCGAAGAAGAAAGCCCACAACAGAAAGATGAGCTAGCTGACAACAACCAAATTCATCTAGGACTATCAGGTTACTGCAAATATCAAGCACCATAGCACCATCGAGCTCATCGTCGCAGTGGCCGTTGATGTCCATGGAGACTGCCGTTGCTATCTCATTTGGTCGCAGATTTTCTATCGAAAACAGAACCCATTGCAAAGCTCTCACGGCGTATTGGCGGTCAAGGGTACCGGATCTGGTGTTAAGCTCCATGATTTGCTTGTAAAGGGAATCTGTCTCTGGTAGCGTCGAATCTCTGTCGAGTGCATTGAGCGCAGTCACAACGTCTTTCGACAAACGGAATCTGACCTTCGCACTGAAGAACACCAAAAGCTGAAGCTTGACCCATATAAACATACCTTGAGCACGCGTTGTCAAAATCTGTATCAGCCTTTCCTCAAGGTCTGGCCTCCGTGCGTCCAACAGACGGCGCTTCTGGCCCCATACTTCCCCTTGAATGTACGACTCGATGTCCCCAGAATTTTTGCCTTCATCTATCTGGATCCTTTCACAATCTGGAAAGTGGAACGGGATCTCAACGTTCATACGACTGGATAAAAATACCTTCACGCTTGAAGGTGACTTCGTACACACACTCTGCAAAGCATCAAGAACTTCTGACGGCGCAGTGCATTCATCTAATGCATCAATTATAATCGTATTATGGGGCCAGGTTGCCGTCAGATCGGCCATCAGATCTATGCATTCTTCCATTGTTGGCTCTCCTCCACCAGAAATGCGATCTCTTCCTCGCTCATTGAACATGACTTTGATCGGCTCTGCGATAGATGGATTCTCTGAAGTGGACGCCATTTGAGTGACGAGACAACGAAATACGTCGACTGGCTCGCTTCTCCGGTTTTGCTTTTGTGAAATATAAAAGTACACTACATGCTGATCTGAATCAAGCACAACACTGGGGGTGAGATGCTGCACGACCATGGCAACAGCACAGCTCTTACCGGTCCCGACTGTTCCACACAGCCACAAGACCGATGGCTCATGAGAATGTAGCCATTGATCCACACGTGGTAACAGCCACTGCCCAGAATGTTCGTATTGAACCCCTAGAGTAAGCAGAACCTGGTCATGGTCGCTTTTGTACGGTATGTCACAAAACCATCGTAACGCCTTATTATCATCTTGTTGACTAGACTGGAGGCGATCGAGAATAATCTGCAATTGCGATGCTTGTTGTATCAAGGCTTCTCGTAGCGTGATGAGACCTGATCTTTGGTCGCTTGAGTCAAGTAATCCTATCACTCGCTTACAGCTCTCGTCCTTGCTTTTGACATCCTGAAAAAGCTTTGTCCAATCATCCAGCTGTAGAGTGGATCTAACCAAGCGCACGATAGTCTTTCTCGCAAAGTGGCATGCAGCTGTAGCTTGCAATTTGAGCACAGTAGCGTACAACTCTGTCAACGTTTCCTGCAATTCGAATTTCAAATTCGGGTTGTCCCGCATGAGATAGACGTCCTCGACGGCCGCATATTGGGCAAGCAGCCGGTTAATGTCTTCCACCGCATCAAGAGCCGCATTATCCTGTTTCGAATCATTCAATACTAGCTGCTCGAGACGTCAGTGCGTCGCCGGATATAGAATCTCGCGAGAATCTAATCCAAGCTCCTCGGCGAAGTTTAGAGTGTTGGATCTGGCACTTCTGCTAAGTAGCATCCGAGCGACATATATTAGAAAAGTAACGTACAGTCAAGAGCAGATTGATGCCAGCCCACGGCAAACCTGCATGCACAGGGTCTATATTTGCAATGATCGAACCAAATCCCCTGGCATACTCCGCAACTTTGGCGACACGCTGAAGTTGCTCCCGGATCTTAAGCTTATGGTTCATGAACTTGACAGTCCATTGTCGGCTGAGCATTTCGTCTCGTTTCTGGGCCACGACGACAGAGAGCCGTTCTCCAAGACTTGTTGACTCATCACTATCGCTAACGATGATGGCTTCGAATGATGCCAACAAATCCGGATTGGTTGCTCTCAAGCGCTCGTATGCTCGCGTCCACAGATCATTCTTGGGATCTTTGGTAGCCGTCTGAACGGCGTTGAGCGGAAGTGGGTACCCCTTGAATTCGGATTGGGTATTGCTTTTAGTTGTCTCGAAGAGTGTAGATTCATCGCTGGACGACGATGGACGTGAAGGTATGACAGCTACTGTAGAATTGCAAATTGCTTCAGGGCGATCGGTGGCCCCATGGCGACATCTCACCATTGATGCGAGTTTGTGACCAACCATGAGTGATGTATATGTGCACGATACACATTTCGTGCTGCGTCGCCCTTGTACGCGCGTAGAACCTTTCGAGACTACAGCCCGAGGCTAATGTCTGTTACCGAGCAGATGCGAAGCAATATGACGACGGAGTGAATCCTTTCATCAAAGCATGCAATGTAGCAGGCCTTTACTCGGCGTTTCCATATACTCTGGTACTTTAGGGTTAAGTTAGTACGCCACTACAACATATATGGGGTTCTCTTTGAGTGCACGCTAATAGCTATCTGTCTTAGTGTATTATTTATCAAGGTAGTCGCGGCTGTTTGAGCCGAAGGTGCAGGCGCTCCAAACTAAAGTATTTTTAGTAAAGTAATTAGTAAAGTACTTCCAGAAGTCTTCCATACTGTACGTGCGAAATGATGAATGGCTAAAGCCTTGATCTATGTATTTGGCAACGGCGATGCATGAGGTTTCTATCGCTGCCAAAACGCCATATTTTGACATGCAGCGTCTTGTTCTACAACGTGGTGTCCGCCACCCCCTTTCGCGCCAACGTCGGTTGATGATACGCCTCACTAAAGACAATCGGCACTACCGAGCATCGACATAAAGCACTTCCGTAAAGTACCTTACTTAGCCCAGACCCTCTTCGCAAGCTTTCTCCCACTAACATGCTCTCAACGTGATTCGATGAACACGCAACTTCCCCACAAAATGCCAAAAATAAACCTAAATAAGGTGGGGCAGGTGCGTCATCCTCTTCCTAAGACTTGTGGTACCTCGCCCAATATGGAAGTGAATACGGAGGTTTTGGGTACGGCCACGGTGGATACGAAGAGAGGGAAGGCATGGCGCTGGACGTAAATAAACGACTTTTCTCAGTCCTCTCTGTCTTGTCCCCTCTATTCTCTATTCTCCAATCTCCTAATTTCCTCTTCTTTCGGATCATCATTGTATTATACTCATTCTGCTTTCCCTGAGTGACTAACCTGCTGAGTCTGGACACATTCGTTTGTTCGCCATGCTCACATCAACCCTCGTTGCCCTTGCAGGCTCGATCTCAGTTGTCTATGCTCAATCCAAGGTAAACCTACGGACGTGCCTATGCAGATCAGAGCCGGCAAAGACTGACATATATGTTGCAGGGATTCAATTACGGGGCAACCAATACCGACAACTCCCCAACGACCGAGTCTCAGTACCAAGATCGTTTCACAACTGCTCAGAATTTGGTCGGTGCCAGCGGCTTTGCTAGTGCGCGGCTATACACTATGATTCAAGCCGGCACCACCAACACACCTACTCAAGCCATCCAAGCGGCCATAAACACCAAAACAACCCTGCTACTAGGCTTATGGGGCTCAGGAGGGCAGTCTGGCATCAACAACGAGCTGGCAGCTCTCTCCAGTGCTCTTGGCCAGTATGGCGATGCACTTACCAGCCTCATCGTTGGTATTTCAGTCGGTAGCGAAGATCTCTACCGAATCTCTCCAACAGGAGTCGAGAACTTGTCAGGTATTGGTGCCGGTCCAGATGTCATTTCTAGCTACATTAGCCAAGTCCGATCTGCCATTGCCAACACAGGTGCAAGCAGCAAGCCTGTTGGTCACGTGGATACCTGGACCGCCTGGGTCAACAGCTCCAACAACGCTGTCATCAGTGCATCTGACTTCATCGGCGTCGACGCCTACCCATACTTCCAGAACACTATGACAAACGCCATCGAGAATGCCTATTCTCTGTTTTTCGATGCTTACGACGCCACTGTCAATGTTGCTGGCGGCAAGCCGGTTTGGGTTACTGAAACCGGATGGCCAGTCAGTGGCGCAACATCGAAGCTCGCTGTGCCTAGCCTTCAGAATGCCCAAACATATTGGGATGCGGTTGGCTGTGGGAGACTCTTCGGTCATGTCAATACATGGTGGTATACCCTTCAGGATGCCTTTCCGACATCGCCCAGCCCCAGCTTCGGTATTGTCGGCTCCACATTGAGCAATACCCCACTCTTTGACCTCAGCTGCTCAGGTGTATCATCGTCCTCCTCAAGTGCAATTGCTGGTGCGACCGCAGCCATCTCTTCAGCTGGCGTAGCCTCCGCTCAGGCCGGTGCGATTGGAGCCAGCCAGAAGATTGGCTCGGGCGGTGAAGCTATAGCATCCTCAGCCGTCTCTCTCACGTCTGCTTCTGATTTTGCTTCAGCTGCTCCTATTGAATCTGCCTCCGCATCTTCTGCTGCTGCTCCCGCTGGATCTCCATCTGCGACCGCCTCGGCTGCAAACCCCGAGGGGACAGTGGCCAGCACAGCGGAAGTAAGTATCGCCAGCTGTTCTGATGGATGTCCTCCAGAGACTCAGGCTCAGCCTACTGCTATCGCAGCTACTACACCAACCACGCTCATTACCAAGACTTCCGTTCTGCCGGCTGCTTCAGAGGCCACTGCTACATCTTCGAGCTGTCCGGCCAGTTTATCGGGCACTTATGAGTTCCCACATTTGATTGTACTCGTCAACAAGGAGCAGCCGAATACCGCGGGAGGTACTCGTTACAACGGCACCATATCCTCCACGCTCTCATCAATTTTCAACTTCGACATCCCACTCTCCAACTCTGGCAAGACTTGCACACTCGTGTTCCTCCTTCCGAGACAGAGTGATTTGACCACATCTGCTTTCAGCCTGAGCGGCTCCGGAGGGTTTGATGTGGCTGAGCTCTCGAATCCCGCGACTGAGCAGACGACTTACAACACCGTGCCACCAGTTGCGAAGTTGTTGAGTGGGCCATCTAGCGTCGCACCAGGCAATGAATATGTCATTGCCTCGGGTCCTTGCGCGGCCGGTTCAAGGGTTGGGTATGAGGTCAGTGCAAGTGGCAGCTTGAGCTTGGACTATTTCCAGAACTCCAGCCCAGCCTCCATTGGATTCTACCTTACTGTATGCTAAAGCATTTGATGATTAACGATGGGACGGAAGGAAAGTAAAAGCATAGCTGTATCCAGACAAAGCAAGAGACGTAAATGTTAATGTAATCCTAATGATACAATTGAAGCAAGTATGCAGACATCTAAAGTCCTCGAGGTGAGGGATGTCATTGCGCACAGCCAGTATTATTACAATCAGGGGGACGTGTCCCAGGTGCACACGATGGTGGCCAGTGAACCGTTCGAGAGTTCTGTATCCCGAGACAATTATCGCTTGATTACTGTTGTGCCTTACGATGCTGTTCAGTGAGATCAGTGCTTCCAATGTTCAGCGATACGTTCGTAGGGCTGATGAGTCATCCGGTATACTATGCCTTATGCGGCATGGTACTCTCCGACCACACCCCTTCACCACTCGCATTTCGTGATAGTAAGGTAGGTAGTTCTAATTCTTGCCAAAGCTCCTTACTTCTGCGCAACCTACTCAGTCAACAGACACTCCATCGTCTAATATCTCTCAGCGCTCACCATCACTGCAATATCCAGCCTGCGACACCTCCAAAGGTTTACAAGACCCAGTCCTCCTTCGCCGTTCTCGCAACGCCATAAGCCTTCAGGATGTCGGAACGTAAGGTTCTCTCGAAATACTACCCACCCGATTTCGACCCTTCGAAGATCACTCGCACAAAAGGGCCTAAGGTAGCAGGCCCGAAAGTGCAGACAGTTCGACTGATGGCGGTACGTACAAATGGCCTTTCTCATTTCTGGAGCAGGCAGTATTTCAAGCCTCCAATATGTCTGGGTACTGACATTGAATCATAGCCATTCGGAATGAAATGCATTACGTGCGGCGAGTATATCTACAAAGGAAGAAAATTCAATGCTAGAAAAGAGACGACCGACGAGAAGTATCTAAATATCCCAATATATCGATTCTACATACGCTGTACTCGATGTTCCGGTAAGTCCACATTCGCCTCCAGGACCGCTTGCAATCAAGCTAATCCCTAAACTTATAGCTGAAATCACATTCAAAACCGACCCGGCATCAATGGACTACACCTGCGAGCGCGGCGCCAAACGCAACTTCGAAGTCTGGCGCAACACCGACCCGGACGCAAACAAGCTCGAGACCGAAGACGAACGCCTCGACAGACTTGAAGCCGAGCGTGCGGAAGCCGGAGGCGCGATGGAAGAGTTGGAGATGAAGGTCCATGATGCGAAGCGAGAAATGGAGATTGCGGACGCGCTTGACGAGATACGAACCCGGAACGCGCGGATATCCAGGGCGGAGGGTCGGGAGGCGGAGGATGATGCGCTTGAGGCTGCGGATCGGAAGCGGAGGGAGATTGAGGATGAGAAGAGGAGGGTTGAGGAGGAGGATGCGGAGACGGCGAGGAGGGCTTTTGCGAGGGGGAGTGGAGGCATTGAAATCGAAGAGGAGACTGCAACCATTACGCCAGAATCGGTACGATTCAATGGAAATAGCAGCGTAAGCTATGACGGTTTTATCGCTACAAAAGATGAGGATGAAACATTCCCAGCCATGAGCAAAGAGATTTCTGGAAACATGGCACCCCCTCCGAAACCCCAACCCCAACCTCAACCCGTGCCCGAGTTCAAAAGGACGAAGAAGCCGAAGAAAGATTTCTCAGCTGCTTTGGGGATCAAGAAGAAGCCTGCTCTAGTATGAGCTGAGCGCGAAGATCAGGTTCAGGGCATGGGAAAGCGATTGGCAAGGCGTTTTGGGAAGATACCCGGATCTAGGATTGGTACATTGTTTGGAGCAGGCGATAGGCAAAGGTGGCCTTAACTCTGTTGGCGTCTCAGGAGAAGCTGATGTTGCTGGGCATCAAAAGCCAGGGGATATGGTGGTATCAGGTGCCGTGTCATGAGCAGTGGATGAAATGGGATCGAACAATCTGAAAAGTGCCAATGTTACTATGATCTCAAAACCCACGACGCCTCTATATGCTTGTAGAGGGAATTAACAAAGGTAGCCACAATTAGAGAATGGCATTTGTATACAGCATTCCCTATCGTCGACACAATGCAGCATGATTACACAAAGCGTGCACCCATCCTGCTGATACGGCTCATGGCCAAGAAAAAAAAGTATGTGGATACTATCAAAACATGAACGAACACACGCCGTTCCCTGCTCTATAGTCAGTCGATTCCCAGTTACCCCAAGGCCTCAGCAGAGAATCCATCATCGCCTGCAGCGCACGTGTTCAATTCACGAATATGTAATTCCTTTTTTAGAAGCGCCCAAATATCCCCAACAAGAAGAAGATCAGCCAGCTCGAGGCACGTTGTCCAGCATGCCCTGTCGTGTGGTGGCTGGTGCCGGCATGGGTGGCCCGCCGTTAGAGCCATTGCGTTCCAGACGTTGGCGGATCTGGGCTGCAGGATCTTCAAGCGCCTGGTGTGAGAAATCGATTAGCTGCATGGCTCGGAAGGGTACAGGATGGAGGGCTTGTCTTGCCTGAAGAGGACTAATCGTAGAAATAGAGCTCACTTGGTATTGCCCATCAGGGCCTCTTTGCCTCCTCCCATCTCTGCCACCGCTGCTTTCATCCTGTAGTCGCAGCGCATCTAGTCTCTTCTGACTGTCCTGGGTGATAGGATCTTCGTCAATCCTTGTAGGCGGATTGAACTTCTGCCCTTTAAGATCTGTCATTGGTGGAATGGCTGCAACCTCTCCGTTGCTCCTCTGCCTTGCCCAGTCGGCCACCGTTGCCCATCGCTCTGTACGATTTCGCAATGTCTGCGCGGCAGTGGCTTCATTCTCGCGGTAACTCTCGGAGCACTCGTCGAAAAGTCCAGGGTTGATTTCCATGAAGAGCTTCATAGCGTTGTAGACCATGCCATGTATTGTCCTACAATAATAAGCAAAAGCTACGGAGATCATACGCATTTGACATACCTGTTCCAGTGGCCCTTCGAGTTTTCGTAGAGCGGTTGGAACATTATTGGCAAAATAACCTCGACATTGTCGCTGATAAGGTTGCAGAAGTATTCGTTGTTCCAGAAGTAGAGTGCGCGTTCGGCAACCTGTGGTAAGTCGTATCAGTGCCTGGCTTTTTTGGCTTGATAAAGAATAAAAGTCGAGACTGACCTGGAAATGCGGACTGGCGACGGATTTCGCCAATTGGTTGAAGAGCGGCTCTTGTACCTTGGCAAATTCACCGGGATCCATGACCTCGAAAATGTCTTCCACTTCGTTGAGAAACATGACCTCTTTTGTACTATTTACTTTAGGCCAATATCTCAACAAGCCCAGGACAACCTGTAAGCGTCAGCTTCATTCTATTGCCAGTGGCCTGAAGCTTACCTCTTCCGTCAAAGCTGCATCCTTTTCGAGAAATTGTACTATACAATATGCTAATTGCGGATGGTACATACTCAAACTCTTTACCTTATGTAAGGGTATCAAGACCCTTGTGAGGAAGAGTTTATGCTCTTCTTTCAGGGGAAGCGCAAAACCATTGATGATCGACCCAAGGATCTCGAGTAGTTCTGCGATGCCGTTGAATCTCTCAGTCTCGTAGACGAACTGAAAGAAGACGTTGTTAATGGATCGCCTAATATAGGAACGAAGATTAAGGAATTTGCCATATATTCGATGGAGAGTAGTTTTCAGAAAATCCCGCTCTCGAGGGTCTTCTGAGTCAAAAAGTTCGAGGAGCTGCAGCCAATCAGCGGGAGGACTGAGGAAATCCGGCAAGTATATATACCTGAAGAACAAATTGGTGATCTATGAAGCCTTTTGCAATGTTGGTATTGAAATCCTGACTCTCAATGAAGCGAAGAAAGAATTCGTAAACGACCTGAATGTGCGGCCAGGCAACCTCGAGTACCGGCTCGTCTTCCTCGGGATCAAATGCCTCGCCCTGCGGGTTCATAGGGGGTGGTATGGGCCGAAAGAGATTCTTACTGAACATGTCCACTACTCTCGGGTACATGGGTTCTGTGATAACCTGTCGGTTATTCGCGACATAGTCGAGTAACTCATGTAACGCCAGGCGCTTGATCTCTTTTGACTTCATATCTCCACTTGCATCGTTGAAATCGAAGATGATATTACATTGGTCGATCTTTTGCATGAAGAGCTCTTGCCGCCGATTCGGAGGCACCTCGTGAAATCCGGGGAGCTTATCAAGTTCACGTTGTCGCTGATCTGAGATGTCAAACCTTGAAGAGTGCTGTCTCTTGGGGGTTCGGATGCCTTCATGCAGGTCTTTCGGCGTCGAGGTCAGCCTATCAAATGCTCCGGACTTCTGTCCCTGTCGGGGTGGTGCAAGGTCGCCCGGCATAGTCTCTGCAGCGCCCGGAGGTGGGATATGCTTTATTGGGAGATCAGCAGTAATTGGGGATAAGATGAGTGAAAGCATGTGGATAAGGGAGGGGTCAGATTGGGTGAGGAACAAAACCATGAGACGTACCGGCGCGTTGCCTGAGCTTGGACTTATCACCAGACCGGGTACCACACTATGACTTGCTCTAGTCGGTATCCCAGGCCCTCCCGACCCCCCTGGACCGCTCAATCCGCCATGACTACTTTGAGAAGGTATGAAAGGTCCACCGGAAGGAGCTGCGTTAGGTGTGCTTTGAGGCGATGCGTGAATTGCATTACTTAAGCTACCTCGGGAACTACCGTTCTCTCCCGGAGGCAAGGGTTTATTTCTGGTATCGTTCAGGGCGGTGGTAGATGAGGTAGGAGTTCCCTGATTGGAGGAGCTTGGGGATTGTGTGCCACCAGGGGCGACCAGCGTTGACGCTGTGCTTGGCGACGGCGATGCGGTGCCGGAAGTGCCGTCTTTCTTGTTTTTCGATTTGCTGTTCGAGTCTCTGGCTCTTGAAAGCTGTTCACTCTGAGTAAGTCAGTCGTTCCGTGAAATGAAAAGCAGCAAATGAGGGTTTGCTATGGGCAGTCGCTGGGTGGGGTGTGTGAGCCATACCACTCTCTGCTTGAAACCCTTCATCTTGGAGACCTGCATCAAGGGATAGGCCCGAGGTGTCCACCGTTTTCAAGGACAGACCAAATAAATGTTGAAGCGTGTCTGGAATCTTAAGACCCACGGAGCCGGCGCTGACGCTAGAACAGGTGTTGATGTGCTGACGGTCGCGATAGAAAGACTAGGTAATAGCGAAGACACTTGATGTTTGGCTGGCTCAATAGGACATTGCTCTGGCTCCTGAAAGAATTTTGGTGAACTGCGGGGAGTCCGACGCAGTGCTCGGGGGCTTGAGCCTGACCTTGTGAATTGCGGCTCACCATGCGGCCAGCCGTCGAACGGTCAGGACAACGTAAGTAGTAGTTGATTGAGAGGTGAGGGTGCGGACAGCCGATCATGGAGTTAAGGTAGACTTCTTATGTTGATTGTTTGCTGTCGTCGTCGTTCAACCAGCGTCTACAGCAGCCAAGCGAGAAGCAGGAGCAGTCTCGGGGCTAGACCTAATTGAGCTAGATTATGATACGAGGCGCTGCTAGGTCAGTGAATCACGTGTTAGCCCTATCAGATTTATTGTTCAGTTTTTGACTCGTACTTGGAACTCAAGTCGTAAGAGATCCTTCTCATGCTACGCGATTAAGACTTGGTCCTTATAAGGTTCCTCATACTGACGTTGATGATCCAGTGGTGTCTGCTGGATCATCCCGGGCGAGATATCGAGATCATTATTTCTCCATATCACCGACATTACACTCATTCCATTGGTCGACTTGGCCTATTGCCTGCTTCAAAATCCATATCGCTGTCGATCCATTAACAGTCATACCTTGTTAATACTGCTAAATTCGCCTGAACTCCATATGACTCGTGCCGCAAGCAATGGAAGCCCCATCAATGGGATGAATGAATTGCATAAGCATGATCAACGTTTTTCCTTGTCTCCCTTCCCTCCCTCCTCCTACGCCCAATGGCATAAGGTCCCCCGTAAGTCCATCGTGAGTGTTGAGCATCCGTTCATTGTTAGCAATCCCGATAAGGGGGTAGCATCCCTTGGAGGTCCCGGCAAGTTGCAAGAGGTCGTTCTACCGTTGTATCTCCTTGGTGATATCTCTGATTCCCTTTCAGTTGATTGGTGAAATCGATAACGCAACTGCAAGATTATACATACGGCCCGGAGACCGAATGTGCAAACCATTACTGTCGACCAATGTAGGCACCAACAATGTCTTACTCAAGATTGTTGTGCCGAAGAGGACAGGCTTGAAGCGTAGGAAGGGATCGCAGGGTCCATTCCATGAAGGTCTTGAAAACATCATTGACTCGGAACCCGGGACAAAGAAGCGAAAGCTGGGGTCTATGACTAAAGATACGGAGTATCTGTTCCGTACAATGCGCGACAATTCGACTACCTATCAAGTGCAGGCCACTGGGACAATTGGGCAAACTCATCGATTCCGAGGTAGACTCAGGACATGACGCAGGCTGATTACTACCATGCTAACTCTTATGAGGGATGCCGGACTTTGTTACTTCGACCGCCAACATGCCATTCATGAAAAAGATGCAGGACCATATTCTGCCCTTCGACTGTATATATTATCGATTGTCAATGTGACCAATTACTGAATCCCGCAGATGAGAAGATGAAAGCTTTTACTTTTGACATGAGCAAGGGTCCGAAGCCCAACACCGAGATTATTCCGCCCCCAGCTATGACACACTTTACTCATCCCTACAACTACTCGTATGTCCTCTGTTACAAAAACCTGGTCATGTCATGATACTGACAGGTTCAAAGTTATCGCCAGAGCGCCCAAGTCAAGCAGATAACGGACCCGGCCGGGAACGTCTCGTTGGTCAACCTGAAAGGGCAACCAAAGATAATTGCACAATCCCTTCCATACAATGGCTCCGAAGTCCCCACAGCTCCTTCGTCACGGTTGGACCCAGTCGAATCTCTCGAGCCTGCATTGCGACATTTAATTGCCAGTGCAATCTCTTTGCTAAAGGAGCGACCAATATTCACGCGAAGAGCACTCATTAATTGTTTGCCGGGCAAAGATTGGGAGACGACAGGGCCGAATTCGGCTAGGCATATTTTTCAGTATTGTGGTTACTCATTCTCTGCAGGACCATGGCGCGATGCTATCATCCGATTTGGTGTGGACCCCCGTCAAGATCCTAGCTGCAGGATCTATCAAACCATGATGTTCATGCTAGACACCCAATCGAAAGAACATCTGGCGAAGTGGACTCACTCTATGCCAGACCGACGCAGAACCGAACAAGTGGTAAAAAAAGAGAGCCATCTTTTTGATGGTAAAACTGTAAGCAAGGATGGGAAAATATGGCAGGTGTGCGACGTTACGGAGCCTTTTCTGAAGGATCTACTTGCGACAGCCAATATCCGGAAGGAATGCCACGTGCGTCTTCAATTTCTTAATCTTGCATCTTGCACGAGCGAATACTGACCTGCGTCTAGGTCGAAACGGACGGCTGGTATCACAATGGCACTTGGTCCAAAGCTAGACTGATAATGAAAGCCAAGATTACAGCAATTCTGACCAACATTCCCCAACAGCATGCCGCCTACGCCAAAGTCGCGCGAGATTTACCCGATAACATCATGCCGAACGATAGAGTTACAACAAGACTGGGAAAGGGTGCTACACAGTATGAAATTCAGTTGGCAAGCGCCATTCGTTCCAACTGTTCTAGCCATCGGGTACCTGTCATGAAAGGGAAACCGAATCAGGAAGGTGAGTTCGACGAAGACGGTGAAATTGGTGAAATTGCTATGCCAGATAGATTCGGAGATGACCTCATAGATCCACGAATCACCGAGGCCACTCGTGAGGTTCATAGACTGGAGGGAGGTTCTGCACAGCTTGAAGACATGGTATACGGGATGGATATCGATGATGCTCCGGAGACATCGAACCAAGAGGGCTTGGGTCATCAATGACGTCGAGGCTACTGACGTCGTAACTTGTCACCAAGGAGGGATCTGATATTTGTACGGACGCCTATCAGGTTTGGGCGTGCGCTCACGAGGCTGCCACGGCCCACCGAAATATAGCATCCACTTCTGAGAACCTCTATTTTCCAAGGACCTTACATCTGAGCATCGCTCCCCAATGCCATCTTCGTCTTCCTTGCTACACTCCAGGGTGCTCATGCGTTCAACGTTCCCGAGTTCCAATATTATATTCCGATTGCGTCCCACCTTCATCCCACGGAAGGCAAGATTCAATCATAAGACACTCAGCGTTGCCACAGAGGCGACACGCTTTATTATCATGGACAGAGAAACCGGCTGTTAGGGTCTAGTACACAAATTCGATGTGTCCGAGCTAACGTCTGTGTTCGGTGAGCGAAAATCATTGCGCTGCAGCTTGTGTTCAGGCTGCTTGAAGCTCCATTTTCGACATGCTGGGGGGCTCTAATCCTTGAACATACCTAGCTATTCAACGACTGCCAAATCCTGTGATGCTTGCTTATGATTGGCCCCTATAGCGAGGCACAACTGAAGGCTAGGCCACGGTACCCCCTCAGCGAACTAGATCTTCCAGATGAAAGGTTAGCTCTGGAGACGGGACAGGATTAGGTCGCGGTCCGTGGCAATGAGCGAAGATATGGACTTGCAGGGTAGGTAGTGCTGCATGGACGACTTTACAGCTATCAAAGCTGTATTCCTAGCTACATAGTTTTGCCTTAGAGATAGGTCTGCGAAATTCCATCAGAGTCGACGACTTAGATCCTCTTATTCTTGGACCGTCAGGAATGTTGACAGTGACAGAAAATACCTGACGAGGGTGAGAGGAATTGGGTTCGCGTAAAAAGAAGCTAAATCCTAGATCATACTAGCGTACTTTGGCTCCCACAGATCAACTTCACCTCGGCGGATCTGAATACGATCGTTGAACCAAGACGACGATATAACAGCAACAGCAGCAATGGCGACACGCCCGACAGTCACTATCGCCTCGCATGATGGCACTCCTAGTGGATCAACGCACCCCCTACCAGCAGTTTTCAAGGCCCCAATCCGACCAGATATCGTCCAGTAAGGGCTCTCGTGTTCTGTACCTAATGCCTGACTGGGCAGCTGATGTTAAAGTAGATCAGTACACGCTGGTATGGCAAAGAACAAGAGACAGCCGTACGCTGTGAGCGAGAAAGCCGGGCATCAGACCTCAGCTGAGTCCTGGGGAACTGGTCAGTGACCGCACCTACGACTACGAAATGCAGAGGAAGATCCACGGGCTCAAGTTGACAATTGCTCAGGTCGCGCTGTCGCCCGTATCCCTCGTGTCTCTGGTGGAGGAACACACCGTGCCGGTCAAGCTGCATTTGGCAACATGTGCCGCTCCGGTCGTATGTTCGCGCCCACAAAGGTGTGGAGGAAGTGGCACCAGAAGATCAATCTCGGACAAAAGTAAGCCTGCGTTCATGTTGGAAGAGGACCTTCAATTGTTTAATCGTTGTTAGGCGCTTCGCCACCACCTCTGCGCTTGCTGCATCCTCCGTCCCATCTCTCCTCCTAGCCCGCGGTCACCAAATCTCCACCGTTCCCGAAGTTCCCCTTGTCATTTCCTCAAAGGCATTCGAAGGTGCCGCTGTCGCCAAGACCTCCGCAGCCCTCAAGCTCCTCAAAGCAGTCGGCGCAGGCCCAGATGTCGACAAGGTCTACGGATCGCGCAAACTACGTGCCGGCAAGGGAAAGCTTCGAGGTCGCCGCCACCGCCAGCGACGCGGTCCTCTGGTCGTCTATAACCCCGACGAGGATGGCAAGGAGCTCGTCCACGCTTTCCGCAACATCCCTGGCGTGGAAACCTCCTCCGTATTCTCGCTCAACCTCCTACAGCTCGCACCCGGTGGCCACCTCGGCCGCTTCATCATCTGGACTTCCTCCGCGTTCGCCGCGCTGGACGAAATCTACGGTTCTACAACGACCCCCTCGGCACTGAAGAAAGACTTCCTCCTCCCCTCGAACGTCGTCCACAACGCCGACATCAGTCGCCTGATCAACTCTTCCGAAGTACAAGCCGTCCTGCGCGGGCCAAAGGGCGGGCCTCTGACGAAACGTGCCAGTGTGCAGAAGAAGAACCCGTTGAAGAACAAGCAGGTCCTGTTGCGGTTGAACCCATATGCCAAAGCCTTTTCGGAGAAGAAGCTCGGGTCGGAGAAGTTGGATCAAGGCGAGCCCAAGCGGGCCGCGGAGTCTTTTGCAAATGTCTTACACGAGGATTGAGAAGTTTGTGTATAGCGGGTCAGGTAGGAAATTGGAGAGTGATTCAAGTCAGCAGATAGTTTCTTGAAGCGGAACACCTACGATCAGCAATCGCTCAAGCCACACATCCAATATCGTTCGAACGTACACTTTATGAATGATGTACTCTTCCAACGCAGCTCGAGTGTTATTGGAGTATTGAAGGAGCCTCCATCGAAAAAAAACATCCAAACACCTCAAAGTAGCCATACCCCCCCTGAAGCACTCCATCCCTATCTCCACCCAACCCCCCAACATAGCGCTAGGAAGCACATGCGTAACTTGTTCTGTATAGATAGGAAAGGGGTTCGAGTAAGATCCATGGATGAGGGATGGGTTTAGAGGTTATGGTAATGCTTTCTAGGCTCGTGAGTTTAGGGTTTTCACGTCGATTCTTCGCTGTGGATTGAACTTGATGATTGTCCCAAGGTAAGGGTTAGAGTCTCGAAAGGATGGATGAACGGGGATCTCCAAAGGATGGGGAAGGATCATGGTAAGGTAACGTCTATGATATCTCTTTAGAGAGAGTGGAATGCAATGCTAAATAATTTAACCACCAAGATCATAAACTGAAAATGTTGTACTTCACGCAATCAAAGATGGAGAGCAAGGGTTTCTGTGATAATGAATGTATTTAGTTGGTCCAATCCTACATATGACTCCCCTCGCTATGCGTTCCAGCTTCATCAAAAGCTTATCCAATCCTGTAAAGAATGTAAGAAGCCGCCAGGGCTTCATCCCACCATAATATCTCGTCTATCTTCGCATGCCGGAAATCGTCTCTAAGCTCTAGAGCCTACAAGAGTCTGAATTTCGCAGAGCGCTTGCTGCCAGCCATGACCATCAGACCTCCTGAACACTTCGTCCCTCCCGCAACAGGTATCCAGGTAACAGTGTTTGTAGCGGTACAAGTGCCAATCTGCTTACCGTCAGGAGAACAGATGGACTGGCCCGGCTGAGTACAGGTACCGGTCGAAGGACCCGCAGCAGCAGCAGGGGCGGCAGGTGCCGATGGTTTGGCGGAAGCGGCGACAGGTGCAGAGCCGTTCGCGACGGGTGAAGCTGGAGCTGGAGCGGCGCCGCTAGCGGCAGGTGCGGCAACTGGTGCCGCTGCTGCTTTGCTGTCTGGAGCACCTGAAGAAGGACCAGAGCCTGAGGCAGCACTGGGAGCAGCTGGAGAAGCAGCACCAGATGCAGAGCCAGATGAAGATGAACCACTAGCAGGGGCAGCAGCCGATTGAGCCCCAGCTGCTCCGCATTTCGGACCGGTTGGCGCTTTGTTCGCATTTCCATTTGTTTCGACCGATGCTCCTGGGTTAGGAAATTCGACACTCATACTGTCAACGGTCGTGCAGTCGGTGGCGGGAATGTTGGCGACAAACATGGCCGGAAGGTCAGGAGTTGCCCGCTCGGAGAGCTCAGGGATGCTATATTCCTCGGTCTCGTTGCCGGCGGTCTCACGCTTCGAAGTACCACCAGTGACTTTGACGGAAGCGCAGTTCATGTACATCTCGCGGTTCCCGACCTTGTTGAACCAGGTCCAGGCGAGTGTGTACGCACCCGGAGCGACGCCTTGAGGGATAGTGTACTCATATTTGTCGGCGCCAGTACCATCTGGGTTCTCAGGGAGATTGCCTCCCGAACTCCTAGCTGGACAGCCTCCGACGATCGAGTGAACAACCATCCATTTCGAATTCTTGGTAGCTGGGCTGTCGGTAGTGAGGGAGATCTGGCAAGAGCCACCGCCATGGACAGCAGAGCCTTTGAAAGAAAGTGTCTGCTTTTGGCCAATAGCCATATCCGTGACCGTTCCCCCCGAGCCAGTAGCACCCTTGCAAGGAAAGTCGGCGCCCGATGCTTCGAGAGGGCTGCTGTTGGGGTTGCCATAGGGCGGTGGTGTGAGCATGATCATGTGGGCGTTCGTGGAGGCCAAGAAAGCCAGGGCCGAGGCGGAGAGAACGGATTTGAAAGAAGGCATGTTGCTGTGTGGTCTGCTAGTGCTTCGTACCGGACGAAGTAGAATGATTGTGGATTGTGGGAGAAGCTGGAACCTTGTAAGTTGGTGCTTGTCTGTTGTGAGTGAAGATGAGATTGCTGTGTGATGAAGTGAGAGTAGGAGGAGCTACATGAGAGAATATATAGGGAGATGGAGGATAGGGAGCAGACAATAGGGCCTCTAGAACACAAAGAAGGTGCTATGAAATCCCCCATTGTCATGATTGAACAAAGTGTCATTCGAAATGACAATGAAAGTACCATACAAGAGAGCTTGTAGTAGGTCTCAATTGTTGAGCTGGAAGAATGGGCATTGAAAGTGTTGAGTAGCGGCTCGTGGATGGACAAGAGAACAATAGGACAAGGAATAAGAGCAAACGTACCTGGTGACAATGGGCTTGATGCTCGGAGATGCTAAAATGACTATGTGCGTTTTGAGAGGCCTTTGTACAATGCTGAATGATAGTGAGTCCGCTCCAGGCGTGACGGTAGAAAGCAAGAAGAAAAGGAAAATGTAGGGGTTGGTAGAAGCGAAGCGTCGTAAATCGTCGAAGATTGATGTTGTGCGAAAGGGAGAAGAAGAGAAGTAGAGGGAGGAATGACGGCGGTTTTGTATGAGAGTGGAGCTTGACCGTGACTCCTCGAAGCGCGGACTTAATGGGCCAATGCGTCTTCACTCTCCTTGACGAGAGGGCAACCATTGGTTCAGTGGAGCGCGACAATAACAAGCTTGTGCTGGCGCTTCCTGCCATCTTCCATATGGCCACGAGAGAGCACGAGTGAAGTAGAGCTCTCGAAGCTTCTCACAGACTGAGACATCAAGGCAGACGCCATTCTCCACAGGCGTACCTCTGCCATCACTGTATTCGAGGCAAAACACACAGGGGACCTCCGTACCTCAACGCATGCCTGTCCCTTCGAGAGGCTTTTGCTACAGCCGGGCATGTTACACAGGGTGTAGGATAACACATGAGTTTCGGCATGGACAGTGAAGAATTAGGGACTTCCAATAAGTACCCATAGCTAATCGAGCCAAGAAACGACCATGTCAGGAACGAAACCCTATCAGTCCGTCGCTGATGGGTGACAGTAGACTTGCTTGGCTTTGAAGGCCGGATTATGAAGGGGGGTGAAGCAGTGCGGTTACAGTCAGGACAAAGGAGAGGTCGTCCGCAATTATAGATTGAAAGGGAACCAATCATAGCGCGCTTCAGCCATAGCTTGAAGATTCCCCTGCCAAGCCTTACGCTAGACGAGGTGACCCCTTTCCGCCCATTGGCCGATCTATCATAATCTTGAAACATCTTGGACTCGACACTTCGAGACGAGTGAATGGTAGCGCTCAAGGGCTCATCGTTGTACTATGAATGAGCACGATCGCCACGGACAAGCATATTCATTGGGTGATTCATTGAACGATGCCCAATTGCAATCACACCTAGAACTACAGAATAAGTCTGCACTAATGCTCTAAAACGGGGGGCGTATGAGCTTCGTCCCATCTTTGCATATAAAGAGAAGGCTTCCTTTCACGCAGCAATGTGATAGTATACCATGGCTAACGAAGAATCACTGCCCCTACTTGCGAGTCTTCACGTTGACAATAAGATGCATAAACGCTCGCGACCCATCGCTCGGTGGTTATCGATCCTAATAAACAGGAGACCGTGGGGTTCGAGAATCAGATACTCAAAGTTAGAAGCTTGATCGAGACATATGGCTGTCATGACGGAATATCATAGGCTAGAGTCGAGGAAGCTCTTGCCCGTCATACACACGCGCTGCCCTCCTCCCAGCTTCCATTGGTCCTACCAGCTTGCGCCTACGCTCAACACTGTTTGGACTGCAGCATGCCCAAGATCAATTCGAAGGATGGCAGGTCCCAACCCAAGATTCTTCGAATGGTGCATCATATATCGTGGCATGGCCTGCACTGAAATCAGAAATTGGGAGCATGGCCGCGCTGCCGTTCACAAGAACCTCCCCCCAACCGAGCATACACGGATCAGTTTCTATCAGCCAACAAGAAATGGAGAGAAGGAGCTGGACCACAGTCTTGAGGAAGAAAACCTCGCTGTGCATGATGAAGCTATATCCAATAGAGACGCCCACAATAGCCGACGGCTGCTTCAAGATAGGCCTCCACATCTTAGTGAGTATAGCTGGCCTTCGACATCGGACAAAGGCGCTAACATTAGGGCAGATAAAACATAAGCAGTCGCTTAAGCAAACGCTGAAGTCCACAGTTTCACTGGTACGTCTATTCGAGACGCATTCACGTCTGCTGGATGGACTTGAAATCACATCAGAAAAGTCAAAGTGATGGTCGAAATAGATGTCATACTAGCCACTAGCCACGGCCCCAATCAAGACAGTGAAGAACAGCGTCGCGCATCTGCACCGGCGATGAAAGAACAATAATACATTGCCGGGAGGTCGCTTTATAAGCGTACCTAGATTATCGACGCTCTACCGCCCATTTAAAATCACTTTGCTAGTCTTGATCATAGCCTCTCCTCCCTTGTCTCCTCCTTTGAGCACCACCTTTCCTTTCCTATCATCATTTTCACACTTCATCGCTACGATTACACAACATACACGAGTCGAACCAGTCCGCTCTCATTTCCCACATCCGAATAGCTAACCATCCACTCCTCACTCCTCACTCACCACAACAACAATCAAACACCACTAGCATCCCACCAACCCCCAGAAACCCCCCAAAACCTACCACAAAAAGCTATCCGCAACACTATTCAAATCCCAAATGGAGTCCGCAATTCCCCTTTGAAGAAAGCGCTCCAGAAACCTCCTCTCCAAGCGCAAACATCGCAAACGGCAAATTCAAATCAAAAGCCACCGCAGCCTCAGCTGTTATAATCTAGAAACTACGTATGTTGTATAACGTGACAAGCTCAACATATCCAATCGCTACGATACTTTTCATCGGTCATGAACCCTGTATCTAAGCTATCATTCCTGATTCCTCGCACTCATAGATCCTATGTACATTTCCCACTCCTCAAGTCTCAATGATTATAAGTAATGACTTCAGCCTCCGTTGCTGCAATATTATAGCGCCATGTAAAGCCGAGCAAATCCAACGCTGAACGCCCATGAACAAAACTCCTTTCTTTCGTGCGCCGCGTTGAATATTTGCCAATCCCTCTCGTGGCTATTCTGCACCGCCTTCTCCCTTTCTTACAACTAGTTGTTATTGGCTGTGTAGAGTCTAGATATCAGATCCATCGACTTTTACCAACAGCTCTCTAATACCATGTCTTTGCTTCCGTTTTCCCGTTTCATAAGCTGACGCTGCGGTCAACGTCTCTCTTCTCCGAACTGAAATGTCCTCGCCACCATCATCTCACTTCCTCCGTCTCGGCAAGTTCTCCTTTCCCTGTGCTGCTATATCCTCCCCTCCATTATCTCACTTCCTCCGTCTTGGCAAGTTCTCGTTTCTTTCGCGCCTCCAGCACTCCATCTCTCCAAATTGCTACCTCCTCCAATGCCCGCATCGGCTCTTTCTTCCTGGTCAGCAAGAAGCCTTGAATCTCGGCTGGCGTGAACTCCTTCTCAGGCAGACGATCGGCGAATTGGATAGCTATTGCTTCGATAGTATTGGGCCGTGAAGAAGCCATGGATGGTTTCTCGGTCTGGGTTGTCTGGGTCGGTGTTGCGGGCGGAGTGGGCACGCCCAGAGGGCGTGTCGCGTGGCCGTTGAGGGTCGGGTTGGTGATGACGCCGTTGGCGGATTGCATCGTCTTGGTGGGAACGGGTCCGAGAGTGATTTTCTCTGGAATCGACGACTTCGGCGCATCAGGGGAATACATCCGAGTGAATAGTTCGGTGATTTGGGCTTTCGTGGCGTTCGTGAATGGGATCTTCATGTCAATGCGTCCAGGCCTTATGAGCGCGTCATCGAGCTTGTCGGGGAAATTCGTCGTCATTACGAGCACTCGACCCTCGTGTGAAGCGACGCCATCAATAGCATTTAGAAGGCCTGAGAGGGTGATACCTTGCTTTTCCTTATCGTTACTTCGAACGGCCTTGAATGCTTTGGTGATTTCGGCTCCCATCTTCGAGGCAGTGTCCTCCTCTTTAGACACCTCCGTCTCTTCATCATCTTGGCGTTTGTTAAGACCTGCAGCATCGATGTCTTCAAGAAGCACGACACAGCGTCGGGGAAGACCGGTGAACATCATACCCAGGTCCTCTTCTGTCAACGTTGGGTCAACGAGAGAGATGCAATAGATGTCTAGCCCAAAGACTCCTGCGATAGCCCATGCCAGGGAGCTCTTTCCCGTACCCGGCGGGCCATGAAACAAATACCCACGACGGTATGGAATTCCTCGGTTTGCGTACCACTTCGGAGTAGACGGGTGTAGGTATTCGTTAATGTCCGCAAGTACACGAGTCTTCTGGCTACGGTCGAGTACCACAGTATGCATAGGTCTCGAGGGTCTTGTGGCGACCTTCATCCATACCGTGCGACCTCTGCCCCTGTGCTCCTTTGGGCACGGACGGCGAACAACTGTGCAGGATTTCTCTTTGTCAAGATGATGATCTCTCGCTTCCTTGATGAGATCTTTGATGGGCTTTGTCGACCTTCCTACACAGGTTAGGGTTATGTGCTCGTCTGTGTTGATACGAAATTAGCACCTTTTCCTTACGGCGGAGATCCTCTTGTAAATTGTTCTCATAAGATTGAGTTCTCTTGACACATTGTCTACGACTCTCAAAGAAGCAAATACAGGAGAGAGAGGGATAATGCGAGAGTATAGCATACCGTCCCGCATCGAGAGCCCGCCCCAGCCAGAGCTCGCCATGACTTGCTTCTCCTCCCGCTTGAATTGAAACAAGCTGCCTTTGTGGAAGAAGCGATGACTGCCGAACGAAGGTTGAAATTGAGGAGGAACTCTGGCATCCCAGTTATTGAAGTTCATGAGATTATTCGAATCCAGCGCTTGCACGGCTGCATCGCTGTCTATCATGTCCCAAGCATTTTCTCGACCTGACTTGGCCATCAATTTGCGGGAATTTCTTGATATCCTCTGGCTTGCAAGCCACCCCATAATGTGCTCATACATGTCATCGTCAGAGTCGATCCGGATGAAACTCATGCAATACTGTTCGAAAAGGCGGTAGAAGATCTTCCATGCAAACGTGAGGCCGGTTACTAAACCAAATGCCAGAAAGCAAACCGAGACCAGTAGGGAGATGTCAAATCCTAGGGCGTCCAGCAAGAGCTTCGAAATCAGTGAGTAGCCTGGGATAAAAGCCTCTAATATGTTCGCAGGGAGCTGAGTGATACTACTTGAGTTGTCGGTATACTCTTCTGCGTTTGTACGCTTCAGGGTCCGAAAAGCATCGTTGATAGCCATTGGACACTGACGAAGGGTGTCGCGAGGACTTCAAAGTGTTGACGGTTGATGAGGATCTTCGATTTTATCAACGGCAAATCAAACGAACAGCTGTCGAGGCGTTATCTGATTGAGTATTGCAACGGTATAGAGCTGTGTTTGATGTTAAAAATCAGGTGATGATCGAGCAGAAAATTGAATGAATAAGCACGAAAAAATATTATGAAGACATTGAATCTTCGCCTCCGACAGATCCAATCTCGACCATAGTAAGTGGCGAACGACACACAATGAGTGTGCTTATATACAAGTAGCCTGCCTCCAGGCAGCCATACTGAGAGCTCACTTCCCTTATGAAGTCAAAGAAATATCACAGTGAAAGCGTAACCATGGGTAACTGCCTTGTCGTCCTCAGGAGGGTGGCTTGTTCTGTTGTAATTGCAACATTGAGAGTCAGCGCTGCAGAAAGCGGCGAATCTGGGGGGCCTACACATTGGCCTCTGACTAGGTACCTTATTAGGGACTTCCCAACTCTTCGGTATGGCGGAGTTTGCTGCAAATCAAATCAATAAATGCGCAGTACCCCACAAAAGGCCTAGCCAAATAGGCGGGCTGTGGCGAAGGAAAACTTCGCCTCAATTTTCCGTCGAGATTTAGCGCATTCAAGACTGTTGCGACTCCTTGGCACTAATTTGCAAAGCCCAAGGTGGGTCTACCATTACTTCGAATGTGGTTGCACCGTTGGCTCGTACGCCACGTATCTTAGAGCTGTGCCAAATGCTGAATACCTCATCATACTCACTCTGTTCCGACGAGCAGATACCTTAGGTAAGATATTTGAAGCCAGAGGTAAAGTCTTGCCGTCACGAAGAGTCAGGCATGTAAGCCTTGACCTTGGGAATGGTCCGCCATACAGTCTACCCGTGATCTCGAGAGGGCATTTGCTGGCCGAAACCGACCGGGGAGGACTGTATGGACTGGATGGCAGCCTCAGTGTACGTGAGAAACGATGGCAAGCTTCGGCCCAAGCATACAGGCTCTGAGTTCATTGCAATTGGCATAGGCGATGACAGTTTCTTGCATGCACTTTGTACTTGATGTGCTATCCTACATATCAAAATCCGAAGAGTTGGACCCGAACATCGATTCGCAGAGAAGAAGATCGGGTACCTTCGCAAAGCTGATTGGTCGCGAAAGTGCGGCAGGCTCCAAGGCTCCTTGGTTGGTGCAAATGTAATCACGAAGTAAAGTAGAGCGCAATCATGTGTGGCTGTCAAGCTTCTCCCGCTCCTGACGTTCTAATGAACTTTTCTTGTCTGCGAATGGCACCGCTCGATTAGAGATCAATGAATTACCATTCCAAATACATTCATAGCGTTTTCTTTCAGTGAACCTCCTGCAGCATTCGAGATATACACGAGCTCCCGATCGCCCAGTCGAGAGTAAGGAGCAACATGTAGCGCCGATCTGCCCGGTCTCTGGATCTATAATGGGAACGAAACAACTCTCTCCAACCATGTTTGGGTATATGTCCAACCATTCGGCAAGATACATTTCAGTAGGAGTGTGACGCGGACTCCGGAGGCGAAAAGCACAGGAACTTCGGTAGCCTAGGACTTGAATACACGCAACATGTTCGCAGCGCGTCGCTTGCGAAATAGTAAGGTTGATTGTATATCCTTGAGCTTTTGGAATCTCAGGGTCTTCTCCACTGGTATCGGTATCAGTATCAAGGTCTTCTACCGACATAATTGAATGGGCGATTGCCGTCTTCGGCTCGTTGTCGAAGGCCTGCAGATTCCATGCTGAGGCATGGTATCCGGAAGACTGGTAGGATGCAATTGTAGTGTAAAAATTCTACAAATTCGCAGGTATGCCCTCCCCTTGAGCCATATGCCATCTCCAACAAGACTGGCTCCGTTACTGTTCGTGGAATGCTTGAGATCTAGGCACTGGGTTTCCTTTGAGCGATCACATGGTTGATGATGTGAATGACTCGCGGGACTCTCGGGCAAGCTCTCAGCTTGCCAATAGCCCAGAAGTGCAAGGCTGATCACACTGATAAAGGGAATGGTGCAGTGGATTTCGATGTGTATAATCCTTTCTCTTATCCGTGCAGTCTGTTCGCCATATACCCATCTGTTCCCACGTCGACATGGTGGCCTTTACCTCGGAGAGGCACCATCAGCTTAATTGGCTGCTCAACTTTCGGAGATGAAGCAGGCGTAGAAGCGATGTATACCACGCGGATTGGGCAAGAATCAGCAGCTTATCGCCAATGTATTCTCTGTTATATCATTGTATAACTGCTGATGTCTTTAGAATAAGTAGCGTGTGCAGGACTCCTGCACTTCGGCCCCAGGGAATAACTGTGCGTCCCCATGTGCCAAGAAAGCGCAGGAGTCTTGCACACGCTAAGATAGTTGGTATCTCGCAATCCTTTATGCTGTACTCCGTAACATAGATACGAATTGCTTCTTTAAACTACGAGAGTCCTTGTGTCATGAATTGGTTCATCGACCACAAGTTCGGTACATTATTACTCGATATAGGCATGCCATGGTTCTTCTGCATTACGAAATCTAGAATTATGTCTCCGCCACTCTGCCTACTGAATGTGCTGGGAAGGCGTCGAGATACCTACTACTTTGGCAAAATACAAAATTCAATGGTAAGCTGCTGGACCAAGCAGCGGCAGGCCGACATTCACCCTTGCCCCCACTTTACAGAGCAAGCGACTTTCCTACTCATTGTTATCAATCCGGGAACCCTGCTCTCGTGAAATCATAAGTGTCCATGGCTGGCAGAAAATCGTCTCCTGTCAAAACCAAGCAATTTCCCATCTTCCAAAGGCAGCACGATCGAGACTATATATATCGATCTTGGCAGCACCTTCGCAACGCCTCGAGTGCTATTATCATTATTGGAGCTATGGATGGACCTGGATGGACCTAGTTGTGACCAAAGTCATCTCTATGCAATCTGGCCTGGTGTCTCGATGATTCTTACCTCCTCCGTGTACCAAGAGCCTATGGGACCACAAGCGCCAAAGTCTGCTGGTAAGCCAAATCGCACCTTTGTTTCATTCCCAAGACGAATGTTGATGATGATAACAGTATGTGATCTGCACGAGAATGCTGCTAAACCCTCTCCTCAGATCCAGCGGAAATGCACGTATGGCCCCCAAGCCAACTGTAGCAGAGAAATGATCTGCCAAAGTCTCTCAATCTTGGGACAATGGCGGCAAAGGCTCGGAATAGACTGTCCCGTGGAACGCATCACGACCAGATCTAACGTTGAATACTGGAAATCGGAGTGCGGTAATACCCGGGAAAGTACTGGTGGTCTAGCAGAAATATCATGCATTCCAAGTGACTGGTCCTATCCAACCTACACCCTTTATCGCATGTAATAAACTATAGATTTGCTGACCCTTTGCGGTCGGTCGTAGGATGCTATTGTAACCTGCAGGCGAGTCAAAGTACGATAGGTCGGGAGGATAGACCTTGTCCTTTTCTTTTGTCTCAACGTTCTGTATATTAAAGATAAGACCGTTTCTTCCAGGCCCTTTGCTTAAGTTGTCTGGGGTCTCCAGTATCAGAGCACCTACTCTACAAATCTTCGTTGTCTCGGCACTTCCGCAGTCGATTTCTACAACGCAACCCCATTGAATTATTGACATGAAAAGCTCAGCTTTGAGTCCAAAAGATTCTGCCATTCCCGCGGCAGATGATCTGGAACGGGGACTTGTGTTGCTGCCTTTGATCAGGCAGCGTATCGTGAGCTTTCCTTGTGACATGGTGAGAGCAGAAGCTGAAGCATTATACCCGCAGTGGAACCATCTCACGTGAATGAGCGACTGGTCGATGAGAGTCTGAAGTGATGGATCAACACAGGTCCCGCTGTCATCTAGGAAAGAATGGAAATGCGAGCGTGTTCCAATAACAGCCTACACCCCCTCGAGACCGTGATAGGGTAGGGGTATGAACGCGTCAACCACTACCGAACTATTGACAACTTCACCGCGCAAATAAATTTCCGGGGAACGAAGTAAAATGGTAGCCAATGATTGATGCTTATGCAAGATAATATGCAGGTGGCCTCACAACTGCTGCCTCTGATTGGCCACATCGGCTGGATTATATCGCATCAGCTGAGTATTCGAAAAGTGAAGTGCCTTAGCAATGCTATTGTTGAGTCACAGCTATTGCCATAAACTTTTCGGGGTCAACACGAGCTAAATGCGATGTGAGCCTGTGAAGTTTCATCAAACCATTGTATTAAGCTAGACCGAAACCATCCAACATCCAACTGTCAATCTTTCACATTCAACACAAAACCAAGCGCAAAGTTGTCGAGATGTGTTGTTGGCCGGTTGTAACAGTGGAGCTCGAAGATGCCCCAAAGACGGAAGAGAAGCCAGAATATATCCTTGTATCAGACAAGTTGAACCTTCAGCCCATGGTGAGTCACTGAGTCAATTCTGTCATCTCACTTTCGTCATGCAACACACAACCCATCCACCTTCAACACATCTCTTTTTGGTCCTGAGCATACAGAGACTAGTAGCAGCCTGCTACGTCTACTCTACCAGCCAACATGGGTCACCAATATACCTATCACTCCGCCCCCGCTCCTCCCCAGCGGCAAGTAGCAGCAAACCCATGGGATGACCCTCCGCCCGCCCAGGAACAAGCAGCAGCAAGCCGTGGACCCAGCAGCACAAGCCATTCATACATGTACAATTCAGCACCCGCCCCTCCCCGGCAGCGAGCCGCTCCAAATCCTTGGGATGATCCTCTGCCAGTCCAGGAGCAAGCAGCAGCAAATTATGGACCCAGCAGCACGGGCCACCAATATACTTATCGCCCCGCACCCGCTCCTCCCCAGCGGCAAGTAGCAGCAAACCCATGGGATGACCCTCCGCCTGCTCACGAGCAAGCAGCAACAAACCGTGGACCCATCAGCACGGGCCACCACTACGTATACCATCCGGCACCAAGACCCACTCAGCGGCGAGAGGCTCCAAACCCCTGGGATGATCCTCAGCCTGCTCAGGAGCAAGTAGCAGCGAATCCATGGGACGACCCTGCCCCTGTCCAGCGGCAAGTAGCGACGATCAGTCCGAATGCTCCTCCACAAGCTTCAGCTCCCTTCAATCCATGGACCAACACTCAACAACCACGGATTTCCCATGTAGCCTACCCCGTCTTTTGCGCTGTCTACCCTCTGCATCTGGTTTGAAGCTCAGTACGCGTTACTCTCGCCCGGTTAGCTAACGTGTCGTCGCAGGCGCCTGCTCCAGCGGCGATGCACTATCCAGGTCACACAGGTATCCAATATTACGCGTCTGCTCCAGCTCCAGAGCCTTACAATCGCCAAGTGTACGAAGGAAGATCGGCTGAGGGAGGAGGCCACAACCATGTTTCTGCGCATTACGGCGGTCCAGGAGGCCAACCGGGCCCTATCCAGATTGTCCCACGAAACCCCAGCGTGAAGGATGAATATTACTGCCGTGAACTTAATAGCAGCTACTCCTTGCGTACCGCTACCGCAATCATGAGGGATTGCCAGCCTGGGTACTGGGACCATGGCTCATCCGGGTATCCGTACTGGATTCGCACCACTTAGAAGGATGGTCTGTCAATGTCAATGCATATGTTGCTTGAGGCCGACACTGACGGGTCGTAGGAAATAGCGGTCGTCTTCGAGCGGCTCATTGTCTCGAAAGGGGTCAAACATGGGAGTACTTGATACTCGCGCTAAGGTTCCCACTTCTGCACTCAAGGACTGAAGATGGTCATTTTCGGATATAGCATGCGTGTACAGTATGCGAATGTTTCAGTTCAGTGGTGGAAGAAATGATATATTCTACAAATATCCTACCGGGCGGCCTCATCGATCAATCTAGGGCAGGCTCTCGTCGGAGATCGACCCATTCGTGCCTATTCAGCCTACAACATAGATACTCTAGCTGATGACGAGCGTATACCCACTGTCCAACGGAAAATACACGCACGCTTGATATCGTGAGCCCAGTATTAATGACCTCTGTTGCGGTGACGACTGGGAATCGCCGGCGAGGATTCTGATTATATGCCGTGGGGCAGTCCGTGAGCCCCCTTTATCTAGAGCTTCACAAACCACCCTCGGTGGGTCGGTTCGTAAGTTTCACTGGCCACCCTTGATGGGGTAGTACCTGAGCCCCCTTTCCTTAGATATATACTATTACTCCGGAACTGCCGGAAATAATTCATTCATTCAATCCATCAATCAATCAATCCATCAATCTCATAAACAGTACCCTCGCTCCAAGCTTAAGCCAAACCCTCCAAACCCCATCGATTCACATCTTCTCCCCCTGAACCGTAGCCAACACCTTCCGCCTCTGCTTCCCGTTCCGGAACTCCAGAAACCAGATCCCCTGCCACGTCCCCGTCGCCAACCTCCCGTTCGAAATCGGGATGCTGACACTCGCACCGATGAGCGACGCTTTGATATGTGCCTACATACCATTAGTTACCTACCCCTCACATCAGGCCGTGTGGCTCTCCAAACAACAACGCGGAGCGCGGAGTACGGAGGAAAGGCTTACGGGCATATCATCTGACCCTTCGGCATCGTGTCTGTAGATTCCTTTCCCAGCTATAGACAACCGGCTTGCATTAGCCCAATTTATTTGCACACTCCCACCACCAGTATACCCCCATTCATCCACCACAATCCGTCCTTTTTCCCCCACCCCTCCCAACCCACAGCCCCACCAGACCAGCCCATCCAATCCCCTAAAGAAAAAAACCGTAACGCACCAATATCCTCCTTCACAATCCCATCCAACGCATCGCTCATGTCCGCCCTGACATCCCCATCCCAGTTCTCGTTCATGCTCAGCGCGCAACTGGTGTGCTGCAGGAAGAGGTGGAGGAGTCCGGTTTTTACGGCCGAGATTTGGGGGAGGGAGGTGGTGATGTGGTCGGTTATGAGGTGGGAGCCGCGGGCGAGGGGGGGGAGGGTGAGGTGGTGTTGGGTGTAGGTTGTTGTTGTCATTTTGGGGGAGGGGGTGGATGGTAGATGGTGGATTGGGGATAAATAGGGATGGTAGGGGATGGTGGCGAAGGAGGAGGGGAGGGGCTTTAGGGTGCTGGTGTGTAGAGGATAGGTTGGGTAAGGGGAAGGTTTGGGCGGGCGATGGTACTGGGCTTGGCTACTTATTTGGAGCCAGAATCACATGACGTTGGAAAAAGAAGTTCTACGGTGGGCTAGAGGGCAGTAGTGTATGATATACTCGTCTCGCTTGTGTTACTTGCACCATCACGGGAATAGCATGATGAGAGGAGATCCATCATGGTTACTGCTTCTATGTACACATGCTGAATACTCCAGGATACGGTAAGTCTGCTCCTGTGTTTGCCGTCTCCTCATCTTGTCTGAGCTTCTCCTCGAGTCTTCGACAGGCTCCTGCACGCGCTTTGCCTCATCACCAATCTTAGAGACCATATAGATTCTTAATTGTTTTTACTGACCCTTGCACAGTGATAGTGCCATTCTCCCTCTTCGTTTGTCACTCCAGTGAGAAAGTCCGACCGGGACGTAGCCGACTTGTTCGTGAACAATGCGGCCAATATCTTGCACTGAAGGAAACCACTAAAGGTGGCCAGAGATACGGCCTTCGTAGTCGATATCTGGCTGCAATATTCCTTATAGCGAAATTTTCGAATGAGGATTTGAGTACATCCATAGTGCGCTCTAAAGAGAACTCATTCCTGCCTCAACTTCCCAGTCACAGTAGCCAGAGAAAAGTAATCTCAGCAGCCATCTCCGGAGCCATCTAATTGCACGCTCGATATTATCGGGTATCCCAAGCTGTTGGTGAATGCGAATCTGAACGTTGGTTTGGGTAGAGTCGTCAGGACTGAAGTTTAGTGTAATACATCTAAGTAAGCACAGAATGGTAAGTCGTTGTCTCTGACATAGAGTGTGCACATGGGCGACTCATAATATCTAGCTCCTGAATAGTCTAACCACTGTAAGGCCCTAAGGAAGCATTGATTGACATACGAGCTAGCAGGACATAAAGCCATGATGAGCTTTGTGCCCAGAAGCCGCTTGTGTGGTAGTAACTTGGTGTGGCATAGTGGTATCGGTATCGGAATGGTTTGTACAAAGCTTTGTAGCTTTCAGATATCGTACATATAAGAATCAGCCCCAATCAAGATTGTATTCGTGAACGCATGACTATCAGGAACTTATGTCCAAGACTTGCCGCCACGAGATGGTAGCTTAAAAGCCAGTGAGCTTCAGACAATGTGAGGATATCAGTTGTAGGCCACTGGAAAGAGCCGGTCGAGTCTTCCAGCAATGTACGTCCGATGGCACAAGCCGAATCCTGGATCCGCAAATCCGCTGTTTTGAGAACACTACTCACATCTTCGACACTTCGGAAGATAATTTGCCTGTTCTGGTACAAGCTCAGTGCTTGATCCCCACCACCACGAGGTTTCTCGGACTCTGTTTATAGTCGAAAACGGTCTCAACCCAACAGTCTTTGACCTCCTTTTGCTCCGTGAGATATAGCCATCTATCAATTACAATAGCTGATTCGACCACGCTTGCACTGAATGCCATCAAACTCCAGATGATGCTGAGCTCCTTCTTCTTGGCTGCATGTTTCTCCTCATAAAGATGGATCTCCTCATCAGTCAATTTTTCCATGAGTTGTGAGATTGCAATTCCACGGTGAGGGTCCTCAGCCAGCTTTGCAGTAGCACCACGAAAGTAAGCACTAAATGAAGTGTAGCACGCTTTGCGCAGAGATCCGATTGTAAGAGGGGCTCCAGCCCCCGTCCAACCTCGAGGGCTCACCGATACAGAATCAGAGCTCGTCGGCTTGTCGACAATACCCAGGTCCACAAGGATCCGCTGAAGTAAAGCGCGATAAAAATGCCTTGTGAAGAAAGACTCACATTCCGGAGTTGTCCAACTCTCGGGCGCTTGAACAGCCATCATTCGTGCTGTAATATTCATGCGGATGCCACAACCCTGAGGAAGCGGGTACGACAGTAGCCTATGAGACATGGGAAAGCCATGAGGATCATATGCTGACGAGGTCTGGTCCAGCCGTCGATTGGGAGAACGTAGAGAAGGTAGCTTGTAAGTTGGTGGTCCTTGGCGCTCAGTGAGCAGATTGTAGCAGCAGCCAACCATGGCAACGGCCTTCACAGCAGGGTTGAGAACGAGCGATCGGAGTCCGTGATGCAAGAGATTACCACAAGAATGTAGGGAAACCACCAGGAATTGGGAATCAGTCATATGATTGCTGGACACCCCAATGGAAAGGCCTTCGACTTGGCCGACCACGGTCGATAGGTCCCCATCCTCAATGAAGGTTTCTATGTACTGGATACTCCCGTCCACATCTGAATGATGTCCGCCATCCCGCAAGATCGGGTCGATGCGACCAAGGGGTGAGGGGAACTCCCTTGCGGAGTCTTCGCTTTCGACTAGATCTGTGACAGGGCGTTGTTGTTGACGTTTGGGCAGGCCCTGGCGATACTCTTTCTTATTCCGCAGGATCTTTTTCTTCTCGGCCAGCTTTGCAGTCACATCCATGTCCTTGGCGCCCGAAATGTTGAGCTGTTTGCTTTCTAGCGCTACGACCCTTTTATGATATGGCGGACTTGCTAATGCTCGTCCAAGATAATTCTGACCTGAACCAAAGTCAACAACATGGGTTATCTTGTGAGAGTCAGACTCGTCAATATATGCTGCAAGTTCATTTATATACTTAGCGAAATTCTGAACCTCGTGTTTTTTCTTTGGCTTCATTCCTACTGCCACATGTCGCGGAAGGGGTGTGAGATTTGAAAGATTGTTCCCGTTCCATCTCATATCATGACTCGTAAAGCTACGATCGAGTGCATGCTTCCGAATACTCTGGATGTAGTTCAGTAAACTCATGGGAGGTATAGGGCCATGCCGCCATGTCCTGTTAGTTTCCTGTTCATAAGATCCGTCTAGGATACATTTCATCCGTTCAATCTCATCGGCGTCTTCTCTCATCAGGAGGTCGAGAATATCAGACACGTCATTATATTGGAACCATACTCTCCATTCTTCCGGTAAGATGGTACTGTATAGATCGGGCTCATTGGTCAAGAAATCTAGAACATGAACACCTCCACACAATTTCTGAAACAGATCAGACGAAGTGATGAAGGAAAGCAGAGATTCAACATATTGCTCGGCTTTCTCGAAACCATTCAAAGGTAGCGGAGAAGCCGGAGGCAATGGCACATACTCAGAGCGGATATTGGAGGGCATTGTGTCGCACCTACAAGATTCGTTGAGTGTAGACAATTGCCTCAGTACCTCAGACGTGTTCCAAGCCGGGCGCCAAGCCCCTTCGGGTTAGCGATGCTGACTACGCAGCCGGGCGGTAACACGTCTAAGCGCAAACATTTGTTTCTTTGCTGGTAAACTCCTTATTATCAATAATATATTAACAACATCGGTATTATTTACTACGGGGTACGTACGGAGTAAGGTATATGTATTAAGAACCCTAATTAAGCGCGAAATAAGCTAATAGCGTACTAATAGGCTCCTATCGCACTCTATTCGCTCCGTAACCGGTCTTACCTAAACAGCCATAGTACTTAGTTTACCCATATTAAGTACACCACATGTTAGATACGCATGCTCCGGTACCTTAGATACCCTACCTAACCTACCGACTACTAGAAAAATAAGCTAGCCTATTATCGTTATCGCTGGCTAGCTACTAGGATTTTTAGAAATTTAGAGCTAATAGATGGCGATAGCGTTACGGACGGGTTATCGCAGTCTAATTAGGCTAAAAGTAGGCTAGTTAGAATCAGAAGAAGTAAGAGTACGATTAGGGTATTAACGTAGCTAGTATTTATATAGTAGAATTCTATACTATTACGTCGTGAAGTTAAATATTAATAAATTTCATTAATAAGCGAAAAATTTATATAACGCATCACTAAAAAATAGGATATCTAGTAAAATTATAGAAGTTTACGCTCAGACGTGCCGCCCTCCTGCTGCGTAGTCAGCCTTACTAACCCGAAGGGGCTTAGCAACCAGCTTGCTGGCCAATCAATGGCACGTCTAAGGTACTGAGGCAAGTAGACAAGATATTGATCTACATGCTGACTCATCAGACTAGTTCTACAGCAGACCATATCACCAGACGTGCAGTATCGTCTGTATCAGTTCAATCAGTGTAATTCTATAATTCCTTGAGTCTTGAGAACAGCATCGTCCGCTCTTGGGTTCTTAGCTGTGACTAATATGCTCCACGCTATCCGCTCCTTGGATCAACTTGGATAATGGCTTTTACGGGTCAGAATGACCCTTTCTTGGAAGCTCAAGCGTACGCAAGTATCAATCCTCAAAGATCTACCTAAAGCTTACCATCCTCGCTAGTGACGTCCTATCCACCCTGAAGACTACACGATCCCTCTTTGCATCCTACATCCGAATTCGATCCTCCGCCTCGTCCCCCTCCTCCCCCGAACTCACAGAAGCCCGCACCGAGCTCGAGACTACCGTTCAGGAGCTCAGCACCGACCTCCAAGACCTCGTCGACAGCGTCAGAGCAGTCGAAGGCGACCCCTTCCGCTACGGATTGGATATCGACGAAGTGGGACGCCGCCGTAAATTAGTCCAAGATGTCGGCGACGAGGTGGAGCGTATGCGGCAGGAACTCGCAAAGACCGTGGTCGGCGCTGCTCGCAAGGGGCAGGGCATGAACGGCGGGTCGTTGCCGCCTCCATCGGCTTTCGATGACCCCGATGAGCCTGGGAGGGGAGATGACTATGGTGCTTTTGAGCAAGGGCAGCAGACGCAGATGATGCATGAGCAGGATGAGGCGCTGGATGGGGTGTTCAAGACTGTGGGGAATCTACGGCAGCAGGCGGATGATATGGGGAGGGAGTTGGAGGAGCAGGAGGAGATGTTGGGGGATGTGGATAAGATCGCTGATCGGGTGCAAGGGAAGCTGGCGAGTGGGATTAAGAAAGTGGGATGGGTGATTAAACATAATGAAGGTTCATATGAGGCGTTCTCAACGAATCGGAAGGAAGTACTGACGTTCGACTAGATACATGGTCTAGCTGCTGTATCGGGGTTCTTATATTGGTCCTGATACTCCTTCTCGTCCTCGTCCTCATACTCTGAACACCCCGAGCAATTGTTCAACTCCAACACCGCACATTACGACAGTCACCTTCCTCTCAAGCAGCTACTCCAATTCTCGCCAGAGGGCACTCGTGCCGCACCG
>JAABUX010000582.1_pt1 | contig 61725 bp, 50 predicted proteins | sample 5561851 | NCBI WGS metagenome assembly JAABUX01 (sample SAMN10711883, study PRJNA513361) | rock metagenome | isolation source: Antarctica rocks | place: Antarctica: Victoria Land, Richard Nunatak red sandstone | collected 2016-01-03
CCGTACTATCGCCCCCACTTCGAAAGTGTCACGAAACCCGCAGCGGAAACCCATGGCTTTCGTGCGGATTTCCTTCGGACGTTCCACGCGTGGAACATCGCCATAACTGCGCCAATTGGACCAATTTTGCACCAGTTTGCACGCCTTTTTGACTGGTTTTACCCCACTTAAAGTTACTCATCAGTAAACATTTAGCTTCAGCTCAATCCGTAACTAAATATATACAGGCTGGTGGCGCGTACGTTACCGATCCAGTAACACGAAACACCGCTCCAAACGAAAAGGCCCGGCATCAGCCGGGCCTTTTCACCATCGGGCCAGAACAACTAATCCGCCTCTTTCCGAGCCTTCTTGCGATTCCGCTTGCGCGCCAGCGCTTCCTTCACGCGGCGCTTTTCCCCAGGTTTCAGGTAGAAGCTGTGACGCTTCACTTCCTTGATGATGTCCTCGGTCTGCACCTTGCGCTTGAAGCGCCGCAATGCATTTTCAAGCGGCTCGCCTTCCTGCACACGAACCTCTGCCAATTTGAATACACCCCAATTCCTGCCTGACAGGCCCACCCGGACAGTTCATCGGGTCCACTCAGTTTAGCGCATACTCCCGCCAAACCGGTGCGTTATTCTTTCCTGTATGCCCCAGGACGCGCCCCGCAGCCTCGACACCCTTCCAAGCTATGAACCCGAAGCGCTCGAGGCGGCGTTCACGACTTTGCGCGAGCAGGTACAGACCGAAGCCGCCGGGCTGCACGGCCCCGGAACCGGTCCGAACGCCGGCCCACATGCCCGCCAGGACGCCGCCGAACAGTTCCGCCTCCACTGGCTCGGCCGCAAGCAGGGCCGCCTTAAAGCCCTTTCCGACGCCTGGCTCAAAGCCGCGCCGCCAGAGGCCAAACGCACGGTCGGCCAGCACTTTAACGAACTAAAAACCGCCATCGAGCAAGCCCTCGCCACCCTCGAATCCCGCGGCGCCACCACCGCGCTTGCCTCCGAATCCGTCGACATCACGCTGCCCGGAACGTGGCCCCAGCTAGGCGCCGAACACCCGCTCATCAAAACCATGCACGAAATGATTGCCGTCTTCGAGCGCATGGGCTACTCGGTCGGCGTCGGCCCCGAGGTCGAAACCGACTTTTACAACTTCGAAGCCCTCAACTTTCCTCCCGGCCACCCCGCCCGCGATACCCAGGACACCCTCGTCATCGCCCACCAGGAGCGCAAACCGCCCCGCGAGCGCCTTTTAATGCGCACCCACACCTCCCCCGTCCAGATCCGCTCCATGGAGCAGCAGCCGCCCCCCATCCGCCTCGTCATCCCCGGCAAGGTCCACCGCAACGACGAGTCCGACGCCACCCACTCCCCCGTCTTCCACCAGATCGAAGGCCTCTGCGTTGACCAAAACATTACCTTCGCCGACCTCAAAGGCACCCTCGACCACGCCATGCGCGAGTTCTTCGGCCCGGAGGTCCGCACCCGCTTCTTCCCCTCCTTTTTCCCCTTCACCGAGCCCAGCGCCGACGTCCAGATTTCCTGTCCCTTCTGCGGCGGCCAGGGCTGCCGCAAATGCAAACACTCCGGCTGGATCGAACTCCTGGGCTGCGGCATGGTCCACCCCCAAGTGTTTACCAATGTGCAAAAAAAACAGCCCGCCTACGACCCCGCCCGCATCTCCGGCTTCGCCTTCGGCCTAGGCATCGACCGCATCGCCATGATGAAATACGGCATCACCGACATCGGCCTGCTCTACGGCGGCGACGCCCGGTTTCTAGAGCAGTTCGCCTAGCCACCTACGGTGGGCCGATACGGCGTTTAAGCGCCGGGAAGACAATCTTATGAAGATACTGACCGAGTGGCTGCGCTCCTACCTGCCCGGCCTCACAGCATCGGATGCTGAACTCGCCGAATCCCTTACCCTGCGCGGGATTGCGGTGGAGGGCGTGTTTGACCTCACTCCCCAACATGGAGCGGGCGCGGGCTCGCTGTTCGAGATGGACATCACGACCAATCGCGTGGATGCCATGAGCCACTACGGCATTGCGCGTGAAGCCGCTGTGATCTACGGCATCCCGCTCCCGCGGCTCGAGTTGTCCTTGCCACAGGAGCAAGCAGGTGTGTTATTCCCGGTGCGAGTCGAAGCGACAGAGCTGTGCGGGCGCTTTACCGCGCGCGTGTTGCGCGGGATCACGATCGCGCCTTCGACCGGCGAGGTTGCGCGCCGGTTCACGCTGCTGGAACAGAAGCAGATCTCAAATGCGGTGGATGCGACCAATTATGTCACCCAAGCCATTGGACAGCCAACGCATGCATTCGACCTCGACACGCTTGAAGGGGGCATCGTCGTCCGGCGCGCGCACTCGGGCGAGAAACTGCGCACCCTCGATGGTCTCGAGCGCACGCTGCATTCGGAAGACCTTGTCATCGCGGACGAGCGCAAGGCGCTCTCGATCGCCGGGGTGATGGGCGGCTGGGGCTCGATGATCACTCTTGGGACCAAAAACGTGCTGGTGGAGGCCGCGTGGTTTGACCCGGTTTCGATTCGCCGGTCTTCGAAGCGCCATGGCTTGCACACGGACGCATCGCACCGATTCGAGCGTGGAGCGGACTTCAATGCCGCGCCTGTTGCTTCCGCACTGGTCAGCCGGCTTATTCTCGGCGAAGGCGGTCAAATTGAGGGACCATTCATCGACATACAGCAGCCTGCCGCGATCGCTCGCACCGTGGGCCGCCCCCCGGTCTCGCTATCCATGCGTGAGGTGCGACGCATTCTTGGTCCAACAGACGCGCCGGAGGGCATAATGCCCGCAGAAGCGCAGACGATCCTTTCCGGTCTTGGCTGTAGGGTTTCCCCTGCGGATGGCGTGCTTGACGCAGCAGCAATTGCGATCCCGTTCGCCTCGGCGGTGCCGCCCGTGCCGGCGTATCCCCCTGTGGCGCTTGCTCCGGCTCTACAGCCTGCGTCCGCAGAGCAGTCGCCAAATCCAGCGCGCGGGAGTGAGACGAGCGATCTCCCGACTGGAAACACGACCAGCGACGAGCGGTTCCGCGTCATGCTCCCAAGCTGGCGGCTCGACCTGGAGCGCGAAATCGATCTGCTCGAGGAGATCGCGCGCGTATACGGCTACAATCGCTTCCGCAATACCCTCCCTGTGTTCACGGGAACAGTTCGCGAGCTGCCGCAAGCCCCGACCCTGCGCATTATCCGTTGTGTGCTGAGGGGCGCGGGCTGGTCCGAGGCCATCTCCGGCACGTTCGTCTCCCCATCGGACGCAGCTCTGTTTGCCCCGCAACCCGGGACCGCGGTGCCGATGGAGAATCCGCTCAACGAGGAGGCCGGCATGCTCCGCCCATCGCTCGTTCCCGGCATGCTCACGATGCTGGCACACAACTTGCACCGGGGCGTGGAAAGCGCGGCTCTGTTTGAACTCGGGACAGTGTTCGCCGGCACAGGCGCAACCGCGACCGACCGCGTCGATGAGCGCCTCTCGCTCACTTTTGGCGCAACCGGCACCCTGCATGCCGCTCCGGTCGACTTTTTCGCCGCCAAGGGAATCGTCGAAGCCCTTGCGGCACAGTTCACCTCGCGCCTCCACTACTTCGACCGGTTCCCGCCCGAGCTCGGGCTTATGCCGGCGTGGCTGCATCCCGGCCGCTCCGCACGGCTGGTGATGGATGGAGCGACCATCGGCTTTTTCGGCCAGCTTCATCCGGACGAGGCGGCGCGGCGCAAGCTCAAGCAAGCCGTAATCGTGGGCGAACTTCGTGTAGATCGCCTGCTCGGGCTCGGGTTGCGGCACCGCATCCCGCGTGAGCTTTCGCGGTTCCAGCCCGTGCGCCGGGATTTCTCGTTTTCCCTACCTGCAACGGTCGCCTATGGAGTGGTAGCGGAAGCGCTGGAAGGGCTCGGGATCGACGAATTACAGCATTTCGAACCTGCGGAAATCCTGAGCGATCCCAAGGGCGAGCGTGTGCCCGCGGGAGAGTATTCCCTGCTGTTGCGCACCAGTTTCCAATCGGCGGATCGCACCCTGCGCGACGAAGAACTGCACGGCTGGGCGCAGGCGATCCAGGCGGCCCTTGGGCTGCTGGGTGGGCGGCTCCGCAGCTAGGCATGCCCACCCCTCCCGGCCCTTCCTTTATTCGTGATGCATTGCCACGCGGTGCGTCGGGATTGGAAGAAGCCGGGCCGGACGGGACTGGACACGAGTGGCAGGGCAGTGATTTGTGCGCGCGTCCCCGGCCTCCGGTGCCGCCACGCCTTATCGCGGGGCTGCTCCTGGGAGCGCTCGCAGGCCGGTTTGCCTTTGCGCTTGCCCGCGGGTCGCACCCGATTGGAGATCTGCCGTGGATGGCAGCCGCCCTCGCCCTGGGCGTCTGCCTGTGGTGGGTGGCGCACCGACAAGTCGGCACGGCAGGTGCCGCATCGGCCTTGGCGCTGTATGTTTCGGCTCCGGACACGCTGCACGCCGGCTTCGCGGCGATTCCGGCGCTGGGGTTGTTTGCCATGCTATACACGGCGGTAGGCGTAGCGCACGCGCTCCAGGGGCCGCGGCGCAAGTGGATGCCGCGCATCCTGCTGATGGCTGCGATCTGCGTATTTACAGCCGTTGCCCAGCCCGTAGCATGCGCTGCTGGACTGGTGCTCTCCCTCGCAGCCATGGTGTATGTAGTTGAAAAGCAACGGCGTATCCTGCTGGTGCTTTTCACCTTCTGGATCGCCGTCGCGACGTCATCGCGCTTGCTGCTGGGAGCTTTCAGCCATCGCTTAACCATCCACTTCGTGAGTGGCGGTTTCGATGTTGGCCAGACCGGGTGGTTGCACAATGCGGGCTTGCTCCTTGCGTTGCTTGCGACGCTTGCCCTGTGGGCCAGGGCGCGGCGGTCGCGCTACTTCGGCAACACGGCTCCGCTGCTCGCGGCGATAGCCCTTGCGAGCACGGGATTGCGAGCGGGGTCGCAGGCTCTTTCCTGGGCGCTGCCCTTTGCTCTTCTCTTCGTTGCCGGTGTATTCGCAGACGGGCTTGAAATCCGCTCAAAACGTTTGTGGGAGTTAGAAATCTGCACCATTTTGGCGCTTCAAATCGTCCTATCTATATAACACTTTGTGTATCTCCTGAAACTAAGAAGGAGCGAAAGAGAACACGCCATGACGGATTTTCAAACCCAATCTCTCTCAATCGATGGAATGCATTGCGACGCATGTGTGCGTCGCGTGACACGGGCGCTAGGCAATGTGCCGGGCGTTCGGGTACACCAGGTGGAGGTAGGCCACGCGGCCGTTCTGGCGGAGCCCACCAGCGAGGGAGTGATTCGCGAGGCAATCGAGAAGGCTGGATTCACGCTGAAAGAAGTGCATGCCGGAAGTTGACAGCGTGGACACGACGAGCACAACTCTTGCTGTCAAGGGAATGAGTTGCGCCGCGTGCCAGAGCTTTATTGAAAACGGCTGAACGAGCAGCCCGACGTATTGCACGCCAAGGTCAATCTCCTGCTTCAAGGGGCGACCGTCGAGTACGATCCCGGGGCGACTTCGCTCGAGCGGCTGATTGGCGGCGCGGTGCGCGACTCGGGCTATGAAGCAGGGGGCCCCGGACAGGCAAGCCCGACATCGTGTTATGCGAGCTATAGCAGGAGATGCTCCAGGCCGGCCAGCGTGTCAGCATCGCTCAACTGTGGCGAGTGTTGAAGCAACTTGGTCTGCGGCTGAAAAAAGTCGCTCCATGCCACCGAGCGCGACACGGAAGTTAACCGGAACAGGCGCGAAGCATTCCTCCACGCGATCTCCACGGTCGCGCCCGAAGACCTGATCTATCTGGACGAAAGCGGCTTTCGACCCAGATGACCCCGCAGCTATGCGCGGGCTCCAAGCGGAGAGCGTATACACGATGCGGTGCCCGGCGGCCACTGGAAGATGCTCACCATCCTGGGAGCGATGGACCACAATGGCATGCTCGCCGCCATGCCTGTCCATGCGGCTACCGATCGCGAGGTCTTCCTTACGTACCTGGACACCGTGCTCTGCCCAAAGCTGCGGCCTGGGCATGTCGTCGTCATGCACAACCTCAGTGCCCACAAGGTCGATGGCGTGCGTCAACGCATCGAGCGGGCCGGGGCTTCGCTGCTCTATCTGCCTCCCTACTCTCCGGACCTCAACCCGATCGAAAAGACATGGTCAAAACTGAAGCAGGGTATGCGGGCCGCGCAAGCAAGAACCGTCGAAGCCCTCCACACCGCTGTCGCCAACCTGCTGCCCACGTCTCGGCAAACGATGTAAATGCATGGTTCAGACTCCGTCGCGGAGACTATAGATGAAAGAAAAATAGTCTAAGCGGCACACTGGCGATGCTAGTGTCCTGGCTGCTTATGGCGCCCCGATGGCGCCCCGATGGCACCCAGGACGGCACCGCGGACGGGAATGAACGGGGACTGGGGCAGGGCAGCCCTGCCATGGCTGTTCCGGGTGTCTCCGGAGGTCCTGAGTGTAGCGCCGCTGCTGCTAACGGCGGCCTTGCCGGGCACCGCAGGCAGGCAGTTCTTCCTGAAAGCCTGGGCTGGGTTGCGGAACCGCAATGCCGATATGAGTAAGCTTGTGGCGCTGGGAACCGGCGTTGCTTTTGCCTACTCGGCTGCCGTGACGCTGGCGCCGAGCTGGTTCGCGGCGCATGGTGTGCCGCTTGATGTGTATTTTGACGCGGCATTGCTGATCGTGGGTTTCGTGGATTCGTGCTGCTGGGCAAGGTGCTGGAGGGGAGGGCGAAGCGGCACGGTTTCGGCGCTGCGGGGACTGCTGGCCCTGACGCCGCCGATGGCGGAGCGGATCGCGAGCGATGGAACGCCCGAGCAGGTGAAGCTGCACGCGCTCGCCCCGGGCGATGCGGTGCTGGTGCGTCCGGGCGGCCGCGTGCCGCTGGACGGCGTGGTCGTGGAAGACAGCTCGGCAGTGGACGAGTCCATGCTGACGGGCGAACCGATGCCGGTTGAAAAGAGGCCGGACGCGCGAGTCACAGGCGGAACGGTGAACACAAGCGGCACCCTGCGGATACGGGTGCTGAAGCGCGCGAGCGAGGGCGCCTGGCGCGGATTGTCGTGCTGCTGCGCGAAGCGCAGGGCGCGCGGGCCCCGATGCAGCGGCTGGCCGACCGGGTAAGCGGCGTATTTGTTCCGGTGATCCTGCTGCCGGCGCTGATCACATTCGGGGCGTGGCTGGTGTTTGGCGGCACAGCCGGGCTGCCGCATGCGTTCGCGGCCTCGGTAGCCGTGCTGGTGATCGCCTGTCCATGCGCGATGGGGCTGGCCGTGCTGGCGCTGATGGTGGCCACCGGTCGCGGCGCGCAGGTTGGACTGGTTTTTCGCAGTGGCGAAGCCTGGAGCGGCTGCGCACGGTCGACACGGTGGTGCTCGATAAAACAGGCACAGTGACCGAGGGCCGTCCGGCGATCACCTCATTTGCCGTGGCCCACGGCTTTGCGCAAGAGCCGGTTCTGCGGGCGGCCTCGGCGCTGGAGACGGAAAGCGAGCCCCCAGGCGGGGCTTCTAGAAAAATGATGAGCGGTTGAGTGGCTTCTGCGCACCGTGTCGAATGCCGAAAATGCGAACCTTGCCCGTAGTCTCGTCGATTTCGAAAAGAATCCGGTATACGTTGGGCTTCCTGCCGTATAGCAACTGCCGGAGATCTCTTCTTGTGTCGCCGGCTTCCGGCAGCTTTGGACAGCGCTGCGGCATATCCGCAAGCGTGTTAAAGCCCGAGGTCAGACCGGTAAACCATTTGGTTGCCGCCTCGATCTCCTCGACCTGCTTTTCCTCATAAATACCAGCAAGGTCCCGCACCGCGCGGCGGGCGAGCTCAACGCGGTATGTCATATTTCTGGCGCAGCAATTCGATGGCTTCCTCCATCGGATAAACGCGGCCGGCGTCAACATCTTCTAAGCCCTGTCGGATGGCCTCGTGGACGTCGGCCTGAGCAGCCAGATCGCGGAGACGCTGGTACTCGGCCGGGTCTTGGATGACAGCCGCAGCTTGCCCGTCGATAGTAAGGGTGACGGCCCGCTTGCTCATGTGAAGGTGCTCCATAATGACACTTGGTTGCTGCTGAAAAGTCGCGAGAGGCTGGGTGTCTTTGGAAAAATCGAGCATACGCACTCCTCCATCCTGTGGCTTGAGGGTACCATTCGCTCCGGCTCGAGACAGCCGGGTAGACTGAGTCTGATGGCAGTGTATGGCGACAATCCGGACCGTCTGGTCTCTGCCGCGCGCGCGGACGAAGAAGATTCGTTCGAACTGAAGCTGCGGCCAAGGCTGCTGCGCGAGTTCATCGGGCAGTCGAAAGCCAAGCAGCAGCTCGAAATCGCGCTCGAAGCCGCGAAAGCGCGGGGCGAGGCACTCGACCATGTGCTGCTGTTCGGACCGCCGGGCCTGGGTAAAACCACGCTCGCGTCCATCCTGGCGAATGAGCTCGATGTCGGCTTCCAGCAAACCTCCGGGCCGGCGCTACAGATCCAGGGTGACCTGACGGCGATTCTGACCAACGTCCGCGAGCGCCAGGTATTGTTTCTCGACGAAATCCACCGCCTGCAGCCGGTGCTCGAGGAAAAGCTGTACACGGCGCTCGAGGATTACAAGCTCGACATCATCATTGGGCAGGGGCCAGGCGCGCGCACGCATGTCATGGACATCAAGCCATTCACCTTTGTGGCGGCAACCACGCGCCCCGGCCTGCTGAGCTCGCCGCTGCGCTCGCGGTTCGGCATCCTGCTGCGCCTCGAGTACTACACCGACGATGAACTGCGCTTCGTGGTCGAGCGCTCGGCCGAGGTGCTGGGTGTTCCAATCGACGCCGATGGCGCCGCCGAAATCGCGATGCGCTCGCGCGGCACACCGCGTATTGCTAACCGCCTGCTGCGGCGCGTGCGCGACTATGCGCAAGTGCGCGGGACCGGCGTGATCGACCGGGCGACAGCGATGGGCGCGCTCGAGCTGCTGGAGGTAGACGCGCACGGCTTCGACGAACTGGACCGGCGACTGCTGCTGACCATCATAGAAAAGTACGACGGCGGCCCGGTCGGGCTGAATACCCTGGCGGCCAGTCTCTCGGAAGAGCAGGACGCGCTTGAAGAAGTGTACGAGCCATTTCTGATCCAGATCGGTTTTCTGGACCGCACGCCACGCGGGCGCGTTGCGACGCGGCTGGCCTATGATCATTTCGGGTTGATGCAGCCCAGGAAACAGCCGGGGCTGTTTTAGGAGGACGATGATGTTTGGTTCCGGCGAACGGATCAGATACACCGTGAGCGCCGCTCTCGACGGGGGGCTCGGCTGCATGCTGGTTGCCGCCACCAGCCGTGGAGTGTGTTCGGTGTTGCTGGGCGAGGATGCGGGGGAACTGGCAGCGGAGCTCCGGCGACGCTTTCCAGGGGCGGACGTGCAGGAAGACCCTGCTTTGAGCCCTCGGATGGAAGCAGTGCTAAGGACGCTCGGGGAGCCTGCCGTCGCGCCCGAGCTGCCGCTCGATCTACGCGGAACTGCGTTTCAGGCACGCGTGTGGGCGGCGCTCGGAGCCATTCCGTGCGGTGAAACGCGCTCCTACGCGCAGGTAGCTGCCGCGGTCGGTAATCCGAAAGCGGTGCGTGCCGTAGCGCGTGCCTGCGCGGACAACCCCGCGGCCCTGGTGGTGCCGTGCCATCGGGTAATCGGAAGCAACGGCAAACTCACAGGGTATCGGTGGGGATTGGAGCGCAAGCAGGCGCTGCTGGATATGGAGCAGCGCAGCCACGCATGGGAACGCATCCCACAAGTGTCGGAGATGCGCTGAAAACCGGACGAACAGGCAGGACGCAATGATCTGGCCACGTGAAGTGAAAGAAAATCTGAAGACAGTAGCCATGACGGGCGCGACAAGTACGGGTGCGACCGCGATCGGGGCGGTTGCCATTGCGGCTTTGGCGGTAGGCGCCTTCGCGGTAGGGGCCATGGCCGTGGGAACCCTGGCAATCGGACGGCTTGCGGTAGCGCGCGGCGACTTCGGCCGGGTCCGGGTTCGCGAGCTTGAGGTAGACCGCCTCACGGTCGGCTCCTTGCGTGTGCTGGATCGGGAAGAAGGCAGCTAACCGTCAGCGCACGCAAGCGAGCGCAGCTCGCGGTTAACGAAAGCGGCGGAACAGCCTGGCATCGAGCGAAAAGCGGCCCGCACCGGTAAGGGCAAGCGCCAGATAGGCCCCCAGATAGAGAACAGTGAGCTCGCCATGGTCGGCACCGTGGGCGAGAAACTGAAAGTGGTGCACCAACGCCCAGGCGACGAAGAGGTTCGCGAAGATGAACAGAGCAGCCCAGCGGGTCGCAAGCCCGAGCACGACCAGCACCGAGCAGACCGCGTCGGAGAGAGTCGCGATAACGAGGCTGGGAACGGGGCCGATGTGCACCGGGTCAGGGAAGTGGACAGCCATCGCGGCGAAGTGGACGGGCTTCTCCCAGCCATGTTTCAGGAACAGCGCCGCGCCGAACCAGAGGCGAAGCAGAAGTAGCCCGAGGTCGATGCCCATCGCTTCGATCTCTGGAGCGACCGAGCGAAGATTACGGGCTGTGGAGTTTCTGTTCGCGGCTTCGCGCATCGCAGGCACCTCTTGCCTCCCAGCTTACTTTCAACTCGGCGCAAGGCCCGGTTTCACAGCTCATTTGGTTTCTGTAACTTTTTTTCAGCTCAGTACATCTTTCGAAAGCAACCAACGGCCCCGCCCGCCAATGTATCCTACGCACAAGAGGAGATACCTGGCTGAGCCCGGGCGTTCGTTCATTCGCCTGCTTAGCCTTCATACACTATGGCCACAATTACCGCACCTTCGCCCAGTGAGACTGCCGCGCAGCAAATCAAGCACGACGTAAAGGACCTTTCGCTCGCCGCGGAAGGCAGGAAACGCATCGAGTGGGCCGGGGCTTCCATGCCCGTGCTGGCCTCCATTCGCGAGGAGTTCAAGAAGTCGCAGCCGCTCAAGGGCGTGCGCGTCGCGGCTTGCCTGCATGTAACGACCGAGACCGCGAATCTGATGCTCACTCTCCGCGACGGCGGCGCGGATATCGCGCTCTGCGCGTCGAACCCGCTTTCGACCCAGGACGAAACCGCGGCGGCGCTGGTCGCCGAGTACGGGATCAAGACATTCGCCATCAACGGCGTCGACAACGAGGGTTACTACAAGCACATCCAGGCTGCCATCGATCACAAGCCGCACTTCACCATGGACGACGGTTGCGATCTGGTAACCCTCTTGCACACAAAACGCCAGGATGCGCTCGGCGAAGTAATCGCGGGCACTGAAGAAACCACAACCGGCGTCATTCGCCTGCGCGCCATGGCCAAGGACGGCGTGCTGCGCTACCCGGTGGTCGCGGTCAACGATGCATTAACCAAGCATATGTTCGACAATCGCTACGGTACAGGCCAGTCTACGCTCGATGGCGTAATTCGCTGCACTAATGCGCTGATTGCCGGCTCTACTTTCGTGGTGGCGGGGTACGGCTGGTGCGGTCGCGGCCTGGCGCAGCGTGCGCACGGCATGGGCGCGCAGGTTATTGTGACGGAAATTGATCCAACCAAGGCGCTCGAAGCGGTCATGGATGGGTATCGCGTGATGCCGATGGAAGAGGCGGCCAAGGTGGGCGATATTTTTGTTACGCTGACCGGCAACAAGAGCGTCATTCGCAAGGAGCACTTCGAGGTGATGAAGAATGGCGCGCTGGTCGCCAACTCCGGGCACTTCAACGTGGAGATCGACATCCCGGCGCTCGAGGCCTTGTCGACAGGTCACCGCACCGCACGTCGGTTTGTAGAAGAGTACACGCTTGCCGACGGGCGGACGGTATGCCTGCTGGGCGAAGGTCGTCTCATTAACCTGACAGCCGCCGAAGGCCACCCAGCCAGCGTGATGGACATGAGCTTTGCAAACCAGGCGTTAGCGGCCGAGTACCTGATGGCCGAGTACAAGAACCTCGAGAAGAAGGTCTATCCCGTACCGGAAAATCTGGACAAGCGGGTAGCAAAGCTCAAGCTTGAGTCGATGAAGGTTGACCTCGATGTGCTGACGCCGGAGCAGGAAACTTACCTGGCGGGCTGGTCGGAAGGAACTTAATTCCCATAACGAACGCCTGTAAAAAAACCCGGCTTTGCGGCCGGGTTTTTACGTGGCATGTTAGGCATCGCGAACCTTAATGAGCAGCGGCCGCATAGGCACCGTTAAGGCCGTTGTAGACTGCATCGTAGTGGCCGCCCTCAACGGCAAAGCGAAGAGGTTTCACGGTTTCGACGCAAACCTCAGTCACCCCAGGCTGAGTTCTTAGGAGTTCCATAGTCTCCGAAATATACGCGTCGAGTGGCATGGCGCGGGGATCCTTCGCCTGGTGCTCTCCCATCAACTCTGTAGCAACATATGGAGGAATAAGTTCGAGAACCTCCACGGATGTCTGTTTAAGTTGGTATCGAAGCGATTGCGTGTACGAGTGGATTGCGGCTTTCGTCGCACAGTAAGCAGGCGTCATGGCCAGTGGAACGAATGCCAGCCCGGACGACACGTTCATGATTGTGGAATGCGCTTGTTTTGCAAGCAAAGGAAGCAGCGCCGCTGTGAGACGGATAGGTCCGAGCAGGTTTGTAGTCACGATTGATTCCGCGGCGGCCAGGCTTTGCCGGGCATCCTGCAGATCTTCAACCTGCATGATCCCTGCGTTGTTGATCAGGACATTGCATGCGGGGAACTTTGCTTCTACTTGATCCGCTAAAGAGCGAATGCTGGCGGGATCTCCAATGTAGAGCAAAAGGAATTGCATCCCTGGATGAGCGCCCGTCACCTTATCCAGCGTCTCCTTCCGTCTTCCGGCGATGATGACCTGGTTACCCAAGGCATGGAAAGCTTCCGCAAGACCACGGCCAATACCGGTACCTCCACCTGTAATCAAGATCGTGTTGCCAGTCATTTCCATAACATTTGTTCTCCTGAGCGCATCCTAAATTCATCGCTCACTATCTGAAAGTAGGCACTTGAAAGTTCTATACTTCCCAAAAGGATAGTGAACTTCGAATGGAAACGTTGCTGGCAAGAGAAGACACCCGAGTGCAACAAATGAAAGCGAAACTGGCAAGCGCCGCACCTCCCGCGGAATCGAATCCAGAGTTGGACCTGCTGGTGCGAGAGATCATCGGGCGAGTTGCCGATAAGTGGACCATGCTCGTCCTTGAAGTATTAGCGGAACACGGAGTTGTACGTTTCACTCGCCTGGGAGAACTTGTAGGTGACATCAGTCAGAAAATGCTTACGAAAACGGTTCGTCAGATGGAAAGTGATGGCCTTGTCACTCGCACAGTTCACCCTGTGATCCCCCCGAGGGTGGAGTACCAGCTCACAGAGCTCGGCCTTAGCCTGGGTGCTGCGTTTTGTGGCGTGTGGATATGGGCCGAGGAGCACCACGATGCAATTATTCGCGCCCGCCAGGCTTTTCGTTCCGGGACACAGTCCACGTGAGCAGCAGTCCAGACATTGCGCTCCAGGCCGGGCGACAGTTCCGAAGTCGCTGGAACCACAGGGTTGGTGCATGGCTGCTTGAGCACGACGGTCCGCGCTGGGGCACGGCCGAAATGTTCGCCTTGCTTCTCTGGTGCGGAATCGCCGGCTATGCGGTAAAGCAGCATGTGCCCTGGGCCGATGAAGCGCAGGCGTGGATGCTTGCGGGCGGGGTGAACTGGAAGACCTTGTTCGTGCACAGCCTGCATTACGAAGGTACGGGCGGTCTGTGGCACGCGTTTTTAAAACTGCTGCAGGCGATGCACGTCTCCTTCACCGGCATGCGCTGGATCGTTGCCGGCGTGGAAGGCGCCGCGATGGCGGTGCTGCTGAGGTATGCGCCCTTCCCGCGAATCGTACGCCTGCTGGTGCCGTTCACGTTTTTTCTGCTGTTTCAGGATGGCGTCGTGGCGCGGTCCTACTGCCTGTTTGCGATTCTGGCGTTCCCGGCTGCGGCGCTGCTGCGGAGCGCCCGGCCTCGGCCCTTCGCAATAGCTGTCCTTGCAGGGCTGCTCGCCAATCTTTCCGTGCATGGGGTAATCCTTTCGGCTGGGCTCGTCGGCGTAGCGTGGAAGTTGTGGGGTCGCCGTTTTACGCGGAACGTGCCAGCCGGGGCGGTGCTGCTGGCCTTGTGGATGGCCGCGGCTGCAACCATGGCGCCCGCGCGGGACGTCGACTTCTCCGCGGGGAACAACCTGTATCGCTCGCTGGCAAAGGTCCAAAAGTCACTAGGCATGCACGGGGCTACGCCTCCGCCCTCGGTCACCAAGCTGACGATGGCAGGCCTGCAACCCGCGCCGGTGCCAGTCCACGTTCGACATGGTGCAGCAAGAGTCTGGAACAGGGCAGCGCGCATTCTTGCGGTCGTTACGTTTCCGCTTTCACGATTTCGCGTTTTGGCACTGTTGCTCGTCTTTGCGATCACCGTGCAGGCGTTTGCAGTGCGACAGCGCGTACCAGGCTCGGGAGCAACGGGGCCGATCGGGCTGCTGCCGTACGGATTGATGGTGCTGGTGTTCAGTTCGCTCTATCTCGCGCCGCGGCATGTGGGCACCGTGCTGACGAGCTTTGTAGTGACCGCATGGCTTACTTGGCCGGGACGCGACAACTTGCACGAGGCTTCTCAAATCTGGCTGGAACGCACAGCCACACTCTTGTTCGTGCTGGTGTGCGCGGAAGGAGCCGGGTGGACCGGGCACGCGGTCGCGGAGGGGTCGCAAAAGCCCTATGCGCCATCGCTCATGACTGCCGCATACCTCAAATCGCGCGGCGTGGGCATGCCCGGCTTCCACACGCCCGTGGCCGGCTATTACTACTTCAGCTCGGCGCCGCTGGTGTACTTCGACCGCAACATCTATTACAACCAGCCGCCCCACCGCTACTGGAACTGGAGGACCGCCATGCGCACCTATAGTATGGTGTGGGACGACCTGGCGCGACATCCTGCCTTCGTGGTCGTGGGCACGTTCGAAAGTGGGCCCGATGGTGAAATTACGCGAGACTGGGTCCCGGGCGATCCGCCCGAGCCGGGCGTGGTGCTGGGCGATGGATTCGGTATAGCGAGGTACTTTGAGCAGCATGGCTACCGGCGAACCCACATTTTTTGCGGTCACAGCTCCATGCGCGCCACTTACGCCGAGCTCTTATGCGACACGGTTCTGGAACCGGTGAGGCCTTTAGCAATGAGCCGTTAACTGACGTGAACAATAGGCCTGCGATTCGCATCCGGGATAGCGCGGCGGAGTACCTCGTGCGTTACCGGGGCATTATCTCCCTCACCCAGAAAAAGGAACCTGATCACGTTCATGATCGGATTGCCTTCTTTCCACTTGAAGTATCCGTGAGGAACCTTGCCGGTGCGATGTTCCAGCTCGATCAGTAATCCCGCGACCGAATTGGCAATGACCGGACTTTTCGCGAACAGGATCTTGTTCCTGCCCAGCTCTCGACCCTCCACACACAGGGTGTGCTCGAACTCGGAAGCGTCGGTGTGCGTGATCTCGAAGAAGTACAGGCATTCGTCGGCGGTAAGGCCGTAGCGCTCGCGAACAAAACGATCAATGGCGTCGAGCTCTTCCGCCGTTTCGTTTTCATAGCTTGGCCGGGGCGAGCGGGCAATTATGCGTATAATCTGGTCCTCGTCTTCCGCGAGCAAGGCAGCGGCTTCCGCCGAAAATTCAACTCCCGTAATGCGTAGTTCGGTCGAGCGAAGCGCACGCGAAAAGATGGAAACGGCGATGATGACAAGGATAAAAACGGAAGAGATCTTCAGGCCTTCCGGGCGCTCATAAATGTTGAGACCCGTAGTGTAGAGAAAGATGCCGGTGATCAGCAGATAGGCCCAGTGAAGCGGCCGATGCCACAACGCGATGGTGACAGCGACGGCCGCGGAAGAGAAAAGCACGAGCACACCGGTCGCGTAGGCCCCACCCTGGGCATCGACGTTGGCATGAAAAAGCCACGTCACGATCACGGCGACCCCCATGAAGACAAGCACGAGCGGACGCGAGGCGAGCGCCCACTCCGGCGCCATGCCAAAGCGAGGGAGGTAACGCGGAATCAGGTTCAGGAGGCCGGCCAGGGCGGAAGCGCCGGCAAAGGCCAGGATCAGAATGGTCGAGAGATCGTACACGGTACCGAAACCGTTCCCGAGGTAGTGGTGCGCCAGGTATGCCATGGCGCGACCATTCGCCGGGCCACCCTCGGCAAACGCCTTCGCGGGGATCAGGAGGGTGCTCGTAAAACTGGTCGCCATCAGGAAAACACTCATGATGATGGCCGCGGTCGCGAGCAGCTTCCGGGTATTGTGGATGCGCTGAGGGATCTCGTCGCCCGGGTCGCCGCCTTTGATGAGCGGCATGACCGCCACGCCGGTCTCGAAACCCGAGAGGCCAAGCGCGAGCTTGGGAAACAGGATCAGCGAAACGCCCAGCATACCGAGTACGCTGGGGTGCTGCGCGAACAATGCCTGTTTCCAGGCGTGCCACAACTCGGGATGCCGCAGGGTTGCCTGGACCGCCACGACGGTCACAACGGCATTCAGCGCGAGATAGACCGCGACCAGCACGACGGCGACGCCGATCGCTTCCTTGAAACCCTTCAGGAAAATGGCGCTGAGACCGGCGAGTAGAAGCAGCGTGACCAGCATCTGGCTGTGAAGCCAATTGGGGGCATACGGGTTGGCGACAAAGTGCGCCGCGGCATCAGCGGCGGACAGGGTCATGGTGATGATGAAGTCGGTGGAAGCAAAGCCGAGCAGCACAAGAACGAACACCTTGCCGCCCCACTTAGGGAAGAGTCGCTCGAGCATGGCAATGGAGCCTTGTCCATTGGGACTGGCTTCGGCCACGCGGCTGTACAGGGGCAGCGCGGCAAACAGGGTCACCAGAACCAGAACCAGGGTCGCAATGGGAGAAAGAAGGCCGGCCGCCAGGAAAGCGATGCCGGGCTGGTAACCAAGGGTCGAGAAATAGTCCACGCCGGTAAGGCACATCACCCGCCACCAGGCGTGTTCGGGCTCCGGACGACTGTGAACGCCTTTCGGTAGCCGAATGTCAGCTAAGAGCCAGTCAGCAAATGCAGATCGTTTCATAGGGTATGTTCTGTGACATTGTAGGGCCCAGCTTGGAATTCCGTACCTTTGGGGGCAAATTTACGGATGCGGTAGTTTCGCGGCACTCCAGCCGCCGCCAAGAGAGCTGACGAGCTGCACGCTGGCAACAAAGCGGCGCGTGGTGATGTCCTCGACGGTACGCTGGTTGGCAAGCTGGGCCTGCTGCGAAGTAAGCACCTCAAGATACGTGGTAACGCCGCCCTTGTAACGGCTGGTGCTGAGCGTGAGCGAGCGGGTAGCCGCCGTAACGGCTTGCGCCGCGGAACCCTGCTCCGTGTCGAGGATGCGCAGCGCCGCGAGATTATCTTCGACCTCCTGAAAACCGGTCAGCACCGTCAGGCGGTAATTATCAGCGGTGGAGCGGTAGTTGGCGCGGGCCTCGTCGGTCACAGCGCGGCGGCGTCCGCCGTCGAACACGGTTTCGAGCGCGGAAGCGCCGACGGACCAGAGTTCGCTGGGCCCCTGGACCCAGTTGCCGGGCTCGCCGCTTTCGAAACCGCCGCCCCCGCTCAGCGAAATATTGGGATAGAAGGCGGAGATGGCCACGCCGATCTGCGCATTGGCGGCATCGGCGCGGCGCTCGGCCGCCGCGATATCCGGGCGGCGCTCCAGCAGCTCCGATGGAACCCCGGACGGGATCGTGGGCACGTTCGTGTTCTGCGGCATGGGCGGCAAGTTGAACGACGACGCGGAAACGCCGAGCAGGGTGGCGATCGCGTGCATGTACTGCGCGCGGGCGACCGCGACATCGGTGTCCAGCGTCTGCGTGCCGGCGAGTTGAGTCTGCGCGAGCAGCACGTCGGCCTGGGTGGAAACGCCGCCGCGGAAGCGTCGGTTAGTGAGGTCGAGGTAGGATCTGTACGTTCCGAGCGTGGTGTCCAGAAGCTGCTGCTGCGCATCCAGGCCGCGTAGCTGGTAGTAGTCCAGCGCAAGCTCGGTGCGCACCACGAGCTCGACATTGGCCCCGTCGGCGGCGATCGCCTGCGCGTTGGCGCTCGCATTTTCCACTTGGCGGCGAACGCGGCCCCAAAGGTCAGGTTGCCAGCTCGCCTGACCGGAAAGATTGAAATCGTTGTACTGCGAAACCGAGAGCTGCGACAGCCGCGGAGTCAGCGTAGGCCGGTGCAGGGACAGCCGGTCGCGCGAAATGCTGGGTCCAAGCGCGAGGGTCGGATAATAGTCGGCGCGGGCCTGCCGCACGGCCGCGGTCGCAGCGGTGTAGTTTTCAAGCGCGGCCTGGATCTGCAGATTGCCGGTAGTGAGGCGGCCTTCAAGATCGGTCAGCGCCGGGTCGCCGAACAGCAGCCACCACTGGCCACGGGTGAGCGCGTCGGCCGGCACGGCGGGTTTCCAGTCGCCGGGCGGTGGCGGAAGCTCGCGGTAGGTGAGCGCGGGCGGCGCGGACGTGGGCCGGTGATAGTTGGGCCCGACGGTGCAGCCTGTGACGGCGAGCATCGTCAATCCCAGAGCAGCCAGCGCTTTCCGGCGGGGAGTTCTGAACGGTGCGTGGGGCATTACTGCTTGCCTCCGCCGCCCTGTTTCTGCTGCGCGCCGTTCACCTGCCGGCCGGACTGCCGCGAGCCGGTCTGCTGTTGCGCGGCGTTGCTGCCCTGGCCAGGGCTACCGCCTGCATTGCCGCCAGTCCCGTTCGGCTGCACAACATGTACGGCTTCGCCGTCCAGGATGGAGTCGGGCGGGTTCTGGATGACTTCGGCATCGGCGGGGAGGCCGCTGACGACCTGAATCACGCGGCCATCGTCCTGCCCGATGGTGATGGGAACAAGCTTTGCCTTGCCGTTGACCACCGTGGCCAGCTGCAAGCCCTGCGTACGGAAAATCATGGCCGGCACGGGGACGACCATGCTGGCAACCCCGGTGTTGAGGTGCAGCGTGACCTCGCCGTAAGCGCCGGGCGTGAGCTGGCCTTTGCGGTTATCGACGTCGATCTCAACCAGAAGGGTGCGGGTGTTTGGATCGATGGTATGCGCAGTGCGCACGATGTGGCCGGTAAAGGTTTTGCCGGGGTACTCGGCGAGCGCGATCTGCGCGGGAACCCCGGGCTTGGCGCCACGCGAGTCGACCTGGGGGATAGAAACGTAGACACGCAAGGTCTGGACCTGCGCTTCCTGAAAAAGTTGCGCGCCGGCGCCGGCCCCGGCATTGATAAGCTGGCCGACATCGATATCGCGCGAGGTGATGACGCCGTTGAATGGAGCGTACACGCGTTCAAAGCCGGTGAGCTGTACGAGCCGGTCCACGTTGGCGCGAGAGCTTTGCACCTGGGTGTTGCCGGCGAGTTGCTGGGTGACGAAGTTGTCGGTATCCTGCGCGGAAACCGCGTCCTGCGTGAGCAAGTCCCGGTAGCGTTTGGCCTGGATCGCGGCATTCCGCGCATTGGCCTCAGCCGTCGCAAGATCGGCGCGCGCCTGGTTGAGCTGCTGGTCGACTTCAGGGCTTTGAATGACGGCGAGCAACTGGCCTTTCTGTACATGGGTGCCGATATCGGCGTACCAGTGCGTCAGGTAACCGGAGGTGCGGGCATAGATGGGCGAGTCAATGTAGGCCTGGAGCGCGCCGGGAAGCAGGAGCGTGTCGTCGGGCTTGCCTACCGTGGGCTTCGCAACCAGCACGTCGGGCGCGGCATCGGCGGTGGTGGTCTGCTGAAGACGCTTCTGCGCGCGAAGCCGCGGGACAACGCCAAGCACACCCAGCACCACCGCCAGCACCAGGCCGACGACAATGAGCGTAACGGCTTTTCCGGTCGAGAGCGGCTTCCGGCGTTCGACGCTGCCTTGCTTCGGTTGCTCGTGCTGCGGGGATGGGTGCCGCGCAGCTCCGGACTCTGACTGCTGTTGTTCTGGGCTGCTCATGCGGTTGCGTTCTCCTGGCCCGGATTGATACCCGGGCGCTGGCCCTGCTGTTTCTCGGCTTTGCGGGTTCGATCTCCGGCTTCACGGTCGCGCTTTTTCTTCTCACGCTCCACCCGTTTGCGCTCCAGGCGCGTGTGCACTACCGAAAAGAATGTCGGGATGAAAAACAGCGTGGATACGGTCGCGAAAAGCAATCCGCCGATGACCGCGCGGCCCAGCGGTGCATTCTCCTCGCCGCTGTCACCCAATCCAAGCGCCATCGGCACCATTCCAATCATCATGGCGAGCGCGGTCATCAGGACGGGGCGAAAGCGCGTGAAACCAGCCGCAATTGCAGACTCGGTCGCCTCCCCGGGATGCTGCTCCAGGTGGTCGCGCGCGAAAGAAACAACCAGGATGGAGTTTGACGTCGCTACGCCCATGCACATGATCGCGCCCGTAAGCGCCGGCACGCTGACCCGGGTGCCGGTAAGGAACAGGAACCAGACAATGCCGGAAAGTGCGGCCGGCAGCCCCGAAATGATGATGAATGGGTCAAGCCAGCTCTGAAAATTGACCACAATCAGCAGGTAGACGAGCACGATCGAAAACGCCAGGCCATAGTAGAGCCCCTGGAACGAAGTATGCATGGTCTCGACCTGCCCGCGTATGGTCAGGCGCGAGCCACGCGGCATCCCGTTCTTCATTCCGGCGATGATCTTCTCGATACGATTATTCACACTCGCCAGGTCGCTGTTGACGACATTGCCGTAGATATCGATCGTGGATGCGATGTTGTAGTGCGAAACGGTCGCCATTTCCGAACCCTGCGTGAAGGAGGCGAGATTGCCCAGAATCTGCGGCGGACGTGGGCCCGTGACCGAGCTTTGCGGCATGATCGCGGCAAGCGAAGTCGGCGCACTGGCCAGGTTGGGGCCGCTGCTGGCGGGGTAGGCCGAGGCGCTGGACCCCGAGCTGCCGTTGCCGGAAAGCGCTCCGCCGCTAGCCGTGATCGGGATGTTCGCGAGATCGTTCAGAGTATCGAGGTTGTACTGCGGCGCCTGCACGGCGATGTTGTAGCTGACATTGTTCTTGGGATCGAGAAAGAAGGTCGGCGAAGTCTGGAACGAGCCGCTGGTGGCCGACAGCAGGCTTTGCGAGACGTCACTCTGCCGCAGGCCGAGTTGCGCGCTTTTGGTGCGGTCTACATCGACATATAGGCGCGGGTTGTTGAATGGCTGCTGAATACGGAGGTCGGCCGTACCCGGTACGTAGCGGACCTGGTCGAGCAGCCTGGTCGCGAACTCGCGATTGCCCTCGAGGTTCGGCCCGGAAATCTGGATATCGATCGGCGCGGGCAGGCCGAAATTCAGGATCTGGGTAATCATGTCCGACGGCAGCTCGTAAAAGATTGTGCCGGGGAAGCGCTGGGCCAGTTCGCTGCGCAACTTCTGCACATACAGTTCGCTTGGGTGGTGTTTCGCGGCGAGTGAAACCTGAATGTCGGCATCGCCGGGGCCGATCGGCGCCGAATTCGAATACGTCAGATTAATGCCGGAGTAGGGCAGGCCGATATTGTCGATGATGTTCGTGAGCTCTGCGGCAGGAATAATCTCACGGATGGTGCGATCAATCTGGTCGCAGAGATTCGCGGTCTCCTCGATACGGGTGCCGGTGCGGGCGCGCACGTGCATGGTGAATCGGCCGGCATCGGTGGAAGGGAAGAAGTCCTGACCCAGGAAGGGAAACAGCAGCGCCGCCGAGGTGAGCGTGAATCCGAAAAACAGCAGCATGAACACGGCAGGCCGCGCGATGCACAGCTCCAGGATGCTCTGATAGCCTCCGCGAAACCGCTCAAAGCCACGCTCAAAGCCGAGCTGGAAGCGGACAAACGGGTTGCGGCTGCTCCGCTTGGCCTCGACCTGCTCCTCATCATGCTCCTTGAGCAGATACATGGCCATGCTGGGCACCACGGTTCGGGAGAGCAGGTAGGAGGCGAGCATGGCAAACACCACGGCCTCGGCTAGCGGCACAAACAGGTACTTGGCCACGCCGCTCAGGAAGAACATCGGCACGAAGACGATGCAGATGGAGATGGTCGAAACCAGCGCCGGCACCGCGATCTCGGCCGAGCCATCGAGGATGGCCTGCTCCAGCGCCTTACCGTTCTCAAGGTTGCGATTGATGTTCTCGATCGCGACTGTGGCGTCATCGACCAGGATGCCGACAGCCAGCGCAAGCCCGCCCAGGGTCATGATGTTGATCGTCTCGCCCAGCGCCGAGAGCACCAGCAGCGACGAGATGATGGCCAGCGGAATGGAGACGGCAATGATCACGGTCGACTGCAGTGACCCGAGAAAGAGCAGGATCATCAGCGCCGTCAGGGCGGCGGCGATAATGCCTTCACGCACCACCCCATTGATCGAACCGCGGACGAAAATGGACTGGTCGCCGAGCGGGGTGATCTTGAGCTGCGGCGGAAGCTGGGTCTGGATACCGGGCAGATGGCCGCGAACTCCGGCGACAATGTCGAGCGTGGAGGCTTCGCCGGTCTTGATGACGGATAACAGCGAGGCGCGCTGGCCATCGACACGCACGATGTTGGTTTGCGGCGGAAAACCGTCGCGGACGTGCGCCACATCGTGGATATAAACCATGCTGCCGTTGACTGAGCGGATCGGCAGGTCGTTCAATCCCTCGACCGTCGAGGGCGCCGAGTTCGTCTCGATGGAGTACTCGAGACCCTGCACCTTCATGGTTCCAGAGGGCAAAATGAGGTTCTGCGTGGAGACGGTGGAAACAACGTCGGCCGGGGCCAGACCCTTGGATTGCAGCGCCTGGAGGTTCAGGTCGACCTGGATCTGGCGCTGCTTGCCGCCATACGGGTACGGAATACCGGCGCCGGGAACGGTGACAAGCTGGGTGCGGATGAAATTCAACCCGAAGTCGTTGAGCTGCTGCTCGCTCAACCCCTGGCCCGACAATCCAAGCTGAATGATGGGAACACTCGAAGCCGAGTACTGCAGGATGAGCGGCGGCGTGGTGCCCTGAGGCAGTTGCCGGAGCTGGGTTTGTACGATGGCCGTGACCTGCGCGTTGGCGTCGGCGATGTTGACGTTCGGCTGAAAGAATACTTTGATGATGCCGATGCCATTCAGCGATTGCGACTCGATATGCTCGATGTTGTTGACGGTTGTGGTCAGGGTGCGCTCGGATAGCAGAACGATGCGATTGGCCATCTGCTCGGGCGCCAGACCCGTGTAGTTCCAGATGATCGCTACGACCGGGATGTTGATGTTGGGAAAGATGTCGGTCGGGGTGGCCACGATCGCAATCGGGCCGAGGATCAGCAGCAGCAGGGACAGTACAGCAAAGGTGTAGGGCCGTCGCAGTGCGAGGCGAACAATCCACATGGTTCGTCAGGTTCTCCAGCGTGTTGCGTCAATTGACTTTTAGTCGCCGGATAAGGCGCAGGTTGGTTAGTGGGCGCGCCGGGAGAAGCCGAGAGCAGGGAGCGCATCCGTTCCGTATACCTATGGTAACCCTGGACAGACCGCACGTGGACACATCACTGTGCTTACCAATGTGTGCGTCAACATGTAGACGCGCCAGGGCACGGAAGGACGCGCGAAAGCCGGCAAAGTTCGAGCGGGGCAAGAGGGATCGAGCCGGCTCTTGCGATGCGTACTTGCGATGCGTACTTGCGATGCGAAGACAGAAAGTGCAAGGGTTCTTAAGCTTGCCGAGCTACGGCGCCTGCCGTAATACGTGCCTGGCAGGAGCGCTTGTCTGTGCCGGACGGTGAACGCAAAGTAGATAGGGGTTCACGTCACAGCCAAAGCCGTTCGCCTGCGGGCCAAGCTGGCTCGACAGATCGACTTGCCTGAGATTGGTACGGAGAGCAAATAAAATCCGCGGCAGCCAGCGTCCGTTGCCGCTCACTCGGGAGAATATGCGTCAGATCTCCATCGTGCTGATCGATGTCCTCCCGTTCGCTTTCCGTCGCGACGATGTTGTAGAGCAGTTTCGGATCCGACCCAGGCGCAAGCGCAAGGTAAGTCGCATCCAGCCATGGGCTGTTGATCAGCACGTCGTGCGCGTGCAGCAAAGGAACCATGCTGCTCCACAGGTAAGGGTTGGCGGCCAGCTTTCGCGTCATGGCCGGATTGAACTGGCCCTCGTCCTGGTGAGAGTCCTGGAGAGAGTTCTGGAGAGAGTCCCGGAGAAACAGGATCAGGCCGTGCTCATGTGCCGGCAGGGTGAGATGGGCAATCACCGCAAGCTGTCGTGCCGCGGGGCGGGCGTAGAGTTCCGCCGGCAGCAATGCTATGGCTGTGAACAGAACCGCGGCCAGTGTGGCAGTTCGGCGACCGAGTGGCCCAAGCGTACATTGACTTGCGGCAAACAGAGACAGAACCCATACCAGGAGGAGCATGCGGATAAAGAAGTCCAGCGCCCCGTTGATCGAGTCCGGCATGAGCGGAATGATGATGAAAAGCAGCACAGCACCCACAAGCATGAAGTCCGAGCGAGTGGGCGCGTGCTCGCGCCACCGGGTGCGCAACCCCCGGGCGCCCAACGCCACGGCTCCACCCAGCAAAACAAACAGCATAAGCCGGTAGAGATTGATGGGGGAGGCAATGGCTGCGTGCCGGTAAAACGGCGAGACACCGTAGAGAAGCAGCTCATTGACATAGGTGTGCAGCCGCAACATCGAGTGTTTTACCTCACGGCTGCTGCGCGAAGGGTCCGAATAAAGCAGTGGATAGGCAAGGGCACACATCAGATATCCAAGTGCAAGCATCTGCGGCATGGGCGCTCGGCGCTGCAATGGATTGTTTTCCCCCCCGAAAATCCTGGCAGTCAGGAAGTCGTACCCGCACAACAGAAGCAGCATCAGCAAGGGAACGGGATGGGAGAGGGTAAGCAACGGCACGGTAAGCGCGAACGCGAGCCACCACCAGAGGCTGTCCGTCTCCGCGCGCAGCCAGAAGCCGAAGCAAAGCAGCATCAGCCCCAGAGCAAAAGAGTAGTTCATGAATCCCATGATGAGTGGCCAATGGAACAGCAGGGGAAAGATGAATAGCGAGGCCCAGGAGCCGGAGGGACCCATGCGCCGGCAGCAGAAGCGTACTCCCACGGCCGTTACGATCATGATGATGCAGACAAAAAGCTTTTCCGCCAGGTCAACATCCATGATCCGGGAGGCTACGGCAAGAAATAATCCTGGCTGGCGTATGGCGGCACGGGCATGCGAATCCGGTATGCATGTCCGTACGGATCGCCAAACAACTCCTGACCCAGCACGCCTGCATAGAATTTGTGCGCTGGTCCATCCTGAGAAGGAAACACGGGGAGCGACAGAACCCAGGCGCAGATCAGGGCAACAAGAGCCGTGAACAGAAATGCATTCCGGCGCAGTTCATGCTTTGGTGGAGGAGCGTTCATCATCTGCGGGCGAATCCTCCTGCTGTTTGCATGTTTTCTCTCAGCTCGCGGCACGGCTCTGTTTTGTCTAAGTCTCGCCAGTTATACCGAACACCTCCAGGCGCCTCCTCGAGCTTTGGAAGCGGATTGAGAGTACGCGCTCGGCGGCCGAGGGTTCAGGCCTACATGTTCATCTTTTTAAAAACGCGACCGGGAATGCTGCGCACAGCGAACATGATGGGTCGCCAGAAGCCGGGTAGGTAGACGGTGTCCTGCCGGCGGGCGACCGCGCGCAGAATGCCGCGCCCGATGGCGCGCGGTTCGGCAAACAGGGGGCCACGCGGAATGTGCGCCGTCATGGGGGTGGCGACAAAGCCGGGCTTAATCGTCAGCACGTGAGCGCCGGAGCGGTCGACGCGGTTGCGCACGCCATCGAGCAGCACATTGAGCGCGCCTTTGGACGCGCCATAGACGTAGTTGCTCTTGCGTCCGCGGTCGCCGGCTACGGAGGAAATCACGGCGAGGCAGCCTGCCCCGCGGCCTTCGAAGTAGTTGGCCAGCCATGTAATGAGCGAGGCGGGGGAAAGGAAATTTGTCCGGTAAATCGCCTCCGCGACCCGGGCATCGGTCTGCGCAGCAGCTTGGTCGCCGAGCACGCCGTGGGCCAGCAGGGCCAGATCGATGGAGCCGAGAATCTGCGCGGCGGAGTCGAGCATCGCGGCGTGCTCGTCGAGATTATCGAGGTCGAGCGCGAGCGAATAAACGGTTTTAGCTCCGCGCGTTTGCAGGTCGCTGACCACGGCTTGGAGCTTCCAGGGGTCACGCGCGACGAGGAAAAAGCTGGCGCCCCGGTCGGCCAGCAGACGCGCGGTGGCCTGGGCAATGGCGGAGGTAGCGCCGAGAATCAACACCTTCTGTGGAACCACGGTTCCCCGTCTAGCGTTCTCCTTAGCCACGACCGGTCACCCGTCGCCAGAACGCAGAGTCGAACGCCGGGTCGACATAGGCGGCAAACTGCTGCCACTCGGGGTAAAACGCCTGGTACTGGGCAGCGGTCATGCGCGCGTCCTTGGCTGGATACATGCGTCCGCCATGCTCAAGTGTGATGGACGCGAGCCGGTCCAGCAGGTCGAACGAGACCTCCTCGCGTATGGGGAAGTCGAGGGCCAGCGTAATGCCTGGCTTTGGAAACGACAGAACGCCGGGGGAGGGGACGTCACCGAAGACCTTAAGCACGGCCAGAAACGAAGCCAGGCCCGACTTGGTGATCGCCTTCATGATCTCGGTCAGGCCGCGCTGGTCTTCATCCCAGGGCAGCACATTCTGGAACTGCAGCAGGCCCTTTTTGCCGTACATGCGGTTCCACTTGAGCACCGCATCGAGCGGGTAGAAAAACGGCTCATAATCAACGACTGAGGTAACGGTTTTCTTACGCTGCTTGTTGTAGTACGCGAAGTTGAACAGGCCGATCGCGTACTTGTTGAGCGCGAACTCGGGAAGGTCGATTGGAAACGTGAGCTTCGGTTCCCTCGAGCGGTGCAGCGGTGCAGGCGTCTCGGAGTGGGTGCCCTGCATAAAGATACCGCGCGCGAAGTTCTTGCCAGTGGACACGCAGTCAATCCAAGCCACGGTGTACTCGACGTTCGCAGCGGCGCGGGAGATTTCGAGGAACTCCCCGAAGCCGACGAACTTGTCCCCGCGATAGTTGATGCCACGCGACACGATGGGTCGCAGCCGGACCTCCGCCCAGGTGATCAGGCCGGTCAACCCCATGCCGCCAATCGTCATGGCGAACCAGTCGCGGTTTTCCCTCGTGGAGCAAAGGATGTGCGAGCCATCTGAGCGGACCAGCTCAAACCGCAGCACATGCGAACCGAAAGTGCCGGCAATATGATGGTTCTTACCGTGGATGTCGTTGGCGATTGCGCCGCCGACCGTCACGTACTTTGTGCCCGGGGTCACGGGCAGGAAGAAGCCGAGCGGCACGGCAAAGTCGAGGATCTCCGCCAGGGTCACGCCGGCCTCGCAGCGCAGGATGCCGGTCGCGGGGTCGAAATGCAACATATGGTCCATGCCCCGGGCGTGCAGCAGGGTGCCGTCCTCGAGCAGGCATACGTCGCCGTAGGAGCGGCCGGCGCCAACGGGCAGCATGCGGCCCGTTGGGAGTTCGCGCGGAGGGAAGTCGGTGATCCAGCTCAGTGGGCGTAACTCGGCCTGGAGCTTGGGATAGCGTCCCCAGGACTCGAAAGCCGCTTTCGTTGCGGGCTGCGTGGTAACGTCTGCCGTGATTTCGGCCATGGTGATGTTCCTTCTAAGTGCAATGTTGTTCGCGCTCTCGGCGTGTTCTTAAGAAGCCTGCCCTGGCCTGTCCCTAGATGGTAGCCAGGAGCACGACACAGACCGCGACAAAACCGAGCAGCAGGCTCATGCGATCCGTGACGGCGAAAATGACCGGGTCCTCATCCAGCTCGCCGCGGCTCGCGAGCAGCCACACACGGCTGAGCCATAGGATCATGATAGGCGTAAGAAGCCACATACGCTGCGGATGCGAGTACAAGCCGGTCACATCGCGTCCGCTGATATACAGCGAAAAAACGACGACCGAGGCATAGGCGCTCGCGGTGCCGAAGGAGCGCATCTGCTCGGTGTCGCTCAGCAGGTAACCCCGGCCGTTGGAAGGAACCTGGCCGGCGGCGCGAATGTTCTGGAGCTCGGAAAAGCGTTTGACAAAAGCCAGGCTCAGGAAAAGAAAAACGGAGAATCCGGCCAGCCACGGGGAAATCAGGATGGACGTAGCAGCGGCGCCGGCCAGAATGCGCAGGGTATAGAGACCTGAGAGCAGCACCACGTCCACGAGCACCACGCGCTTGAGATAGAGCGAATAGGACAGTGTGCTGACGAGGTAGAGCAACAAGTAGGCCAGAAACCTGCCCGAAAGCAGCGCGGCGATGATGAGCGATAAAAGCAGCAACCCGCCCGAAAGCAGGACGCCGGTCTTTCCCTGGAGATCGCCGGCAGCGAAAGGACGGCGGCGCTTGCGCGGGTGACGGCGGTCGGCCTCGATATCGAGCAAGTCGTTCACGATATAGGTGGACGACGCGCAGAGTGAGAAGCAAAAAAAAGCAGCCAGCGCTTGTAGGATGGTTCGCGTTTGCAGCGCGTGCGCCAGCAGAAGCGGCACAAAGATCAAGACGTTCTTGGCCCACTGATGGACGCGCGTTGCCCGGCGCAGGGCTTTGAGCGGCGACGCTCGATCGATGAACTGCTGCTCCGGGGTAAAGAGGCGCTCGCGCATTGCGCGGCGCAGCGCGCCGTCCGGGTTGGCCACCATGGCGGTGCCGGCATGCGCCAGCAGCGGGACATCGGGCCGGGCATTGCCGATGTAGTCGTAGCCGCCTTCACCGAACCGTTGCTGGAAAGACGCAAGCTTATTATGGCCGGTCAGGTTCGTCCTGCCGTCGCTTGCGAGCACACCATCAAAGATGCCCAGGTGGTCGGCAACGCGTTCGGCCAAGGCCTGGTCGGCGCCGGTCGCGAGATACAGGTTCCGGCCCAGCCCTCGCTGCTGTTCAAGAAAGTGCAGCAGCGGCTGGTTATACGGCAGATGCGCCACGTCGAGCTGCACCCGCTCGGTGACTTCACGCTTGAGCGTGGCTTTGCCTTTCAGGATCCAGCCGGGAACGCGCAGGAGCGCATGGCTATGCGTGCGGACCATGACCAGAAGCGCATCCACCAGGGTGTCGCTCTTGACGAGGGTACCGTCCAGGTCGACGCATAAAGGACGATGGCTGGGCGTGTATGTGACTGCTTCCGTGCCTATACCCGTGATTCCCTCAAGGCCCGGCGCGGTATTTGCATAGAAGCTGGTGCCTGATATCCGTTCGGTCATGGGCAGCCGAAGTATAGCATTCCGGTCTCCCACATTTGTGAGTGCCTGATCTCAGGCCACTGCTGTTGCTTCCTCTCCCTCCCCCGCACATCTATAAACTGGCGCCGTCGAGAGACGGCTCAGCTTCGGTTTACAGGAGTCAGGCTGTGGTCAAACAGGGAATTCAGCTTTCGGTACTCGACCAGTCGCCGGTCGCGGAGGGTTCCACGGCGGGCGAGGCGCTCCGGCGCTCGGTGGAACTGGCGCGGCACGTGGAGGCGCTCGGCTATCGGCGTTTCTGGATGTCGGAGCACCATGCCATGCAGACCCTGGCCTGCTCGGCTCCGGAGGTGGTGCTGGCGCGCATTGGCGCCGAAACCAGCACGATCCGGCTCGGCTCGGGAGGCATCATGCTGCCGCACTACTCGCCCATGAAAGTCGCGGAAACGTTTCGGACGCTCCATGCGATGTATGGAGATCGAATCGATCTGGGCGTCGGCCGCGCGCCGGGTGGCGGCCCGATCGAGTCGCAAGCGCTACGGCGGGATAGAAAGGCAATGCCGGCCGATGATTTCCCCGATCAGATGGCGGAGCTGCTGGCCTGGCTTGGGCAGGGCGGGGGCTTTCCGGCCGGGCATCCATTTAGACGAGTTCAGCTTTCCCCGGCGATGCCGGGTGGTCCGGAGGTGTGGATGCTGGGCTCAAGCCTGTGGGGTGCGGCGGCGGCGGCGCAGTGGGGACTCCCCTTTGCGTTCGCGCACTTCTTTAGCCCGGTGCACACGCGGGCGGCGATCGAGAACTATCGCCGGGCCTTTCAGCCTTCTCCACAGCTCGCCGCACCCCGTGCGGTGATAGCGGTGGGCGTGATCGTGGCGGACACCGACGAGGAGGCCCGCTATCTCAGTAGCAGTGTGCGGCTGCTACAGCAGCGGATACGCCAGGGAGACCGGCGTCCGGTAGCCTCTCCCGAGGAGGCGCTACGCCAGTTGCGCTTTGAGGACGGACCGCTCGGTCTCTCCCCGGCAGGGGCCGGAGAGGAAGGGGAGTTTCCGCGCTACATCGTCGGAAGTCCTGCAACCGCACGACGCGAACTGGGCGCAATAGTCGCTGCACTGAGTCTTGAGGAAGTGGTCGTGAACACGATCACGCATAGTCACTCAGCGCGATTGCGGTCATACACACTGCTGGCCGAGGCGTTTTCGCTGAAGCAGCAGGGAAGCGCAAACGAGCCTGAGGCCGTTCTGGCCAGTTAGGCATCGAAGCAAGGGACCAAACCGGACCTTAAGGAGAAACAATGCTCGGAGAGCGAAAAAGGGGAACCATCGTACTAGTGCACGGCGCGTGGAGCGATGGAAGCTCGTGGAAGGATGTACTGATTCCGTTGGCGCACGAGGGCTACTCTGTGCGCGCGGCCCAGTTACCGCTCAAATCGTTCGAAGGGGACGTCGCTGCGGTTGAGTTATTACTGGACCGGGTGGACGGGCCGGTGCTGCTCGTTGGCCATTCCTATGCCGGCGCGGTAATCTCGGCGGCAGGCAATCATGCGAAAGTGCAGGCGCTCGCCTATGTAACGGCGTTTGCACCGGAAGCCGAGGAGGTGTTCGGCAGCCTGATGAGTATGCATCCGGCGCAGGCGAAAATGACGCTCGGCCCGGACGCGAGCGGCTTCCTCTGGATCGATGCGGAGTTCGCGGAGAACGCCCTGGGGCACGACCTGCACCGCGGTGTGATCAACCTCGCGGTCGCCGTGCAAAAGCCGGTCAGCTACAAGCTGTTCGAAGCAAAACTGAGCGATCCGGCCTGGAGGCGCAAACCGAGCACCTATCTCATCACGACCGAGGACCGCATCCTAGCTCCGCAAACCCAGCGTGAACTCGCCGCGCGCATTGGCGCAACCCGGACTGAGGAGGTAGCGGTGAGCCATCTGGTGACGCTTTCACAGCCTGAGGCTGTTGCGCAGTTCATCCGCGCAAGCGCGGCGGTGCTGGCCAACTGACCTGGCCAGACACCGCCGCATCCAAAGCTAGGAAACAGAGGCAAGCTCGTCCGTGGTCGTTGTGGTTACAGGCTGTGGATAATACGCGTTTAGGGCATACTGCTCAACCATTCGCTGCGTATTGAAAAACGACCCATTGAGCGCGATAGCCGAGCGCATCACGCGCCTCCACTGCTCCGGCTGCTTGTGAAACAGCGGCAAGATAATTTCGTCAAGCTGGTAATAGAGTGACTCGGCTTCTTCGCCCTCGTCTTCACGATCTTCGATCGCCCATCCCGTCACGCCTTCAATCCAGCCCTCGATCCACCAGCCGTCAAGAATAGATAGGGACGGTACACCATTCAGCGCGGCCTTCATGCCGCTGGTGCCCGATGCCTCATAGGGGCGCTTAGGGGTGTTGAGCCACAGGTCGACGCCTGCGGTGAGCAGGCCGCCCAGCTTCCACTCGTAATTCTCGAGATAGACGATTTTGAGCAGCCCATGGGAAAGCTCGTGCGCGAGCTCGATAACGCGCTTGATCTTGGCTTTGCCTGGCTCATCGGCGGGGTGCGCCTTGCCGGCATACAGTATTTGTAGGCCGCCATACTTCTTTGCCATTGCTACCAGCCGGTCTGGATCGGCGAACAACAGGTCCATGCGCTTGTAGGTAGCGGCGCGCCGGGCAAAGCCGATCGTGAAGACGTCCGGGGAAAGCGATTCGCCGGTGCGGTCCAGCACCGCTTCCATCAGGAGTTGCTTGGAGGCGTGATGGGCGTCGATGATCTCTCTTTCGGGAATGTCGATGGCATAGCGCAGCGTCACATTATCGCGGCGCCAGCGAGGCACATGCCGGTCAAAAACCTCAAGAAACGGCTGGGAAGTCCAGGTACCGGCGTGGACGCCATTCGTGATGGCATCAATCTGGTACTCGGGGAACATCTCCTGGGAAACAATGCCGTGCTGCATGGCAACGCCATTGACGAAGCGCGAAAAACGGAGCGCAACGTAGGTCATGTTAAGCAGGCCGTCATGGCAGCCGCCCGCGCGCTCCAGCATGCCCACAGTGTCGTGGCCCAGGATGCGCCGAGCCTGCTCCATGGAAAAGCGGTCATGGCCGGCAGGTACAGGGGTGTGGGTGGTAAAGACGCACTGTTCGCGCACCCGGGCAAACTCGGTCTCGCTGGCCTGGGCCAGCGTGCGGCCGGCAAGCGCTCGGCCCACCAGCGCCACGGTCAACAGCGCGGCATGGCCTTCGTTCATATGGAACACCGCAGGCTCAAGGCCAAGGGCGAGCAGCATACGCGCGCCGCCAAGGCCCAGCACAATTTCCTGCCGCAAGCGATAATCGCTATCTCCTCCGTAGAGCCGGTCGGTGAGCGTCCGGTCGCGGGGATCGTTTTCTTCAAGATCGGTATCGAGCAAGTACACGGGCACGATGTGACCGGTTACGCCGTGGATGGAGTGGCACAAGGCGCGTACCTGCACGGAGCGGCCCTCGAGCTCGACGGTGACGCGCGGCGCTTCTTCGACCGTATATTCGCCCACAGGCCAGGGCTGCTCAAGTTCGGTTTGTACGCCGTCCGGGCTTAGAAGCTGACGAAAATAACCGCGCCGGTGCGCCAGTGTCACGGCCACAAGGGGAATGCTGAGGTCGGCCGCGGCGCGCAGGGTATCGCCCGCCAGCACGCCCAGGCCGCCGGAGTAGGTGTTCATCTCCGGCTCAATGGCAATCTCCATCGAGAAATATGCGACGGGGGTCCAGCTGTCGTTGGTGGCGTGCGGATAAAGCGTGGCGCTCTGTTTATGCATAAAGTCCTGAAGTCTCGCGAGCCTTCTCTTTAACGTTGGTCCGATTTTAACAAGTTGATGTTCCAATGATGTTCCAGGAGAGGCATTCTCCCCTGACCGCTCCAAATGTGGTCCTCATAGGAAGCAGCAAGGGTAATATCGGCTGTTTCGCCGAAAGCAATAGTTACCGGAGGCATGCCCTCCTTCCTTTCCCTGGCCGGCGTGGCCTCTGCATTGATTTGTCCGGATTGTTCTTTAAAGCGAGACACAAGCGGCGTACACTTCCGCGCATGCATGTTCCCTCGCGCCGCTCGCTTCTACGCCTGAGTGCCCCCTTTCTTCTGGGGATGTTTTTCCCCGGTCTCGTGCTCGGGCAGGAGTGGGTCAGGGCGAAGCTCGACAGCTCGCCGCGCCACCACGAATATGTAAACGTGAAAAGCGGGACACGGACGGTGCAGGTGTTTGTGGCTTATCCGGAGGTGAAGGGCAAGGCTCCGGTCGTGCTGATGATCCACGAAATTTTCGGCTTGACCGATTGGGCCAAGGAGATGGCCGATGAACTCGCCGCGGAGGGCTACATCGTTATTGAGCCGGACTTGCTGAGCGGTATGGGCCCGGGCGGCGGAGGGACATCGAGCCTCGCCGGGCAGGATGCGGCGGTGAAAGCGGTCTCAATGCTCGACCCGGCGCAGGTGAACGCCGACCTGAACGCCGCTGCCGATCACGGTAAAAAGCTGGCGTCCGCGAATGGCAAGCTGGCGGTAGCCGGTTTCTGCTGGGGCGGCGGCAAGAGCTTCGAGTTTGCGACCGCCCGCCCGGACCTGAGCGCCGCCTTCGTTTTCTACGGGCCACCCCCGCCGGATGCGGCGCTGGCCGGTATACACGCACCGGTATACGGTTTCTACGCTGGGAATGACGCGCGCATCACGTCAACTGTACCCGCGACGACAGCCGCGATGAAGGCGGCCGGCAAAACATATGAGCCGGTGGTGTACGACGGCGCGGGGCATGGATTCATGCGCGCGGGAGAGGCGCCGGACGCCACTCCGGAAAACAAGCAGGCGCGGGATGAGGGATTTGCGCGCCTGCTGAAGTTGCTGAAATCAATTCGATGAAGCGCAGGGAGCGGGCGACACGCCAGCTCCCCGCGCAGTCACGGCCGAGGTCGCTTTCCACTTAGCTGAAACTCTGAAGCTTATGCGCGTGATTAGGACCATGGCTATGCTGACCCTGCTCGCTAGCGCTGGCCTCGCAGGACTGCTTGGATTACTATGGCTGGACCATACCAGGGAGACAACTTTACCCACGCCCACTGGCGCGTTCGCTGTCGGCGGCACGACCTACGGTTTTGCCGACGCCACACAGGCGGACCCAATGGCTCCGCAGCCAGGCACAAGCAGGGAGCTCCTTGCCTGGATCTGGTATCCCGCAGTATTTCGGCAACCGTCGCAGACAATCGACGACTACCTGCCAGCTCCATGGCGTATAGCCCTTGAGCGCCACAGTGGTGTACTGCTTACGCAGTTTCTGACGCGAGATTTGTCGCGCGTTCGCACGCACAGTATTCGCAATGCCACAATGTCGCCTCGGCAATCCTCGTATCCCGTGATACTTATGCGAGCGGGATTGGCTGCCGAGACAACGGATTACACGACCCTTGCCGAAGATCTTGCAAGTCACGGCTATGTGGTCGTGGGCTTCGATGCACCCTACCGAACTGGGGTCGTCGTTCTTCCGGACGGAAGGGTGATCGTGCGAGCGCCCCAGAACGACGCCGACCTCGTCAGCGGACCACAGCAGAAACAGCTCGCGATCAAACTCGTTCAGGCGTGGAGCGCCGATATGGGTTTCGCGCTCGACCAGCTCGAAAAGCTGAACACGTCTGACCTTTCGAACAGGTTTGCGGGACGGCTTGATATGCAGCGGGTCGGGGTGTTCGGACACTCGCTCGGTGGTGCCACGGCGTTGCAATTCTGCCATGACGATTCGCGGTGCAAGGCTGGCATCGATGTGGACGGGGCTCCTCTCGGCACGGTCATCGCCGAAGGCGTCACTCAGCCGTTCATGTTTCTTCTGGGCGACCATGAATCGGACGCGGAGAGTCGGCAGGTGAATGCGAACATTCGTTTCATTTACGATCGGATGCCCAGTGATCGCAGATTAGAAATCACGATCCGAGGTGCAAATCACTACATGTTCTCGGACAACGGGGCGATGTTGAAGAGTCCACTTGCCATGCGGGCGATGCGAAGCCTGGGCATTGTGCATCTCGATGGTCGCCGCCAGATTGCCGTGACGGCACACTTCATCGTTAGTTTTTTCGACGTATACCTGAAAGGGGCATCTTCTTCGGAACTTAAGGGTTAACCGGAATATCCGGAGATCGAGTACGCCCATTGAGCATTGTGAGTCCATTACTCAAGCAAAGAGATCAAGGCGAAAGTCGGCAATATTTATAGGTAATTTGTTTCACAGTACCTGCCGCGCCCCGTCCGCGGCGCGGCAGCGAAAGACATCCGGCTTAATGCCGGTCTGCTTCCGGTAGCCGGCGGCGACTGCTTCAATAAACGCCACCGCGTGCTGTTCCTCAACCAGGTTGACGGTGCAGCCGCCAAAGCCGCCGCCCGTGAGGCGCGCGCCCACCAATCCGGGTTGCTTGTTCGCGAGCTCGACCATGAGGTCGGCCTCCGGGCAGCTTGCTTCAAAGTCGTCGCGGTAACTGGCGTGTGCCTCCGCCATCAGCTTGCCGAGTTCCTTCAGGTCGCCTCGGTCGAGCGCGGCGGCTGCTGCCTGGGCGCGCAGGCTGTCGGTGATGATGTGGCGGGCGCGCTTGAGCACGTTGGGCGGCATCTCGGCGCCCCACTGCTCCAGATCCCCCGGGGTCGCATCACGCAGCAGCTTGATCTCAGGCCGGTGCGAGCGCAGGATCGCGGTCGCCTGCTCAACCTCCGCCCGGCGCGTGTTGTACTCACCGCCCTCATTCGAGTGCTTGACCATGGTGTTGCAGATGATCAGGTTGATGCTCGGAGGGATGGGCGAGAGTTTATAGGCAAGCGAGCGGCAGTCGAGTAGCAAGGCATGGTCACGCTCGCCGCAGCAGGCGATGAACTGGTCCATGATGCCGGTGTTCGCGCCCACGTAGCCGTTTTCGGCGCTTTGCGCGAGCAAAGCCATCTCCGGACGGGGCATCGTTACGCCGGCGAGGGCGAGCAGTGCGAGCTCCGTTGCGACCTCAATGGACGCCGAGGAGCTGAGGCCGGCACCCAGCGGCACGTCGCCGAAGACCGAAAGCGAGAATCCGCCGATTGCAATCCCCTTCGAGCGCAGGACGTGCAAGACCCCGAGCGGGTAGTCGCTCCAATGATGGGTGCCGTGCCCTGGCAGCGCATCGAGCCGGTGATCGACCTGCTCATGGAAGTTGGCCGAAAAAATCGAGACCACACCGTCGTTGCGCGGCGAAATTGCGGCCAGCGTGGCGAAGTCGATCGCGGCAGGCATTACGAAACCCCCAGCGTAGTCGGTATGCTCGCCGATAAGGTTGACGCGGCCAGGCGCGGAGTACACGCCGATGGCGTCCTGCGAGTAAATACGCCGATGCGTCGCCTGTAGCTCTTTTCCCGCTGCTTGCGTGTCCATAGTTTGTTACCTTTCCTGGGCGTCGTCGATCTCGAGCCGGAGGCTCCAGTGTCGTTCCTCGCCGGCCGCTAAATGCGAGCCTCCGCCCTTTGTGAGCGAGTCCGCGAGCGAGTCTACGGGCAGGTTGCAAGGCTCCAGGCCAACGGTGTAGCCCTTCTTCGCCTTTGGGTCGTTCGGCCAGCCACCGTAGCAAATCCACATGCCGAGAACCGGTGAGTCCTTCGGATCGAAATGGAGAGTCAGCCGGGTACGTAGGGTTTTGCGCTCGAGCGCGCACCAGCCCTCAGGGGGCGCGGGAAAAACCAGTTTATCGCCCACGCCTGTGTCGATCGATTCGACGAGCGAAAGATCGAGCGGCTGCCCGTCAAGCACGTTGGTCGTGATGGGCCAGGAATGGGTGCTGCCGGGGGCGCCCAGGCGGCCGTTGGCCGAGGCCTCCGCGGTCACCTGCTTGACTGAGGGCGGCAGGTGAATGCGATCAAATGGATAAACGCCAAACAGCGGGTGCACCGACCAGCCCCAGGGTACGGCGGCGTCACCACGGTTGCGCAGCGTGTAGTCCAGGTGCAAGGTCTTGCCGTCAAGGCGCAGCGAGCGCTCGAACAGGAGCGGCAGCGAGGTTCCTTCGGCATGCATGCGCAGCGTAGTGTCGGTCGCTTCATCGACTGTGAAGGCGAGCCGCCAGAAGTCGCCATGGTCCTCGATGGTTGCCGTTTGGTTATCGCCATACGTCACGCTGCACGGCCCAATGGAGGGCAGGCACTCATCCCAGCCGCCGCCGTCTCCTTGGTCGAATGGCATGGTCGCGGTGCGGGCCGCATAGGGCTTCAGCGGCCCCTGCAGCAGCTCGCCGCCCTCCCCCGCAAGCGTAATGGAACTAAGCTTGCCGCCAAGCGCTGGTAATACCTCGATGCGGAGATGTTCGTTCTGGAGAACCCGCCGATCCCAGTCCTCTTCGCTGCCGTGGTTTTGTTTCCCGTCCTCGGACATTGCTGCCTCCCTGCGTCGGCCTACAGGATAGCCTAGCCCGCGACGTTTGGGCAGGCTACTTCGTCGCTAGCGGGCTGCCGGGCTCAGGTGTGCTCGGGGCGATGCCTTAGATCAGCCACAGCCGGGGATCGCTGACGGACACCGAGTGGATACCCGCGGCGAACAACTCTTCGATCTCCTTCACGCTTTCAATCAGCCCTCCACCCATGATGCGCAACTCCGGGTACTCCGCGAAGAGACGCTTCGCGATCTTGGGAGCGGCCATCGCCGGCAGCACCTCCATCAGGTCTGGGAGAAACTGCGAAAGCGTCTTTTTCGCCGCCAAAACAGCCGCCGAATCGATGCCGAACGTGCGCTGTACCGTAATCAGGTCGCAGGCGTGCGCTGCTTTCAACACTTCAAAACGGGTGGACACAATGCCGGCCACTCCGTAGCTGGCCAGGAACTCCACCGCAAACCGATCCCGGGCCAGGCCATCCAGAAAGTCAATGTTCACCAGGCAAAGTTTCCCGTAGTCCCGTGCGCGCGCCAGCAGTCCCGGCAGCGTCAACGGGTTGCCGGTTAGCAGATAGACGGCGCGGGTCGGGCTGTGCAGCGCTTGCTCAAAGGTACTGGGCGAGTTCACCGCTGCAATGATCGAGCAATCGATAAGCGCGTCCGTCGCGGCGTGTTTCGCGGGTACTCGGTCGACGACGGCGCTCGTTTCGGAGTTGTAGTGTCCCATGCGCGGCTTCATCGGCGTGTGCTTCTCATCAGTGGGGAAACTCTAACAGGCTTACGCCTCAATGCACGTCGCTTCCGAAAGCATTTCGGTTGAAAAGGATGTTGACACATGTGCATGCGCTGTAGGAGCATCCTTTCCGAAGCGGCAGAGAAAAGTGGCCGCCCCGGTTCTGCGAGATGCTTGTGCGCAGTGGTGGGGCGGCTTTTTTCATTTCAGGGGTACTCAGTTTAGTTCCTGGCCGCTCGGTGAGTGCTTCGCAGAGATGGAGTCATCGCCTCCAGCAGCGATAAGAAAGCAGTGTTCGATATGGCCGCAGGTTTCCAACGTTTCCGTTCCCCCAGTATGCAGGCAGGGCTTTGTTCCGTCATGGTGCTTTCCATGGCGGCCGGCAAAGCGCTGGCCCAAGTAGACCAGGGCAGCATCAGCGGCACCGTCCGCGACTCGAGCGGCGCCAGCATACCTGGGGCCAAGGTCACCATCGTAAACGGCTCCACTGGCTTCACCATTACAGAGACGACCGATGGCAGCGGCAACTACACGGCGACGCCGCTCAAACTGGGCACCTACACGGTAAAGGTTGAGGCGAATGGCTTTGCCCCAACCACCCAGGACAATGTGCAGGTCAACGTCGCCTCGATCACGACCACAGACGTAACGGTGGGCGTTGAAGGTACGAAGCAGACTGTGGTGGTGACCTCCGCAGCGCCGGCGCTGCAGACCGAGGAAGCCTCGACCGGCCAGGTCGTTTCCTCGAAGGTGATCAATGACACGCCATTGAACGGGCGCAACTTCACCTTTATCGCGCAGCTTTCGGCCGGCGTAACGCCGTCGGAGCAGGGTTCGCGGGGCGCGCAGAAAGGCGATTTTTCCGCCAACGGGCAGCGTTCCGAGCAGAACAACTTCATCCTGGACGGGGTGGATAACAATGCCAGTCTGGTCGATTTCCTCAACGGCGCGAGCTTCGTCATCAAGCCCCCGCCGGACGCCTTACAGGAGTTCAAAGTGCAGACCGGCGACTACACGGCGGAGCTGGGCCACTCGGCCGGCGCGGTGCTCAACGTCGCGACCAAGAGCGGCACCAATCAGATACACGGCGATCTATGGGAGTACTTCCGCAACGACATTCTGAACGACCGCGACTTCTTCCAGGCCGTGAAGCCGAAGTACCGGCAGAACCAATTCGGCGCGACGCTTGGCGGGCCCATCATCAAGGACAAGCTGTTCTTCTTCGGGGACGCGGAGGCCAACCGGATCATCTTCGGCCAGACGCAGATCTACACCGTTCCCACCCTTGCGGAGCGCACGGGCAATTTCTCAGACCTGCTGGATGCAGCGAACAACGGGCGCGGCCAGGCGTACACGCTGTACCAGCCAGGCGGCCCCACGCGCGTGAACCAGTCGAACCCCACCAGCCCTGTCCTCGCGAACAATTACCTGGCCTACAACGGCCGGCAAAACGTCATCAATCCGGCGCTGATCAATCCAGCGGCGCGGAACCTCTTTAACCTGTTTCCGGCTCCCAACCGCGGAACGGCGGCGAACACGGTCAACAACTACACCTTCCAGGGCAACGCCAGCGACAACACCACCCAGTACGACGGTCGTCTGGACTACAACGCGAGCCAGAAAGATCAGATGTTCGCGCGTTACAGCTACAGCAACGAGCCGGTAAAACTGACCCCGCCCTTCGGCATCCTCGATGGCGGCGGCTTCGGCGGCTCGGGCAATACGGTGGTGGAAGGCCGCAACTTCACCTTTTCGGAGACGCACGTTTTTACCCCGACGCTGATTAACGAGTTCCGGGTGGGTTACAACTGGATCGCCGCGGCGTATATTCCGCCCAACGCGGGCACGGATGTGGCCGCGCAGCTTGGGCTCGGCGGGATTCCGTTCGGGCCGGGAAACGGCGGCCTGCCCAATATCGGGTTTGGCACCAACGGCATTTCGACCGCAGGTTCCTCGACGTACGAACCGACCCGCGAATATGAAAACGTCATCCAGGTGCTCGATAACCTTTCCAAGCAGATCGGTAATCACTCGATCCGCTTCGGAGTGAACATCGAACGAATCCGCGTACAAACGACGCAGCCGGTCGACCCGAAAGGCACCTTCAACTTCACTGGAAAGTTCACCCAGGATCCGCTGAATGCGAGCAACACGGGCTACGGCGCGGCCGATTTCCTGCTGAACAGCATCGATACCTCTTCCGTGGCCAACATCTTCACCGCGCATAACCAGCGCTTCTATGAGGGGTACTATTTCCAGGACAACTGGAAAGCCACGCCGGCCCTGACCCTGAACCTGGGTTTGCGCTACGAGTACGTGGAGCCCATCAAGGATCTGAACGGCGCGCAGGCGAACTTTGTGCCTAACTACGCCAACAATACGGGTGTTTACCTGATTCCTACCAAATCGCGGAACACTTTTCCGCTCACGCCCGCCTTCCTGAACGGGATCGCGAAAAACGGCGTTACCGTCCAATACACGAATAACGACTACCTGGTAAGCCCGGCGTACCTGGACTTTTCGCCGCGCTTCGGCGTCTCCTATCAAGTTGATCCCAAGACCGTCATCCGCTCCGGATTCGGCATCTTCTTTGGCGGGCTCGAAAGTGTAGGCTACTCGCCCAGCTTGTCGCAGAACTTTCCATTTCAGTTCGACAGCAACTTTCCGTCAGGCGCTGTCTGCGTGCCCGGCAACTGCGCAACTAACGGGCTGTCGCTCCAAACCGGCTTCGGTCAGGCTCTCAATGCCGGTTTGGCGAACTTCGTCACGCTGCCCAGCCCGCACGGCTACCAGACCAACACGCAAACTCCGTATAGCGAGCAGTTCAATCTGACTGTGCAGCGATCGCTGTCGAACTCAACGACGGTGACCGTGGCGTATGTCGGAGCGCTTTCGCGCCACCTCCAAGTCAACCCCGACGTGAACATGCCCGCGACTGCGGTGCCTTCGGGCGTCAATGAGCAAACGTTGCGGCCGTTTGGAGCTTCTTTCGGTGGCGGCAGCATCGTCATCGACAAGGGCACGGCAAACTACAATTCGGCCCAGGTTACGGTGGAGCGTCGGCTGTCGAACGGCCTTTCGTTCCTTGGCGCGTACACCTGGTCACATGCGCTGGATGACGCGCCCACGCTGCTGGGCGGCACCGGGGCCGGGGGCTACCGCAACTGGCGGGCGCTGGGCCTGGGCTACGACTACGGCGCTTCGCTGATCGATGTGCGCCAGCGCTTTGTATTGAATGGGCAGTATGAGCTGCCGTTCGGCCACGGCAAAAAGTACCTGAACTCAAGCGGCATCGCGAATGAGGTCGTGGGCGGCTGGGCTGCAGCGCTGGTTTTCCGCGTGCAAACCGGTCAGCCGGTTAATATCTACGCTAATAACAACCCCGGAGGCACCGGCACCGCTTCCGCGTACCGGCTGTTCGACCCATTCCGCGCGGGGGGCACGCCGACCTCGTCCAATGGAGTGTGCGCCACCAGAACCCGCACGCTTGCGAGCTGGTTCAACCCTTGCGCGTTCGCCAATCCGGCGCAGGCGACCTCCACCGGCGATCTTGCTTCCTACGGACCTCCGGGCCGCACCACGGTCGACGGGCCCGGCTACAACCGCACCGACCTGTCTGCGTTCAAGAGCTTCGCGATCTACCGCGAGACCAACCTGCAGTTCCGCACGGATATCTTCAACCTATGGAACACGCCTGCTTACGGGCAGCCCGGCAATACCACCGGCGGCGGCTTTGGGCAGATCGTGAGCGAGCGGTTCGGCTCGACCGGCGGCCAGTATTAGGCTACAGCCGGCGAAAGCCCGGACGCTCGCGTGGTGCAGTTCGCGCTCAAGTACATTTTTTGAACGCGTGGCAAACTGTTCCGCTCTCTCTCTCTCGCTAGTCGAAGGCAGAAAGGCCTTCGACTAGCGTTTATCGAAGTGTTGCGCATGCTTGCCGCTCTCCTCGAAGCGCGTGGATTTTTATGTAAGTTATGGACAGCGTTGCGGCACAGGTAGATAAGGCATTTGAATGACTCGCCATTGCCAAGCGCCATAGGTGGCGACTAACAACAGGCATTCGCTAAAGGCTCGCCTCAAACGCGTGAAAGCGGCGCTCCAGCTCCCATTGCTGCGCCGCTTTCTCGCTCGCGTGCACAAGCGTGGCGCACGCGGCGGACGGGTTCGCAAGCCCGAGTTGCGCGCGGCAGGCAGTAACTGGTGTGCGCAGTGTTTCCGGCGTGGCGGGGGCCCACAGGCTCGCGCCGGGCAAAAAGCTGTGCTCGAGCGAGGCGCGGGCTATCTGCTTGAGTTGCGCGTAGCTGAGATGATAGGTAATCGCCGCGCGCACATACTCGTGGGTCAGATCGATGCGCGACACCCCTTCATCGTCGGTTGAGAGCGCGACCGGCACCCCGGCGCGCAGGTATTCGGGCAGCGGATGGTTCTCCCGGGAAACGCCGAGAATCAGGTCATTGCTGGTCAGGTTGATTTCAACCAGTGTGTGTCTTGCGGCCATTTCCCTGAGCAGCGCGTCGGGGTGCCCCTCATACAGGATGTCGACCCCGTGGCCGATGCGTTCGGCGTGGCCTTCCTCGACCGCCGAGCGAATGTGGAATGTAAGCCCGGCTGGAGGCACAAGGCCGGCCGTGAGCTCGCCCGCGTGCAGCGCGATATGCACCTCCGGGTAGAGCGCGTGCAGGGCGTCGAGCATCCTCATGTGCAGCGCATAATCGCGCATGGAAAGATAACCGTCTTCGGCCTGCACAAAGTTGAGTCCGACGACTCGCGGATCAGCTTTCGCGAGCTCGAATGCGAAAACCACCTGCGCGAACACGTCGGCGGGCGATTGCTCGCGCAGTACCTGGAACAGAAAACGAATCTCGACCGAGCACGCCGGCTGGGCCCCAACCGCCCCGCAATGTTCGCGCGCTTTACGCCGGTTCTCGGCTTCGGTCATTGCGGCGCGCGCGGGTTCGAGGCTTGCGTCGATACCGGCCTTTAACAATGCATCACGATACGCGCGAAAGTCCGGATTGTAGCCAAGCTTTTCCGCCAGCGCCTCGGCTGGTTTCAAGTCCGGCGTGTCCATCACTTCCAGATACTGCTCGTTCTGCCGGGCGGCGCGCGTGGCCACCTCGTCAAGCCAGTCGCCTGTGTGCTGCTTGCCCAGGCCGCCGAAGCGTGCAAACGTGGCAAAAAACTGGTTATGCCCGGTGATGCCGGCAGCCGGCACAAAGCCGCGCATGGAAAAGCTGTCGATGAGCGCATCGCGCAGGTGGTTTTCGCCCTCGAGCGCCGGTGCGCCGCTCACCTCGCCGGGCTTGCAGGCGCCGTGGGTTGCGGTGCGATCGAAGGCAAGTGCCGCCGGGTCCACGCACAGGCCGTCCTCAGCCGCCTCGTCAAGAAACGTCTCAGCATAGACCGCTCCTGAAAGGTGCATGTGCAGATCGCCGCCTTTCGGCATCGCTTCGAGGAAAGCATGCAGCGTGAGAGGGCCCTCTCTGCCGGCCTTCTCAAATGCCTGCGCCGCGCGCGATTCCGATGTGCTGGTATTCCTCGGCGTCGCGGCGTGCGCCTGCGCGGCAAGCAGGAGCGCCGCTGCGAACCCATGCATCGTAACTGCGCGTAGCATTTGAACTGCTGAGGTTCGCAGGGCGGGGGGCACGGGAATCATGGTTGCAGCAAGTGTATGGCATGGGTTGCGCGAGAGCAGGAATACCCTCGGACGTTTTTCGCGATGGGTGTACTTCAGCATTGTCTGGGTCGCTCCCCTGGCCGGCGTGCCCGGGGCACACGCGCAAACCCCCGCCGTGCAGCCCCAAAACAACTGGCTTGCGCCCGTCCCCGCATTTCCGCTGGCCACTTTCGAGAGCGTCGGCGGTCTTGTCATCCACCAGCGCAGCTCCGCCTTACAGCCTTTTACCGTGGCGGGCGAGTGCGGCGCGTTTGTTGGGCAGGGCGACGGCAGCTTCGAGGCATGGGCATGGCCGGTCAAGCTGCTCAGCCATATGCGCATTACGGCGCAGCTCCGGGACTACACCGTGCCGATCAATGTGAATGACCAGTCGGCTGAAATCGCGGTCCAGCCGGACCACACGACCCTCACGTTCTCGCACGCGGCATTCACAGTGCGCGAGGTTCTGTTCGCCACGCAGTGCAGGCAGCCCGGAGACGCGGGCGTTGTCGCCATGTTTCAAATCTCATCCACGCGACCCGTTGCGCTGACATTCTCCTTCACTCCGGAGCTGAAGCGGATGTGGCCCGCGCCCAACTACGGCGCGCCCAGCCCGGAGTGGGTACCTGCGCAGAGGGGTGGGTATTACATTCTGCACACGGATTCGGACGATCTGGCCGGCGCGGTCGCGATGCCCGGCACGGAGCCAGGCATTCTCGCGCCCTACCAGGAGCGCCCGAAGGATTACCCCCTGCAGCTCGTGCTTCGGTACGACCCGGCGCGCGACGGCGACAGGTATTTCCCTCTGCTCATGGCTGCGGGTACATCGAAGGCGACCGCGACAAAGGCCGCGCTGACCGCCCAGCTTGCGAGCCTCGGCTCTGGCGTGCGGCAGCTTTACGAAAATACGGCGCACTACTACCAGCACTTTTTCGAAACGCGGCTGGTGGCCGAAACGCCTGATCCGCGCCTGAACCAGGCACTGAAATGGGCGGAGATTTCGATTGACCAGTTGCGTGTGCGGCACGACAGCGAGCAATACGGCAGCGAGGTCGGCTTGGTCGCGGGGCTATACAGCTCGGGCGACTCGAACCGGCCGGGCTTCGGCTGGTTCTTCGGGCGCGACTCACTGTACACGCTGTACGCGGTCGATAGTTACGGCGACTTCGCGTTGGTACGCGAGGAGCTCGACTTCCTGCTCAAGCGCCAGCGGGCCGATGGCAAGATCATGCATGAGTATTCGCAGACCGCGGAGCTGGTGGACTGGCCGCACATGCCGTATGAGTATGCAGCCGCCGACTCGACGCCGCTGCTGCTGATGCTGCTGCGCGATTATGCCCGGCGCTCGGGCGACGTGGCCTATGTGCAACAGCACTGGTCGCAGATCGAAAAAGCGTGGGAGTTTGAGCGCACGCACGACTCCGACGGCGACGGAATCTACGACAACGCGCAGGGCACGGGCTGGGTCGAGAGCTGGCCCCCGGGTATGCCGCATCAGGAGGTGTACCTGGCCGCGCTCGACGTGCAGGCAAGCCACGCGTACGCGCAACTCGCCACGCTTGCGGGCAAGCCGGACAATGGCGCGGCGGCGCGCGCGAAAACGGTAGCCGCGACGCTGGAGCGTGAGTACAAGCCTGCCGGCGCGGACGGTGTGTACGCGTTCTCCTACAACGGCGCCGGCAAAGTGGACACAACGGCGACCATCTATCCCGCAGTAGCCTGGTGGGACGGAACATACTCGCTGCCTGCGAGCGAGGGCATGTTCCGGCGCTGGGCATCGTCTGAGTTCTCGACCGACTGGGGCACGCGCGACCTGGGCGAGCACGAAGCGCTTTACGATCCGATGAGTTATCACCAGGGTTCGGTATGGCCGCTGTTTACCGGCTGGGCGTCGCTGGCCGAGTATCGCGCCGGCCGTTCACTTGCGGGCTACGCGCACCTGATGCAGAACGCGGACCTGACCTGGGCGCAGGACTTGGGCGCGGTCACGGAACTGCTCTCCGGCAAGTACTTCGAACCGCTGGGCCGGTCCACAACGCACCAGCTCTGGTCCTCTTCCATGGTGCTGTCGCCGGCGCTGCGCGGGCTGTTCGGGCTAAGTTTTGATGCGGCGATGAACACATTGATGGTCTCCCCGCAGCTTCCGGCAGAATGGCCCGGCGCCACGCTCCGGCATGTGCCGGTAGGGGAAGGCAAGCGCGTGACGCTCGTGTTTCACCGCGAAAGCACTGCAATGACGGTGCGCATGGAAGCGGATGGAGGCGCGTTGCCGAAACTGGCCGGCCCTGTTGGCTCACAAATGAGAGACGGCGTGCTGCGCCTGCCGCTGCCCGGCGCGGAGCTTGGGATCCAGGCAGAGCTGCCGCTGCCCGGCGCCCAGACCGCGCAACTCAAAGTGCTGGAGCAGCATGCGGACGCACGGAGCGCGACCTGGGTGCTCGAAGCGCAGGGTGGCAAGGAATACAGCCTGCCCTTGCGCCTGAATGGAGTGCCGGACGCGCATGCCCAGGGAGCGTCGCTGGTCGATACAACAGTGCTGGAAAGGGATGCGCCGCTTGAGGGAAATGCATTACTGGCGACCGGTACGGCTGGGGACACGCGCGCTGACGCGAGAGGCGACAAGGGGGAGCGCGCGCTCCAAACCTTAAGGGTGCGATTCCCGGCAGGGTCCGGGTACACGCAGCAGACTGTGACCGTGCGCTGGTAGTCGAGCGCCGTCGTTGCTGATCTACCTGTATTCGCAAGTCAGTCTTTGTAAAGGAATCAGCGCGACCGGATAAGAGTCACTGTGATACGTCTGAATGGTACGACACGAGGTGCGCATGCTCTGGATTGCGATTCTGATTGCCCTTGCCGCGGGCGCGGCAAATCCGTTTCAGGCCGGAACCAACGCCGAACTGAACAAGCAGCTGGGGCAGCCGGTATTAGCAGGCTTGTGGGTCTACGTCAGCGGACTGCTAGGGGTGCTCCTCGTGGCCTTGGCCGTGCGGCAGTTTTCGCCCGGAAATCTTGGGCGAGCCGGCGATGCGATCCATTCCGTGCCATGGTGGGCGTGGCTGGGCGGAGTCATCAGCATTGCCTCGACTATGGCAGGGCTGATGTTCGCGCAGCGGCTCGGCTCAGGCGTATTTACGGGACTGAGCCTCACCGCCGCCCTGGTCACCTCGGTGCTGCTTGACCAGTTCGGATGGATCGGTTTCAAGCAGCACACGGCTTCGCCGGCGCGCCTTGTGGGTTGCTGCCTGCTGGTCGCGGGCGTGTGGCTGGTGTCGCGCTTCTAGCGGCAGCTTTTGCCGGATGCACAGAGGGACGTTTGCTGCTAGACTACGGAAGTTGTCCGGCGCCCCTTTCATCACGAGGGGTGCTGTCGACCCGCTTCTATGCCTCCCCAATCGGCACAGGGGTGTTTCTTGGGCGGTATCCCAAGGCCAGATAGCTCAGTGGTAGAGCGCGGCCCTGAAAAGGCCGGCGTCGGCGGTTCAATCCCGTCTCTGGCCACCACATTCTGTCATTGCTTTTGCCGTCGTCGGGACCTATTCCCTCCAAATCCAGTCCACTTCCATGGCAATGTCCGTTTCTGCGGTACACACAGGTTGTAGGGCGTCCGCAACGTCGCGGAGTCGCTCTCTTTTACCGAGGTAATTCGCATTTAGCGGTCAGGTTTGGCACAATCGAGCAACAAAGATTATGCCTACATTGCAATGGCAATGGTCGAAAGATCGCGTCATGAAAGCAATAGAAAGCAATGAAATTGTTTTTACTGAAAAGCAGGGAATAACAAGTGTTTCCTACAAACAATATTTGCGCGATGTTTCTGGAGAAGAGCGAAGATCGAAGCCTGTAACCATCATCGATGGTCATTTTACGCAGCACGGTACTTACGAGAGCATGGACCTGTTTGGGCTTAAAACTAAATTTGCCTTTCCAAAGCCAGAAGGATTGATTCGTACAATCCTGGAAGCTGCTTCCGATCCGGGCGATCTCATTTTTGACAGCTTTCTCGGTTCAGGCACAACCGCAGCCGTAGCCCAAAAGATGAACCGCCGCTACATCGGCATTGAAATGGGCGATCACGCCGTCACACATTGCGTTCCACGCATGCGGAAAGTGGTAGACGGCGAACAAGGCGGCATCTCCGAGGCCGTCGGCTGGAAAGGTGGCGGAGGATTCCGCTTTTACCGCCTGGGCCCACGGGTTTTCGACGAAGACGGAAAACTCTACCCGGGCATTCGCTTCGAACACCTGGCGGCGCACATCTGGTTCTCGGAGACGCGCACGCCCTTACCCCGGCCGAAGCGCTTGCCGCTGCTGGGGATTGACAAAGGTACGGCCTACTTTCTGCTGTACAACGGCGTGCTGGGCGACAAGCGGCCCAACGAAGAGGTGCGGCAGAGGATTGGGCCGAGCGTGGTGGTGGAGCTGACCGCGACGCCGAAAGAAGCGAGCAATGTGCTGTACCGCGGGACCGCGGGGGATCTGAAGGATGACCAAATGATCAAGCTGCCGGTGGTGCTTACCGAGCACAACACCAACTGGCAGGACGCCGTGCGCGAAGCGGTGAGAACGAGAGAAAAGCTGGCGACGCTGGCCGGGAATGAGCGGGAGTACGTGCGCCCGCTGCTTCTGATCCAGGCGCAGAACGCCGGGCAAGAAGCGGACTGGAAGGCGGTGCGGCAACACCTGCTTGAAACGGAAGGGCTGGCGGGGGAAGAAATCGCGGTGCATACAGGCGACAAGCGCGAGCTGGACGGAGTGGACCTGTTTTCGCCTACGTGTCCTGTGACGACGATCATCACGGTGCAGGCGCTCAAGGAAGGCTGGGACTGCTCGTTCGCGTATGTGCTGTGCTCGACCGCCAACATCGGCGTGCCGGGGGATGTAGAGCAGTTGCTGGCCGGGTGCTCCGGATGCCGTATGCGCGCCGGCGCAAGGCAGGCGAGCTGAACAAAGCCTACGCGCATGTGACCAGCAAGCGGTTCGGCGAAGCGGCGCGCATGCTGAAGGACTGCCTGGTGGACATGGGTTTCCAGCAAGACGAGGCAGCGGCGGCGGTGGAAACCCCGCAAGGAGAGCTGCCGCTGCTGGAGCTGCGGCCCACCTTTCGCTCCGTGCTGGCGGCGCGGCCTGATCTGGCGGAATGGACGCCGGACGAGTGGAGTGCCATTTCTCTGGAAGAAAGCGCGCCGGGGCGGTTTGTGCTGACCGCGCAGGGGCCGATAGGAGAAAAGGCAGCGGAGAGCATTCTGAACGCCGCCCCGGAGCAGGGCAGAGACGCGGAGCGGCAAAGAATCGCGGAGCATAACGCGGCGTGGGCGCCGTCGCCGTCAGAGCTGGGCGTGCCGTTTCGTGTGCCTCGCATGTATGTCGAGGTGCAAGGCAAACTGGTGCTGTTCGACCAGGACACCGTCAGTGACATTTTGGACTGGGACCTGAAGGACCACCCGCCGACCTGAGCAGCTTCAGCTATGACGAGACGACGCGTAAGTACACGTTGGATCTGGAGGGGCGCGATTTCGTGCTGACGCCGCTGCTGGACCCGAGTGCCCAACTGGAGTCGATGCCGACGGAGATGACGCCGGTGCGGCTGGCGGAGTGGCTGGACCGGAAATTGCGCGACATCACGATGAATCAGACAATGCTCTCGCCGTGGCTTCTGTCCGCGGTTCACAACGTGCTGGAAAGGCCGCGGATCACCATGGAGATGCTGGACCGTGGCCGGTTCCTGCTGCTGCGACAACTTGGCGAGTCAATTAAGGATGCGCGCGTCAAGGAAGCGAAAAAAGGGTACCAAGAGCTTTTATTCGGGCCTGAAGCGCAAGTGGTGACAGTGGAGGAGTTCAGCTTTCGATACCCGAAAGAATACTCGGCGAATAGCTTTTGCCGCGGAATGTACCGCTTCACCAAGCACTATTATCCCCGGCCTGGCGAAATGAAGGAGTCGGGAGAAGAGTTTGACTGCGCGCTGGAACTCGATCGACTGCCGGAAGTGAAGCATTGGGTGCGCAACCTCGCGGGGCAGGGCCGCGAAAAGTCCTCTTTCTGGCTGCAAACGTCTACCGATCGCTTCTACCCGGACTTCGTTGCGGAGCTGATGGATGGGCGGATGCTTGCAGTGGAATACAAAGGTGAAAGCTATCGAACGAATGATGATTCCAGGGAGAAAAACGAGTTAGGGGAGCTATGGGCGGGGCGACGCGGTGGTCACGCTGTTTTCCTGATGGCGGTCAAGAATCATCACGGCATGAAAGTGGAAGAGCAGCTTGCAAAGGCAATCGAGACCGGCGGAAGAGGACTGAGATAGGTAACGCCGCGCTACTTAAATCGGCCACATAGCTGCATTCGATCTTGCGATTAGTAACTCCTGGAATGGTCTTATGCAAACCATATCCTTTCGCATCAGAAGAGTTGACTCCCACCTAACTGCCTGTCGATCAAAGAATACTTTTGCGAGAACACGAGAACACGAGAACACGAGCTCGCGCTAGCTCTTGTGAACGTAGCCATCTGACCACATTCATGCGGCTTCGCAATGGCGTGGTTACGACGCGGACAGATTGCGACCCTGAACGATCGAAGCGGCGAGAGCGGTGTACATCATTCAAATACGGGATATTTGGATTGGTCGGGGAGAGAGGATTTGAACCTCCGACCCCCTGGTCCCGAACCAGGTGCTCTACCAGGCTGAGCCACTCCCCGAACCTGTAAGTCCGCGTGGGCTGCGCGCTCCTGGTAGGGCGGCTGCGGAACAGCCTTGAGTGTAGCAGAGCCTCGCCACGCGCGAAAGTACGTGTGAGGCAAAACTGGACACACAAGGATAAGCGATAAGCGTCTACTCGTTGTCCAATTGATCGGCGGCAGGCCCGCTTAGGCCGCGGTATGGAAGCCGTCGCAGCCGCTTACCGGCGTAACGCGCAGGTGTAGGCTTTGGAGCTTCGGGTGCCCGCAGTTTGTCACCATATCCTCCGAGGCCTGATGCGTTGAAAGAATTTCAACCAGTTTGGGGCTCTTATTTTTTCCGCCATCCCCCTCGCCAAAGTGAGTACAAAGACCACACTGTCCATCATTTACCGTAACCATGTCTCCTGCCCTCCGCCGTGCTTCTTAGGACAGCCGGAGCAGGCGCCTGTGTTGCCCCCGTGCTTCAAGTAAACGGCTTTGGACCGCGGACTCGGGAAAGCGAAAGTCATCCGCGGCAGGCGCGCTGGCTCAAGGGCGCTCGCGCGGATTGTCTCAAGCGGCAGGCGGTAGAATTGCAAAAACTTGAACCGCGGCCCTTCACTGCGCACCAAGGTCCACGCCAAGGGGAGTCCATTGCGAAGGTTTGGCGAGCTCGATCTCCATCGCGTCCATGTGCTGGACGGCGGCTTCGCCACGGAACTCGAGCGGCGAGGTGTTCCCATTGACGGTCCCCTATGGTCCGCGCGTGCCCTGGCCGAGGCGCCGGGTGACGTAGTAGCTGTTCATCGCAGCTACATCGACGCAGGCGCCGACGTGCTGCTTACCGCGAGCTACCAGGTTTCCGCCATGGGCTTTGCCGCGCACGGCTTTTGCGGGGGCGAAGCGGAGCACGCCGCCGCTGAGGCGCTGCGCCGCTCCGTCGCGCTTGCCGCGCAAGCCAGGGAAGAAGCGAAGCGGCCTGACGTACTCATCGCTGCTTCGCTCGGTCCTTATGGCGCCGCATTGGCTAACGGAGCGGAGTTTCACGGTCGGTACGGTTTCGCAAGCGAGGCCGCTGAGCATGCTGCCCTGGTGCGCTTCCATGCCGAGCGCATTGCCGTGCTCGTCGATACCGATGCCGACCTGCTGGCGTTTGAAACCCTGCCGTCGCTGGCCGAAGCTCGCGCCATTGCCGAAGCACTCGATGGGGGGCCGGGCAGTGCGGCGGAAGCCAGACCAGGCGCCTGGTTCTCCTTCACCTGCCGCGATACCGCGCACACCGCCCACGGCGAGCACCTGCGCGACTGCGCCTCGTACCTCGACACAGTGCCGCAAGTGCTGGCCGTCGGCATAAACTGTACCTCGCCGCAGGGCGTTGCGCCGCTGCTGCGCGAGCTCCGCGCCGGTACGGGCAAGCCGCTGCTCGCCTACCCCAACTCCGGTGAGGGCTGGGATGCTGAGGGCCACTGTTGGATCGAAGCGGCGCCCGGCGTTGCCCATGCCCAAAACTACGGATCACTGGCGCGCGAGTGGTTCGAGGCAGGCGCGCAACTGGTCGGCGGCTGCTGTCGCACCGGACCCGCGCATATCCGTGCGGTGCGCGCCGCCGTCGACGGGAGTTGACCGCGCAAGCTCACCTGGCAACCCAAGCTGGTCTCTACGCACCCCAACGCAGGACGATCACCGCCCCGGGCGATTCACGGCATATTCATCGCGCATGCAACAATAGGCATAGCGCCATGGCTCAATCCGAACCGCTCGACGCCCCGCTCCAAACGCCCCAGCCCACCACCATAACGCCTGCCCTGCTCAAGCAGCACTCGATCACGCCGGATGAGTACGCGCGGATGGAAGCCGCGCTTGGCCGTGTGCCCTCCCTAACCGAGCTAGGCATTTACAGCGTGATGTGGAGCGAGCACTGTTCCTACAAAAGCTCGCGCGTGCACCTCAAGCGCCTGCCCACAAAGAGCGACCGCGTGGTGCAGGGGCCGGGCGAGAATGCCGGCATCATCGACGTGGGCGACGGCTGGGCCTGCGCGTTCAAGATTGAGTCGCACAATCATCCTTCGTATATCGAGCCGTTCCAGGGCGCGGCGACCGGCGTCGGCGGCATTCTGCGTGACATTTTCACCATGAATGCGCGGCCGCTGGCCGTGATGGACTCGCTGCGCTTCGGGCCCTTGACCGAAGGCGAGCCTGATGTAGTGCGCAAAAACCATGTCGTGATGGAAGGCGTGGTCTCCGGCGTGTCGCATTACGGCAACTGCTTCGGGGTTCCGAACCTGGGCGGCGAAACGCGGTTCGAGCCCTGCTACTCCGGCAATCCGCTGCTTAATGCATTCGCGCTCGGTCTGGTGCGGCGCGATGAGATTTTTTACGCTAAGGCTACCGGCGTCGGCAATCCCGTAATCTACGTCGGCGCCAAGACCGGCCGCGACGGCATCCACGGCGCGACCATGGCAAGCGAAGAGTTTACCGAGGGCTCCGAGCAGAAGCGGCCCAACGTGCAGGTCGGCGATCCGTTCATGGAGAAGCTGCTGCTCGAGGGCTGCCTTGAAGTGATGCGGTCAGACGCGATGCGACCTAGCGCTGTTCTGGGGATCCAGGACATGGGCGCGGCGGGGCTGACCTGCTCCACCTGCGAGATGGGCGCGCGCGGCGGCGTCGGCGTCGAGATTGAACTCGACCGCATTCCACAGCGCGCCGACGGCATGAACTCCTACGAGATCATGCTGTCGGAGTCGCAGGAGCGCATGCTGCTCGTCGCGGAAAAGGGCCGCGAGCAGGAGGTATTAGACGTGTTCGCGAAATGGGGCCTCGACGCGGTCGTCGCAGGTGAAGTCATCGCCGAGCCGCGCATGCGTGTGCGCCACGGCGGCGTGCTCGTCGCCGACATCCCGAACCAGTCGCTTACAGACGATGCACCGCTTTATCATCGGCCCGTGGGCGAGTGGAAAGCCCCGGTGCCGCTCGATCCGCCTGCGGAAGTACTCGCAAAGTTGAATGGGTCTCACGATTATCTAGCCGAGTTGAAGCAGCTGCTCGCGAGCGCGAACATCTGCTCCAAGCGGTGGGTGTTTGAGCAGTACGACTCCATGGTCCAGACCAACACGGTGCAAGGACCTGGCGGCGAGGCTGGGGTGATGCGCATCAAGGGGACGAATCGCGGGCTGGCGATGGCGCTTGATGGCAACGGTCGCTGGTGCTATCTGGACCCGAAGCTGGGCGCGATGCATGCCGTGGCCGAGGCCGCGCGCAAGGTCGCCTGCACGGGTGCAACGCCGGTTGCCGCGACCAACTGCCTCAACTTCGGCAACCCGGAGAAGCCCGAAATCATGCGCCAGCTTTCAGACGCAATCGACGGCATAGCCGAGGCCTGCACCGCGCTGGGAACGCCAATTACCGGCGGGAATGTTTCGCTCTACAACGAGACGCGCGGCGAGGGTATCTACCCCACGCCGGTACTTGGAGTCGTGGGTATTCTTGACGATGTGAGCAAGGCTGTGGGCGCGAATTTCGCGCATCCAGCTGCCCATCCGCATCCGCATTCAGGTGATGCCCTGCTGTTGCTGGATGCAAACTCGTCGGGAAAGAAGGCAGCTTTCGGCGAATGGTTCGGCGAGAAACCTGCGCTGGTTGAGTTCGGGTCGTCTGAGTATGCGCGCGCGGTGCTTGGGGAGCTTTGGGGCCAGCTGCCTGCTTTGGATTTGCAAAAAGAAGCCGATATGCACCGACGTCTCGCGGCGCTCGCCAATGCAGGCTTGATCCATGCGGCGCGGGACATTGCCGACGGAGGCATTGCAGTCGCGCTTGCGGAAGGCTGCTTCGCGAATAACGTGGGCGTCGATGTGCGACTTGCGGGCGATCCCGAAAAGTCCTCGCTTTTGCAGCTATTCAGCGAAGATAGCTCGCGCGTACTTGTCGCCTGCGCGCGTGAGGAAGTTTCACGTATTGAACAAATCGTTTCGGGCGATGGTCTCCACGTATGGCGCCTGGGAACGGTTACAGACGGCGCCTTTGTTATCCGCATGCAGACCTATAAAGAACAGTCTGCAGATGTGTACAGCGAGGATACAGTTCAGACGCTCATCGACACCCATATCACAGCGATCCGTAAACCCTGGGCAACTGCTTTGGAAGAAACACTCGCGGCCTCGCCCGTGGTCGCCGAGGTGATGGCATGAGCCGTTTGCTGATCGAAGGCATACCCGGCGCGACAACTCCGGAACAGCGAACGGCGCTGGCCAGTATAGCTGGGACCGACTCCGCCAGCCGCTACTCCGTCCGCGAGCCGGGAGACGGCTTTCGCGACGAGTGCGGAGTAGCCGCCGTCTTCCATCACCCGGAAGCCGCGCGGCAAGTCTACCTTTCCCTGTACGCATTGCAGCATCGCGGACAGGAGTCCGCAGGGATCGCGACCGCCGATGGCAATAGCCTGTCGAACATCAAGGGCATGGGTCTGGTCTCCGATATCTTCACCGAGGATGTGCTCAAGAAGCTACAAGGCGAGATGTCCATCGGCCACACCCGCTACTCCACTACCGGTGATTCCGCGCTGCTCAACGCGCAGCCCATCCGGGTTGATTCGACCAAGGGCCTGATCGCGATTGCGCACAACGGCAACCTGATCAATCTCGGTAATTTACGCGCCAAGCTCGAACGCGAAGGGGCGTTCTTCCAGACCACGAGCGACTCCGAGATCATCGTGCAGCTCATCGCGCACTCACGCGAAACCACGCTAGTCGACGCCATCGCGGACTCGCTCCGGCAAGTCGACGGCGCCTTTTCGCTCGTGATGATGACGCGCGACCGCATCTTCGCCGCGCGCGACCCGCGCGGCTTTCGCCCACTCTCGATGGGCCGCATTACAAACGCAAGTGGCCCGGACACGATCGTCTTCGCATCGGAAACCTGCGCCTTCGACCTGCTCCACGCCAAGTACGAACGCGACGTCGCGCCGGGTGAGCTCATCATGGTCTCAAAGGACGGCGTCACCTCACGCCAGTACTCCACCGGCGTTCCGCAGAGCTCCTGCATTTTCGAGCATGTGTACTTCTCGCGTCCCGACAGCAAGGTCTTCGGCCGCTGGGTGCAGGACTCGCGTGAAGCCATGGGCCGCCGGCTCGCGCGCGAGTCGCACGTCGACGCGGACCTCGTCGTCCCCGTGCCGGACTCCGGCGTGACCGCGGCTATCGGCTACGCCGACGAGGCGAAGCTGCCGTTCCGCTTCGGGCTCATTCGCAACCATTACGTGGGCCGCACGTTTATCGAACCGGAGCAGAAAGTCCGCGACTTCGGCGTGCGGCTCAAGCTCAATCCGGTCCGCAATCTGCTTGAAGGCAAGCGCATTATCCTGATCGATGACTCGATCATTCGCGGGACAACCAGCCGCAAAATCGTGCGCATGGTCCGCTCCGCTGGCGCCAGGGAAGTGCACCTGCGCATCTCGTGCCCACCTACGATTTCGCCCTGTTTCTACGGCGTCGATACGCCGAGCAAGAAGGATTTGATTGCCGCGAACAACTCGGTCGAAGAGATATGCCGGTTTATCGAGGCCGATTCGCTCGCCTATCTTTCGCTCGACGGGATCAAGCATTCCGTCGATGGCGGCGAGGGTAACCAGTTTTGTGTGGCCTGCTATACGGGCAATTACCCGACCGCCTGGGTCGACGTGGATGAGATACTGCCTGCGCCGGTGCTGCGCGCGTAAATTTTTATTGAGCCTGAAGAGATTTGGTTCTCATGCTGGCCTACGTTGTCCTATTTACTTCACTTGTCGGTGTCTTCTGTCGCAAGCGCAACCGCGCATGCCGTAAGTAGCTTCTATGTGAGACGGGGAGAAGAAGCCATGGCCAAGTACGGACCGAAAGCGCACGAGCTCGTGGAACAAGAGATGAAGGAAATGAAGGAAGGCAAGCTGCGCTCGGGCAGCGGCCAAAAGGTGACTAATCCGAAACAGGCGATCGCGATCGGGCTTTCCGAAGCCCGTCGCGAGGGCACCAAGATGCCGCCTCCACCTGCCGGTTCGGCTTCGGCAAAGAAGTCGAACGCCAAAAAGGCTGCCGCGAAACAGCCCACGACAAAGAAAGCTGCTGCGAAAAAAACTCCGGCAAAGAAGGCAGCCCCGAGCAAAACAACGGAAACCGAAACGGCTCGAAAGAGCACAGCCGCCAGAGCGGGACGAAGGCGTCCACGAAAAAGGCGGGTGCCAAAAAGACCTCGGCGAAGAAGACAGCGACGAAACGCTTCTCCAGATAGAGCCGGTACCCAAGATACAGGGTTAGCTGTTTTTGGAAGAGGACGAACCTGCTGCCGGAGTGGTATTCGAGCCCGAAGAACTGCTCGTCGGGGCCGAAGACGGAGCCGGCTTCGAGGGCGCCGAGGAACTGCTGTCGCTCGACCCGGAACCGGAGGATTTCGTGTCTGAACCGGAGTTGGGTCCGGAACTGCCGGGCTTGCCCTTGCCCTCGCCCTTGCCTTCCGAACCTTTACCTGCGCCGCTGCCCGCTTTGCCGTAATCGGTCAGGTAAAAGCCCGAGCCTTTGAACTGGATGGCCGGGGCCGAGAGCAGGCGCTCGCTCGTGCTGCCGCACTTGGGGCATTCCATCTGTTCAGGAGCGCTGAAGCTCTGGATTTTTTCAAAAACATGGCCGCATTCGGTGCAGCGGTATTCGTACAACGGCACGGGTCAACCTCATAAGGAGCGGATAGCTATATTGTAGCGGAGCGTCGCTGCCGACAGAGACGTTCTACCCCGGCAGCTCGACCAGCCGGACCTCATGCACGGCTTCCACGGCTCGCAACTGGCGCAACAGCGCCGGCGTGGCTTCTCCATCCACCTGGATCACCGCCAGCGCGGTGCCCTGCGCAGCGCCTTGGGCGCGACCCAGCGCGAAGTTGGCAATGTTAATGTTATGCTCGCCGATCACGGTGCCGAGCTTGCCGATAACGCCGGGCACGTCGCTGTTGCGCACTACCAGCAACGTTCCTTCGAGCGGCGCTTCAATGGCGATGCCCTCAAGATGCAGCAGGCGCGCGCCGCCCGTTTTACCGGTACTCGTTTCCCCCGCACGATCAAGCGCAACGCCGGCGCGGGCGTCCAGTGCGCTTCCGTTGCGTGTATGCAGCGTGATCGCGACGGCGCTGCCGCCTTCATGCGTCTTCTCTTCATGAATGCGCACGCCCCGCTCGCTCGCTACTTGGGCAGCATTGACGCGGTTTGCGCCCTCGCTCCCGCCCAACACTCCGGCGATCGCGGCATTGCGCACCATCTCGGTGCGCGCTTCGGCCAACGCGCCCGAGTAGCCGAGAGAGATGCTTTCGAGACCGCCGCTTTCCGCCGGCAAAAGCTGCGCGAGCGCCGTACCCAGGCGCTCGGCCGCCTCCGCAAACGGCGCCAGCGTCAGATACTGCTCATGCGAAAGCGATGGACTGTTGACGGCATTTTGCACGACGCTCAGCTTCAAAAACGCGCGCACCTGCTCGGCGATCTGGATGCCGACCGCTTCCTGCGCTTCCGCCGTGGACCCAGCGATGTGGGGCGTGAGCAGTACCTGGCCCATGCCGAAAAATGGTGAATCCTCCAGCGGTTCGTTCTCGAAAACGTCGAGGGCGGCGCCGGCAATCTGTCCGGCACGGAGCGCGGCGGCAAGGGCCTGGGTGTCGATCAGTTCGCCGCGCGCACAATTGATAATGCGGGCGGATTGCTTCATGAGCGCGAGCGACTGTTCATTGACAATGCCATGGGTTTGCGGCGTAAGGCCGACGTGGAGCGAGAGGTAATCGCTCGCGCGGAACAGCTCTTCCGCGTACACAAGCCGAACGTCGTGCTCGCGCGCGACCGAGGGCGAAACGAAGGGATCGAGCCCGAGCAGCGTCATGCCGAAGGCGCGTGCCCGCGTTGCCACTTCGAGTCCGATGCGGCCAAGGCCAAGGATACCGAGCGTTTTGCCGCGCATCTCCGTGCCTGCGAGCGACTTCTTTTCCCACCGGCCGGTATGTAGCGCGGCATTGGCGCGGGGCAGTTCGCGGGCGAGCGCGAGCATGAGCGCAAGCGTAAGCTCGGCGACGGCGACCGCGTTCGCGCCGGGGGTGTTCATCACCACGATGCCTCGGCGCGTCGCAGCTTCGGCGTCGATATTGTCGACACCCACGCCGGCGCGGCCAATCACGCGCAGCCTGGGCGCACGGGCGAGCAAGGCATCGTCGACCTGCACGGCGGAGCGCACGATCAGCGCGTCCGCATCGGTAAGGGCGTCGGCAAGAGCATCGGCGAGCGAGGGAATCTGATCGTGCGTCAGCACCTCCCAGCCCCCTTCCTCACGCAGCACGGCAATGGTCGCGGGCGAAACTTTTTCGGCGAGAACGATCTTCATGCCGTGGCTCCCGATCCTGTAAAGACAGGCCTGTGGGCGCAATCCGACAGGTCGCGACCACAGGGGCAGGCCGCGCGATTGACCAGCACCATTTCACGCGTGGCGTAGACGCGCTGCGCGGCGGTGAGCGCAACGCCCAGTTCAATGCCGGGGAGATGCAGATTTTCCACGGCAACGTGCTCGAGCGCGCCGACCAGCGCAATGGTGTCCATGTAGTCGAAGAAGCCGAGATGGGCGATGCGGAAAAGCCGGCCTTTCATCTCGCCCTGGCCATTGGTGATGGTCGCGCCGAAACGGTGCTTCAGCTCCTTCACGATCACGCCCGAATCGACTTCCGCAGGCGGCAGCACGGCTGTTACTGCCGCGGCCGGTGCAAACGGCGCGAACAACTTCAAGCCCAGCGCTTCGATCGCGGCGCGGGTCATCGCGGCGCAGGTTTCCGCATTGTTCACCAGCGCGACTCGTCCGAGGGCAAGATCGCCGTCTCCCTGTGCCATGATGAAGTCAAACGCGGCAGCGAGACCGGCAATCAGTGACACAGCGGGGGTGTAAGCCGACTCGGCTTTGTGCGCGTTCTTGCGCTCTTTGCGCAGGTCGAAGTAGAAGCGCGGATTGAGTGAGAACTCCATCGATCCCCAGGCTTTTTCACTTACCGAGAGATAACTCAACCCGGGCGGGATCATCACCGCTTTCTGCGAACCGCCGATCATGATGTCCACATCCCGATCCACATCGAAGTGTGTTGTCCCTAAGCCGGTAATGGCGTCGACCACCAGCAGCGCATCGCTTTTTCGCGCGCGCAGCAGCTCCGCCACGGCCGGAACGCAGTGGCGCACGCCGGTTGAAGTTTCGGTGGCCTGCATGAACACCGCCCGGGTTTCGATGCGCAGCGCTTTGCTCACGTCCTCCATCGAAAACGTCTCGCCGTAGGGTGCCGAGACCACGTCTACCTCGCAGGAGAAGGCCCGGCCCAGCGCGGTCCAGCGCTCGCCGAATTTTCCGGCCGAGAGCACCAGGATGCGGTCGCCGGGCGAAGTGACGTTCGACATCGCGGCTTCCATCGCGCCGGTGCCGGAGGAGGCAAGCAGCAGTACGTCGTTCTCCGTGCCGACAAACAGCTTCAAGTCGCGCAGGACTTTCTCGAAAAGACGGCGGAACTCGGGCGTGCGGTGGTGCATGTCGGCCGCGGCCATGGCGAACTGCGCGGCAGGCAGCAGGGGCGTGGGGCCAGGAGTGAAGAGGCGGGTCTTGCGGATCATGCTCGGACCTTCCGTAACACGCATTGCGTATGGGCGAGATTGTAGCCTGCATCCCGGCGCAGGTGGAGGACCTACAATGGATTGTTTATGAGGAGTATGCGATGAGCGGCGAAGATTTGGTTCCAAAAGGGCTGGTAAAACAGATCGACACGGATGTAGTCACAGCAATGAAAGCACGCTCGAGCGAACGTGTGGAAACGTTGCGCATGGTCAAGGCGGCGCTTAAAAACCGCGAGATCGAAAAGCGCGAGCCGCTCACCGAGCCCGAAGCGCAGGCGATCCTGACCACGCTTATCAAGCAGCGCCGCGAGTCCATCGAGCAGTTCACCAAAGGCAACCGCCCGGAACTGGCCGCAAAGGAAGCGAACGAGATCACGATTATCGAAGCCTACCTGCCGCAAGCCGTTGGCCAGGCTGAGTTGCAGCCGCTCATCGCCGGCGTACTGGCCGAGCTGCAGGCCAGCGGCATGACGCTCGGGATGAAGTCGATGGGCCCGGCAATGAAGGCGGTCAACGACCGCATCGGGGAACTGGGCCTGCGTGCGGATGGGCGGCAGGTAAGCGAGCTGGTGAAAGCGGGACTGGTGGGCTGAGTCAGCCTGAAACCACGCGCGATACGCACCTGAACCGGCGCCACAGACATCTCGTTCTATAATTTGCGTCCTTGCACTCAAGAAAGCACGGTCTTCTGCGACGACGTCCCCTGGACGCTGATGACGTCATGAGTAGCCAACGCTGCTGAGCTCGTTCGGCCTAATACTTTGGCACACTTGGGTCGATTTCGGTCGACCAGCCGGTGATGCCGCCAGCCAGGTTTTCGACCCTGAAGCCCTGTGCTTTGAGCAGCTCGGATGCATTCTGGCTGCGGCCGCCGCTTTTGCATTGGACGACGATGGTTCGGTCGCGAGGCAGCTCGGCGGTGCGGGCCGGGAGCTCATTCTGCGGGATAAGATGGCCGCCGAGGTTGGCGATCTGGTACTCCCAGGGTTCGCGGACGTCGAGGACGAAAGGGTTCTCGCCGGCATCGCGGCGGCGCTTCAGTTCCGTGACCGGGATTTGCTCAATTCCGTTTTGATGTGGCAATGTGCCTCCTTTTGCAGCTTTTTCGGTGGTTGACTCCTGCGCGCCGGCAACACCGCAAAACTGGTTGTAGTCGATCAGCTCGGTAACAGTTGGGTGGGTTCCGCAGGCAGGGCAGTCGGGATTCTTGCGGAGTTTCAGTTCACGGAATTTCGTAGAGAGCGCGTCGACAAGCAACAGACGCCCAATCAGCGGCTCGCCAATACCGAGAATGAGCTTGATGACCTCGGTTGCCTGCAGGACGCCGACCAGGCCGGGCAGGATACCGAGTACGCCGCCCTCGGCAC
>JAABUX010000584.1_pt1 | contig 61589 bp, 57 predicted proteins | sample 5561851 | NCBI WGS metagenome assembly JAABUX01 (sample SAMN10711883, study PRJNA513361) | rock metagenome | isolation source: Antarctica rocks | place: Antarctica: Victoria Land, Richard Nunatak red sandstone | collected 2016-01-03
TGAGTGATCTGCCCATGTTGAGAGGTCGCAGCAGAGCTGAGTGAGGCTCTCCTCTTACAGGGATTGGGAAAGTACCTCTCTGGTATGTCATCCAAAGTCTTTTGCAAAAAACTGTGGTGCACCCCATAACATTATTTCATTGAAAAATGATATGAAACGAAATAGGTTCCTTGCAACGCTGGCGGTCCTGGCAACACAAGAACTCCTCACGCTGTCATTGCTGGGTTCTTCCTCTCGTACCCTAACCGTCCCAATGAACCAACGTTCTTTTAAGGCGTCTCGAAGAGTGCGTACTACCTTGATACAGCATGTTACGCTCGAAGGAGAGGGAGGCCCGGCTGGTTCTCACGCATTACACCGCTTGGGCCTCCCTCTACGTAGTGCTAAACATGCAGTGTCAAGGTGGAGACGCAAGCCGTGTAGAAATGTCCTCAACCCCCTGTCACAACCTGCCCGCGTCCCTGCTCTGCCCGTTCGTGTCGGCGTCGTTCCCTCGTCGCACACCACGAAATCACTAACAGGTGGTGTGCTATCTACCTGCGTTCCTGCCTGGGGGTGCTAAATGAAACCACGTTTGTTAGATTTGTTCTGTGGTGCTGGTGGTGCTTCTGTAGGGTATGCTCTAGCCGGCTTTGACGTAACGGGCGTTGACATTCATCCACAACCGCGCTACCCGTTCCCCTTTCTACAAGCTGACGCGACAACCTTCCCGTTAGAAGGGTTCGACCTGGTACATGCAAGTCCACCATGTCAAGCCTACAGTGTGGCGACATACTGGTACAGGGCAAAAATTGGCAAGGATTATAATGATTTACTTGGACTCATGCGAGACCGATTGTTCGCATCGGGCAAGCCCTGGATTATAGAAAACGTCCCAGGCGCACCAATACAACACGGTATGATGCTCTGTGGTTCTATGTTTGGTTTGCGTGTGAGAAGACATAGATACTTTGAAACGTCTCACTTGCTTTTCACTCCTAGCTCTTGCCACCATACCGATGACTTTGTAAGCGTGTATGGTGATGAGGTACTCAGACAAAGGCGTAACCCTCGCTATACTGGCTTGAAGTGCGGCGTAAGAAGTCAACTAGTAACCTCCTTTCCTCATGAGGTAGGGCAAAAAGCAATGGGTATTGACTGGATGAATGCAAAGGAACTGAGCCAGGCGATACCTCCGGCGTATACCGAATGGGTTGGGCAACAACTAAAGGCGGTGCTATAGATGAGTGAGAAACCAACGATAATCAATGCTGGCGTTGATACCTTGCTCGTCAATTACAAGTTCGCAAGTGAGGATGAGAAACCGAATGGTTCAAGCCTCCCAGAGCATATCATCACACAATTGGATGAATGGCAAACCATCGCCCGCAAGGAACACGACATCGTAGCAACAGACCTGTTGTTCTCCTATAACGTCGGGTCTGACCACTACAAACAATCGTTACTGATGCGTCCACATGGCTCTGGTATCTGGTCGTGGCTGGTGTACAGTGATGATATCAAGCTTGCCTTGTCCTATGGCACCATGAACGGCGGCGTCTTCTGTCAAGCTCGGTTTTCGGCTCACCTGCTCTGGGCAATTGGTCCAGAGTCGGCGTTAGTCGCCTTAGATGCCATGCTCTACGATTTCATGGGGTCAATGGTCTATCAGCAAGCATCAGAAATTCACCTGTGCGCCGATGTGCAAGGGTAGGACGTGTCACAACTTGACTGGCAAAATGCCTTTGTCTCGCGTGTCGTGCGTATCCGCGAACGTCCAGAACCACCAACGGAAGAAGAGCAAACGGGCGGTCTCTCCCCGTCTGCTATCCGCAAGTTGGAAGCATCAATACAGGATGGGATACACAACGAGACCGAAACCGTTGCCTATCCGATGGTGACAACCGCACACCGTAAGATAGCCACCTTAGATTTCGGGTCGCATGGCTCCAACATCTCTTGCCAGATATACAACAAGTCGGCGGAAATTATCGCACACGAAAAAGGATGGTTTAAGCCAATCTGGTCGGTCAACGACTTGTATAACCCTGACCTCATCGTGTGGCGTATCGAGTTTCGCATTAAACGCAAGTTCCTGGCAACCTTCCAGTTGAATGAAGCCTTTAGCGTCCTCTCTCAACTTCAGTTACTTTGGAAATACTGCACTGAGGAATGGTTACGCTATGTAGACCTGTCGGCGTCGAGCGATACGAATAAATCACGGTTGCCGACTCATCCCGCTTGGAAGGTCATTCAAGACGCATACTCCGCGCATGATATCACGATACCAGAGACACAAGCCGCCCTCATCAAACAAACACGCACAATGGCAAGGCGCAAGGCGTGTATAGCTGGCGCGGTGGGCTATATGCGTTCGGCGGTTGCGCTAGCAGGTGATGAGGTCGGCGGGTCGCGTCCGGGTGCCTCTGCTGAAGAGCAACAAGCGGTTATCCCTGACCTGCTGGCCTCCCTCATTTGGTTCTTTAGTGAGGTGCAAAAGTACGACGACAAAAAGAACCGTGTCCACGTCGAAGAAATCCTCAAAAAGCGATTAGCGTACAACTTCATTACAGCACAAGAACTCGAACATCAACGCGCCCATTATGGCGTAGCTCTGAGTGGCTCCGACTGGTCCGAACTCGCCCGTACTCTGGAAGACTTACGCAAGAAACCCGAGAACGTCTGGCTTAATCCTAGCGGCTCGTCTGCTGTTGCACAGTAAGAAAGAGGTGATGCAATGGAACTACTAACGATTAACGAGACAATGAAAAGGCTCCGTGTAGGGCGTTCAAAGCTGTACAGAATGATAGGCAATGAAGGGCTACCCGTATTTCGTTCGGGTCGCTATGTGCGTGTTCCTGCTGATTTATTGCAGCAGTGGATACTAAGCCGTGTCGAGCGTAGCGCGTAAGATGTAGGAAACTGAACTGCCTTAGTTAAGTACTAGGGCGGTTTTTGTATACAGAAAGTGAGAAGAAAGCAATGGCGAAAGGTCGTCGGGGCAATGGTGAAGGCACGATTACAAAGCGTGCGAATGGGACGTATGAAGCAAGGATTACTATAGAGGGTGGCAAGCGAAAAAGCATCTATGGCAAGACTCGTAAAGAGGTACAGGATAAGTTAAAGGTGGCCTTGCACGAACAGCAACAAGGCACGTTAGTTACTGCTCCTCAGCAAAAGCTAGAAGACTTCTTAAAGCAGTGGTTAGAGGATACACAAAGAGATAGTATCCGTCCTCGTAGTTTTGAGCGATATGAGGAAATAGTACGTCTTCATATTGTGCCTGCGCTTGGTCGTATTCAGTTACAGAAACTTACGCCGCAACAAGTCCAGTCGTTCTATGCGAAAAAGATAAAGGAAGGATTGAAGGCTATCACGGTTGCAAGCTTTCATAATGTTTTGCACAAGGCGTTAGATACAGCGGTTCGTTGGAATTTGATAGCAAGAAACGTCTGTGATGTGGTTTCTCCTCCTCGCGTAGAGGATTTTGAAATTCAACCATTGACTGTCGAACAGATACGTAAATTGCTAGAGGTGACAACGGGACATCCATCAGAAGCTCTTATCAAGCTTGCGATTGCAACGGGTTTACGTCGGGGTGAATTGATGGCGTTAAAGTGGCAAGATATAGATTTAGTAACAGGTGTATTGCAAGTCCAGCGTAACCTTGTGCGTGTGCCTAGTAAGCTCCCTGGCAAGGGTTATGTGGAGTCTGAGACGAAAACGAAAAAGAGTAGGCGTAGTGTGGTGGTTGCTCCGTTCGCCCTTGATGCTCTGCGAGAACATCGCTCCCGACAACTGCAAGACTTAGCGGCGGCTGGCGCATTGTGGCACTATAATAACTATGTCTTTTGTACCTCTGTGGGAACACATATTCATCCAACGCGTGATATGTCTGACCCGTTAGACGAACTCTTAGAAAAAGCAGGTTTGCCGCATATTCGTTTTCATGACCTGCGTCATACGGCGGCGACTCTCTTAATGAGTCAGGGTGTCCATCCGAAAGTGGTACAAGAGTTTCTAGGACATAGTACCATTACAATGACAATGGATATCTACTCGCATGTGTTGCCAACGATGCAGCAGGACGCTATTACAAAGATGAATGATGCGCTAGAATGAGGAATTAATAGGCTATAGAGAACGAACTGTCATAGTTTGAAAGATATTATCTAATATCTGTGATAGTTCGTTTTCTTTAGTTAGAGGATGGACGTCTTATTTAATTGCGACTTCGTGCGCTTAAAAATCCAGATAATTAGAGAAATCAGTACAGAAAATTCTAGAAGTGTTGCTATGCTTAGGATTGCTGTAAATGTTTGATCGGGTTGTGAGAAAAGTAAGAAAATAGGTAACGAAAGTACAAATAGCCTGTGAGGTAAAAGATAGATAGTTATGTGATTTATTATTGCGAGAATTGCAATAGTAAATATGTATATTGTTATGTTAGTTCTTGACATTGCCCTTTTACCCAATCTAACTGTTAAGTTTATCATTAAGCGAATGCAAGCAACGGACAGAAAAAAATAAAGTGTCACTAAGATAATAGATATGGAAGACCATGCAAGTAGTTGTAGTGAATTAGAAGGTATTTCCTTGTTTAGGTACTGTGTAACAGCGTATAGGGTTGGTATTGCTAGAAACCAAATTGTGAGAAGTATATTATTTAACCTTTTTTGTCTGTGTTTCTTAATTCTTACAAGTGTCTCTAACTTATTTTGAACCTTCTCAATCTTTGCTAGAACGTCTTCTATATAGCTCTTCACCTCGTTTGTAACCCGTGTTAATTCTCTCTCTTTGATTTCTCTGTTTGCTTTGGGTTTTTCCGTAATTTTTACCAACAAAAATGTTTCAGTTACGATCAAATTTTCTTTCTGATGGACTGTGTTTCTTATGTTTTCTATTTCTTGAAAAATTTCTTTTTTTGCTTTTGCCATTTTTGCTACAACGTCCATTGTATTACACATCTCTATGAGATTTGGACTATTTTCTACTACCGCATTTCTCAATACCTGGGAAAATTCCTTGAAAAGAAGCTTTTTATCCTCAGCTACTGCATGCCATACGTCTATTACTAACTGTTTAAACTCTGCATCTATGTTTAAGAAAAAATCAGTTACCTCTTCTTCAATATCTAATACGTTCTGTGTCAGCGCATCTTGTACAGTAGTATCAAATGAATAATGTAGTTCAGCTAAGCGAGTTTGGAAATTTTCAGTTTTATATTCTATTTTTTCTTCCAAATCGTTGATTTGCTTGATTATGTTCTCTGGTATATTCCAAGAAGAAATGACAGTTTTTAGTACATTTATAGAACTTGTACAAGTTTCGCGGAAATTTTGTATATTCAATCTTCCTTTGTCCATAGCTCTATCTATCTCATATCCTGATTGAAGAGTTGAAAAAGCTACTGTAAGAACGTCTACCTTTGTAACGGCATCTGTGAGGAGCTTTGCTTGTTCGTGGTTCTCTGCTGTAAGAACGTCTACCTTTGTAACGGCATCTGTGAGGAGCTTTGCTTGTTCGCGGTTCTCTGCTGTAAGAACGTCTAGTTTAGCGATTGCATCTGTGAGGAGCTTTGCTTGTTCATTACTACTTTGTTTATGTTTATTATTTTTAGTTTTCCACATCTTGATAACCTATACATAATTGTCGTAAGATTTGTCGTAAATGCGCCTTGTTGTAGAAATGGGAAACGTGTCAAGTGGCTTCTGAGGCTGCTTGACACGTTAGGGACTTGGAGGTAGGTGCCGATGGAGAGATTCGAACCCTCAATCCTTTCGGAACTTGTTTTTGAGACAAGCGCGTATACCGTTCCGCCACATCGGCCTGTATTCGTGTGTGCTATGATAGTACACTGGCAGGTAAAAGTCAAGCTTTTTTAGCTACTCTTTGCCTGCGTAAGCCAGTTCCAATTGCTTTGTTATTTATGCCTCGACTTTGATGGAGTCAAACACACCGATGTTGCGAAACTTCTGGTAGCGTTTCTCTAACAAGGTCTTCGTCGATGCTTGTTGTAGTTCAGCAAGGTGTTTGAGCAGAGCTGCTTTGAGGTTGTCCGCCGCCTGTCGATGGTCGCGATGTGCTCCACCAAGCGGTTCTGGAATCAGTTCGTCTACCAGGTTGATCGCTTTTAATTCTTTTGCGCTAATACGCATAGCTTCGGCTGTTTGGGCTGCAAATGCTGTGTCACGATACAAAATAGAGGCCGCAGCCTCCGGTGCTGCCACACTGTAGGTGGTATGTTCTAACATGAGGATACGATCCGCGATACTGATGGCTAACGCTCCACCACTGCCCCCTTCACCTATGACAATGGCGAGAATGGGCGTTTGTAACTGTGCCATGAGATAGAGGTTTTCAGCGATAGCGGTGGATTGCCCACGCTCTTCATCTCCCAGTGTGATAGATGCACCCGCCGTGTCAATGAGCGATACAACAGGTATGCCGAATTTCTCTGCTTGCCGCATGAGACGATTAGCTTTTCGATATCCTTCTGGATGAGGCATACCTGAATTGCGGAATATCTTTTCTTTGGTGTCACGCCCTTTTTGTTGACAGACAAGCATAATTGTCTTGCCATCAAGTGATGCAGGCCCTGCCATAATCGCATGATCGTCCGCAAAAGTACGATCTCCATGTAACTCGAAGAAATCGTCGAAAACCAGATTGATGTAGTCAGCCGCATACGGGCGGTCCTTGTGCCGCGCCACTAATACCGTTTGCCACGATGAAAGATTTCTATAGATTTCCGCTGTGCGTTGTCGTAACTCACGCTCTGTCTCTTGCAACTGTATCTGCTCGTCTGCTTTCAAGCGATCACCTTTACGCTGCAAGCCAACAATCTTTTTCTCTAATTCTGCCAGTGGCTTCTCAAATTCAAGGTCGTAAGCCATCACGTTCCCCTCTCACGGTGTATCTTGTTGTCATCCCCAATGTTTCTCTCTCAGGTCGTTGACTTGCTCAAGCATAGAAGCGCAAGAGACGGCTAAGTGTCTGTCGCAAATCTTTTCTATGCACCACCTCATCAATCATGCCATGTTGATAGACAAACTCGGCACTTGCCGTCCCTTCGGGCAACTTGATGTGCATGAAGCCCTCGATAACGCGGGGACCCGCAAAACATACTAATGCACCTGGTTCGGCAATAATGATATCGCCAAGCATTGCGAAACTTGCTGTCACGCCGCCTGTAGTTGGGTCGGTTAAAAGGCTGAAATACGGAAGTTTTGCCTCTTTAAGTTTTGCCAGCGCAACCGACGTCTTCGCCATTTGCATCAATGAATACAAGCCCTCTTGCATACGCGCACCACCAGATGTTGACGCGATGAGTACAGGAGTATGTTGCTCAATTCCTAACTCGATGGCTCGCGTAATCTTCTCTCCAACAGCAGAACTCATACTACCACCGATAAAATTGAAATCCATCATTGCTAATGCCAGTGGCTTTGTCTCGATAGTCGCGTGACCAGTAACGACGCCCTCGTTTAATCCCGTCTTTTGTCGTTCTTCCTGCGCTTTACCTGGGTATGATTGAGAGCGAACAGAGAAGCTAAGAGGGTCTGCCGAAATGATATCAGCATCCGTCTCGACAAAACTCTCTGGATCTGCCAAAAGCTCGATGCGTTCATAAGCCGTGAGCTTGAAATGATAGCTGCAACGCGTACACACTTTAAGATTCTTTTCCCAATCGCGCCCATACAAAATTTCCCTGCACTTAGGACATTTCACCGCTAAATTACCAGGGAGATTCTGCTTTGATCCGTTCGTAGACATATCCTGTCCGGTAGAGGGAACAGCGGCTTCTTTGACCATCCGATACCTCCTTGTTACTCTTGCTCGAAGAGTGCGTCAACAAAACTCTGTGGATCGAAGGGAGCTAGGTCTTCAACCTTCTCGCCTGTGCCGATAAATTTGATAGGTACGCCAAGATCGTCGGCAACAGCGAAGGCAAAGCCACCTTTAGCAGTGCCATCAAGCTTCGTAATGATGACTCCAGTGAGACCGATGTCTGCTGCAAACTGACGTGCTTGTAACAAGGCGTTTTGTCCAGTGGTCGCGTCAATCACCATGAGTAGTTCATGGGGGCCGTCGGGAACGAATTTCTGAATAACTTTATTCAGTTTCTTTAATTCTTCCATCAAGTTGTATTTGGTGTGTAGTCTCCCCGCTGTATCGACGATCAGTACATCACTCCCGCGCGCATGTGCGGCCTGGATTGCATCATACACAACCGCCCCAGCATCTGACCCTGGATTTTGACGAATTACAGGCACCTCAATACGTCTTCCCCACTCTTCAAGCTGATCGATGGCTGCTGCACGGAATGTGTCACCAGCAGCGAGTATAACTTTGCGTCCCTCGCGTGAGAGCCGATACGCCATTTTTGCAATAGTCGTTGTCTTTCCTGACCCATTTACTCCAATGACAAGAATGACGGTCAGCGGCGACTGTTTGGAGAAACGAAGTGGGGATGGTTTACCGAGAAGTTTTGTCATCTCTTCGCGCAACACACGTTTGAGTTGTGACCCATCACGGATGTTCTCTGCCGCAACTCGCTCACGTAAGCGGTCCATAAGCCATAAGGTCGTGCTAGGGCCGACATCAGCTTCAAGAAGCTCTTCCTCTAAATCATCCCACAAAGAATCAGTGATCGTATCGTTTTGTTCAACGGTCGTGTTAATCTTGGTGAACATCTGGCGTGTGCGTTGTAAGAAACCAAAGCGTTGCTCTGTACGCTGTTCGGCTTGTGGCTCTGCTGCCACTTCTGTCTCTTTGTTAGGCTCTTCTTCTGGTTTACGTCCGAAGAATCGATTGAACACGACAACTCCTTTATAACATATGTATAGTAGAGCAGTATTTTATTCTTTTCTATAGAAAGAAGAGGGCTGCATTTCACCACACAATACAGTGTTGTGACCGTCCCTCTGAGAAGATATAAGGCAAAAGCAAGAAGGGATACAACTTGGTCTCTTGCCTTCTGCTTCACGCACAGCGAGCGGGTATCAAGCCGCTCACATATGCACCGTTGTAACTCTACCCTTATTGACGACCGCTACGGTACGAATGGAGAGAGCCATCGCTAATCGGTTCATTAATAATGATATCACCATTACGGATTTTGATGTTGTATAAGCACGAAGGATTGGTGCAAACCCAGGCCTTGTACTCAATAGAAGCTCCCTGGCTACCGAAATCCGAAAGCGGAACCAGATCACCTTCACCACATTTGCGACAGCGGGGAAATGCGTTTTCCACGAAATCGTCTCCTTCCTTCTCTTTGGAGGTCTATCGCTTGTTTTATTATAGTAGCAAGCGAGGCTTAGCCAAAATGTAAGCCGAGGGGGAGCCTCCGCCACTGCATCCGCATCCCCACAGCAAGGGACAACCCATGCCCTTCCTATCATACCACAACTCTTGTTCTCTGTCAGCAGGTTTGTGAAGAAAACTTCATTGTCTGTGCCAATGAGTCCCTTCTTTCATTACTAACGAAACAAACGCTTTTTGGGAACAGCAATGAAATATGAAGAAAAATAGGAAAAAGTACTGCGTAAAAATCCTCATTGGTGGAAATATCTTCACTGCTTCCTTCCATAAAAATGCTCGTCAATTCCTCTCATGTCTCTTCAAAAAGTTTTTATTGTCAACAAATATATAGGTGGAAATGTTGAAACACCATGAATATTCTTGATACATGATGCCTGTCGTACGTTTTGGCACGATTATTGCAATGAAGAATTACAAGGACATAATTATGAAACAAAATTTATTTTTCTTTGTCTTTTACATCTTGCACACGCAATTAGGAAAAGGAGTCCCTCTCATGACTGCTAGAAAAACAAACGTATCAACCTCTGCGCGTACAGCCTTACGCTCATTGCATAGAGATGAAGATGCACCACTGACTACTGCTAGAAAAGCACGCACGAAATCATCCTCCTTTGAGAAAAGCTATCTCACAAACGATAATGATTTCGACTTTGGCTTTGACGATATTGTGGATGAGTTAGGAGAAGACGAAGACGATGAGCAGGAGAATCAGCATACTATACTGGATGATTCTGTAAAGCAGTATCTGAAAGAAATTGGCACCTATCCCTTGCTGAGCGCAGCGCAGGAGTTAATGCTCGCGGAACGTATCGCACGTGACGATCAGGTTGCCTATCAAATGCTCATCGAGGCAAATCTTCGTCTCGTTGTCAGTATTGCGAAACGCTATGCCAATCAAGGGTTGTCGCTGCTAGACCTTATTCAGGAAGGCAATTTCGGCTTGATGCGTGCCGCGCAAAAGTTCGACTATCGACGTGGTTTTCGTTTTAGTACCTACGCAACCTGGTGGATCCGTCAGGCGATCAGTCGTGCTATTGCGGAGCATTCACGCACGATTCACATTCCGGTGCATGTCGTCGAAATCATTTATAAAATCAAGCGTGTTGCGCGTCGGATGTATCAGGATGAGGGCATAGAGGCATTACCAGAGCAGATTGCTGCCGAGATTGGATTGCCGAAAGAGCGTGTTGTGGAGCTGCTGAACATTTCCGATCAACCAATTTCTCTCGATGCGCCGATGGCTGACGACGAGCAATATCATCTCGCCGATACCATTGAAGACGTGATAACCGCTTCACCTGTCGATCAAGTCGCGCACCAGATGCAGCGTACATTTATTGAACAGTCGATGGCTATTCTCAATGAACGCGAACGGACCATCCTTGAAATGCGCTATGGCTTGAAAGATGGACATTCGCATACACTTGATGAAGTGAGCGTTTTTTTCAAGCTGACTCGTGAGCGTATTCGCCAGATAGAGGTGAAAGCTCTACGCAAGATGCGCTATCCCGAACGCTATGAGAACAATGTACATGACCTTTTACACGCATAAGAAAGAGTAGCGCAACAAAAAAGACATTCCGTGTTTGGAATGTCTTTTTTGTTGCGCTGCTAAGTGAACTATTCTTCGGTGCCAACGCCACCCGCTTGTTCTTGTAGATATGCCTGAATAAAAGGATCGACATTACCAGCAAGATAGCCTGTTGTATCGCCCGATTCATAGTTTGTGCGATGATCTTTGACGATAGTATATGGGTGTACAGTGACAGAGCGTATTTGTGTGCCAAAGTCCGCCTGCACATGGACGCCTTTGAGCTTTGCCGCCTCTTCCTCACGTTTTCTTACCTCTAATTCGTAGAGGCGAACTTTGAGCAATTTCATGGCGACCTCGCGATTTTGTAACTGGGAGCGTTCGTTCTGGCAAGTGACAACAAGACCCGATGGAATGTGACGCATACGGACCGCCGAATCGGTTTTGTTCACATGCTGACCACCTGCCCCTGTGGCACGGTAGGTATCAACTTCGATATCTTCTGGTCGAATAATGATCTCGATCTCACTCTCGATATCGGGCATGACCTCAACCTTTGCAAACGAGGTGTGGCGTCGATGGGCCGAGTCAAATGGTGAGAGACGAATCAAGCGGTGCGTGCCAATCTCAGAGCGCAGATAGCCATAGGCATATTGGCCTGTGATCTCGACGGTTGTGCTTTTGACTCCTGCCTCTTCGCCTTCGCTATAGTCATAGATATCCGTGCGAAAACGATGATGTTCGGCCCAACGCAGGTACATCCGTAAGAGCATTTCGGCCCAATCTTGTGCGTCAACGCCCCCGCTTCCTGCATGAATACTGAGAATAGCGTTACTTTCATCATGCTCACCATTAAGCATTAACGCGAATTGGAGTTTCTCGACCTGGCTCCCAATGGGGGGAAGCGATTGTGCGACTTCTGCCTGTATCTCTTCATCTGGCTCCTCTTCCAGCAGTTGGGCAAGCCCTAGCAGGTCGTCGAGTTGTGTTGCGATCCCTTCCCACGTCGTGACCTCTTCACGTAGCGCATTGAGTTGTTGCATCTGAGCTTGTGCCTTGCGGTTATCGGACCAGAAGTCTTCGGCTACGCTTTCCTCTTCCAGTTTAGCAATCTGTGTCTTTTTTGTTGCCAAGTCAAAGACGCACCATTGTCTTCTGAACACGCTTTTGTAGGCGTTCTATCTGATGTATAAGTTCATTCATAGCATGTATTGTAGCATGAATCCTGCATGCTTGTATACCGTTATGAAGGCAGCCCTCTATTAACCAAGCACAACTGCTGTCAGCAGAATTTGTCCATCTTCACTGCTACCGCCAGGAGGAATATTTTCAATGAGCAGTAAACCTTGCTGTGTTTGCTTCGTGTCCGTGTAGAGAAGACTCCCTGAATACGCCCCATTGGCTGTAAGAGTGAGTGTTGCATTGTTTAACGATGACACGGCAGTAATGGTGTGGTCGAAAAGCGTTGCCTCTGCCTGTCCATCTAGCGTTGTTGCGATGGTCCCATGTATGGTTATAGGTGATGTAACCGGAACAGAAAGAGGTGCTGAATCGAGCGTAATGCCCTGCGTCTGAGCATTTGTGACAAACCAGAGACCTTTAGCATCTTTTTGCACTAAGCGCGTCAACGTAACTGTTACCGCCATGTGTGGATGTTGCTTCTCTAGCAGGACATGTGCAATCGCCCCATTGTTGTCAAGCAGATTTTCCTGATATGTATCGCTCGACCACTGCAGAATATCTTTTGCCATTTGTGCCGCCGTACTTTGTGGTTCGTTCCAGGGGAACGACTGACCGTTATTCGCCTGTTCTTGCAGTGCTTCAGCCTCGCTCCTACTCGTGACAGGATACAGACCGGGGAAGCGTGTTTGTACAAATGCGCCGTTCTGCCAGCTATATTCTTGATAAAGGTTTTGTTGCATCGGTTGTATGATCGCTGTTGTCTCCGGCGAGAGCGTCATATCACGTTCTCCCAGCAGCAGAGTATTTGCTTTGCTAACGCTGACTGTTCCCTGTATGAGTCCCTGCTGTTTGAAAAGAACGGTTAATGCAGGTGCTGTGGCATGCATGCTACATCCGTAAATATAGACATCGAGCGTGTGTTGTGTATCCATAACTTGCACAAGGGCGGCAGGTTGCCCCCCCATGAGTTGATCGACGTATTGTATAGCCTCTATTTGCTGTGAGCCAGCGTCGAATGGTACGTACTTCGTATAGTCGGAGCTTTTTACCAGACTAGAACAGGTTGCAGCAGGTGATGCATGCATATTATTTGTTCGCATAATAATTAAAAAATGGACAAGCGCGATGAGCGCAATAATGGAGAGTAGGGCGGTCAGAAGTTTTGGTCCTTTCGGACTTTTTTGCGGTGCCGATCCATTGTGAGGTAGTCGAGTATATTCTTTCTTGATGATCACAGGTTGTCGTATCGGTGTTGGCATAATGTTCTCTCTTCTCTCTATTTTTGTTTTCTCTTTTCATTCTACAGAGTCGAGAGAAATTTTTAGTTTTGACCCGTATGTTGGGTGGCAAAGTCACCCAACATACGGGTCAAAATTAGAGTGAGAGATGCAGAAACGGCAAGAACCATGTTCTTGCCGTTTCTGCATCTCTCACTCTATACGACTGAGGTACCCGCGAAAGATTTTCCATGTGCCGCCATCTTGCCCAACAATGTAGTAGCCTGCATAGGTATGATGCTTGATAACTCCATTAACGCGCTCGGTTGCAACAACGACCAACGAAACTTTTACCGTTCCATCGCTCAATGGAGTAGCATTTCTTATCGTAAGGTTATCGTGTTCGGTATTGGCATAGCCATTTTCAAATGCGGCCAGTGTTGGGCCGTTTGCTCCCCACCGCCACAGACCATATGCCTCTGGATAGTTTTTGTTGTTTATCGCGCTATAGTAGTGTTGCACAACTACTTTTGCCTGCTCTGTAGGCGTGAGAGGTGTGTTTTGCGTTGTAGCACCATTGCCATTTGCCCCATTCGTAACAGGACTTACAGGATTTCCAAAGAGGTGAGAACGTTGTACGACGAAGAAGCCACCAATTCCTAAAACGAGCAATAAGGCTACGACAACGAGTAGCGCAACTCCTGCCCGACCACGCTTCTTCGATGTTTGAGGTGGATAGCCCGATGGTATTGCGTCCCCTGGTGGAATTGCTTCTGCATAGGTAGAGCCAGGCGACGCATAATTTCCCGGTTGACTCGGATATATCGTACTTGCCGCTGTAGGATAGTGTACGCTATTGGGTTGAGTGCTGTAGGGTGTGTCCACTTGAAAATCAACGGGTGCGCTTGCATGAGGGTGATAATCGGGTGCATTCATCGCACTTGTTTGTTCGTTGCCACTCGCAGGAGTATAACTGTAATTACCGTTACTACTTGCATGTAAAATTAACTTCTGTAAATCGGGAGGCGTTGCTGAAAACGATTGCTGCGGCACATCAGGATACATTGTCACCTGTGGGCGTTGTATATAGGTTGCTTCAATGGTAGGAGCATCTGCCTGTAATGGCTCGATGTTATTGTCTGCCGCTATCTCTGTCATCGTACCACAGCGAGGACAGCGCGTCATACCAGGAGAGAGTTGAAGACCACATTGACCACAAAAAACCATCACACTATATCCTTTCAAACTCCCGTCGCTAAATAGAGAATACCATCAGGGTTACTATATTTTTATTCAGGCTATATATTCTGTACATATTCATTCTTTTTTCGACGATATTGTCTTGGTTTGTTCTGAAGTTGTACCACATCACTAACAGGCTCTTGTCTATTTGTAGACGAAGCACGAAGTGCAACTGCAACTACATCATCCATATGCTCTACGAAAACAAACTTCAAATCCTGGAAGATGTCTTTCGGGACATCTTCCACATCTTTTACATTACGTTTCGGCAAAATAAATGTTGTGATGCCTGCGCGATGTGCTGCTAATATTTTCTCTTTTAGCCCACCGACTGGAAGAACGCGCCCACGTAGCGTGATTTCTCCGGTCATAGCTACGTCTCTGCGTGTTGGACGTTTTGTTAATGCCGACAGTAACGCAATTGCCATTGTAATGCCTGCTGACGGTCCATCTTTAGGAATAGAGCCTGCGGGCAGATGTAGATGAATATCGTACTTTTCATAAAAACGATTTTCAATGCCAAATTGTTCCGTTTTTGACCGTGCATAGGAAAGAGCGGCCTGTGCTGACTCTTTCATAACATCACCCAACTGTCCTGTTAAGGTAAGGTGTCCATTTCCTTCCAGCACTGTTGCCTCAACGGTGATTAAATCCCCGCCTGCACTCGTCCAGGCAACACCTGTTGCGACACCCACTTCGTCTGCCTCTTCTGCAACACCAAGATAATGACGTTGTGGTCCAAGATACTCAGGCAGCTTGTCTGCCGTTACCTTTGTTTTTGTGCGGCGTCCCTCGGCAACTTTTCGTGCCACCTTTCGCATGACCGTTGCTAGCTCGCGTTCCAGGTTGCGAACGCCAGCCTCGAAGGTGTATTCGGAGATGATGCGATGTATCGCTGCGTCATCTATGTCAATTTTCGCGGGACGCAGACCATGTTCAGCCATCTGTTTAGGTATGAGGAATTGACGCGCAATATGCATCTTCTCATCTTCCGTATATCCAGGCAATTCGATGATCTCCAGGCGGTCACGTAGTGCTGGCGGTATCGTATGTAATACATTCGCGGTCGTGAGAAAAATGACTTGTGACAGATTGTAGGGGACCTCCAGATAGTGATCGGCGAACGTCGCATTTTGTTCGGGATCGAGAACCTCCAGCAAGGCCGAAGAAGGGTCGCCACGGAAATCCGCGCCAAGCTTGTCTATCTCATCCAGCAGAAACAAAGGATTCGTTGTACCTGCTGTTTTCATCGTTTGAATGATGCGTCCTGGCAATGCACCTAAGTAGGTACGGCGATGACCTCGTATCTCTGCTTCATCACGAACGCCGCCGAGTGACAGGCGCACAAACTTACGTCCCAACGCCTCGGCGATGGAGCGTCCAAGCGAGGTTTTGCCAACACCCGGTGGCCCAACGAAGCATAGTATAGGACTACGCATTGCATGTGAGAGTTTGCGGACTGCGATGTACTCCAGGATACGCTCTTTGACCTTCTCTAAACCGAAATGGTTTTCATCCAGAATACGTTCCGCCTCTTTGATATCCAGTCTATCGAGAGTGGCTTTATTCCAGGGCACATTTGCTAACCAGTCAACATACGTGCGTAACATAGAGGCATCTGGTGCGATAGAGGGCATCGCATGAAGGCGGTCGAGTTCTTTGTTTGCTCGTACTCGTATTTCGTCAGGCATACCGCTAGTACGTATTTTCTCGCGCAGTTCTTGATTATCGCGGAGAGAGGGATCGCCTTCGCTCAGTTCATGTTGAATGACTTTGAGTTGTTCGCGTAAGAAATACTCACGTTGTGTCTTGTCGATCTCTTGCTGCACTTGATGATGGATGTGGTTTTCTAACTCCAGAATGTCGAGTTCTTTTGAAAGCAGAATACTGGCCTTTTGCAAACGTTGTTCAACGCTAAACGACTCTAACACATTTTGACGCGCTGGCACAGGAAGATCGAGCGTAGAAACAACAAAATCAGCTATGAGTCCAGCATCACGGATATTCATGGCGGTGATATACACTTCATCCGATAGCAGTGGATTGAGGTTGACGCATTGTTCATATTGCGCTAGCACCGCACGCCGCAGTGCCTCAAGTGCCAATGTCGACTCTACCTTATCCAGGATTACCTCCGCCTGCACACGTATGTACGGCAGTTCCTGTGTGAAGGCAATACGTCTTAAACGGCGACGCCCACGTAAAAGAATGCTCATGGTGCCATCGGGCATTCTAAGCATACGCTCAATATGGCTCTCGACGCCGATAGTGTAGAAGTCGTCGGTTCCTGGGTTTTCCAGTTGCTCATGCAGTTGTGTGACGGCGAAGAGAAGATGGTCTGTGTTTATCGCTTCCTCAATCGCTCGTTGCGCTTGTGCTTGTGTAACGACTAAAGATGCAACAACGTTGGGCAGCAACACGGTATTTCGCACAGGTAGCAACGGTAGATGTACAAAGGCTGGTTGTTCCTGCTCATCTACTAAATCACTGGTATACTCGTTGTTCTCGCCGTTCAGTTGCTCTACTGATGCAACCTCGATGGCCTTCTCCATACGTCAAAAAATCCTCTTCAGCGTTCTTTTGTGCTATTCTCATCATTATAATGTATATGAGTGAAGGAGGCAACGAAATGGTAAGTTTTTGTCTATTTAGATGTACTTATAGGAGTTTTGCCATCGAGTATTCATCAATGTAGCGGCCATTTACAAGATAAGCATCTTTACGCATACCCTCGATCTCAAAGCCTCTTTTTTTGTACAAAGCTATACCTGCAATATTATTAGTCATGACTGTTAACTCCAAGCGGTGAAGATGCTTTTGCCTTGCCCATTCTTCCATTGCGGCGAATAAACTATTTCCCACGCCTCGATGTGTCCATTCCTGTATAATGCCAATCACAATGGTTGCGCTATGGCGAACACGACGAAACGCATACATGGTTGCGCCGAGATGACCCACGATTTGCCCATCGTGTTCCGCGACGAAGATCATACCGCCTCGCGCAAGGACAAAGTCTATGTGTTGCAACTGCTCCTCGACGCTTGTGCTACGCTCCCCTGACTCACGCAACATAAACTGCGTCTCCTGGTCGAGCAGCAGTTGCAACTGCAAGAGTTGTTTGGCATCTTCGCGTTGTATCTGTCGAATAAGCACCGCTAATGTCCTCTCTCAACAAAGTTCATGTGATGTTTTTCGTAGGGACTAGATTATGAACGTAACGAAATAAAAGGGGTACGTTGTAGGGACCATTATTCATAACGTCCTCTGGTCCCCATCGACCATTGCCCAGATCCATTGAACACGTTTCCCAATTCTCGCTCACAGAGTCGATTGCCGATCAGGGCGTTATGAATAATGGCCCCTACGATCCAACGCGTAAATAATGCCCCCAATAGCCTTTGTATTGTCCATACTGTTCTGCAATACGCACAATTTCAGTTCGTGTCAAGTCTTTGCCATGACCGTACAACCTTGATGCGGCGGCAAGCGTCGCTTTTTCGTTAACTGTAAATTGCTCCATACGCCCTAAACCGCGTACCATCACAAACGATATAGACCACTCGCCAAAACCACGAATACCACGTAACCAAGCCTCTACCTCAGCGTAGTCGCCTGTTCGCAGGAAATGCTCATCCACCTTGCTAAACGCTTTGACGACTGCAACCAGATATGCCGCTTTCCGTGCATTTCGTACAACGGCTGTAAGTGCGTCTTCGCTTACATGCTCCATACGTGTCGCCACTGGAAATGCGGTATAGCTTGTGCCATCTATAGTAATGCTACCACCATACGCTTCAATAAGGCTTTTTTTCATTCGTTGTGACATGTTCATCGGGTTACGCTGTGTCAGCACAGCCCAACACGCATTTTCAAATGGTGTCAAAAACTTGACCTGATGATAGCCGTACATCTCCTGTAATATCGGCACAAAATCTTTGTCTTCATAACCAATCTCATAGAACGGTCGCAGGTCATCGTCTAAACTCAAAAAGAATGTGATGCGGTCTACGGCTGCACTCTTAATTTCTTCACTTATGAGTTGCTCTGAAAATAGCGTATATGCTAGCTCAGGTTCATCTATCGTTCCTGTAGAGGTGAGCTGAAAAGCAAGCAATTGTCCATCAACATAGACCGCTTTTGTAAGCTCTCGCTCTCCTATGGTTTGTTCGCTTTGCATGGGTGAGAAAAAGCCAAGAAAGTTCAGCGATTTCGTGAAATCGTATGGTGCGGTGGGCGTGATGTATCCTGTTTCTGTATACATAATCTTCCTCTATCGAATATCATAAAACTCATAAAATAAAGCAACTGGTGCCTTTGGAAACAGGAGTTGATAGGGGAATGCTCGATCACATTGTTGCATATTTGTTGCTACCTCGACGCGTTGTAGGAATGTTGCTGCTGTGCGTTCATTTACCTGCCACTCATGGTCGAGGAACTGTCCCCACAGTCCACGCCCTGTATAATAGACACGATCAGCTTCTTTAGCCGATTGCCCGTACTCTGCCGGGAAAAGGCGTTTATAGGCGTCCAGATTATAAAGCCACGAACTGCCTATAACCATCTCAGCGTCTGGATGCTCTTCATGAATACTTGTAAACATCCCCTTGAGTTCTGCTTTGCGTATAGCCATACGCTGATAGCTGAGTGCGCCATATTCTGTGTAGTCCTGATTGGAAAAGTGTATCTTGATTTTGTGCTGATCTCGCAAATATTCATAGGCGAAACAGCCCCAATGAGGTAAGTCGCTCTGGCGCGGAATGCTATCGGACAGTGAGTAGTAAAATTGATAGGTTCCTTCTGCACCCATATCTCGATCAGGTTGTAGTGCCTGTACATATGCCTGCCATGTAGGGTGTGCTGGATCAGCACTCCAATCCAGGCCGAGTATGCGATACATGGCGGTATAGTGGAGTACGGCGTCCTCGAACGAGCATCCTGTAATCTCGGCAACCTTTGCAAATATTAGTTGCACCTCGAAAAAACGTTCGGGATATATTTCTGAGCGTGTCATGATACTATATGTCCTCTTCAACAATCACCTAGCGTTCCAGCAAATGAGTCTTCATAAAGTCCAGCGTAGTACGGATAACCTCATGTGTTCGTACATTATCATCAAGGATGTCGAAGGCATGATGGCCCGTTGTGTGATTCATGAAGTCGAGACTCACGTTCTTAGCAATTGCAGCCGTTAAAAGGCGGTTAATGGATGCGTTCAGTTCAGGGGCGTCGAGACCTGCTCGTACAATCATCATTGGTGGAGGTGTACTTGTTCTTTTGCTCAAGCGATGGGGTGCGGAAAATTCGTTGAGTACTTCGTCGGAGAGATGGGGTAGCGTGCTATCGGCGTCGTAGAAGACCTTGAGGTCGGCGATGCCATAGTAGGAGACAATGCAACGGATATAGCTAGCATCTTCACGTAGTGCTGAACGCAACCCAAATGGCGACCCAGCTGAACAGGTCCAGACAGCGAGTGCATCTGCATCGACGCCCAGTGATTTGCTGTTTTCGTGTACATAGCTGATGAGATCATCGACATCTTTCGCCGCGTCATAAAGTTTTGTCCCCATCTCGGCTGAGCGATGGTTGAAAGTGATCCCGATGAGGCCAGATGCCGCCGCCAGTTGGCCCCAGGAGACGTAACTGGCCCAATCCTTCGCGTTTTTAAGGTATTCTGGTGAGGCGTCGCCATGCACAAAAATAATGGCGGGTAAGCGCGATTCGCCCTCGTAGTCGGCAGGATAGTAGACATCCATCCGTAGATCACCAGACGAGTCGCTCTTATAGACAATATCTGGTCGCACGATAGCCCCTTCCATATCAGGAAGTGTATACACAACGGGCAATTCTCTGAAGTCTGCTTGTTCTAATTCGTCCATCGAAAGGTTATCTGAATCTGCCATGTCTTTACTCCTATCTTTGTGGCGATGAGGTTTTTCGTACTATGCTATAGTAGCATATTCACATTCCAATTGGCAGATAGAAAAACGGATGTGCCAGGATTTTTGAACGTCAAAAATCCTGGCACATCATTATGCGCCCGTCCCGTTATACGGAGGTTGAATTTGCCTGGGAATTTGATAGGCTGCTGGTGTGCTGGGGCGAGGCAGACTTTTCTGCTCACCATTCCCGTTCACCGTCACTTCTGGCATACCTGCGAGAACGGAGGGAGCTGCGAATTGCTCATCACTGACTTGTTGGTTGAAGAGCGATTCAAAGAGCGGACCTTCCAGGGTCTCCTCTTTCATGAGTCGCTCACTAATCATGATCAGTCGCGTCTTGTTTTGATTAAGGACATTATAGGCTCTATCAAATGCCTCTTGCACAATACGGCGCACCTCTTCGTCAATCTCGCGTGCCGTCTGCTCGCTATAATTACGTTGTTCGCCGAAGTCACGTCCCAAAAAGACTAACTCATCTTTATGTCCCAGTGCGATTGGCCCGATGCGGTTACTCATGCCATACTCTGTAACCATCGAGCGAGCAATCTTTGTGACACGTTCGATATCGTTCGAGGCACCTGTTGTCACCTCACCGAAGGTAAGCAGTTCGGCAACGTGACCGCCCAGGGCATACGCAAGCATATCCTCGAATTGGGGTTTGCTCCATAGATAGCGGTCCTCGGTTGGCAACAGCATAGTGAAGCCGCCCGCCTGACCACGCGCCACAATCGAAACCTTATGCACTGGATCAGTGTTTGGTAGCATTCGTGCCACAAGTGCATGCCCTACCTCATGATAGGCAGTAATCGACTTCTCGCGTTCACTGATAATTCGACTCTTGCGTGCTGGTCCTGCGACGACGCGATCAACGGCCTCTTCAAGCTCACTCATACCAATTCTGCGTTTACCACGTCGTGCCGTTAGAATTGCCGCTTCATTCAACAAATTCGAGAGGTCTGCACCCGAAAATCCTGGTGTCTGTTTCGCTAGTGTGTCGAGGGTGATACTTGGGTCGAGCGGTTTGCCTTTGGCATGTACATTGAGAATGGCGATGCGTCCGCGAATATCGGGACGATCTAACACAATCTGCCGGTCAAAACGACCGGGGCGTAGCAGTGCAGGATCAAGCACATCGGGACGATTGGTAGCGGCAATCACGATAACGTTGGTGTTGGTATCGAAGCCATCCATCTCGACAAGTATCTGATTGAGTGTTTGTTCGCGCTCATCGTGTGAACCACCAAGTCCTGCGCCGCGTTGCCGACCCACAGCGTCGATTTCATCGACAAACACGATGCATGGACTATTATGTTTGGCCTGATCGAAGAGGTCGCGTACACGGCTCGCGCCAACACCGACAAACATTTCTACGAACTCAGAACCACTAATACTGAAGAACGGTACTCCAGCTTCTCCTGCAACTGCACGCGAGATGAGTGTTTTGCCCGTTCCAGGAGGACCGACCAGAAGCAGACCTTTGGGGATACGTGCCCCAAGTGCCACAAACTTTTCAGGATATTTTAGAAACTCAACAATCTCCTCTAGTTCTTGTTTGGCCTCTTCAACACCTGCTACATCCGCGAATGTGACGTTCGTCTTGTTGCCAGAGAACATACGAGCGCGACTCTTGCCAAACGACATTGCTTGATTGTTTGTGCCCTGTGTCTGGCGCATCATGAAGATCAACAGGCCACCAAAAAAGAGGATTGGTAGCAATGTCACAAGCGTTCCTAGCCAGCCCCAGAGCGGATTAGGGGCGTTATATTGTAGAACTAATACATGTGTATTGGAATAATCAATATTATTGTCCTTCAATACCTTTGTAATGTCGAAGCTACTATTGACTGTCGCAGTCTCTTGCGGTGCATTTGGCCCGTTGCCTCGTGTGAGTGTGATGGTATTGTCCGACACATTGAGTTGGTCTTGCTGATTTTTTGTGATATCCGTTTTAATGTCAACGAGGATAGTAGACACATTGACTGGTGTTGTGTCTATTTGAGGACGGAATATGTAGGCTACGATCCCTACTAAGATGATTGTGATCAACAGCCAGAAAACGCTCGGTCTGAGCCATTTCCTATTACTTTTCATCGAGGTGTCCCTCTGTTATGCTGTGTACACGAAATATCTACTGTTAACGCTATAACTCTTTTTGTTTCTTTGTATACAAGAGAGCAAAGAATGTTTTCGGTACTCATATGAAGGCTACGACTTACTGGAAACATAATTTTTGTGTTCTTTATTATAACATACTCGACGATCAATCTCTTGTAACACGTCTTTCACAAATGCTGTAGCTTTCGCAGGCGTCTCTGGCTCGACGTAAGTGCGTGTGTCAGTAGGCCAGTTGATTTCTGGAAATTTGCCATCTTTAATCAGACAGCTAATTGAAGCAGCTTTAAAGTGCTTGGCGAGCATAGCACCTGCATCTGTCCCACCTGCTCGTAGCATATATGGCAGTGCGCTGTGCTGTCCCTTCTCGGAGGCGGTCACGAAAATATCAACGACATCGTGCGAAACATCGGCGCGTCCAAGAAAGTTCTCCTGAACTGTATAGTGAATCCGTCCTTTGCCCACTGTATCGACAGCAAAGAAATAGGCGTCCTTCAACTCTTTCCCATGTTTGTCCGCAAAGGCACGTGCTCCTACAAGCCCGATCTCTTCGCCGCCCGTTGCCACGAACCAAACTTCTGTATTTTCGAGCGGCGTTTGTACCATCTGTTCCGCCAGGCTCAGCAACACCGCGACGCCGCTTGCGTTGTCATTGGCACCCTCGCCATCAATGCCCTGTATCATCTGCCCCATGAGCAGTGGTGTGGTCAGCGTAAGTAGTGCTACTCCTGCTACCCCTGAAATGCCCTGTGTTGTTCGTGCCAACTTCTTATTCTTACGGCGACGTGCGATAAAGTTGAGTACGCTCGAACCTATAGCGGTAAAGTAAGATAGGCCGAGCAGTGGCATGAGAAAGCGGCGCGGCGACTTGCCCTCATTAGGCTTCATAAAATTACGCACCCGCACTGAGTCGTAGTGTGTCAGTAAGACAACCCTCGTTTTGCGTTCACCACGAGCCGGAAGAATACCTATGACATTGTGGCTGGTCCCTTTTCGCGTTAACCATGTGACAGGTCCTTTACTCGTGCGTAGCTCACCAATAAGGGCGGCGGGTGATGCGAGTAGGCCCGATAGACCAAGTAGTGGGACAAAGGGCGCAATAAGGCTTGAGCCGAGTATTGTGTACATGTAGGGGAAAATACCGCTCATGCTTTCGGTTGCACATGCGAATGGTTCTTGTCGTATCTCCTGTAGGCCATAGTTCTGCATTTCTTGTTCTATGTAGTTTGCTGCGCGATGTTCGCCCTCCGTCGTTGCCACACGAAAGCCAATCTCGCCCGCCAGCACGTTGATATGCTTCATCTCACGATTCATAAAAATATTTTCTCCTACATGTAATACGTTTGCAAGCAACCCTTCTTGTATACGTAACGAACCGATATTTCCTCACATTGTGGAACTTGCCAGAACCAATCCCCCTACTGAAGCCGCTCCTGCTTGAAGGAGTGTTGCTGCACAGGCGTCAAGCGTAGCACCTGTTGTACAAACATCATCTACGATGATAATTCTACGCTTGTAAATGCTTTCAGTTGCAGTACCTGCTCTAAAGGAGAATGCGCCTGCAACGTTTTGGTGTCGCTCATAGGCACTTAGTCCTACCTGTGCAGGAGTTGCGCGAACACGCACCAACACGTCATCGCACAAAGGAACACCTAGTGTAGAGGCACATGTGTTTGCCAACAGGTGTGCATGATTATAGCCACGTTGCTTGTGGCGTTCGCTATGCAGAGGGACCGACATAAACATATCAGCCTGCAAACCATAGCGCAGATAGGTCTGTGCCAATAACAATCCTAAAGGTTCAGCCAATCGTGTAACACCATCATATTTTAATGCATGAATGCAAGTGCGAAGTGGTTCTTGATACAGGTTCACCGCAATGAGTCCTTGTAACGCATACCAGCCCTGTCTATATGGTAGAGGTATAGCTGGTTGCATCTGTGTGAGGCATGGAGAGCAGAGAATAGTACCGCTTCTCTTGCATGCAGCGCATTGTGGGGGAAATGCTATGTCCAGTGCTTGCTGAAAAACACTCCGAACATCCACGATAGAACTCCATAAGCATCATGAAGAAGCAAGAGCACCATGAAAGAGTGAGGAAGCGTGCTTCCTCACTCTTTCATGGTGCTCTTGCTTCTTCATAAACTATTGCTCCTCAGCAGTCTTACGCATGGTGGGGAACAATATCACGTCGCGGATAGACTCCTGGTCCGCCATCAGCATCACAAGGCGGTCAACGCCGATGCCGACACCACCAGTAGGTGGCATGCCCACCTCCATCGCCTCCAGGAAGTCCTCGTCAAGTACCTGGGCTTCATCGTCGCCCTGATCGCGTTGACGTGCCTGATCCTCAAAGCGAGCGCGTTGATCGAGTGGATCGTTCAACTCCGTGAACGCATTGCCCAGTTCTAAGCCTCCGACGAACGGCTGGAAGCGTTCAACCAGACCCGCAACCTCACGATGCTGCTTTGCCAGTGGCGACACATCCAGTGGATAGTCCGTCAAGAAGAGGGCTTGCTTGAGTGCTGGAATACCCTTACGGAACATTGCCTTCATGAGGTCATCGACAAGGCGACCCCAGCCGAGTGTGGGATCAACCTCATAGCCGTTCGCACGCATCTCAGCAGCGAGGCTGTCGCGGTCCACGAAGCGTTGCACATCAATGCCTGTAAATTCCGCGATGGCATCGGTCAGCCTCATACGAGGCCAGGGCGGAGTAAGGTCAATCTCGGTTCCTTGATATTGAATACGTGGCGAGCCGTGTACCTCTTGCGCGACGAAGGCAATCATTTCCTCGACGATCTGCATCATATTGTTATAGTCGGCATATGCTTGATAAAACTCTAGCATAGTAAATTCAGGATTGTGGCTACGGTCAATACCTTCATTGCGGAAATTGCGCCCTATTTCATAAACGCGCTCAAAGCCACCTACAATCAATCGTTTAAGATATAGCTCAACCGCGATACGCATATACAGGTCACGGTCTAATGTATTATGATGAGTAACAAATGGGCGTGCTGTAGCACCACCATATAATGGTTGTAGTATAGGTGTTTCGGCCTCGATATAACCGTGTGTATCCAGGTAGCGGCGTAGTGCGCTGATGGTGTGGCTACGTGCTACGAACACCTGCTTGACCTCATCGCCATTCGCAATCAAATCGAGGTAACGTTTGCGCTGCCGAATCTCTCGGTCCTCAAGCCCATGATACTTCTCCGGCAATGGACGCAGCCCTTTTGCAAGCAAGCGATAGGTTCGCACATGCAGCGTGCGCTCGCCTTTACTGGTAGTGAAAAGGTAGCCGTTGGCCTGAATGAAATCGCCGATGTCCAGCATCTTTACTAGCTTGTACGCTTCCTCACCTAAATCGTTGATAGCAAAGTAAGCTTGAATGCGCCCTGTACCATCTTCGACAGTGATAAAGGTAATCTTCCCAAGTCTGCGTATCAAACGAATACGCCCGACCAATGTGAAGTTGCCATCGGTTCCCTTTTGCTGAAATTCGTCGAAATGCGCTAGCACTTCAGCTATTGTATGTGTACGCTCCGCTGTATTGGGATAGGGATTGATGCCCTGTTCCTGTAAGTCATGGAGACGCTGTATGCGTGTCTCGCGTTCATCTGGCATAATATTCCTCGTTTTCCCTCCCGCGCAATATGTTGAACAAGATAGTATGTGTTGTTTTGTTCAACTTTCGCGCCCTATTGTAACATCGTTTCCATTTCCTGGGTAGACTAGCTATAAAAACAAAAAAGCGAGAGCAAGGGCAGTGGGAATTTTGTGTTATCCCACTGCCCTTGCTCTCGCGTACTACGCGAATGTGTGTTTTACGCGATAAAAAGAATGGTATATTCCTTCACACCACCAGGGGTTGAGACAATCACAAGATCGCCTACCTTATGGCCTAGCAGTGCTTTCCCTACAGGAGATTCGTTGGAGATACGTCCAGCTTTTGGATCAGCTTCAAATGCACCAACGATGGTGTAGTCATATTCTTTCTCGCTCGCGGTCAGGCGCAGTACCGAGCCAAGCGAGACCTCATTGCTCAGGGTGCGGCTAATTGGTTTCGCTCTCACAAGCATCTGCTCTAGCTCGTAAATACGATTTTCAAGGCGTGCATGTTCGCTCTTCGCATCCTCATAGGCGGCATTGTCGATGACATCACCCGCTTCTTTTGCTTCATGCAAATATTGGGCAACCTCGGCTCTTTTGGTAGTGCGTAGAAATTCCAGTTGACTTATTGCAAATTGCCTGCCATCGTCCGTGAGGAATACGTCTGCAGTCTCCATGTCTGTGTCCCCTCTATGTGGCTTTCTCTCTGCCACAGGTCTATTTAGTGCCAGCTACTCTGTGGGATATCCAATATCGCCCCAGGTGATACTGACACGCTCACCTGAATGACGCCGAAGGAACAGCTCTCCGTTGTCATCCACATCTTCTGCAACACCGCTCAAAACAGTGTCACCCTGCCGCACCTCTATGGTGCGACCCAATGTCGATAAGCGGCTACGCCAACGTTCTCGTATCAGTCGAGAGGTTGGCCCCCAGCCATTGTTAACATCCTTGCTAGCACCCACTGTGATAAAAGGATAGGATTCTTGCTGTAGTGATACATATGATGTTTCAATGTGCCCCAGTAAGTGTGCAATATATGTTTCTCGGCTAATTCGTTGTCCACAAGCTGCCTCAAGCGTTGTTGCTTTTGTTACCAGGTTTTGTTCAACCTCGGTCTGTATAGGATAGCTATAGACATTGACACCAATACCCATGATAGCAAGCATTTGACCTGCACGGTCATGCGTCGTTTCGATCAGGATGCCCGCAACCTTGCGTTCTCCGATAAGGATATCATTAGGCCATTTAATGGTCGCTGTGATTTTACATACGTCGCTAATTGTATCTACCACCGCTAACGACGCGATCATAACGAGGAGAGAGAGTGGAAAATGTGGCGTCAGGACGGTGGACGAAAGGACGTTGTAGCCGAATGTATCGACCCAATGCCGTCCTAGTCTACCTCTGCCTGCCGTTTGACTATCGGTCAGTACCACGAACCCTTCTCTTGCGTTTCCCTCCCGTGCCATCTGCATCGCCAATGTATTTGTTGAGTCGGTAACTGCTACATACTGCAATCGTTCGCCTCTGCCGAAAAACACCGTATCCAGTTGTTGCTGTAATACCTCGATAGAGAGCGCGTTAGCTTCAGTCACGATTGCTTTTTCCTACTCCGCCACTTATTTTAATGTGTATGCTTGTAGTTCCAGTGTGAGCGTTGATGAACATGAAGAAAATGTAATAAACAAGGCACCGAACAATGTGCAGTAACAATTGTTTGAGTATGCATGTCTTGTGTATACCGAGGGAAAGTATACACAGGTCTATGCATTCAGGAAATACGTCAATTGATGGGTCGTAAACGTGGATAAAAATCCCAGAGCAACGGCAAAAGTCTTCGTCATTGCTCTGGGCGTGCTGCACAAGCAGGAGTGGTTCCACTGCCTACCAGTGTTGATTTTCAAACCTCGCCCGACAATTAAGCCGAGTCAGCGAGAAAGCCTACACTTACCGTGTAATCCCTCTCGACTGGAAGATGTGAGAATCTACAACGCTGCTTGTGCAGCGACTACTTTGATCCATTACACATCACCTCCTTTCGATGTCCGTATTGTACATTGGATTTTTGCGCTTGTCAAGCCTTCCTGAAAAATTGCTCATAAATTGCCCACACAGAGCACCATCCGACTCCCCCTACGGCTTTTCGTGTGCATTGTAGCTTAGAACGTTATTATGAATAAGTCTTCATCTAGGTGGAAACAGCAACTGAATCATATGTGACGCTTCGTTTCGTAGTACGAACGTCGCAAATACTGGCTATGCGTAGTTCAATGGCCGATCTGCTACGTGTTTCGTAGTGTACGAGGGATGTACCACTGGAAAAAGTTGTGTGCTTTATGCTATGCTTTCTTTAGTAACGTGTATTGTAGTAGTGTCGTCATGTTTTGAGCGTGAGGCAGTATGCACTATACACTCTCCTTTGTTATCTTTGTTCGCCGACTATACTAAACCATAGACTATGCAGAGGTACACTAAAATGAACCTCTGCGTCTACGTACTATGTTTATGAAGAGATAACGAGTATCCAACGATGGATGGCGCAGGGCATACCCAACACCGCTTTATCTTGAACGGCAGTATACAGACGAGATTGGTAAAGGGAAGGAGGACTTTGCACATGCAGCAGCAACAACAGTTCGTAGATTTGCTCATCGACGCCCTCCTGGACGAGGGTTTTACGGTGGAAGAGGCGGGGCGGCTCATCCAGCTCCAGGAAGAGTACGAAGAGCGTGTGGCAATAGAAGAGACAAATTATCATCGCTTCATACGGTGGCTTGTTGAACATGGTCGTATCAGCGATTGGTAATGGAACCGGATAAATACTTTCACCGATTGCATAGTTAGATCATTGCAAAATGGCTTGCGATGCACTTTTGTTGTGTTGTACAATGAATTGTAGCAGAGCAGATGGGACGGCGTGGCATTGCTGCGCCGTTTCTGTATTTCTATACATAACAGACATAACTGACATAGTGTAAGTGAGCGACCACGATGGTTGTTCCCCCAGAAAGGCAGGGCCTCATATGAAAGCGGTTGTTATGGCAGGTGGGGAAGGATCGAGGCTACGACCATTGACGATTCGACGTCCGAAGCCAATGGTACCTATCGCTGGCAAGCCGGTGATGGAGCACATCCTTAACCTCCTCAAGCGTCACGGAATTACGGAAGTCGTCGTCACCGTCCAATATTTAGCAAGCAATATCGAGGATTACTTCGGCAATGGTTCTCAATTGGGCATGCATATTACCTATTCGCGAGAAGATGTACCGCTGGGAACAGCCGGTAGTGTCAAGAACGCGGAAGAGCAACTGACAGAGCCGTTTCTTGTTATCAGCGGTGATGCATTAACCGACTATAACCTTACTGAAATCATCAACTATCACAACGAAAAAAAATCACTCGCGACCCTTCTCCTGGCGCACGTTCATAATCCTTTGGAATACGGTGTGATCATCACCAATGAAGACGGTCATATCTCACAATTCTTGGAGAAACCAAGCTGGGGTGAGGTCTTTAGTGATACCATCAATACGGGCATCTACGTTATTGATCCGCAAATCTTTTCCTACTTCGAGAAGAACAAGCAGTTCGACTTTAGCCAGGAACTCTTTCCTATGATGCTACGGAAGGGCGATCCCATCTATGGCTATGTGGCGCAAAGTGGCTACTGGTGCGATGTCGGCAATTTAAGCGAGTATATGCGTGCCAACGCTGATGCACTGCTTGGTCATGTCGAGGTCGAGATTCCCGCAAAGAATATCGGTAACAACATCTGGTGTGAAGAGGGTGTTGAGATTTCGGAAGATGCTCAATTATATGGGCCGGTCTACCTCGGACACGATTGTAAAGTCCGACCAGGGGCAATTATTCACGGTCCAAGCTCGATAGGACACTACACCATCGTTGACGAACGCGCACAGGTTGATCGCAGCGTCGTATGGAACAGTTCGTACATCGGTGAACGCTCAGAACTACGTGGTGCCATCGTTGGCTCCTCAACCAGCATCAAAAGTAAAGCCGTTATGTTTGAAGGCTCGGTGATTGGCGATAACTCGATTATTCAAGATGGTGCCATTATCCAACCGAATATCAAGATATGGCCCGACAAAGAGATCGAGGCTGGTGCGGTTATCAACACCAGTATCATCTGGGGATCACAAGGACGACGTGGCCTGTTCAGTCGCTACGGCGTCAGCGGACTGGTCAACGTCGATATCACGCCGGAGTTTGCGACAAAGCTCGGTGCGACCTATGGTGCTATTCTCCCTAAAGGTGCTGTCGTAAGTCTGAACCGCGACGCTTATCGTACCTCGCGTATGATTAAGCGCGGCGTCAATGCTGGCTTGCCATCGGCAGGTATCAACGTGCAAGACATCAATCAAGTGCCTATCCCCGTCGCTCGCTACTACATTCGCAATACTGAGTCGGCGGGTGGTGTGCATGTGCGTGTCTCGCCCTATGACCAGCGTGTCATTGATATCAAAATCTTCGATCAGTATGGACTCGATATCAATAAAACGGTCGAGCGCAAAATCGAAAATCTCTTCTTCCGTGAGGACTACCGCCGTGTCTATCTTGATGAGATTGGTGCCATCGAAGTCCTTGAAGACTCAGATGTGAGTGGTCGCTACCTCAAAGGCTTCAACACTGTCGTCGATAGCGAAATTGTGCGGCAGCGCAAATTCCAGCTTGTTGTTGATTATGCTCATAGTAGTGCGATGCAGTTGCTACCAGACATTTTTACAAAACTGGGCTGTGAAGTTATAGTGCTGAACACAAGTAACGATGAAACCTCTTCGTCGCGCACTGTGGATGCTGTGAACAAGGATATGCAGCGACTGGCAACGATCAGTTCGGCTCTGAATACAGATATTGGCATTCGCATCGATCCGGGGGCAGAGCGTATCTCGGTTGTTGATGATCGTGGGCGCGTCCTCGATGGCATGAAAATGCTTGCTGTCATGAGTAGCTTAATGCTACGTCAGCAGCGAGGTGGGACGGTCGCGGCTCCTGTGACGGCTCCCAGTGCATTGCAGCACATCGCCAAACGCTATGATGGCTATATCCAACATACGAAGGTGCTACCTCATGCTCTGATGACTGCTTCTGGAAGAGAAGGAGTCATCCTTGGTGGCGACGGTCGAGGTGGTTTTGTCTTCCCCGCCTTGCAGCCAGCCTTCGATGGTATGCTTGCCATTGCCAAACTGCTCGAACTTCTGGCGACGTTCCAGACAAAGCTCTCGGATGTGGTAGACGACCTGCCAGCCTACCATATGAGTACTACGCGTGTCACCTGCCCCTGGGAGTCCAAAGGGAAGGTTATGCGTATCTTGAGTGAGCAGTACCGTGAGCGGCGTGCGAAACCGATTGACGGTATCAAGATCGACCTCGGCAAAGAATGGGTTCTTGTCTTGCCTGATGCCGATAGTCCGCTCTTCCACGTCGTTGCGGAGTCTGTCTCGGACGAGCAAGCGCAGGCACTCGCCGAGAAATATGCTCGCGTCGTCAGTGGACTACAGCAATAAAATAGCAACAACAGGGAGACCGCAAGGGTCTCCCCTACATGTTTTGTAAATGTAGGGGAGACCCTTGCGGTCTCCCTGTTTCATAAGATTCTTTATCGCATACGACCAACCAGAGCCGTTTCACGCTTCTCAGTCATTACAGGCTCTCGCAACACATCCTGTAGCATTGCCACTGCTCGCTGAACACCTTTCACCATGTTGACTTCTGGACTCCAACCCAGTACCTGTTGGGCGCGGGTGTTATCCAGCACAATTGAGGTTGGTTCTATCAGAATGCCCGATGGCATGTAGGTAGGATCGTCCTTACTCTCAAGGAGAATAGCAACGACACGATATAACTGGTGTAACGTGCAACCGTGACCCGCGCTGATATGAACAGTTTCGTTATCGCCACGCGGTAATGCACAGAGATTGGCTCGTACCGCGTCGTCAATGAAAACGTGATCGCGCAGGACGTGGCACGCTCCGCGTAATACTACACGACGCCCTTCATGAATAGTTTGCACAAAATGACTCAGGGGATGATGTGCGTATTCTAAATCAATTTCGCCATACACATCGGCATAACGTAAAATTGTATATTGTAACCCGTAGGTTTGCGAATAATAGCGTACATACCACTCGCCTGTAAGCTTGCTGATGTCACATGGGCGTTGTGGGCATACAGGAGTTGTTTCGGGTAGTGGTAGTTGCTCTTCATCGACTCGTCCATACAGCGAATTGCCACCCGATGCAAATATACATTTATGAACCTGTGCCGCAATGCACCCTTCCAAAACATTGATTAAGCCGCGTACATGCACATCGGCATCTGCTAGTGCTTGCTCGTTTATCGGCGTCTGCATCGTATAAAATTGTGCCGCGTGATGGCTCACAATATCCGGTCGCTCCATTTGCAATACCGTGCGTAGCTTCTCATCGCGAATATCCATATGATAGAAACGTGCGCGTGCATCTACTGCCGCACGTGAACCATGCGAAAGATTATCAATAACGAAAACGTCATGTCCTGCATCAAGATACGCCTTGACGATATGACTACCAATAAAGCCCGCTCCACCTGTAATTGCTATTTTCATGATTACGCATCCCCTCTTCCTCATTTCTCCCCACGAAGAAGCAACAAAATAGAATAAACGTAGAATGTCTTAGAGAGCGTGTAGTGACGCTCCACTGCATCATTGCCCTCTTTTGTTAGTGTATACCTGTGTGTCCATCGCTATATGTGTCTCTATCAATTGTAAGTGCCTACGTACAAAAAGCACTAAGGATAGCAAAAAATCTGATAGGTTACAACCTATCAGATTTTTGTTATCCTATACTATTAAGGTTTATTGCTTTTTTGCCTGCTATACTTCTTCATTAATGCGTCGATGCCTATGTGTAAATCCGCACATTGAATAGCTCTTACGGAATTTCGCTGACAAAAATTTCAAACAGAGAAACGAGTGAACGAAGACTTGCTTATCAAGCAGTATCTTCTTTTTTCTTTACCTCATCTGTTTTCAGCATCAACGAGGTTGCGTAAGAGCTGTTCTGTGGACCGAATCTGCAACTATCCGAGTCGTTCTCAATCTCTGAAACTTATCTATGTAAGAGGCTGGCTACGGTTTCGACCTGAGTTGAAATTTGTACAGCCAACCAAGAGACAGCGAAAGATTTGACCCACAGAATTCTGGGATTTACAAGTTCGCTTTCAAAAGCGAGAGCTGCTTTTAGGTTCATGCTCAATCTACTTACTGTGTGTGAGAATACTACAAGTTCCAATCTACAAGTCTCAGTTCGCCAAGAGTGTCACGTCAAGCTTCAGGGACTTGCGGAAGACGCATCAAATTTTGTGCAAAGAAGTTAAAACTCTCTCGACCTTGCTGTATACTCGTTAGCACACGACTGACAAAGAAAGTGGGACTCAATGCGACCGTTATGTAACTGATCGATGCGAACATGAGACGGGTTCGTTTGACAGCATTCACACACTGGAACTTTTTGGTGGCTCACTTGTTTCCCTAAACGCCATTTTCTTAAAAGTGACCTACCAATGCCGACACTGTTCCATAAGGCCAGAAAAGAGTCTTTCCTGTAGGTTTTATTTTCTCCATGATGATTTGCCTTCCTCCATTCTTGCTGCAGGAGCTTGTTGCAAGGTCAGACTACTGAGTCCATAGACGACCTCATGACGAACCTCTCCACGTTTGAGCAGACGGACCGTGCGCTCGATGCGAAACACTTGCTCGATGCCTTGCCAGTCTTTGGCAAACCACTCATTCAAGTCAGGACTACACACGATTTGGCGATGCTCCAGTCGCCCGTGTCCCGTGTCCCACGTTTCGGCCTCCTGCCATCTACGACGGTCAGGGCGAGGATCTTCGAAGTAATCAGCGATATCTTCTTTGAGCGTGGGCTGGTTGTCTTTGGCAATCAGCAGATAGTCGCCTTCCAGTCGGTGAATCTGTCGGCACAACTCGCGTTGCGTATGCAGAGCATCCAGACTCAGAATACGTCCTTTGACCAATTCGGTTGTCAAGAAGGGCTTGAGTTCGCTGATTTCATTGTGTTTCTCTTGCACATTACAATGCCACACGACTCTCCCCGTTGTCACCTCGTAGCAACTAAGCTGATGGACAGGATGCTCTTGTTTGCTGGTCGCACGAAGAGCTTTGCCGTCAATCGCCAGATGCGAATGATCGGCGTAGCCCTGTGGCGTCAACAACCGACTTGGTTCCTCTCCACATCGGCTTTGCGCTTCCCAGCGCAGAAAAAAAGAGGAGAGGATCGTGTCGAGTTGCACCCCCATCCACCTCTGCTAAGACGTTACAGTAGGTCATGTGGCACGGCAAGCGGGGCCGACGTAAGCCAAATCGCTTAGTCAGAGCGACTCTGCGATGGTGAAGCCATTGGGTGGCTCCACTTAAGCTCTTCTGTCCTGCTAACTTCGCAAGAATGACGAAGCAGAGGATCAACGCCAACGAGTAGCGTTTGCCTTGAGCGCGTCGAGCATCAGGAAGCTCTTGCAAGGCTTCGTAGAGGGAGAAGACCATCTGGAAATTCTCTTCATCCATCGCCAATGGTGTCTTAGAGGGCAATGTTGTATAGTCCATACTGAGATTTCCTTGTGGGGTGGTGATTTTTTTGTATTCTACAAGAAAATCTCTTCTTTTTCACCTCCTCTCAGGTTGCTGTTCTGTTTATTAGAATTGGAAAGCTCTGAGTTAGATCCTTAAACGTATTGACAAAAGTTCGACAAACCTTTTATACTAATAACTAATTACATAGTACTATAGTTAAATAGGTAGGTGAGGATGGAATCAAAAGAAAAGCAAAAGGATGCAAAGAGCGTGATTGACTTTTATTTGGATACACATTCAGGTGTGGCACCATATCGACAAATTATCCAACAAGTTAAGCAAGCTTTACGGCTAGGATATTTAAAACCTGGAGATCGTTTACCAACAGTGCGAGAAGTAACAGCAAAAATTGCTATTAATCCTAATACCGTTTTCAAGGCATATCGAGAGTTAGAAATGGGAGGATTTGTTGAAAGTCGTCCTGGCGTTGGTACATTCGTGATTTGGTCGTTTAAAGCATTGCAAACAGAGGATTATAAGGAACTTCACGAAAATCTTTCTCTGTGGATACAAAAAGCCTATGACTCTGGATTAGATAAGGAAATCATTACGGCTTTGCTTACGCAAGCACTTCAACAGGTGCAGAGAAATATTAAGGAGGATATTGCATGATCCAAGCAATAGAAGCCGAACGCTTAGGGAAACAGTATAAACGAAAAATTGCGTTACAAGATTGTTCTTTTCATATCCCTATCGGACGTGTTGCAGGCTTAGTGGGGCCAAATGGTGCTGGAAAAAGTACACTTTTGCATCTTGTGATAGGTTTACTGGCACCTGATGAGGGAAGTATTCGTGTATTGGGTTGGTCTCCAAGACAATCACCAGAAATAGTGTTACCTCGAGTATCCTTTGTTGCTCAAGATCGTCCATTGTATCGATCTTTTACTGTGGACGAGATACTTCGTGTAGGAAGACATGTCAATCCTCGCTGGGATCAAACATTCGCGCTTGAGCGGTTACAGAGTTTAGATATACCATTGCACCGTCAAATTGCTAAACTTTCTGGTGGTCAACAAGCTCAAGTGTCACTTATTCTCGCTTTAGCCAAACGACCTGAATTGTTGGTATTAGATGAACCTATGGCCCACCTTGATCCCCTTGCTCGTCGTGAGTTCCAAAAAACGTTGATGCGTGCTGTGGCCGAAGGTGGTGTCACCGTATTGCTGTCTTCGCATATTATTGCTGATTTAGAACGATTTTGTGACTATCTTGTATTGCTCGTGGCATCTCAGGTTCAGCTTGCAGAAGATATCGAGCATTTGATCCGTACACATAAATTAGTTACGGGACCGCGGGAACGAATTGCATCTCTCGAAAGTAGTCATAGTGTGATTCATGCCGTTCATTCTGAGCGCAGCAGTCGGTTGCTTGTTAGAACACAAGGAGCCATCGTAGATCCTGCTTGGCAGATAGAGGAAGTTCCTTTGGAAGAAATTGTCTTGGGATATTTGTCTCAGCCTTCGACGAAAAATGAGTTCTCACAGCGAGATATTCAGGAGGTTTTCTAATGGTTTGGGTGACATGGAGGCAACATCGAATAGAGGCGTTCGTGAGTTTGATTGTGATTTTGCTAGCGGCTCTTTTCCTATGGAAGACAGGAATGGACATGAGATCAGGCTTCCAACAACAAGGGGTGGAAGGTATTCAAAATCAGTCAACTCTTTTTTCCGCGATAGAGATGCTTTGTAGCGTAGTATTTCCCCTTCTTCTTGGCGTTTTTGTAGGAGCACCTCTTGTTTCCCAGGAGATTGAGCAAGGAACTCACCGTTTTATCTGGACACAAAGTGTGACGCGCAGATATTGGTTCTGGATCAAGGCAAGCTGCCTTATCTGTGCGACTGGGATAGCGACTATAGTTTTGGGTGGACTACTATTGTGGTGGGAAGCTCCTATTGAAACGGCGCTAGGCATCTGGCAAACATATGACGTACAAGTTGTTGTCCTGTTTGGCTATACCCTCTTTTCGCTTGTGTTAGGTATCTGTTTAGGTACAATGATACAGAAAACCGTTCCAGCAATGGGATTAACCTTGATTCTTTTCTTAGTATTGCGCTTAGGTATTGAAAATATTCTACGTCCATATTTTCTACCAGTATTAGTCACGGATGACAAATTCCCTGGAACGTATTCGTCCTTGTCGAAAAACTGGGTGTTGAGCCAGCAGTTAGTTGATCAACAAGGGCATCTCGCAAATATGCCTCAGGTGTGTAGCATTGTGACACAGGCTCAAGATAGTATTGGGACGTGTTTGCAAAAGTATGGCATTCATAACATTGTCGTATACCACCCTGTAAATCAGTTTTGGGCATTTCAGGGTATTGAAGTGGCAATTTTCCTTGGACTTGCCTTGATCCTTCTCCTAATAACGTACAGGAGTATCCAGCGATTGAGTTAAATCTCTGATGTAATGTTTGGATTTACAACAGGCAAAAATGAGTTTCTATTTCTGAGAAACTTTATAGTTTTTCATAATAAAGATATGGGTGTGTACTTTTTTTAAGTACACACCCATATCTTTGTTGTATTCATTACATCTATTCGGGCAATTGCGGTCCTTTGAGTAAAACATCAAGTGTTGACTGCTTTACGCGGTAAGCCTGCCGTTTAGCCCGATGAGGAAGTGTGATTGCTTCCAACGAGCCGCTCTTGATCCAGCGACGAACGGTGGTGTCATCGACGCGTAGGCGGCGGGCAACTTCGCGGACGGTCAATAATTCATCTTGTTTCTCTTCAGCCATCATTTTTTTCTCTCCTGTACCATTCAAATTTTCTTTTTCAATTGTGTTACTTCGACGAGGCATTGCAGTATTCTCCTTTGTCTTTTTGAGATAGAAATGGCATGAGTGCATTCCTCTCAGAACATTCCGAGACATGTTACACTGGTAGTAGGGTTGCGGTCACGCGCAATATCGCGCATACCTTTCTTTGCTACATATATGGCAACGCAAAGAGAGAAGAGACAACACTGCTTGCCAGCTAACTATACTATACATCTCGACACAAAACGCTGTAAAATACAGCATGAACGGAACACCTTTTGTGAAGAGGCGTTCCTACCCTGAAGAGCGTAGAAAGAGTTTCCATGTCAGCTATAAAATTAGTTATAAGCGATCTTCATCTTGCCGATGGCACTTCTATCCTCGATTGCTTTGGCGACCGACAACAAGTTGCCTTTGAAGGACTGCTCGTAGTAGCTGCGCCATCATCGGGTTCTGCACTCGGTCGAGCTGAAGATATAGAACTGATTATTAATGGCGATTGCTTCGACTTTCTGGTCAAAACACCGTATAATTCTAATGCTTCTACCGATGCCGCAACCGCAGTGCAAAAAATCGACAAGCTTATCGCTGCACATCGTCCCTTTTTTGCTACCTTGCATACCTTTATTGCGCTACCAGGACGGAGAGTTACGTTTCTCGCAGGAAACCACGATCCTGAGTTGTGCTTCGCTGAGGTTCGCGTTCGCATCAGTACAGCAATTACTGGAAACACTGGAACGGATGCAGACGCACGCATACACTTTTGTCCCACCCGTTTCTATCGCCCCTTGCCAGATATCTACATTGAGCATGGCAACCACTACGATTTCTGGAACCATGCAATTCAAGGGTTGTGGGATGAGCAAGGGCAACCACTAAACCATGATCCGCAGACCATCACGCTTTCGGCAGGCTCGTACTATTTTCAGCATGCCACTCATCCCATTAACACACAGTATGCCTACTTCGATCACTTCGACCCACCCTTAAACAGCGAGCGCCAGATCGCCTTCCTGTGCCTTCTGGACCCCGATCTGCTTACGAACGTCGCAAGAGATACGATGCAGTTACTTTCGTATCCACGCCAACCGTTAGAAAACTTGTCCCTATTAGATAGACGTAATCCAGTACGACTTTTTGAAGAAGCTATGCAGGACTTTGTAGCATTTCAAACAGATATGGCCGCGCAAAAGCGCGACTGGACGCCCGTAGACCAAAACACCGAAGCTGCACAGATTTCACAGGAAGATATCGTAGAATTTATGACAGTCCATGAAGCCCTGACGCTTCCACCTGTAGAAGCGGTTGACACGCATGGCAACTACCGAGTTTTATCAAAAGCGTAAGAATACTATTAGACGAAGTTTAAATTAAAACAAGCGAGATTACAATAGATGAAGCGCAAGAAATTAGTTCTCTTTGACGGCCATGCAATGGTGCATCGCGCCTTTCACGCCGTACCAGAAGACCTGTCCACCAGTTCGGGTGAGCCGGTGAACGCAACATTCGGTTTTACGTCGATGCTCATGAAGGCTCTCTCCGAGGAGAAGCCCGATTACATCGCGATGACCTTTGACCGTCCCACACCAACATTTCGCCATGTACAATTCGCGCCGTATAAAGCGCAACGCCCAACTATGCCCGATAACATGCGCCCACAGTTTGGACGTATTCGCGAAGTGGTGCAGGCGTTCGGCATTCCCATTTATGAGAAAGATGGTTTCGAGGCCGACGACGTGCTGGGAACTCTCTCGGTGCAAGCCACAGCACTTGATGTTGATACCATCATCTATACTGGCGATATGGATACATTGCAACTGGTCAACGATCATGTGATGGTAAAAGTGGCGAAGCGTGGTATCTCGGAAGTGACTGAGTACGACGACCCGGCAGTCGAGGCACGGTATGGTTTCGTCCCACTAAAGCTACCCGATTTCAAAGGATTAGTCGGCGATAAATCCGACAACATCCCCGGCGTTCCAGGTATCGGTGAGAAGACCGCCAGCAGGCTTATAGCCGAGTATGGCGACCTTGAAGGCATCCTTGCACATACCGACGATCTCAAGCCAAAAGAGCAAAAGTTGTTGCATGAGTGGGAAGAGCAGGCACGACAAAGCAAATATCTCGCCACCATCGTTCTCGACGTGCCTGTACAACTTGACCTTGAAGCATGTCGTCCTGATAAGATCAATAGCGAACGTGTACTGGCAATCTTTCGTGAGCTAGGCTTCCGCTCTCTGGTCGAAAAAGTGTTGACCGTGTTCAAGCAAATTGGAGTCAGCACACCGGTTTCTCTCGATGAGGTTCTGCCACCGGCAAGTGGAACGAACGACTCAAACGAGCAATCCATCGTTATTGGAGAAAGTCGCAACGGAACGGCACAGAACAAGCCGCGTGATTCGTCAGTCTTCGCTCAGGATACCGACTTATTGTATGCCGCGCCGCTTGGTGTTGTGCCGATCCTCACACCACCTACACCGCCTGATGGCACCACCTCCGATCCCACTCTTGCTGTTGCGACAAAGGATCAGATTCATGACTCTATAGCAGAAGAAACAGCTGTTGAGGACGATGGCTTCGAGCAATTGAGCCTGTTCGAGGTACCCGAAGCACAGCCTGAAGTGCGAAAGCTGCGCTTGCCAAGTCCTACCAGCACGCCTTCAGTACCTTTGTTTTTGGACGATGAGTCGGTGCAAAAAACAAGCACGCTTATTGTCGATAATGAAGAAGCCTTACGTGTGCTCGTTAAAAGTATCAATGATGCTGGTCTCGTCGGTCTCGATACCGAGACCACATCGGAAAATCCGCATCATGCCGAACTGGTCGGCATCTCCTGCTCGATGGCGGCGGGTGAGGCGTACTATATTCCCGTTGGACACCTACGTACTCCCGATGGTCAGGAACCAGGGACGCAACTTCCCCTGAACGTTGTGCTTGACCGACTGCGCCCTGTGCTACAGGACAAGACAATACAGAAGTATATGCATAACGCGAAGTACGATATGGAGATATTGGCACGCTACAACATTGAGATGCAAGGACTAACTTTCGATTCGATGGTCGGGGCCTATCTCGCGGAACCAGGGCGACGTGGTGTGGGCTTGAAAGATCAGGTCTTCCAGCGCATTGGTCCCATCATGACGCCCATCACTGATCTCATCGGCACTGGTAGCAAGATGATTAGTATCGCACAGGCCCCTATTCGTAAGACGGCGGATTATGCAGGTGCCGATGCTGATATGACCCTTCGCCTCGTCAAGCCTGTTGTCGCTGATCTACAACAGCACAACTTGCTCGACCTTTATAACAAGATTGAACTCCCGCTTATCCCTGTCTTGATGCGGATGGAGCAGTATGGTATCGCTCTGGATGGCGATTTCTTACGTAGCTTATCTGTGAGCCTAGAGGAGCAATTGTACACGCTTGAGCAGGCTATCTACGACTCGATTGGGCATAAGTTCAATATCAACTCGACCAAGCAGTTAGGCGATATCCTCTTTAACGAGTTGAAACTGCCATCGGGCAAGAAAACCAAAACAGGCTACTCTGTGAGTGCCGATGTCATTGAAAATCTTCACGGGAAGCACCCGATGATTGACCATTTGTTGGAGTATCGCCAACTGAACAAACTCAAATCAACCTATGTCGATGGCTTGCTGGCATTGATGGATCCCGTAACGGGCCGCGTCTACACCTCCTTCAACCAGACCATTGCGTCCAGCGGGCGACTCTCGTCGAGCAACCCGAACCTGCAAAATATTCCTGTGCGAACTGAGGTGGGACGCCAGATACGGCGTGCCTTTATCGCTGATCCCAGTTACGTGCTGCTGACCGCCGACTATTCGCAGTTCGAGCTACGTATTCTCGCGCATATCACAGGTGAGCCGCGCCTCGTCGAAGCCTTCAGCAACGACGAAGATATTCACACGATCACGGCGTCAACCCTGTTCGATGTACCTGTGGAGGAGGTGACGAAGGACCAGCGTCGCCTCGCCAAAACCGTTGTTTACGCCGTGCTATATGGGCAATCCGCCTTTGGCCTCTCACAGGTGACGGGTATGAGCAATGTTGATGCGGCCAGCTTCATTCGTCGCTATCACGAGATTTTCCCGAATATCAAGGGCTACGTCGATGGCACGCTGAACCAGGCACGTAAACAGGGCTATGTCAATACGCTCTATGGACGCAAACGCTTCTTTCCAGATATGCATGCTCTGTCACATGTAGAGCGGCAAGCACTGGAACGTGAAGCTGTCAATATGCCAATTCAGGGAAGTAACGCCGACCTCATCAAAATTGCCATGATTAACCTGCATCATGATTTCATCACTAAACGTATGAAGACGCGTATGCTGCTTCAAGTGCATGATGAACTGGTCTTCGAGGTACCTGTAGAGGAGCTTGACCACGTCAAAGGTGTCATCAAAGACAGAATGGAAGGTGTCGCGAAGCTCAACGTGCCGATCAAGGTCGAGATGAAGATCGGCAAAAACTGGTACGAGGCCGAGCCAATGGACTAGGAATGTGAAGTGAATGATGCAGTGTGCCAGGGCACACTGCATCATTCACTTCACACTTATGATAAAGTAGATGTAACAAAGCACCTCTTCATTCGTTTACCCTAAAGATAGACGGACATATTGGTAAGGAGTTTCCATTTCAATGCAACTATCTCATCTCATCAATAATCTACCACCATATCATTTTGCTGATGCCAAGCGTAAAATAGCCGAACGTAAAGCCGCAGGAGTAGATGTCATTAGCCTCTCGATGGGTGATCCCGACCTACCCGCGCCACAGGTCGTTGTTGACCGTCTCTGCGAGGCGATGCAAGACCCGGAAAATCATCGTTATCCTGAATATCGTGGTATGTATGCCCTACATGAAGCGATTTCCGCGTGGTTCGAGCAACGCTTTGGTGTACACCTCACACCAGAACGCGATATTTTACCGCTTCTCGGCTCAAAAGAGGGATTGGCCTACGTTGCTGCCTCCGTACTCAATGCTGGCGATATCTCACTCATTCCCGACCCATATTATCCTGTCTATATCACTGGCAGCACCACTGTTGGTGCCGAACCGTATCTCTTACCCCTATCCGAACAGAATAATTATTTGCCCAATCTCGATGCTATTCCACAGGACGTGCTAACGAAGGCACGCGCACTCTGGATAAATTATCCCAATAATCCAACGGCAGCATGTGCCGATCTGAACTTTTTTGAACGCGTTGTAGACTTTGCACACCGTCACAATGTGGTGATTATTCATGATATGGCCTACGCCGAAGTATATTTCGATGATTTTCGTCCCGTGAGTATTCTGCAAGTTCCCAGTGCCAGCGAAGTCGCTGTCGAACTGCACTCTCTGAGTAAAACCTATAATATGGCAGGGTTTCGTATGGGTATGCTTGTCGGCAATCCTGCCATCGTCGATGCTGTAGGACGCTTGAAAAGCAATATTGATAGTGGAATTTTTCGCCCCGTGCAGTATGCCGCTATCGAAGCACTACACCTGCCGACATCGTGGTTAGAGCAGCGCAACCTTATCTATAAAAAGCGTCGGAATTTGCTAGTGGAAGGGTGCAATGCCCTCGGTATGCGTACACAAATGCCAAAGGCTGGCCTCTATGTGTGGGCAGGAGTGCCACAGGGTAGCACCTCGCGCAATTTTGCCAATTGGCTCTTTGATACGACAGGAGTATTTGTCACCCCCGGCACCAACTTTGGTGCAGCGGGCGAGGGCTATCTTCGTATCTCGATGACCGCTCCTGATGAACGCATTGACACCGCCTTACAGCGTATGAAAGCTGCTGTTGACACTCTCATCCCTTCTAAGGGATGAGTTTCCAGGCATCTCTCAGGTGTGGCCTGTTTCCGAAGAAACCACGTCTGCAACGTGTGGTTGACCCTGAGAGCTACCTGGACAACATTGGGGCGTGTCTACCCGACTACTACTTTCCCTAGCGAACTAGGACGTAGATACGTGAAGGAACGAGGAAACTTCACCTGCTCACTAAAGGCGAGCTTGTGCATGTTCACCGAGCCTACTAAGTCTCGATGTCCTTTGAAACCGCATTGCTTGCAATTCCATCGTCTGTTCTTCGACTTATGCTTATGCCCACACACAGGACACTGGCTACTTGTTCCTCGTTCCGAGCCAGTGAAGCACACGATATGAGCTTGTTTGCTTTTATGCGTTAAGTAGTCGATATCCTTGCCATATTCCCACAAGGCCATTCGTTGATTCTGATGTCGCCCACTATCACGGTTGCGAACCCCATGCGGATTGCCAATAAAGAGCGTTCCGACGTTTCTCTCGATACAAAAGTTGATGACTTTGCGTGTTGCTTGATGACGTTGATTACGAATACGTCGCTCAGCACGACGAGACAGCTTGTTCTTGGCGCGTTGCAACTTCTTCCACCGACGCGAATACTTCTTGCACTTGCTCTGCTTCTTGGTAATGGTACGTACTTGCATCGTGCGTTGGCGTTTGAGTGTGCGAATGCCGCGTCCAGTGACAATCATGGCTTTGCCTGTATTGGTCGTGACTGCCGCAAGATGGATTTGACCTAAATCGACGGCGGCATGCTTGTCCCCTGGTGCATTCTCTCGCTGTTCTACCTCCACACAGACATGCAACTCAAAGCCCTTGTTCCAGACGAGGGTACATGCCCCACTGTTCTCAGGCAAGTCGAGGGGCAAGACAAGTGACTTACGCCCTCTACCCATCGGAAGCACCACGCGCCCTTGTTCGCGTGAGACCGCCTGTTTAGGCCAATGCACCGGATAGTACCGTTTGTCTTTGTAAGGATAGCGCATTCGCATCTGTGGGTGCGTTTGCCTGAGTATTTGTGTCGTTTCGACATTAGCGAGAAAGGCATGGACAACCATGTTCACTGATTGACTGTGGAGTGCGAATTGGCGTTTAGTTGCCTTCTGTAGTTCATCGCGCTCAGGCCATTTGTTGTGTTGCAGTCGCGCATCTTTGTGTACCCGCATACAGTAATTCCATACTTGAGCTGATTCCATTTGCGCGTCACGTAAGCGTCGAAACTGGGTGGGTGACAGGTTGTTCAAGGGATAGATGCGAACCGTGTTCATGCTACATCCTCATGGTGTCCCGTCACAGACACACAAAGCGCAAGTTGTCCATCCTCTTGCTCATACAATCCTGCAAGCCATCCCATAATGTACCCTGTTGTCCACATCTCGGAGTGGTCTGCGTTCCAGCCGTTTTTGAGCAGAAAGAAGAGGGTGCTGGTTTCGATGACTTCCCCACGCTGATGATAGGTATGATAGCTGTCGTACCCACGCTCAAACCCATTGATAAATTCCTTGTCCTCAATCACCAGTGGGATAGTTCCAATGGTGATGTACTGTGGTTGGTGCTGGAAATGTGGTTGTGTCGTCATGCTCTCTCGTCCTTTCGTTCGTCATTGCTTGTTGCCTTGCTCTTTTATGTCTGAGTGTCTACTGTAGGAGACACTCAGACATTCTATTTGATGGACTGGACGCCTGTTCACGAAAACAACGATGGTTGTTGCGGTGGTGGCACTAGCTCACGTTTCGTGACAAGCCGCGTTACGTCTCTCCACTGTCCCTTGTGAAGTCTCTGTACTGCATGACAGTCAGGACGAGTGCATCTCCTGAAATTGTCGCCTGTGGTGGTTTGCCAGCTATGCTCTATATCCCTACACAGTTTATTCATGCTGTTACCTCTTTTTGCTGATAAACGCTACAAGCACGACAATCACCAACGCCCCTATAAGCCATGTGAGCTGGATGTGGATCGTGACAATGTTGTTTACTAGGGACATGTCCATAGTTAGCTATTCTCCCACTGGTAGCCGCCATGATTGTCACTTACTAGTGACGCGGCATATTGACCATTTGAGACATCTATTTTTGCACCGTTCTCTGAGAGGGTCACAAGGGCACGATCACCAATACCGTGTACAATCTGTGTGAGTACCTGGTTATGTTGGTTGTCTGCACTCATCACGATAATCTTAACCTTACCTTTTACGTCTTGTGTGATAAAGTGATGTTGGTCAAGGTCAAACGTTGCAATTTGAGCATCACCATACTTGACTTGATTGTATACAGAGACAAGGGCAGGCCATACGATACCGTTAAAGATGAACAATCCGCACAAGAAAAGCACAACGTACAATCCAGCGCGTGTTGAGCCGCTCACTCTATGCGTTACTATTGTCTTCACTACTGGCTTTTGCCCTACAGGTGCTACAATTGGTTCGGTAGTTCGTGTCTTTGCTTGTGGTTGCTGCTGCTGTGTCGGTCTATGTCGGAGTACACTCTTAGGTGTTATTGCTACAGGAGTATCGTCGTATTCCTCTTCTTCGACATCACTAGCTTGCTGTATCTGTGCAGTGGTATCGTCGTATTCCTGTTCCTGAACTTTTACGGGTTGCTGTATCGGTCTGTGTGTGCGTAGCGGTATACCGTTCTGACTCATCTTAATGTCTCCCCTAAAACTAATACCTTCACTGAAATCAAAGCCTAATCTAAAACTGAGCTTCTGTTCCATTGTCAACCTACATTCTGTTCGTATGACTGAAAAACTGCTTTCGTAGCTTGTTTATCCCCTATGTGTTTTGCTAGCTCGTCTCTTGTCTTCCCTAGATTGGCGTACCTAGCGTGGATACTGTCATGATTGGCTACTATTGCAGGTTCATCAAACACACGGCTTATCGCTTGCGTTTCAAGGTCGATCTGTCGCATGAGTCGCGCAACCTCTGATTTATTTGTTTCTTCGCTCATGTCTTCTCTTTTCTTGCTTAGAGTTCCCATGAGGTGTAAAATAACCTGTAGGGAACATCTGCTTACTACTTAACAATGGGCCGGTTGTGTTCTCGTTTGCTGGCTTCGATATTGGCGTATCGGAATCAGTTCTTTTTATTTGCCTCCTTCCTTTTGGATACGCACGCTACAATGGATACCTAATAAAGTGTACATCTTAATACCAGTAGTATAAGCATGCTTTCCAAATGTGTTGATGTCAAGGGGTACGGTCTGATATAATCGGTTGACTAAGTTCTAAGAGGGAATGAAATGATACGGCTTAAAATCAAAGAAGAGGCGGAGAGGCAAGGTTATAATATGTCGAGGTTAGCACGAAGAGCAGATATAGACTTGAAAACAGTTCAAAGAATATGGCATGACCCAACAAAAGAAATAAGCACGACAACTCTAGACAAGATTGCTACAGCTTTAGGTGTACCTGCTGCTGATCTAATCGAAACAATACCCGATGAGTAAGGATAAAAAAGGGACATTTTAAATGATTGTACAAGAGAATCCCGAAATCGAGCAGCAGAGTCCGGCCAATGCCTGGAACCTTCAGGTAGGCCGTGATATTTGTGCTGACCTGAACGCGGGTCTCGACCGTGAATGGCTCGTTACTAACGGGATAGGCGGTTACGCATCCGGCTCTATTTTAGGAGCAACGACACGCTCTTATCACGGTTTACTCGTCGCCTCATTGCATCCACCTGTTGAGCGCACAGTGATGGTCACAAAGGTCGATGAAGAGGTTGTTTTTCCCGATGGCCGCTCATTTCTGCTTGGCGTCAACGAATACCAGGGAGGCGCAGTAGACCCACGTGGCAATGTTCACCTCGAATCAGTCTCGCTTGAAGGTGACATTGTATGTTTTCATTATCGCCTTACCGAGGTATTAACGATAGAAAAACGCGTCTGGATGGAGTATGGGCAGAATACAACTTATGTGCAATATATGGTACATGGTATGCTTGAGTCAGAGCAACCAAACGCACAGCTTACGTTGACTATTATCCCGTTCTGTGTCTCACGCGACTATCACGCCACCACAAAAGGTTCTGGCGACTGGCACTTCATTGTGGATGAACAGGGCAATCGTTGCCAGATACGTGCCTATGAAAGTGCGCCGCCTTATCAACTTATCGCAGGCCCAACCGCATCGTTCACGAATACCGATGTATGGTACTGGCGCGTGGCTCATCGTCGCGATAGAGAGCGCGGCCTTGTTGATGTGGAGGATGTGTATCAGCCAGGGATGTTCGATATAGCCCTCTCTCCTGGCATGCGTACTACTCTTGTATTGAGTGCTGAAACAAGACTTCCTACCGAAGATTTTGGCGGTCCGCATCATGAGGAGGCGGTAACGCGAGCGATGATGCGTCATCAGCGACGTATTCGTCAGTTGCTCTCCGTTGCGAATCATGCCCTTGACGATCTACAGCAGCAAGACCCGGTACGGGCGCGTCTCGTCATTGCCGCCGATCAATTCGTCGTTGCGCGTCCCGACTACGCGAATATGACTGCAAATCAACCGTTAAAGCTCACTCCTGACCGTAAAACTATTATCGCGGGCTACCCCTGGTTTACTGATTGGGGGCGCGACAGTATGATTGCGCTCCCCGGCTTGTTACTCTCGACGGGACGTTACAGTGAGGCACGCGGTCTGCTCAAAGCCTTTGCCTCTTTCGCCCATAATGGACTTATCCCCAATCGTTTCCCTGATAATGGTGAGGCCCCTGAGTACAACACCGCTGATGCAACGCTCTGGCTATTCCATGCCCTTGACCGCTACCTTGCGCTAACCAATGATTGGACACTCTTGAAAGAACTGTTTCCGGCGTTGCAAACAATCATTGATTGCCATATTCGTGGTACCGATTTTGGCATAGGTGTTGACCCCACTGATGGCTTGCTACGTGAAGGCGTCCCTGGCCTACAATTGACATGGATGGACGCTAAGATCAACGATAAGGTAATCACACCACGTCGCGGCAAGCCTGTCGAGATCAACGCCCTCTGGTATGCTGCGCTCACCTCGATGGAGTCGTGGGCAGTCCATCTTTCGACCGATGCGACACAGTACAGCCAGCTCCGTACTCAAATTCGCCAAAACTTCGCTACACGCTTCTGGAACGAAGAAACTGGTTATCTCTACGATGTTGTCGATGTCGATGGCGTAAGCAGCCAGAATGATGCCTCTTTGCGGCCAAATCAACTCTTCGCGGCCTCACTCGCATCTGAATTATTATCAGAGGAACAAATCGTCAGTATGTTCCGGCAAGTCACGGATCATCTGCTTACACCGCTCGGTCTACGTTCGCTGAGTCCAAATGATCCGTCGTATCGCAACCATTTCAATGGCGGTCCTGTCGAACGCGACAGCGCGTATCACGAGGGCGCTGTATGGCCCTGGCTCATCGGGCCATATGTTGATGTCTATCTGCGTATTCACAACAACAAGAGTGCGCTGCAACCACTGTTGCAATCCTTAGTCGAGCAATTATGGAATGCCTGCTTAGGGACAATCGGCGAGGTTGCTGAGCCAGAGCCGCCATTTACCCCTGGTGGTTGCTATGCACAGGCATGGAGCGTTGCGGAACTGCTACGCTGCTGGTTGCTCGCTGACGTAGAGGTTTAAACAAATGATGTGCATAGAGGGTCCGACGCGTCGGACCCTCTATGCACATCATTTGTTTAAAAATGCTACATCACACGCATCACAACAACACTTGCATTGCCTTCGTTACTATTGCTGCTTGCGGTCTCTATCAATAGCCGTGCGAGTAAACTGAGATCGCTGGCGTGTGCGAGAAAATCAGCCATCTGTGCGTCACGCATCATGTGCCAGAGACCGTCGGTACAAAGTACGATAAGATCGTCACGCGCAACATCTTGCTGGAAGAGATCGACCTGTACACGATAGGTGTTGCCGAGATAGCGGTTGTGCTGGTTGCGTTTCGCGCTCTTGTATAGTTCGTCGGGCTTGAGCAAGTTTGCCGCGACAAGATCGCCTGCTAGCGTGTGATCATTAGTGATGCGGCGTAGCCCCTGCTTTGCGTTGAAATGATACGCTCGACTATCACCAACATGCGCCACGTAGAGACGATGATTATGTACAAGAGCTGTCGTCAAAGTGCTACCCATGGCCGTATCATAATCGGCATTACAATGGTAAATTACCTGGTTTGCCTGTTGTACGCCATCACGTAACCATTGCTCTATACTAGCTGTAGATGGTCGTGTGGTCGAAATCGTTCGCGTTGTGCCAGCACTTTTATCCGCCTGTATTCCTTGTGGTGTGGCACGCGAGGTTGAGCGTGAGGTTGTAGCAAGTAATGGTAGTACAGTATCAGCAAGGGTCTCTATCCCTAAGCGGCTTGCCTCGCGTCCCTTGACATGCGCTGGTTTTCTTGTTTGACCGTTTTGATTACTGCGTTGCCCACGAAGGCCATCAGCAACCGCGAATAGGCCGAATGAGTGCGGTGGTGGCGCAAGGTTGAGTGCTAAACCTTGTGCGATCAGTATCATATCCTCGTTCTCTTGTGTGTTGTGTCCAATATCGCTGTAGAAACCAGCCTGACATGCCTCCATGAACAAAGGCGAGGTCTCATTCAGATTATGCCCACAATAGCGGCAGAAGCGCGAATTACTACGATTTTCACGGCCACAACTTGCACATGGATTTTCGGATATCAATGTACGTATAATCACATTGGTATCACTTGATGCAGAAATCGTTGCCACCATTGTCGGTGCTGAGGCGTCCGGCGATGACTCATCGCTTAACGCATCGTTGAGTGCATCGGCAAAAGCACGCGCCGATTGATAACGTTTACGCGGGTCGGTCTCTATCGCACATAGTATCACAGGATCGACGGTTGGTGGCAACCATGTATTGAGTGTGCTTGGCGGTGGCAGTTCAGCCGCGTGATTGCGTACCACCGCCTGAAAAGGTAACAGACCCGTCATAAACTGATAGGCCACAACACCCATCGCATAGATGTCACTGGCTGGTTCTGCCCTCCCCTGCTCCTGTTCGGGTGCCATATAGTGTTCTGTCCCCAGCGACCAGCCGCGTTGTGTAAGTGGCTTCTCCTGTTGCATCGCTCGCGCAATACCAAAATCTGTGACTACGAGCCGTCCATCGTCTTGATGTATCAACAAATTGGAGGGCTTGATGTCGCGATGCACAATCTGTAACGGGTGTGAATGCACAACCTCAAGCGCGTTAGCTAAATCATTGAGATATTGCTTTGCTTGCGCGATTGGTAGAGAGCGTTCTCCCTTGAGCAACGCTTTGACTGTACCGCCTGTAATCAGTGGCATCACGAGGTAGAGCATACCACCATCGCTACCAAAGTTAATCACCGGCACGATATTTTTGTGCTGTAACTGGTGGGCGTAGCGAGCCTCACGCCGAAAACGCTCTATCGCCGTTTCTTCGTCCGTCTGTTGATAGGTAATCGACAGCACTTTAAGCGCGACCTGCCTCATCTCGAACGTGTCACTCACGCGATACACCGCACCCATACCGCCAATACCAATCAATGCTGGTAGTCACCGTTACGCACTACCTCACATGTCCACCATACACGCTTTTCAAGACGATCTAAGTCTAGGTGATGGGCTTGCATCAGTTGCATATCTTCAAAACTGATACTATCAGGCATGTTGCTTTCATTGACAAAACGTTCACGTACTATTTTCAAGTCTACAGCGCGGCCTCTTACACCCAACCACGAGCGACGCGGTAAGCACTGTAGCAGGTCATAGCGCGATGCATCAGGATACAGCGCATGAATAATATCATCTTCATCTGGCGTCCATTCTGGAAGCGTTGAGCGACGTTGCAAGATGTACCCTGTATCTATAAACAGTAATCCGTGTTGTAGTGCCTGATGCGGCTTGTACTGCGCTGTCCATGCATACCATTTGATAGTAAGTTTTAACCAACTATCCGCTACTTTCTCAATAATAATATCTTCTGTTACCAGACGTATAAATTTACGCCGTTTCTCTAAGGGCATCGCTTGCCATTGTTCACGCGCATTTTTTGATTGCAGTAACGCTGTTGCCTCTTGCATATCGCGCTCGGCATGTTTGGCTTTCTCATGTTTGCGGTCAAGGTCTGCGAGTTGTTGGTTAAAGCGGTTCTTATCTTGCCTATTTTTACGCAGTTCTTTGTCAGTGAGAATATCAAAATTTACATCATATTCACGGTCTAAGCGTGCTATGGCATGGTGCAATTCTACTCGTAAGTTCTCATCCGTCGTCAAGCGTGTAGGCTGTTGCGTTTGTAGTGCTTGAAATTGTGCATCCATAGAGGTAAGCGATACATCAGGATGAATAGCCATGCCTTCCACAAATGACACTTCTTCTAGTACCTGTTCGGTCAGTACAAAGGACTGTTCTAAGGACTGTTCTAGTGTTTTCGCGTCTTCTAGTGATGCATCAAGGTGATAGAGCAGTCTTTCTTCAATCAATGCGTCAATTGTTGACACCTGTATCGTAAACACGCTGGCGTGAAAGTCTTTGAAGTTACGAGCATTATAGCGTGCTTCTTTCTCTTTGCGAAACACATAGACTGATTTTTGTGGGGACGTGATAACCGCCTTCCCATTGACCCGTTTCCCTGCCAGGAGCGCGTTTGTATCTTCACTCTCGGTATGCGTATAGCGTACTACCTTGTCAGGACGTTCTATGATGTTTCCCTCTAAGTCAGTAGGACTCAGCGCATTGAACGCAAAGAAAAAGTCTTGTTCATTGACTATGGCAGGATGAGCATGATACTTTACTATCTGGTTTTGATAGACAGCGTGACCAAGATAGACAGGGTTGGTTAAGAAAGCCAGAAGTGAAGTGCGTCCCTTAATGGTATAACCGCCCTCGACCCTCGACATATTGATGCGTCCGATACGTTCAAGGATATCTTGTGGTACATCAGGAAAGAGTAACCGCCCGTGTATTTCGCGGTTGAACGCTGCAAAATCAGCGTCGAGGGCGCGAAACCGCTTAAAGAGGTCAGCCACGTTCTCACGCCAATACGGGTTAGGTTCGTATTGGTCTCGCGTGTCATTCAGAATATAGCCCGTCGCAACCGACCATCCAGCATATTCGCCACGCATAGCCTTTTCATGTTTGCCGACTAACATTCTTCCGCGTACATGGTCTCGCGTGTAGGCGGCTGCGGCACGTGCATAGTCAAGAAACGCATCACGGTCTTTTTTGTTGGGATTGTTAAAGTCAAAGTCATACTTAGGGGTGATGACCAGTACATGAAAGTCCTTGCACAAACGAACGAACGTAGTAGCCATGACCATTTCTTCATCACGAAAAAGACGATCAATGGCGAACACCATGACCGCCCCTACATTCCCTTGCTCAATTAAGTCACATACCGTTTTCAGTCCAGGCCGTTCATCAATAGAAAGTGAACCGCTTGCACTTCTAATGGCTTCGGATACGTTGCCAAAACGGTCAAACTTATTTTCTACAAACAAAGTCGTCAAGCCCTCAGACCAGCCCTTTTCAAGTCCTAATTTTCTTAGTTTGACAGTCTGCATAAGCGTTGACTCTTTGTTATTTACAAGCTGATTTTTCGTTGACTGGCGTGCATAGATGAGTAACCGCTTTAATACGTCATACGTTGTCTTGGTTGATGCTAAGGCTAGTCGCGCTTCTTCATCAATTTGTGCCTGAGTCTTGAACATTCTCATTATGCCGCCAACCTTTCATCACTGGTCGAAAAATGAAACGTCTGTTGCCATAATTCGCATCGCGCTATGGCCTCGCTCATGCAGGCATGACGCCCACAACTAAACATGGAGGTGCTTTCCTGCGTGCCGATGGGCAGCCGCCACTCATACGCGCACGTTTGACAGATGATCGCGTGGCACACAATACACCTATCCTGTGAATGAGCCGTGATACAACAGACCTTTTTCATGGTATCCCCTATCTGCTCCACAGATGATTTTCAATGTTCGGTACACCCCCATTGTACCATACCAATATGCAATTAGCAACTACAAATTGACGCCATGATAACAACCGTGGTATACTGAGAGAGATGATTATGTACAAAAATGGAGATACACCCATGCTAAAACTAAATGTCGGGGAAGTGGCATACCAACGCCACGTCAATCAATTAGAACTGGCTCGGCGCACGAAGTTATCACGGAACACGATTGGAAAATACTACAACGGGAAACTTTTACACATTGATATCAATGTCGTCTACAGGATTGCAAAAGCCCTGGACGTGAAGATTGATGATTTGCTGATAGACGATGGACAAGAGACGCCCATTGTAGAAGAGGGAAAAGAATGAACGATATACAACCATTCGACTACAGCACGCTTGACTCTAGTAAGCTATCACGATTACAAGAATTGGCACAACAAGGAAGGGCGCATCTACGACGGACACAAGAAAGCATCATCGCCTTTGGTGAGGTACTCCTAGAGGCGAAAGCCTTGTTACCACATGGGCAATTTCGGGCGTGGGCTACCAATGAGTTTGACCTACCAGACTCTACCATCACCTACATGATGAAAAAGGCGCGTGGGGGTGTGTTAGAGATTGAAAATGTTAATATTGGCATTTTGCCTGAGAATGTACATCGTGTACATTCTGAGAATATAACTAAAATATTGCCAGAGCAATCACCTTACAACCTTGATGGTGATAAAAGAGTGAGATTTGAAAAACTAGATAAACAAATTAATGTGCGTATGCGCGAGGGAGCAATAAACATACTGGACGGACTCATTGAGTTGTTTGATATTCTGCATCCGCATATCAAAAATGAACAGGACTTTTTCACGTTCATGCACAAGAGATATGGATTGTTTCTGTTTGTCACTGAACACGATTTTATGAAAGCGTTATGGACGGCGCAAATGCATAGAGGCAACTATGACGCGGTTGCAACTCCTATCTTGGGGGGCATCCTATCATCATTTTTTAACGATGAGTATTGCGAAGTGATGGAACTGGTACAAGAGAAACAGGAACAAACGGGCAACGAGCATGGGGAAATTGACTATAAGGGGCGTCGGTATACGTATAGCCCACAAGCGGAGCGCGAACAATAGACAGTCTGTAGTACACTGTGAGTAGCCGTGTAGCTTTGGCTCGTTGCCCCTCTTACAATGTGTATCGCGCCGCTAGTGGTTGGCTCCCTAGCACCCGTTATGCAGAGGTTTGAGGACGAACTGACCTAGAGCTTTAGATGAGTCGCTACACTTTTGAAACAAAAATAGAGAACGCCCCCTGTCTGGCTAAACAGAAGACGTTCGCAATTTTTTTACTAAGGTTGTGATAGGCCGTAAACCTATCGTGACCGTGACGACAAACAAGCCCGTGATGATGATACTTAACCTTACGTCTAGTATACACCGTTTCGCAACGGGACGCTACGATCACCTACAAGGCGATGAATACAACAGTAGTGTAACACAATAAACGTGTACTGGCAATAGTATATAAGTATCTTTTCTAAGGCTTGGCTTAGGAAAGATATTCACGATGACACACGCCCTATCCGACCCCATACAGCGTTACCATGCGTTGCGGATACAAACACACACCATTTCATCTGATGCGCTGGCACATCTACGTGCCACGTCACCAGATATCACGAAAGAGCAACTAATGTTTCTCGTCTGGTTGTCACATCAAGAGCCACGTTGTATCAAAAAAGGATGTACGCAAGAGAACTGTACTCATTCACGCGGTATCCTTATCCCCTACAGCATCTATACATCATTTACTGATAGCGCATCGCGCACAAAAAGCCTTATTGCTTTCTTAGACTTATGTAAGGAGACACTTATGCCAACGTTAAAATACACCCCTCACAGTTATGTTGATGGGTTATGTACTGTTATCACGCATACTGGTATACAAAAAATTATTGATACGCTGCTGTATGATGCGTTGCATGCCGACACTGACGAACGTGTGTTTATCCACACGATGCGTAAAGCATCAGACCGTAACAAACGCTCTCTCGCAAGTGAGATAGAAACGTTACTTCTATCAGCCAAGTATGCCAACGTTGAACAAAAGGCGATGGCTGATTATCTCAATACACGCCGCTACGCACTGTATGAGATGAAGAAACGCTACAAAGAAACGTTGAAGCTATCAATAAGCCTTGATGATGCGACCAGCAAAGAACATCATATGCTTCTGCTCATGGACATACGCGATATGCAAAAGCCCTTTTATCCACCACTAAGAAATAGCAAGTCACCACGCCTGTATGGTACAGCACCGCAATTCTTAACCGCAAAAGTAAGAAAGCTACTGTACCCACACTGGATTGACTTAGATTTACGATCTGCTCAATTGGCTATTATTGCTTATCGCTTTGGCGCGACACAAATAAAAACATTTTTAGCAAAACATGGCTCATTTTGGCGCGAGGCCGTAAACTATCTAGGACTTGCGTCTGATACCGTAACCTACGAACTAGCCAAGCCATTCATCAAGAAATTTGTCTATTCACTGGTATACGGCATGACGCCGCTTACTGCATGGTATAGGCTGAAAAAAGGTATCGCGTCCCTGCCAAGAAACGCTGATGCAACGCTTTTGACACATCCCCTTATTCGTGAAGTGATAACCGTAGTGGAAACCGCCAAACGTGACATCATAACCAAGAAAGGCATTGAAGGGGCATACGGTTTCATCCCGTTTGATGCTGGTGATACACCCGAAAGTATTCTTGCCTGTTGCGTCCAGTCCTATGAACTGGCATGTATCTATGGTGTCTATGCCGATGCATTGAAACGTGAGAAAAATGATAATGTAGTGTACGACATCGTACTGCATGCTCATGACGGAGTGAGTATTGCAATGCGAAAAGGTGCTTCTCTTGATAGTATCTTACCAACACTTCAAAAGTCTGTACAATGTCATGCGTTAAAACACGGTATTGTGATCGAATTAGAGGCGAAAATAGAGTGATGGATAGGGTAATAGGGTATGGTTTATCAATGCCTATTATACTATGTCCCATGCACTATCCTATAGATGTAGGATACAACATGCGAGAAGGCAAAAATGACGCTGCACGAAAAAGGTACTTTGGCCTAAAAATGGCAAAAAGCAGACGCAAGAGTGAGGTATTGAAAGTGCGAGTCAAGAGCGCGTGTGAAACCGATGTGATGATGAATAATTTTTTATGAGGTGTGTTTAATGCTACGAAAACAGTACGTACAATAATTTTTATATCCTGATCGCGCCGCCCTTGATTGCAATGATACGATAAGTTCTAGGTAAACCGTGTAAGTGTCGATGAACTGTGACGGACGAGGCGCAACAGATACGGTTTATCGTATTTGCGTTTCCGCGCTGATGATGATGTCTTCAAGGTGAGCGTTGTAGAAGTTCAGCATTTCGAGCAGGTCTAAGGCTGGCATTTTTAGTTCTGTGCCATTTGGTAACACGATACGCGCTGCGTGGTTGTCCTCTGGGACAAGTGAAAAGGTCACGCGGCCGTCTTGCGTTTTTACTGATTGCATGTGTGTGTCCCTTTAATCGCGGCTAGGAGTCCTGTACGAACGGTGTTGAAATCGCCTTGAATGATGATCGCACTTTGGCGTGCGTGCGTCCTCACAACCTTGTGGTCGCCACAAACGCCTTGTTGCGTGGCATAGAGCGTGTAGTCTGTGCCTCTGATAGTAAAAGCCATAATTTCAATCCATGTCTGTTTTTTGTTCATGGCACCTCGTAAAATGGGAGTATCGTATTGACACCTGTCGTTTACTGTACATAACATAGAGGATTATAACACACAGCTATAAAAAAGGGGTAAGATATGACTGATCTAGTCACCAAAGGCGATGCACGCGCCCTGACGCAACAAAAATTCTTAGAAGCGTTCTCGACATTCGGCACAATAAGTCGCGCCGCGTCCGAGGTCAAGGTACACAGGTCAACCATATATGACTGGCTCAATACCGACATCGCCTTTTCCCAAGCCTTTGCCGATAGCATACAGGGCTACAGGGATACCATTAAGGACGCGATACACCAACGAGCGATCACAGGCACACAGACGCCGCTCGTCAGCAGAGGGCAACTAGTGATGGATGCACACGGTAATCCCGTGATGGTCACGCGCCATAGTGACCAACTGTTAGGGTTACTGGCAAGGGCTTATATCAAAGACTTTCGTGTGGCTCCTGATGATAGTATGAATACGGGGATACAGGTCACAGAGAAAAGTCTCGTTATCCCCGACATCCGTAAATTGGATAGTGATGTGTTGGAGAGGCTTATTATTGACCTTGAACGCATCAATAACGAAGCCGTCAAAAGTGTTGAGTCTGAATTGACTGGCAACTAATCCGACGCGATAGGCAACAATCAGGGCAACAAAAAGGGACACATTGCTGTATCCCTTCTGTCTGTGTATCGGTCACATTACACCGCTATACACTGATTAAGAACTAGCGTTCCCAATCGTTACCTGTTGCCGTTCCCATTCATCAAGAACCTGTTTTACAAGTGGATATTTGCCGTTTCCCCAACCGAGCGCGGCACATATTTTACTCTTGGCAAGTCCAGTTTTACGGGCGTCTATGATGTCATTCCTCACATTCATGGGAATGGTCGGGAATGGCTCTACACCATTGCTCACGTCCTCTTGATTTTCTTGTATTCCTGACGGTGTAGCATCCATTCCCATGAATACAGTAGCATTCCCAGGAATGACGGGAATATTCCCAGGAATGCTAGGAATGGGTACGGGAATGGTTTCTAAAAGGCGTTGAGTAACTTCTTCCATAATAGAAGTTTTGAGGATTGTTTCTCTGTTCTCATACTGCTGTTCTAAGCGCGTCCGTTCGTTGGTATGCTCTTGTCGTATGCGTTCAATTTCTTGACGTTGGGCTTCAATTTGTCGCTGTAGGTCGTCTGCAACATGAGGCGGTACGGATTGATTATGTGACTTGCCGAGCGAGTGAACGATATGTCCATACAAGACTGTCATACCAACACGCACAAGAATAAGCGCATCGTTTGCAATGCTCACTACGCCCTTTGTGTCAGGCCATATTTGCGCCGTAGTGAGCAAGAACAGGGTTATCATCATGATACTGATAAGTGCGTAGGATGTGTACATGGCCTTCTTGTAGCCCTGCGCGTCACCATTCAAACGTGCGTTTTCAGCAATGGATTGAAGTCCAAATCCTGCGACATCTATGGTGACGATTTGTACCCCTAGAATGGTTGATATTATCCACTGTTGCAGTATGCCCCCTGGCAACACTTGTATCACATCACCTATCATGCACGCGAATAAGATAACAACCGCGCCGCGTCCTAAATAGACCTTCACGACATCCCATGTGTCCGTGATAAGCTCGGATTTATCAATGGCCTTTGTCTTCCACGCCTTGTTTTGCATCAGTGAGGCCATACTTTACATCCCTTCTTTTGGAGTTTCTTCATCCACCAGTAAATCACGGCTTGGCACACCCAACGCTTGGGCAATCCTGTCAAGCGTGGTTGTGGTGATGCTGTAGTATGGGTCACTGTAGATACGTTTAATCGTCCTATACGTCACATCAGCAGTTCTTGAAAGCTTGCCCATGCTGATGCCTTTTTCTTTGGCAACCTCTTTGATGCGTAGTCTAATCAAGTGTTCACTATTCCTCATGCAAGAATGTCCTTTCATTAAAACATATCTTCCCTCTTGACGGTAGTACGTTTTTTAGTGTATATTCGTATGGGTATACATTTATGTATACGGCAATTGTACCTGAAAAGTTAGCAGGAGTAAAGAAAGGGGTGTAAATGTCAGTGAACACAGAAGACACGCAAGCCACTGTAGCACGTCTCAATGACTTAGAAGCACGCTATAAACATGCTGATGCTGAACACGCAAGGCTTCAAACGGCGACAACACGGCAAGCCTTGCAGGAGGTGAGTACAGCGTATGAAAAAGAAATGCAAGCGTGTTGGGATAGGGGACAGATACCAGTATGGAACAAAACGGAAGGAACGTATGTCATTGAAGAGCATTGAAGAAGCGACTCGCAGCATGACGGGCTACGAGCCGCTACAAGAAAACACCTACCGACAATCAATCAGTTTCAGTCTCTCGTTTTTGAAACGAAGTCATGAGGGACTTAGTATCGCAGGAGATATGAGCATGAGCAAGACAGCAACGGCAGTCCCTCAACGGGCGTCGAAACCTGTAGATATCGAACAAGAATATGATGATGATAGCGTGACACACATGCCCAGGAGCGCGGTACGTTTCCGTTCAACACAACCACAAGCTGCACAGACGCCGACAACGGGGCCGATTGTGGCACCCATTGTCACACATCGCGTAAGCGGCAGCACGCGACTCGGCTTATACCTGTTGCTGTTCTTGTGCCTAGCGTTCCTGTTCAATGGCCTTCTATGGCCTGTGATTGTGGATATCGGCAATCAGTTGAAATATGGCGATGCACGCATAGCCACCTATGATATTGCAAATCACCATTTTTTGACGCAAGACGACAACGGCAAAGTACGTATAGTGGTAAGCAGTGCCGACAATCAACACAATCAGGTGTTGACGACGGTTGTACATGGTGTTGGCACTCACGCGCTTGTCACGCTTAGTCAAGACGGTGGGAATGTCGATGTGAGCATTGCAGGGATATATACCGCGTCCCTCGTACCTGATGCTCATGGTTCTTACAAATGGAAGGATAACTAAAATGGATGTGTCCACGACTGCAAATCTTGTGACTATCCATATTCAAACTATGTGGCTTATTGCCGCGCTTGTAATTGTCGTGCTGTTAGTATTCTTGAAAAAAAGGTAAGGCCATGAACAGGCTATGCAAAGATACAGGGCATGACTGGCAAAGCACCACCTCTGACAATTTCAGAACGTGCCAACGTCAGGATTGCAAGGCAACGCAACGGCTGCACAACGGCCAATGGATTGATAGTATACGTCGAGTAAAGCGTCAAAATACCACCACCTACACGTACCAAAACACGATGTTTCGTTAATCGGCATCTCACCCTACTGTGTATACTCTACGTATACCAGGGGTCAAGATGTCCCCTCGTAAACAGAGCAACAAAAAGGCCGCGTAGTCTGCTTACACCCCCCGTGAAAAGTAGAATACGTGGCCTTTTTGTCTGGCAAGGGCTAGCCATAAGCGAGAAAGAAACCTATGGTTTTGCCCTCAGAGTAATTGTCTGTTCGTGGTCAGAAAATTGAGCAAAAAGGGTAAGCGCGGCCTGACACAGCGTTTGAAATTGCGTAAAATCCATAGTCAGGGTGTCCGTAGCCTTACTGATAGTCAGGCTCCCGTTCGGGTTCACACGTAGGGCAAAGCCAGCCGTATCAATTGGCGCGATGTCTTTGAAGGCCTTGCTCCATGCCGCGTGCGCTTTCATCGCAAATTCAGGTGACATACCGTCAGGACTATTGCGTGTCACCTGTTCAAAGTATTGTTGGTCGCGTTTGTTCGTGAACATATCAGACATTGTCTTAGCCTCTTTCTTTACTCATTAAATAGCGAACGCCATCAAGTAAATCTTCCATCGTATACTCGTCGTCATTCTCAGGGGCAAGCGTCGCCCATCGTGCGCTAGCGGTGCGTGTGGACGCGCTAGGGGGCTTGAACGCGTCCCACCGTCTATCAAGTGCCTTGATCGCAGTAAGGCCACTGTGGGGGCTATCAGGGCTTAACCGCGCCCATATACCGTTATCCTTTGCACTCGGATAACTGGCAAACGTGGTGTGCTTGGCACTAATCACACTGGCAAGCCCATTTGCAGGGAACGTTACGAATGACTGTTCGTGCCAATCAACCGCGTTCAATACGCGTTGCTTGCTACGTTGGGCAACACTGACAGGCGAATATCCGTAACTTGCCCAAATAAGTTTGTTTCTGGCAAGTTCAAAAACTTCTTGCGCCCTCGGTAACTTCATGGCAAGTTTCGAGGTGTAGATGTAGCCCTTACTGTCCTGTGATAAGTCCGTGACGCCGCCCACCATCATTTCAGGCTTATGGTTAACAAGCGATGGGCATAAGTAATCATCACCACGCGCCCGACGTGTGCGATCTACAGCGATGTTCGGAATGGTTGAGCGGTAAGTAAGCAGTGAAATCATTGAGGTCGTGGATGTAAACAAACTGAAACCAATTGGATGTCCCATCGGTACAATAAAGAGGAAGACATGAGCTCTGT
>JAABUX010000586.1_pt1 | contig 61544 bp, 50 predicted proteins | sample 5561851 | NCBI WGS metagenome assembly JAABUX01 (sample SAMN10711883, study PRJNA513361) | rock metagenome | isolation source: Antarctica rocks | place: Antarctica: Victoria Land, Richard Nunatak red sandstone | collected 2016-01-03
CAACCCCCCCCTCGTCCCCACAAAAACCTCACAGCTACCCTCCGGACTAAGCAGGATCAGACTCCTTGGCAAGCCCACGTCCACGCCCTTTTGCCCCGCAGGACCGAAGATCTGCTCTTTTGTCGAGGCTTCCATGCCGTCGCTGATTTCGTCGCAGAGGGTTACGTTGGGGGCTTGGTGGCCGGGGCGGAGGGGGACGCATTGGATGTGGGGTGTGTAGGCGAGCATGGAGATTATGAGGTTGTTATTTTGGCCTGTGGGGGGGTGTGAGTAGGGAGGGTTTTGGGCGGTCAGTGCCCAGCACTGTCCGGAAACACAATCGAGGGAAGGAGGGAGGAAGATGGGGGTTCATGGGGGTTATGGAATAGGTACCGAGGTTTTTGAGACTGCCGCCGGAGGAGGAGGGCGCGATGCATTCTTCCAGTATCTCATACGCTGCTTGTGCGATGGTGTACCAGCTGGCTCTGTCGGAGATTGCGATTCCGGAGCGGGAGGCGATGTTGACGGCGCAGAGTCCATCCGCTGACGGGTATGTGTCAGTGTCAGCCTCCATCTTTTTGACTCTGAAGAGACGTGATGGCAAGAACGTATGGTGAATCGGTTATCGCCACTCACAGCTGTAAACCCGGAATGGTAAACGGACGGCCCAGTTCCCTTGCGTCCTGGGTCCAAAGGAGATCAGGTCGATCAGATGTGGTATTTGCGAGTACGCGTCGTGGCAGCTGGAATACTTTAGATCGTGTCCGTATTTGGGGGCGTCGCATTGCAGTAGGAGGGCGGAGAGATTGCTCGGAAGGCGAATAATTGGTGCTATGGGAAGAGCAGGTAGGGATCCATCCGGCAGTTGAGACTGGGATGTGTTGGATAATTGGGCAGGAATACTTTGCGCAGGATCGATGAATAGAGAGACGACTATGGTAGGCGCATGGAGTAAGCTGAGCAGGCAAAGGAGGACTGCGAACATAGCAGGAGATCCTTGGAGAAGGCAGTACGAAAGTCATGGCCAATTCTTGTCAACTGCTATAGGCAGCTTGCAGCGGAAAGCGGATAAAAGGCACGAAACGCTTGCATATCGCAAAATGTCGCGGTCTTGAAGCGCCACAAAGAGCTTTCACTTCAATGCATAGGATCAACGAAAGAAAAACATTGAGATTATTTAAGCATCGTGAACTTTCTCATAGAACTTCAGCTAATTTGATGCATACAGCAGAATACAATATCGAGAGACAGAGCTCAAGCCCGAATTGTTCCACCACCATGGCGGATCTTTCAAGTAGCAAGCCGAAAAAGATCCATTAATAGTCAGTTATCTTTTTTTTTGGACGAAGCAGTGGATATTCTTCTGCCTCCGTTGACAAACATGTCTGGCATTGAGCTCAATATGGAGGCCGAGACGATGTATACTGTGGAGGGTAGGCGACTCGAAGCGAAAGGAGCTTAAAGTTACGATTCCGTCTTCTTACTGGAAAAGCGAGGAAGCGAACAAAGAAATCCATAACATTACAATCCGAATTGGAGAATCAAGCGATGCTGATATCTTGTTATATGAAAATTGCAAAAGAAAATATCGATGGACATTTATACAATTAGCCATAAAAGAGACTTCTCAAAGGAATCGACTCTTATTGATCCATGTGCGCGAAGAGACCTTCGGAATAGCCACGGCTGGTTTCTGCATGTCTTTCAGAGGCAGCCGTACAGCATCTACCACAGTAGAGGTTCCAGTCATTGCAATAAATGGGAGCGCCATGCATGGCAGACACCAAAATACAAACTATTACAACCCAGGCGTTGAACACCTACCTGTATCTAGCTCCATCCTTCTTCTTGTATGGTAATTTTTCGGGCTTCTTCCTCGTGTATTCGACATTTGCTCCCTCAATACCCGCCCTCAGCATTACTCCTGCTGTGCCTTCATCCCACTTGCTCCTGAATAGATCTACTCCAATCGGCTCGAGATGCTTCTGATTCGCCAAGAATCGTCGCATCTTGAAGCCATCTCTATTGCATCCTTTTTCCTTCTTCAGGGCCTCAACATCTAGGCGCGTGTCCGGACGAGCTTCATTCTCATTTTGCTGAAGTATGAATACGGCGAGTCGGTGGTAAGGAGCACCTTTCTGTGCATACGGTGGCAACCACGGGAGGACTATCTGATTTGCTTCACTGAGCTTTGACAGGTGTATTGATGTGGAAGTTGGTGAGAGTGGAATATTCACAGCCAGGAAATGACACCTGGAGCCGAAGCTATCCTTTTCTTCATCGGGTACATCGGGATCAACGATCGCAACGCTGACCAATCGCTCGCCCTTATTGAAGACCTGCACGTTGAGTCTTGCCGGTACTTCGCTCACACGTGAATCCACAAATTCGCCTGGCTGGACATTGCGGCGACCGAAGCCTAGGGAGACTTCAGCTGTGGGATCGAGATGAGGAAGGATGTCCGGAACGATGTGCATCTGGGATATACGCTGCATCAAGATGAGCCGCTTGTATTCCCTCCATTTCTTGTCGGACAGATGGCGGTATATTGGGCGGTTCATGTCACCTGGAGTTGGCAGCTATTAGGAGAAGAACAATTCCACCCAGCGGTATAGTGCCACATACCCTGTCCGTCCTCAAATCTTTTCTTTACAAGAGGATCGTTGATATCCGCTAGGATCTTCAATTCCTCTAAATGCTTCTGCATCCGAACCAACCTTCCCTTCTTCGCAAATTCTCCACCGCAGTCAGCTGCCGACACATTCTGCCAGTGTGCTATGCGTTTCCGCATCTCCGCTATCTGTGTGAGCTTGGCTTCTCGATCTTCCTGTAGGATTTTCCTAGCTTCCTGGAAGCACTGGTAGGGCATTTGCTCGAAGGGGACATTATCGCTGCTTTGAATGGCGGCGCGACGGCGACGAGAGCCTACTGGCATGACTCCCTGTGTACGTAGTAATTCACGTTCTTCTCGACGTGTAGATACAGTATTCGGGTTGAGGATGGGCGGAGGAGGCGGGGGCGAGGATGCGGAAGTGGTATCCAGGGTAGCTTCATCTCGTCTGGAAGCAGAGGTACTGAAGGTTGAGGAGTGGGGTCTAAGCTGTAACCGCTGGATCTTCTGCAAACATCTCAAGGCGGGTCGAATTGTATATATTGGACCGGCCATACTCAATGCTGTCAATAGGGAATTGATCACTGCTCGTCAAACGTAAAAATGTCTTGGTGTCACGTGCACGAGCTAAAACTAGAAACCATGCAATCTCATGTCAATCAAGACTGGGCCCTCCTCAGTCGCTAGAAGCCAATTATCTCATAGTGTTTGATGCTGAACATCTTGAGTGAATCCACTCCTAGGAGGTTGAAAGTTGTGGGCAGAATATGCTACGTAAATTGAATCGCGCACGGCTATTCCAGGAGGCATGCTGATATTCTTAACGTTCAAACATCACAACCTGGCACCCTGGGAACAACGCCTAATGCCCTTTTAAAAGACGCTGTGGTGCATCTCCTATGAAGACGAAGCTACCCGGAGACAAGCTGAGGGTTTTACTTTACTACTCTTATGAAGGTGACTTGCTCATCAGTGTCCTGATCAGGCTTGGACCTGTGTCTTGCGAGTCATGTTGTATTTTGACTAATTGCTGCTGATGTTCCGACGAGAAGAGAACAGGTAAGTTCCAGTACTTCTACTCCCGTGCAACATATTCTTCTTCATCTAAGAAGTACTGCAACATATACCCAACGGCGTGCTTCGCTTCTATATGGCAAACCCTCGTTACACGTCTGCTGCTCAATATCCACGTGAGTGCCACGCCCAATCCCAGCCGCTTTTCTTCAATATCCTTCGTTTACCAAGGCACGGACAAGAGGAAAAAAGCCAATAAGAACGGAGGCATGTAGAATTCCGTCTTGGATGACCGCGAACGTCGTTTAGCGCCTTCATGCGAGTGGTTTGGCAATGACTATCGCCGCTACCTCTATTACAGATCCCGCGATCACTACCTTATATTGGCGCTCCTCTGTACGATTATTATTCTCGTAATAGTCCTAGCTCTACCCCTTATGACCACGCTTTAGACCAATCCATTTCCTCAGAGATGTTGCAGTCTTATGCTTCTTGTTCGCCTGTTGTTCTCTCTTGGCGTTTCGCGCATGTACCTGTTCACAGCAGAAGCGTATACAGGTGCTAAGCATACAAATGATGAACAATGTGCAGGAGAACATGTTAATCATCGCCCTCGAAACTTGATCATTATTACTCCCTCACCACAGTACGTTCCGTCCGGTTGATCAAGTGTTTGTGAACGAGAAAGATGTACCGAACACATTACTCTCAATTCTCCGCAACCCTGGTCCTTCTCATCGCCCTCCTGACTCCATTCATCGCCTGTGGCGACGACGGAGGCGATCCAGGCATCCACTGCCACACCGACAAGTGGTGCCACAACTTCTCAAATGGGGGCCAAATGAACCTCCTCGAGGCATCACTCAACCAAACCGACGACGCACGTATGTTTAAGAACGGCGAAAACATAGCCTGCCTTCCAGGCGGCACCTATGACGGCTTCAGGGGTGGTATCTGCGCTTGGGTGTGGAACACCGACAACACAACCACAGGCGCACACATCAAGGTGGTCGCCCAGACGCTTCTTCACCATTGCAAGCAGTGCGGGAGCGCACCCTTGGATCAGAGCGCGAACATCCTGGCTACCGGAGAATTGACTTTCGGCTGGAGCTGGAACGAGCAGGCCTGTGATGGGAAATGTAACTTGTGGGGAGGAAGCACTTATGGGCCTGGAGATGTGGTGCCATCGGCGGATCAACCTATAGGTAAACGAGAAGAACAGCCTGTATGATGTCGAAGCCGAAGGATCTTGGCTCTCTTTACCAGAGGGATGGGGTTGCATGATAAGGTTTTGGGGATCGAGAGGAATAGTGGGATGCAATGTTACATTCATCTTGGTAGCTGGCATTTGGGCTCCGGAACAGATGTAATATGAACGACTACACCAAACATCAGTCAATGGAATGTGCTTTGATACACCTTCCATTCAGGGTGAAAGTGACTAATAGCACCGTTAGCCCACTGTATCCAAACGCGTTCACACACCGCTTGTGCTCACTTGCCCCAATCTCTGATGCTACATATATTGACCAAAGCCATAAGATAGCTAATTCACGGTCATGTACCCTGCAAAGAAGATCATGATTATCGTTCGAGCATCCAATTCTCCGCAGTCCGAGCTGTCCACACCATACGGACGATAGTTCTTGCAACCATATACTATCAATCTAGAACGAGCCTAATGTACAAAAGCCCTGACTCCGCCTTCCTGCCCGCTACAGGATCATTTTTCTCGGCAGATCTGTCTCATTTCCCTCCCACTCAGCACTTCCATTTCAAGCATTGGATGGTCGCCACAATCGTGGGCAGCGGGCTTGTCGGAAAGGGAGATACGCATAGGGAGGGTGCAAGTCTGATTCCTTGAAGCCTCTGGGGTCCATAAAGGACTGGAACCTTGGCAGGGGGATGTTTGAGTCTTCATAATTCCTCCATCGTTGCATAATGGTGTCGAGAACGCCTGGCCGTAATAAGCTATATGTCATTGATAGCACGTATGATGTCCAACTTGTGTATTTCACGCCATAACTTGCTGTCAGTATTGTCTCGGTCCGTAGAAACAGCAACTTTCCAGTGACGGTCTGATGTCTCCATCTCGAGGTGGCAGAACACTCAAGTCAATACGATTGAAATTTTGAACCTCGTTTCCATTATCCTCTACCATACCAAAGGCACAAAGTTGGTAAGTATCTGCGTTTCCTAGGGTTCGTTCCAAGTCTCCTCCAGTGGTGATTCGATCATACCACCAGATAGCATGTTTCTCAATCAAGACAATCAGCCACATGGTACAGTCTCATACACTCCGAAACAGCACTCTCTTCCGTGGTCCTCTGAAGGCATTGATGCTGCTCATTCTCAAAGACTCAGTCTGTCGTACACTGCTCTAGTTTTTTGCAATTTAACCGTGAAAATCCAGGCTTGGGAATGCTGAGACTATCTTGTAGTCGAACATGTGCCAGCGTCCTTTGTAAGGCTCCTACCCACCGTCACCGTGAGAGTGGTATCGAACATATTCTCGTACAAACGAACGAGATCATATGATTCTGCGCAAACATACTCGAAAGGCATTCTTCTATTATTGACTTCGCACCCTCGTCACCCACACGTGGAATACCTCGTGTAGTGTGATAAGCGGGCTGGTCGAGATTTGCCGGCGAGCGCAATTGAAGAAGTCTTGAATGATCGATGGCAGGAATCGCGTAGCATATTGAAGGGCTCTATAAATGAAGAAGATTCGCGCGGTCGTGTCTCAAGTACGCCGTGAGCTAGAATATACGCTAGTACGAATCGGGCTATCATATCAAGATGAGAGCTTTTGAACTTTCGAGTTCAAGCTTGGCCCTCCATACAAAGCGAGGATTCAAAGTCCCATAGAGTGACCATAACTGCTGGTATGACTGCTCCGAGGCTACGAAGCTCAGTGAGAGGCTTGAGACAATCGACTTACGCTGTTTTTGCGGCGCAAGATCCAGTACTGGTGAGTAATTCCCCCAATTCCTAGTACAGCTCCTGAGACCAAACAGCAATGCCTCGCACCTCGCTTTTCACGTTCGATGGCTACGGAAGTCCAGCTTCCTCAGAATGAGGTCTACAACCCTTTCACACCCAAATTCACACGGCGACCTCCGCCGCCCGTCCCAAATGTCCTTACGACCGTCTACAGCTTCCCTGAGATGGAACCTTTACGCTTTACGGAGTATCCCGCAAATCACTTGCATCTTCCACTACGCCGTGACATACTACAACGGGCCGTTGTGTACGAAGCTGACGTTGAGCGTGGGATGCGAACGGCAAACACAAAGTACAGAAGCGAAGTGCATGGCAGTAACCGCAAGATTCGCCCTCAGAAAGGGACCGGAAAGGCTAGATTGGGCGACAAGAAGAGTCCCATGTTAAGAGGAGGTGGTGTGGCATTTGGACCCAAGCCTCGAGACATGAGCACGAAGCTGCCGCGGAAGATCTACGACCTAGCATGGCGGACGGCGCTCAGCTATCGGTACAGGAGAGGAGAATTGATCGTGGTGCAGAAGGTAGACGATATAGAGATGGAAGAACCTCGGTGGATGGAGAAGATTATGGAGTGGAACCACTGGGGCAAGGAGGATGGCAGATCTATGATTTTCACGAGGAGGGTAATGCCAAGGATATTCCGGGCGATGAACGGCTCAGCTGGTGCGCATGGCAAGGTCAAAGAGGAGGCAGATATCGATGTGAAGGGACTGTTGGAGATGGGAAGGCTTGTCATTGAGAAGCGGTCCTTGGATACGATACTGAAGAATCACTCGAGCGATCTCAATATGACTGTACCCTCGGCTGTATATACTTGATATAAAGCAATCTGACCGGATTCGGCTATCATCGAGCGAAGATCCTGAGCAAAATGGTCAGGCGATTTCAAGTAATGCTAATAATCCCTATACAGTTGGGGTAGGTCCTGCACAGTCTGCTGGGCCCTTCTTGCAAATTTGCCCCGTAGAGGTGGTTCGAGGCTGAAGTAAATCGCTTTCATATGTCTGCTAAGAACTATGATTGTATAGCCTGAGACGAAGCGCCCTTCCTCTCATCTTGATCGCCAAGGTTCGAGGCCCGTCATCGCTTTCCCAAAAGTTTTCCCGTTCCCCGGTACTGAGTACCGTGAGATGACTACATTACTGCCATTGATGTTCTTAAGACCTTACTGTACACCAGCCCTAAAGTCGCTGAGCCGGCTCTCGCGGTCGCGCTCTGCCAGGATGCCTCTCAAAGCCAAAATACTCCATCCCGCCTTTTCGGTGCAAACATCAACAGTACAAGCTCCCCCCTACCTCGGCCATAGTCCCGAAAGCGCTGACGTCTGTCTAGATGGCAACCGCAAGTGGCACTTCAATACCCAAAGAAGAGCCCGGGGACGACCCCGACGACGTACTCTTCAACACCGTCTACAACGTCCGCACCATCGAGCTTAACCGTCCCAAGAAGCTCAACTCCCTCAACGGCTCCATGGCCCGCAAGATAATACCCCGGCTCCTCGAATGGCAGAAATCGCAACTAGCATCCATCATAATAATCGGCGGCGCCGGTCCCAAAGCCTTCTGCGCCGGCGGCGACGTTGCGGCTCTCGCGCAGCAAAACACCACAGGCCCAGATGGTCGCGCCGCCTCGCAGGCCTACTTCGGCCTCGAATACCAGCTCGACCACCTGATAGCTACCTATCCGAAACCCTGCATAGCCTACATGGACGGCATAACCATGGGCGGCGGCGTCGGCCTCTCCGTGCACGCGCCCATACGCATAGCCACCGAACGCACCCTCTTCGCCATGCCCGAGACCACAATCGGCTTCTTCCCCGACGTGGGCGGCTCCTTCTTCCTCCCCCGACTCGAAGGGAAGATAGGGATATACCTCGCCCTCACCTCCGAGCGGCTCAAGGGCGTAAACGCTTTCTACGCAGGTGTGGCAACGCACTACATCGATTCATCCACGCTATCCGCTCTTACAGCGAGGCTTGCCGAGCTGGAGTTCAAAGACTACGAAGACATGCACTCGCGGCTGGCGACCGTTGATGCCACCATCGCCGAATTCAGCACCGGCTTACCGCACGATGAGCCCATGCTGCTGGCTGGTGAATTGCGAATGGCGATAGATCGCTGTTTCGGCCACAGTTCCGTCGAGTCTATAATATCTGCTCTGGAACACGAGGAGAGCGATACAGAAAACCAACAATATATCCGCGACTGGGCCACCAACACCCTGAAAGCACTATCCGAGCGTTCCCCCACATCCCTCAAGGTCGCACTCCGAGCATGCCAAGAGGGCCGTCGGTGGAACATCGCCGAGGCCTTTCAGCGCGAATACCACATGGCAGGCCGCTTCATGTCGCATCCAGACTTCGTCTCTGGCGTAACCGCTCGTCTCATCAAGAAATCGTCCACAACTCCTGCGTGGGATCCCTCCAAGCTGGAAGATGTGACGGAAGAGCAGGTCGATGCATTCTTCCGCAATGAGGGGGAGAGGAGTATTGAATTGCTGGGGGGACGGGGGACGAGGCCGTATATGGAATACCCCTTCCGTATGGGATTGGTACGGGAAGAGGAGATTGAGAGGGCGGTGAGGGAGGGTGGGATGAGGAGAAAGGGCCTGTTGCGAAAGTTTATGGACGAGAGTGGGGGACGGGTGGGAGTTAGGGAGAAGGTGGAGGAGGTTTTGGAGAGGTGTTGTGAGATTGACGAGGGAGGCAATGTACACTGGAAAAGGCAACAATGAAGGCGCTAACAGCTTGGCGTCGCGTGCTCTTTCACACGAAAGCCTAAAATACCTATCGTACTTTATTTTCCGCATCCCAACAAGTTTCAAGCTAATCCCCATCAATGTCCGAAAATTATAGGGTCGTCAGTCCTCACCAATCAGTGCATCACCCACTACGGCGGAAGGTGTTGTGATAGTTGGTAGAAAGGCACGTACTGCGTAAGGTACATGAAACAATGACCACATGATGGAAATAAGTATGTATGTATGGGGTGACAACCGCATGACGCGAGTCGGACGTCATCATGGGCAAACATTAGGATCTCGGTGTATGATGTATGCGAATTCGTCATCTGATTTTCCGTCACTCATCACTGCTCGATATACTTCTCGATGTTTTTGTCATCTCCTCTTCCATCATCTCTTCTTCCTATCTGCTTCACCTCTGCTTCCATCACCAGATGTGCTCCGACGAGGCTTCACAGACCACGCTCGTCACAACGTCAAGTTGCATCACTGGGACAACATGGAGCCATGGCCAGAGTCATCGACTCACGGAGACGTGGTCATGCGTGTGACAGCAAATAAATCGGAGAGCGAGAACGGTTGATTTTCCATGTTGCGTATGTGATCAGTGGTATCATAAGGTAAGTACAGCTATCGTCGCCGAGCGCAGGGTGAAAGACAAATTGCTTTTTGATAAGATACTCCAATATCAAAGACGAAAGAGTTGAAGCCATATTGTCGTCGTGGCAAACAAGCAACACTGACAGACCAAAACAGTACCGAGGTCCTCTGCCACCTTGCCGGTTGTGAAAAGAGCCAAGTCATCGTGACAGCAACGGTGGTATTGGTACATCTGTCAAAGGCTACCGTGGTAGACTGCGACAGGGGCATTAGGGATATCATCGCTGCAACGAAGTAGGCCGTTACCATCAACATAAATGGATAATATTGATAGGAGAGCTCGAGAGTCGTTAACGCCTCACAGGCTGTCGTCAGTCATCACCAACCGGATGCAGCTCATACCACAACTCGGCTGTATTCCTCCCGAAACCCATCAAAGGTTAGACTCCCCGCAATTCATCGACAAATGAACAAGGAGCATATTGATGATAATGGGGACTTGCAGGCCGACCACTAAGCTGCTAGGTGAGGTAGAGAATGTCAACCGCTGACCTGCTCGTGGGTACTCCGATCATCAGTATCCTGGTTTATGGATCTAGAAAGCAGTACTTCCAAGCCATGTTCATCATTGACTATAGGGGTGTTATTCGTCTCAGCGGCACAAGGATCGCTCTCGTCATCAAAGTCACGAAGGCTACTATTTTGCCTAGATCCTGGGGTACCTGGCATACCCTCGATGGGATTGTGCTCTCGCTTGAACACAACAGCATCATTCTGAGCATCGAGGAAGGAATCGGGGCCGGAGCCTGCTTTCATGAATTCCTGGATTTGAGAACAATCGCAATTGCTGTGCTTGAGCATCTCGCCTTTGAGGAAAAGTACTTCCTGACGCAATGATTCGACGTCCATGCGGAGCATATTGTTATTCTTCTGCAGCTCTCGGCCACGGTTCTCGAGGTTTTGGGTCCACTCTTTTTTCTTCTGTCGACATTTTGAAGCTGCAACGCGATTACGCTCTAAGAACTTGGAGCGCTTAACATCTTCGGGTTTGCTAATGGCATCTGCAGCGTTGGTATTACGCGATGCATACTTGCGGGTACGTTTGGTAGACTTTGGAGAGTGCTCGTTGGCATTCGACCCACTGCTCTGACGCTTCTTGGTGGGCGAATCCGACTCCAATGAATCCAACTGCCGCTGTTGCTCACTAATCGAATAGTCTGCTAGACTTTCGTTGTCATTGTCTTCATTTGGTGGAGTGATCTGGCCATACAGTGCCCGGGTGTTAGCCGGGGTAATGTTTGTGATTAAATTGGTAGAGTTCCGGAATCCATATGCCCAAGGATCTTTCGGAGAGAAGGAGGCAGAGTCTGGTGGAGATAGCGGATGGAAGACTGTTTCACCGCTCCATGGCAACCCCGAGGCATCTGGAGTCGAGAACTGGTCTTGGTATGGGGATCCTGTATTGGTAGGTGGTTCGAAATCGAAGAACCCGTCCATGTTCGTGTTCAGGGATTCACAATTGGAGGTGCGAGGCGTGAGCTTCTCTGTGCGCTGAGGCTCGACTGTGCGATTGGTGGAGCCATTGCCGAAGGTCTGAAAGAACTTGTTGTTTTTAGGAATGTCAAGGCTTGATTGTGTGAACATGGTGGCCGAGCCATATGCGTCTGGCGACATATAGCCGTGAGTGGCAGCTGTCATATTCGAGACAGTGGGGAAGAAGGGTAGGTAATGGTTCCTGGACAGAAAAGAGGCATATTAGCCACCAACGGATTGTTGCGGAGGACAATTGTGGGCAAGTCGATGGAAGAATGGGACATGTAAGTGACTCACTCTAGTGGCACAAAGTGCTCCTCCTCTGGAAATATGTCTACAATACTCCGATGAGTTGTGGGCTTCTTGTTCTGTTGATTTGAAAATCTATTGAGGTTTCAGTGTTTGGGTGGCAAACGAGACAGCGGAGATCATTACTCAAACTCCGGTTAGCTCACGGCCAATTGAATTACGCTGTGGTGCCTTTCAGGCTGGCCTTGACCGTGGTACCGATTTTCCAAGTGGCTACAGACTGAACTTGGTTTCAATCGCACTGAAGAGGACGTTGTGGATTGTGGAAGATAGTGGTGGTGGTGGTGGAGGTGGAGTGGCGTTGAAAGTAGGATGGGGAGTCGGAGGTAAAGGTGCAGGCACAGCGGCTGGCGGAGTTGCGACCGCGAGACCATCTTACGCTACAGTCTTGGTGGGTTGCGCCACGATCTGCATCGAGATCCATGTTTTGTTGGAATTTTCAACGGAAGTGGCTCCGTGTGGAGGTGGGCTCCGCACCACTCAGCGTTCAGTACTCCACCTTTTAACACACACTGACAGCTCGGATGTTCTTGGCGCCGAGGGTCTAGCTCTTCTATCTCCGCTCGCATTGGCCTCGGATCTCACACCCGTTGCTTCTCAGTTCTCACTGCCAACAAGCTCCTCATACGTTATCGCCCTATCAGCATACCCCACTTCCTGCTCGTCCTTCCATTCTTACCTTACCTTACTCGAGAAGCCTTCCACAGATACGTGAGACGACGATAGATTGCATCATACTGCGTTGCCAACTCTTGCGCGACGGATGGGATGTTTCGTGGAGACAGCCTGGGAATCCCTTATCGCGTGTTTCATACATCGCCCTTACGCATGGTCGGAGTTTGCTCCTAATCTTCGTTGAAGGAATGTGTTGGAGAATTGATATAGCGAGTACGACGAAAGGCGATGGATCGACGCTTACTCATCCGTCCTAACCGGGATAGAATAAGGCTGATGCAGCTGCTAAAGTCAATCGGTGTCCCGCTTCATCGATTGAGCTGAGCTGCTCCAACAATGAACTGCCGTGTAACGGCATTTTAATACGGAGCAGCCCAAATCATCATACCATTGAGAGTCCAATACTATAAACAATCCATGGCATCGCTCGACGTGTAGAAGATTATAACTCGTCATTAATTACGATCAAGTAATTCTGCCCGAAACCCCATCCATTCTTGCGCGGCAGATATTGCCCAAGCGTTTTCCATCAATATGATTGCATTCAGGCGTGCTTTGCTCAGTCGTCTAGTTCGTCGTTTCGAATGGTCCTATATTGCTCCAATCACCATTCGACAATAAGGGAGCGACATGTTCGGTCACTGGGGCAAAGACTAGTAATCGAACGTCCCCCATAGACCGGAGTGGCAATGATATGTGATATCCTGAATTTCAGACAGCCAATACGACGGAGACTGACATGTCTCACCGTGTCAATCTTGCGGGATAATCTTCCAAGTGGCTCCGCAAGCGAGTCTTATGCATTGGTGGACTTCAAGGCCAGAATCTCGTGCAGCATCCATCTTTTTCGTAAGGTACGTTTGGGAGTCTTCATACCGCCTCATCTTCCACAGCGCACGAATCCGGACCGTCTTCAAGTGTTCAACAAGGGCCCGGGATGAACCGCCGCTTTCATAAACAGCAGTGGGACGGCAGGATAGTCGCAGCTATCTATCCATAATGCCTTATCACGTAACCCTAACGCAAAGACGGAGGTAGGATGCATATTATCCCCAACCCACGCCTCCCAAAGCCAAATCATCTATTTCCACGACAAGGAGCGTATGGATGAAAAATGTCAGCAGAAACACCTGATGATATACAAACGCCGTTCACGACGCGAAGAAGCTGCCCAACACATCTAACTAATTATCAAGATGTAAATTTTCCAATCATAGAAAACTCCACCTTACCCCCATCAACATAAACACCAAACTCCTTCGCCTCGAAGTTACTGATCAAACTCGTATAAAAGAGAAAAACTAAATTAACAAAACACATTTCTGGTATAGGAAAACGCAAAACGCAAAACGAATGAGTCAATCTACACGGCCAAATTCAATGGCTACAAGACAACAGACAGGCTTAATCAAGTATTCTAGCCCATATCGTTCGTTAACAATGGAAGCCAACCACCCCCAAATCACCGTGTAGAGAGCAATAACAAATATGACGACGCTCGACCATCCCCTCTGATACTTTAGGCATGACATCGCCATCGTGACGTCGAGAGGGATACGCTGGGATGTTGAGTGAGCTTGCGACGAGGAGAGGGAGTGAGGAAGGAGGGAACTGGGAAAAGGGAAAAGGGAAAAGGGAAAAGGGAAAAGGGAAAGGAAATCACGCTCATATTCGTGACAAGGGGGGAAATAGGTTCATGAAAGTGAACGAATAATGTCAATACACCTTGCCACAAGAGGGATGTAATGGAGCCACGTGCGACCACGCTGCACGGTTAAGAAGTATGTAATACCATGGAGATAAAGTAAGTGATCGAAGACTGAGCTGGAAACCAGAGGCGTCTGCTCAAATGCACACGGCAAAACTCCGAACAATGCATCATAATGTCTTGTGTAATTCCCATCATCCGCTCTGGACTAAGTTATTCCTAGAATACGACTAATATGAATATTCCAATGCTATCAACGTCCATCCATAAATGATGTTGTCCGAAGAGATCGCTAGCTAGCCCTTCATCAAAAGCCTCGACCTACAAATGAACCTCCTTCGCCACAAACCTCCCATACGCCAAATCCGTCGTGGTCACACTCGCACTGGAACTGCTGCTCACCGTCGCCACATCCTCCACCACACTCGTGATTGGAATCGTAATGGCAGCCGTGTAACTGGGCGCCGCTCCCGATCCGGTGAAACTCGGAATCGCCACGTAGGGCTCCGTATGCGTAGCGTTGGCCGTGCCATTGCTTTCATACGAGCCCGTCAGTGCCATGCCTCCGGTGGCGATATCGAGACTCCCAAGGGCGCGTGAAAAGAAGGCCAGCGATGCCTGTGGTTGATAGAAGGGCACCTCGTGGCCGGCCTCGTATATTCGTAGAAAGCTGAAGTTACCATACTGTCGCACCTCACCATATTCTTTGTCGTTGAGCACGAACGGCTCGTACCCCGAAGCGCGGAATTCGGTGCTATGGGTATAGTTCATAGCGAGCGAAACAGCTTGACCACCGAACCAATTACAAATATAGTCGGCATCGCCGTAGATCATCGTGACGCTGACCGAATTGTTGAGAATAGTTTCGAGATCGATGAGGAAGTTGGGATAGACGAAGTCACCGGTCTTTTGGAAGGCATACGAGACGTCAACATTGGACTCGGTATAATTGAGGTTTACGCCGAGGGCAGCTTGGACAGAGGCAAGATTAAGGTAGTCCACGAAATAAGTGGGAGGGGTGGGGTCTTTGTATGGATGGCGGATGCTGAGTGTTTATTAGCACAGATCGTAAGCCTTGGAGGGACGCTTGTACTCATAGACACCACGATTGCCATACGCATAATAAGGCGATTCGACATTGGTCCTGCATTGATCCGTAGCTTGGAAACAGTATTGCTGTCCAACGTCGGTAGACCTATTCACCTGTTCGCACTGGGCACAAAGGTCGAGGCAGCCGCCAATCATGTAGCAAGAGAACTTCATATACTCATAGACCGTGTCGTTCACAGCTTTGATCCCGTATGTATTGTTGACAGCAAATTCAGGATAGTACGGAGCCTGGATGCTCTCCGATACGATTCCATTGATTATACCCAGCGTATCGAAGGTGAGTTGGGTGCCGTTGGTGGTGCCATTGGCGATCAACGCATTTTGATCATAGAAGTAGTTGTAGAAGGAGGGACCATAGTGGCCACCATATGATTCGGTCCACAGGTTGAAGGTCCTGCTAGCGACCTTGCCATCCAACTGGGGAAGCGCACTAAGGAAGCCTTGTAGGACATGCCATGTAGCAACAGCAGCCAAATCTGTAGTGCTGAGCTCTGTCGCATTGATTACCGGCCACTCGCCCGTGACTCCATACGTAGAATTTACTTCTTCCCCAGTAAATGGGTTGTGGGTGCCGGCCTCTTCTTCAGAATATGAAAAGCCAACTCCAAGCGGCTGTGAGAGGAACAGCAAGTTCGATACTTCGCTCCAAGAATTTTCGTTCACGACCGTAGTAAGATTCTTAGTCACATTGCAAGGTCCGAGTTCTACGAATGTCAGCTTCATGATCTTCAATTCCGCTGCGCCTTGTCTGCATGCCTTGGAAGAGCCCAATCAGAGAGTCACTACCAGGACCACCGTTCAACCAAAGCGTGAGTGGTGCAGTTTCGGGGTTGTGTCGCGCTTCAAAGAACCAGAAGAAAGTATGTGACGTTGGTGAGAGGTCCACATAGCCAGCGTAGCTCCCAACGCCGGGAGTTGTCTCGCAGACACCTGCCTTGCCGGGCTCTTTGTAGCGGATCTGTACACCAGTGGGCGATTGGATCGTGGTTACGTCTGTGGCATTGGCCGGAACTTGTCTGCGCCTGAAATTTGGTGCAGTTCCAGTTGCTAACGAAGGGGAAACCAAAGCCAAGACGAACGAGACGAACTTGATGGTTCTGAAAGACATGCTGAAGACAGTGGAATGACAGCAATGAGGACTGGGTCAAAGAGCTATTGAGACGTGGGTTGACGACTTATATGACAGTTTGCAGAGTTCTCAAAGATCACAAATGAAAAAATGTTGTGAACGCTCCAGGACGCTGCCTGGAATGCTCCTGCCATCACCGTGCATCATCTCAACGAGCGAGGCAGGTGCTCATGCAGAGAGCACTGGGTACCTGCCTAGATTGGATCTAGAGACGTAATGAAGCATTGTCGCTACCATATTGGATTGACGATCTCGTATGCCAATGAAGAATCTTCCAATTAGGTCGATCAGATTCGTATCTCATGTCCCCCGGACGCCGAGTATTGAATGTGGACGTAGATCCCGCTGAGGCTATTCCTATGCTCTATCAGGAAGGTAGCTGACCTTGCATATCTGGAGTATTAACCTCCCCACCACAGACTAGTCCGAGAATTTGCGAACTGCACCGAGACACGCATGACGGTGAGGTAGAGCGGGATTTTTGAGGCGAATCTTGCACATGTAAAGCCAGTGGACCATCAATTCGCATCGAGCACCATATGCTACGCAAGGCGCAGACGACAGAACGCATGGAAGTTGTGGAAAGGAGCAAACGCAAACTCCAAAGCCCTGGGAAACGCCAAGCCAAGATCACGTGACTACGCGCCATCGTGGCGTTCTCAACCCCACCTCGCGGTGGAAACAAGAATTGGTTTTTTCGGAGATTTTTACCGAGAAACCCCACTAAAATCATATGCGCAATCTCCAGCATCCCCAACTATAATGCCTCCCTCATCACCTATATTATATCAACCTGATTATGAATACGATACCCCTATACGAAAAGTAATACGGTCAGACTGTTTTAATTACTCTATAACGTTTAAAGCTATCGCAATTACGCGTCACGTCCTAAAACAGTCCGTTTTCAATATTTATAACGCTATAAGCTCGAGAAGAAGTGTCTACCGGCCTAATATCCAAGAGAAACGGGGGAAAAAGAGTAAGATTACCACCTAAGATATACGGCAAATGGAGCGAATTCTCGAGGAGGATAGATTCTACGCACGGGCTCTCACGTGGGAGTAATTAGGATACGAGGCTGGTGTTAATATATCTGGTAAAATAATATAGTACTAGATAGGAACTATAGACTACTATAAATGCATCGCTTATAAAAAAGGATAGTGTAATAAAAAGACTAAGAAGAGGCGTAAAGAATACGCTAAATACTGGCTACTACGGTACCTAATATTACGACCCGTTCGTCTTCTAACTAGAAGGCTCTAGGTCTAGGTAGATCTCGTAGAGAGGAGTGTTAAGGACTAGGGTAAACAGGCTTCGTACTAAACTGGTCTAGTATAGGTGTAGTATTATATTTAGTGTCTAGGAGATAGTCTAGTTAATAATATAAGTTAAGTATAAAGCTCCTATCTAGAGAGAAAGTAACGCTATCTATATAGATATAGGAAAGTCTATACTCGTACTAATCGCTAGTAATCGCTCTCTATTAACTAGAGCGACTAGTCGCGCGATCGCCTAGCTCGCTACAGTCGTCTTATATTAACTGGAGCGATTAGGTAAGCGGTCGCTCGACTTATTATACTAAGGTATATTCGACTTAGTAAGCGCCTATAACGTCTACTAAGGCTCGCGTATTAAGGGCGTAATATTACCCCTCCTTCCTTAAACCTTTATCCTAAAGGTTAATAAGCATTTATATCGTTAGTATAATAATAACGCCGTATTAAACTATTAGATCGAGTGGCTTATAAGGGAGTAACTATAATAGTATTATGTCTGCGATATACTAGATCCTAAAAGGAGTATTAGGTATCTTCCCTTTCTTAAAGGTGCGTAGAATATATCCGGCTAGGGAAGTAGTATAAGCCTACTATACTAGTTATCTACTTCTCCGGTATTAATAAGGCTATAAAGAAGCTTGAGCGCGAAGAGATAGAGATAGAGGTAGCGTAGGAGGCCGCTAATAAAGCTGCTCGTTAGAGTAGCGAAATTACTTATTAGAAGTAAATGAAACTAAAACGCCTTCGTTAATAGAAGCGTTTCTTAAAAGAGCGTGAATAAAGGATATTTGATAAGGGTCTTAATAATATTAAGGAGCTAGAACGTCTAGAGGAGCTTAAAAAGGCCGGCGAGGTTAAGAAAGTACTCGCTACTTATCCTACTTTTTTAGAGTTTAAGGGTTCCGGGACTCTCTCGCCTAGAGCTCTCGAGTAGATCGCTTAGGGTGTGTCCGGGTTTAATAATACTATTAGAGGAGCTCTTGACAGTTTATAAGATTTATAACTGGTTCCTAGGTATTTTCTAAGTCCTCGTATCCTTTCTATTTTACTAGGTAACTCTAACCTTTTTATAATAGAATCCTTTCGGCTTTAAATTCGTTTTCTTCTTCTATTCTAAAATAGAAGGTTTCCTGTAAAGGTGTATTAGGGTCTACTAGTTCTAATATAGAGATATAGAATACTAGATATACTTTAATATCTAGCGGGAGCTATAACTCGTAGTTAACAGGTCCTTTTTCTTTAATAACTAAAAATAGTCCGACCTTAACATGGTCTAGTTTTTTACTTGGTCTTATACCTTTTAGATTCTTTATAAGGAGGTATACTTTATCCCCCTTCTTTAACTAAGGTCCATTTTTTCTTTTCTTATTAGCTAACTTCTCTATAGAAGTATTAACCTAGCTGATTTTTTACTATATATCTCTATATAGACTTTTCATATTAGATGTTAATACTAAGGCTTTCTTAGTATCTAGTCCCCGCCTAGGATCTAAGAATAAATTCGCATGTCGTCCGTAATTTATAAAGAACGGTAATAGCCTTATAGTATCTAATCTCTTATCGTTATATACTAATTATACTATTAGGAGTAGTATAACCTAATTATTCTATCTTTTATTAACGTAGTATCTAAGATATACTTCTATTATTTAATTAGTATATTTAATTTATCTATCCGTTTATAGATAATATACTATTAATATTTATAATTTAGTTCTAATTAACGCGATTAAGGTCTTCTAATAGTTTGAAGTAAAGAGCTTATCTCGGTTTAAAGTAATTAACTCCGGTATATTATAATCTCTAATAAGTCTATCTAGCAAGATGAAACCAAGCTGACTAGCGTTATAGGTTTCTTTATATAGTATTATAATCGTATACTTAGTAAGTTTATTTATAATAACTATTATTAAGTTATATTTATTATTAGTTACCGGGTTAACTAACGGTAGTAATTTAATAATAAAGTCTATTATAATATCCTTCTATAGTATATCTAGAACTTTAGTAAACTAAATTTGTCTGTACCTAGCATGTCTTACGGACTTGTTCTACTAGTAATATATATATTCCTTGATATATTATTCGATTAACGCTCGCAAATTTAGTACGGCGTATAGCCTTTAAATGAGTTCTAAAGTCTTAGATACTCTTAGATATCCTAGTAAAGGATTATTATAGTAATTCCTAATTACTTCCTTAACCGCCTTTAGTAGTAAATATAACTTTTCCTTATATAATAATAGGTCTCGGTTAGGTTATTATTTCCTTAGCTTACTAGCTATAGTATTACTAATATATACTTCCTTTAGATTTAGAACTACATGTGTTATAATTCGTATAGTCGTTACTAGACTTCTTATTAGTACTAATAATCCATCTTTTTCTTATTTTAAAATAGGTTGATCTATAATATCTTTTATTCGCATATAGTTAGATCGTCTACTTAAAGCGTCTACTCGTCTATTATCTTTGCCTAGGGTATACTAAATTTTAAACTTATATTACCCGAGTAGCTTAGACTATTAAACTTGTCGTTGATTTAACTCTTTAATTATTATAAAACTAACTAGGTTTTTATAATTAGTGAAGATAGTAAGTTCGGAATAACTTTCGGTATAAACTCTCTAATATTATAAAGAATAGATAATAGCTAAAAGCTCTTTGTCGTGTATATTATAATTCTGTTCTACTACCGTCATTTTACGTAAGTAATATACTACTAGGTACTATTTGCCATCCTTCTACTAATATAAGCAGGCCCCTATTATAAGGTCCGAAGCATCCGTCTTAATACGTACTAGTTCTCCGTTACGAAAAGTATAGAGTACTAGAGGATCCATGTATACTTGCTTTAGTTTAGTAAATGCTTTCTGTTAGTTAGTATCCTATTAGAATCCTGTATCTTTCTTTATAATTTCCGTTAGAGGCAAGGCCTTCTTAGAATAGCCTTCTATAAAACGTCTATTAAAGTTAGCGAATCCTAAGAACCCCTATACTAATTTAATATTATGTGGTATAGGCTATTCCTATATAGCCTGAATCTTTTTAGGGCTTATATAAACACCTTTAGTTATTACTATAAACCCTAAGAACTCGACTAAGGTCTTATAAAACTCGCACTTTTCTAGTTTAAGGAGGAGCCTAGCCCTAGATAGACATGTTAATACATTCTATATATAAGGGACGTGTTCCTCTATTAACTTAGAGTAGATTAATATATTATCGAGGTACGTAATAGCCGAATAGTCTAATTATACCCGTATAATATTATTAACTAGTACCTAGCAGGTTACTAGTACGTTAGTAAGGCTAAACGGCATGACTAGGTACTCGTAATATCTATATCAAGTCCTGAATACTATTTTCTACTCGTTACCTTCCTTTATTCGAATGAGATTGTACGCTCCTTGTAAGTCTAACTTTATAAAGACTTTTACTTTAGCTAGCCGATCCTATAGCTCGCTAATATTAGGTAGCGGGTAACGATTCTTAATCGTTATATTATTTAACTTTTAATAGTCGACGTATAGCCGTAAGGATCCGTCCTTCTTTTTCGCAAAGAGTATCGGATATCCTGCTAGTAATTTGGATTCTCGAATAAATCCTTTTTTTAGGTTCTCGTCTAAGTACCCGCGTAGTACTAAGAGTTCCTTTTCGGATAACGTATAAATAGGTCTAAATATTAGTGCCTTCCCTAGTTTAAGTTCGATCTTATAATCCTAAGGTTAGTATTTAAGCAGAGCTTTCGCTGTTATCTCTTTTATAAAGAGGCGTTTCCATCTTTAATACTCTTATAAGATATCAGGAGTACTATTAGTTACTCTAAGAACTCTAATTCTTTAGCCCTACTAACCTTCGCTGGTACCTATTAAGTCGGATCCTTTTCTTTTAAGGCCATCCTTATTCGAAATGGAGGTAATATATACCTCGACCTCTCGGTTCAATTTCTTATCTACCGTCGTCTACTATCGGCGTGTAGGTTAGAATCTAGCGATATTACTAGTTCTCTTAAACTTAAGTACTTTTCTTCTCTAGTTAATTACTAGGTTATACTTCTTTAATTAAGGCATGCTTAAAATAATATAATAAGTGGCTATCCTAATAATATTAAAGGACATTTCCTCGTAATAGCGCTGAATTACAAATGGTAGCGAGGTTATTTCCTCGTCTATACTTCCTGTCGATAGTTTTAACCCGTCGGCCATCTATAGGTTATATAGTAGCTTCTTCCTTCGCGTTAGTAGGCCTACTAACCGTACTAGTGCTTCGGAGATAAAGTTCCTAGATGCTCTAGAGTCTATTATTACTATGGTTTTTTAACTATTTATTTTAACCGGTATATTTACGTGTATTATATACTCCGTTAAGTATAACTAACGTGTTTTAAGGGTAAGGACATTAATCTCCTTATACTTCCCCTTAGTATAAGGGATTACTCTTTTCCCGAAAAGGATAGGAACCCGGTAGTTCTTTTCATATACATGTGTTTTCTGTAATTGTCGTGGAAATAAGCATACTAGTCCGTTAAGTGGTACTCTAATATATGCTCGCTATGCTTGAGGTATCTATAGAGACTGCTATGCCATCTCTAGTCATGGTTCGGAAACTATTTCCTTGATCTCTTGGTTGCTAAGTGCCAGTAATAACCTATATTATAGTAACTTAACTAAATCTTTCTACACGTACGTATTCTAATTGCTTTACCTAAGTTTATTTTTACTTGATAGTAAATCATACATGTTTCGTTAGTATAGGCTAACTAGTACATCACTCCGTGCTGTAGATATGCTGAGTCGTTTCTGAACTCCTTCTGAAGAAGTCCCCCTGATACTTTTTCTTGATAGAACTCTACTCGTTCCTCGAGTTTTGTCTGTGGATCTTTTAATGTAGAAGCTCGAGCTGCTGCGCTGTTTTCTTTCCCTATATTTCTGCATTTCTCGGAAATCTGGCTGAGGTTTTCCTAATCGGGATCATCCTCGCTGTCTCGGCTTTATTCAGGTTTTCCCTTCTAAACCCAACTATTATTACTATCGTTATTAGAACCTAGCTCCTTAAGTTATTCGTGAATATCCGCGAGTCTTTATTCGATTTTTATGATATTTTACTATTTCTTAGCTATTTCTTCGCGTAATTCTTCTTCTCTAGCCTGAAGTTCTTTATTAATAGGCGGATTAACGAGGGCTAGTAAATCGTTTATAATTACATCTAGCTCTGTATTATTATACTCCGTTTCTAGTTAATCCTTTAGAGGTTTAGTCTTCTTAACTGGAACTCTCTCTAATATATTTAACTGAGGTCGTTTTACTATGTTTTTTAACCTGTAGTCTTTAGCGATGTAGCCCAGTTTACTACAGTTATAGTAATTCATTACTTTCTTGCCCCCGTGCTATTTCTTACCTCCGAACGTTTTCTTCTTTTATGTGAAGTCTAATTCTATTAGCATTAGTCTATAAGGATCGCGTAGGGCTCGTCTCTTTCCGTGACTTCCTCTTAAATAGAATCCGGTATAATTAAGTCCGGAAACTCTACTATCGTGGCGTAGTTCTATTATTAACTTATAGATCTGATTATTAATTCTCGTCGAGTTCCTAATAAGCGAATCAAGATCGTTACTCTAGGCTCCATCTCGTATAAGCTCCTTCTTTACTTGGGGTTTCAGTCCACGTCGATACATTACTATTAGTATGTTATTATCCTAGTCGGTTCTTATAGAGTATTATTAAAACTGTGTCGTATACTCGGATACTAACTTCTTCTACGTTAAATGCTAGATGACTCTTATTACTACACTTGCTTTATTTAAAGGTCCGAATATTCGTCTTATTTCTTCTTAGAAAAGCGCTAAGCTTTCTATTTATAACTTAATAGAGATATTATTATCGTTATTAGGATCTTCTATATATCGTTTAAGAAATGGGGCGGACTATCGCTAGGCCCGTCCTCTTATATAAGTTATTATAAACAGCGGTTATTTCTTTAGTCTAATAGCGTCCTTATTAAAAGAGAAGTATAGCTGTATCTATACTAACTACTTTTTAAGCTTGTCCTAGTCGCTATAATACAAGTCTAGTTTAGTAACCTTAATACCTTCTTTAACTTCTGCTATTATTAACTATTATAGACCTCGTTCTCCTAGGTTAAGGTCTCTTTATCCTGAGGTACTTATCTTAAGGGTACTTAAAGTATTACGACCCGTTCGCCTTCTAACTAGATAGCTCTAGGGTCTAGGTAGATCTCGTAGAGAGGAGTGTTAAGGACTAAGGTAAACAGGCTTCGTACTAAACTAGTCTAGTACAGGTGTAGTATTATATTCAGTGTCTAGGAGATAGTCTAGTAGATAACATGAGTTAAGCACGAAGCTCCGATCTAGAGAGAAAGTAACGCTATCTATATAGATATAGGAAAGTCTATACTCGTACTAATCGCTAGTAATCGCTCTTCTATTAACTAGAGCGACTAGTCGCGCGATCGCCCAGCTCGCCACGGTTGTCTTATATCGACTAGAGCGACGGGGTAAGCGGTCGCTCGACTCGTTATACCAAGGCATATTCGACTTAGTAAGCGCCTATAGCGTCTGCTAAGGCTCGCGTACTAAGGGCGTAATAAAACGCTATAAACATATATACTTTTTACTTTAAAAGAAGCTAAGATATAGTTATTAAAGTTATAAAGATAAAGGTTAGATAATCCTAGATATTAAAATAAAAGATATTATTATATTAAGTATATATAAAGATATAGCCTTTATAAGTAATAATATACTTTTATAAACTAAAAGAGACTTTAACTCTAAGATAAAGTAGCTAAGATGCTAAAATTAAATTAAATTAAGTATTTAAAATATAAAGGATATTAATAAAGTATACTTTTACTCTAATTCCCTTATTAATCTTATAAGGGATAACCGCGGTACTACGCCCTATTATATAAGAACTAGCCTAGCTAATCTTATAAATAGGAGACTTAGGAATTACCTTATATTTTTTAAGGATATCTTAATTATTAATAATATATTAGTTATATATTATATCTAGGAGGATAATAGTAGTAAGGCTAGTTATACCTAGTATAATTATAAAGCTAATAACTAGGTCTTTAGACTCTATAAGTATATAAGTATACTTACCTTTAGTATTACTACCCCCTTAATTATAACCCCCTTAATTTCGGCTCTTATCTACTTTAACTATCTTAAGGTAGGCTTTTATTACCTTAACTTAGGGTACTTAGTCTAATAATTAGACTCTATATCCTATATCCTAGTAAGGCTAGCATCTGTATTAGCTATACCTTAGTAAAAACCCTTGAAACGGATACTATACTAGGATATAGGATAGCTATAATAATTATAGTAGTTATAATACTTTTTACTCTACTATATATTTAACCTTACCTAGTAGAGTATTATTACTTATACGCTATTGTTATTAATAATTTTAATAGCTACGTATTATTACTATCTATATAGTATTTATATAATACTCTAGTCTTATTTATTATCTCTTATATATCTTTATATTAGTTACCTTTCTTCTTATAATTAAATTATAGTAAAGAATCGTAAATTAAGATAGCTAAAGGTCCTAGAAGACTACTAGTCCCTTTCTATTAATAAATAGCTCCTACTTATATAAGAAGTATCTAAATAAATTCTTAAGTACCTTAAGAATAATAATAATATTAAGTAAGAATATATTCCTTATATTACTATTATAATATTCCTTTAAATAGTAATTATAATAGTTAATAAAGTAATTAAATAATTAAATAATAGTAAGCTTCTTAATACCTTATAATACCTTAAAATACCTATTAGGTATATTAAAGGTAATATTACTATTATAAAGTATATTATAAATATAAATATAATTATAACTAACTACTTTAACCTTATAAGCGCGTAGAGAAAAGGCCTTATATTTACCTCTCCCTTATAAACTTAAACTACTACTACTTATTACTCTTTATAACTAGTACCTCTACTTAGAATAAAAGATAAGGAGGAATATTAGGTTACTATTAAAATTAAGAATTAAACTATAATTACCTATTATTATAAAAGTATATTAAAATAGTTATAAGCTTATATTAAAAATTATTTATAAGCTTACCTAACTTTTAAGGTAGTTAAGGTAGAAGTTATTATTTAACTTAAGTTAGAGGATATCTATTTATTAATAAAAAGTTAGGGGGTAGTAAAAACCCTAAAAACTATTAAAGAAAGTAGAGATTAAGTAGTATATTTTAAGAAAGAAGCTTTTATCTTAATACCTACTTTTAAGATAATAATTTATAATATTTTAATTAGAGCCTACTAATTCTTAAGAGATACTACTACCCTTATTATAATTATTATTAATATAAACGCCTATTAGATCCTAGGAGTAGAGATTAAGTATATTAATTAATTAAATAAAGATAAGGTTAAGAATCTATTAATTACCTCTTTAATAATTATTATTAAGTTTATTAAAGCTTATTATATAAATACTACTTAAAAAGGAGGCCTAAGCTAGTTAAGTTCTATTAAGGGAAATAAATATTATAATTATATTAAATATATTAGAGTTAATAGAATTATTAAATATTTTTAATATTAAAAACTTAATTATATTATATCTTAATACTTAAACTTAATATTAACTTATACTTATTATACTTAATATTATAATACTTATATATATAAGGAACCTTAGAAGGAAGGATTTAAACTTAAATATATTAATTATTAAGGTACTTATCTAATATTTAACCCTAATTATATTAAGATTAAAGTAATTAATATAATAATAGTAGAAAAGTAGTAGGGGTAATAAGCTCTCTACCTTAAAAATAGTAAGACTTTAATATTATAATTTAAATCAAGAGGTATTTAATTAAAAGTTAAATCTATTAAAGTAATACTTTAAATTATAAAATTAAGTAAAGAAGGTATTATAATAAAGCTAGGTTAAAAGGCTAGTAAGTTAAAGATAATAGTACTAATAATATTAAAGCTTATAATCCCTAAATTAAAGATACTAATAATAAGAATAACTTAAGTAAAAGTTATAAAGATAACCCTTATAGTATAAGTACTTAAGGAGTTAAAGGTTATTCCTTTAAGCTAACCTTCTAAGACTCTTTAAGGGATAATCCCTTTATACTTAACTCTAATAAGCGCCTAGATTATAATATTAAACTAAGATATAATTACCCCTTAAATACCCTTAAAAATCTTAGTTACTAAGAGATTAATAGGGTTAAAAGCTACTTCCTCCTAATAAAACTTAAAGGTATAAGGGGATTAATTCCTAATAGTACTTATTATAAGAAAAAGGGGTCTAATAAATAAAAGCCTATTAATATTATTATATAAGAATATAACCTAGAGGAAAGAGAATAGTTAAGTACTTAGAAGCTTAAGTAAACTTATTATCTAATTAGATAACTTAGGCCTTAATAAATTAAGTAAATTTAGTAGGACTATCTTATAAACTATCTAATAAATAAAGATTATAAGTATTACCCTTAATAAAATTAATATACTTAAGGACCTTAATATTAATTTATAGATTAAAGTTAATATTAATACTAATTTTAATACCCTCTTTTATTATATTAATAAGGTAAATAAGGAGAATTAATTCTAATCTACTTAAAAGTACCTTTTAAGAGTATTAAAAAAAAGATTAATCTTAATCTTTAAAGCTAAATAGGTAGCTATTTAGAAGGTAGTATATAAAAGTTATATAAAATCTTTATAAGGATTTAACTTAAGTATAAAGATTAATACCTTTAATAGGAATAAACTCTAATACTTATTTAATATAATAGGGAAACTAGTTTATATAAAAACTATTAAAAGCTTTAATAAAAAGGATATTAAAGCTATTAAAAGTTTAAATAAGAAAGATATTAATATAAATAATAAATAAAGTACTACTATTAATAAAGAAACCTAATAAAGGTATACTTAACTAGTCTTATATTAAAGTTATAATTAAGACTTAAAATTCTTTAATATAATATTAATAAATCCCCTAATATAATAATTCCCTTTTTCTAGGAAATAGTATTATATAAATATAATATTCTTACTATTTAAGAACCCTAGAAATATATAAAAAAGAATTAAACTTATTACCCTACTTTATTTAAATCTTACTTATACTACCTTATAAGAAAGGGTATAATTATAAGGGTTTATACTTATATTAGTATTAAAATTCTAATAGATAAATAGTATAATAAGGCTTATAATAATAATTTAATAATTATAACCCTTAAGCTTTAAAGGCTAAAATAAAAACCCCTTTATATTTATAATATTTATAACGCCTCTCCTTCTTAAAGATATAAAGCCTATTTTTAAAAGATAAGGACTAGAACTACTTATAACTATTCCTAGATTTTATTATTAAATATCCTTTATATAATAATTATAAGAAACGCTTATAATAAATATTTAATAATAAGAGATTTAAATCTTTACTATCTAACTTAAACTAGCCTAGGGAAATATTAATATATAAAGGTAAATAAGTTAATTAAGATTATTAATAAAGTTAAGCTTATACTTCTAATACTTAAAGGCCTTCTAACCTTTAAGTAGAAGAGGTATAATAAGGTTATAATAATTAACCTTATATTTATTATAAAGGAGATAGTTAACTTAATAATAAAATATAAAATTATTAAAAAGCTTAATTATAACTTTAATTATAAGGTAGTTTAAATTCAAAATAAAGTAGGAAGTACTACTCCTACCTTTAAGAGAAGTTTATAACTAGAAATAAATTAATAAAGAGGCCTTCTTTATTAATTTTAATATAACTCTACTTATAATATTTAAGCCTATTAATACTATTAAGGAATTAAATACCTAGGTTATTTAGTTAATTATAATATTAATAATTATAATAATAGAGGTAATACTAATTATAAAGATCTACCTTAAATTAAAGCTATTTATAAATAAAGAGTATTAATAAGTAATTATTAAGGTATATAATTTAAAAAGATTATAATAATAAATAAAGTTAAATTAGAATAGATAATACCTTAATATATAATAAAGTTATAAAAAGAAACTTATTAAGATAAAATAAAAAGAGTAATAAAAGTAGTATATTAAAGAATATAATAGTAATTAAAAGCTTTAAAGACTAGGTAAGTAAACTAAGGGAGGATAGGCTTAATTATCCTCTTTTACCTTTAAGTTAATAGGATTAAATAATATAATAGTAATAAAAGTTAGTAAAAAAATAATACTTTTAAAGAATAATTTCTTCTCTTTAATATAATAGGCTAGATTAAATAACTTAGAAGGCTTTAAATACTTAATATTAAGGGAATTCCTAATAATTATTAAATAGGAAGTTAGATAAGTTATATTTACTAGCTACTTAAACAAAGTTATAAGTAATAATAGACTTACCTTTTATATCTTTTAACTATCTTTAGATTATATTAAAGGCTAGTTAGGCTAGATATTTAATATTTATATTAACTTAGGATACTACTACTAATACTTCTATTATTTTAAGATAATAGTATTAAGGAAGCTAGGAAAAGATAATTGTATATAATTAGAGTTATATTAATTAATTACCCTCTTTAGTATATTAAGGAAGAGACTTAAAAAGATTATTATTATAAAGATAAGCTACTTTATAAAAGAATATTAACTTCTCTTAAGGGAATATATAAGTGGATATAAGTTATTATTAATTAAAAATATTATTTATATAATATTAAAAGGGGTATATAATACCTAGAAATCTAAGAATAATTAGGTTACCTCTCTACTTATACTTAATATAAAAGGCGCCTTTAATAATATCTTATATCCTAGACTAATTTATAATTTAAAGAAGTAAGGTATTCATAAATAGACTATTAAATAGATATAAAGTTTCCTCTTTAATAGGTTAATAATTATTATTATACTTAAAAGAGAGTTATAAAGATATAAAATTATAATAAGAATCCCTTAAGGCTCTTTATTATTATTAATCCTCTACCTTTTTTATAATACTAATATCTTAAATATATATAAGTAGAAAAGGTATCTAATACTATTATATATTAATAATATTAATATATTAGTAGGGGGACTTATAACCTAAGCTAATTATAAAACTCTTAAAGGTATTTATATAAATATTTAAGATTAGGCTACTATTTATACCTTTAAATTTAAGGTAGAGAAGTATTAACTTATCTACTTTTAACTTATAATAACTTATAAAATAAAGAAATAGTTAAGAAATAACTTAGAAGTAAAGTTAAACCTTAATATCTTTATAATTAAACTAGTTAAGTCTATTAAACTTCTTAGCTTAATATTAAACTTAAGATTAGACTAAAAAGACTACTTATAATCCCTTAAGGTAAAAGTTATAATAAAGCTTAATAGTCTTATAAGCTACTTTAAATTAACTTAAAATATCTCTTATAAAAGCGTATAAAGATTATATTAAGGTATAATCCTTCTTATACTACTTTTTAGGTATATAATATAATATACCCTAATAGTAATAGAATATAAGCTTAAATAAAAATAAATACTTATTATATTATAAGTTATTTAAAAGAGGGTAGCTTATATTATTTTAAGAGGATTTAAGAATATCTTAAGAGTAGCTTTAAATATTAAATATTATTAACTTTTAATATAATAAGTATTAAAAAAGGTAGTTATAAATATAATATTATAAATTTATATCTACTTAAATTATAATATTATTAAGGCTATTTAAATATTAATAGAATTATAAAAACTATTAAAGAAGATAGTTAAATAAAAAAGCCCCTTAAAATAATTAGAAGTAAGAGTATTCTAATTTACTTAAAGTAAGATAGAATAGTAAGTCCCCTTTATTACCCTATTATAATAGGAACCCCTAAAAATATAAGTTTATAATAATAAGGAAGAGTCTATTATAAAGTATAATTAAATTACTAAAATAGATTATACCTCCTTATATATTTATATTAATAGAAGTAATATTAATAAGAAGATTAGCGCCTTAATATAAATATTATAATTAGAGTTATTATAAATAATATATCCTAATAATAGTAAATATTATATAATATATATTAGAGAACTAGAAGGGATTTATATAGCTTATAAACTTATTATTAATATATCTCTACTAATACTAATAATATAGATAGATAATTAGGCTTTAATTAAATCTATAATAAGCTTATAAGGATAATTAGGATAATATATCTTAAAGAGGATTATTAATAAGCTTATTAAACTTAAAGATATAGATATTATAATAATATTATAATAGATAGCGGTATATTAAGGAGTCTTAGGTAATAAGAAGGTAGATAAACTAGTTAAATAGGCTTCCTAATAAAGTACTTATAAGGACTAGATTTATTTACTCTTAGCTAGTAAGTAATATATTAAAGTATTAATTAATAAAAGTTAGGTTAATACCTAGGAGGAATATAAGTAAGGTATTAAGTTAAAATAATAAGTACTTATATTAAATTATTAGGTTATAACCTTTTATACTAGGGTATAAAAAGTTATAAGCTTAGTAGTTACCTAATTATAAATAAAGATAGCCTTTAAGGACCTCTTATATATATACTAAGTAGTAGAATTATCTAAATATCCTTATAAAGAGGGATACTAGACTTAGGAGTATATTATTAGATTATATCCCTTATTTAAGGATAAGAGGTAGGCTACTTAGGGTAGCTAACTAATTAATATTATAATAATTCTTATTATAATAAAACTAGTAAAATAGGCTATAAAATTATAATTAAAATAGGGACCCTTAATAATAACTAATAGTATTAACATTTTTTATATAAGGATAATATCTAGCTATTATATTAATAAGCGGAGGTACTATTTATCTAACTAGATTATAAATTAATAATAATAACGGGAATAATAGGAATAGGATAGTTTCTATTTAAGGGACGGATTAGTACTCTAGGGTATTATATAATAGTATAGTACTACTAAGCGACTATATTTTAATAGGGTTATAATAGATTTTAGATTTTAGATTTTAGATTTTAGATTTTAGATTTTATTTACTTAGTTACTTATATAATTTATTCTAGCGCTAATTAGTTAGTTATAAAGTACTTAACTAGATATAACTATAAGGCTAAGTAGGGTCTAGTCTACTCTAGCCTATAATAGCTAGAGGGTATTCCCCTCCGCGTAGGATTAATATATATATATATATACCTAGTAGAGCGGGTAAGTAGTAGTTATAATAGTAGTTATAATAAAAACTTTATAAAGTTTTAATAAGCTTCTTTATTTATTATAACTAGTATAAGTTTATTAAATAAGATTATTATAATACCTTTTTTTCTATTTTGGTTTTTCCCTCTGGTAAAATTTCTTGAGGTGGTTAAGCTTTGGGAGATCATTGTGGATAGAAAGCACACGACTGTTTCGGAACATATACGATCGGTGGTAATCATGTGAGTTTTGCTTACGTTTGCGCCAAAATCCCACGTTTTGCGACATCGAAAGAATCCAGATTCTTGGTGATGGTTTATATTCGCAAACAACAATCACCACATTGCTGCCATCAGCACCTTCTAGACCGCACTTAGTCCAGCCCTCAAAACAGATATAGGATATGCCGAGAGCATATATATATCCGAAACGTGTATGTCGTAAGCCTGATGTTGAATCACAGGCCACACTCACAGTACGCTAGGACGCGAAGGCAGGTAATATGTCATGGAGCCGCGATGTTGAAGATGCTAGCGGGGTACCGGGGTGGATACGTGCCCAAGAGGAAAGTAGATCAAGACATGAAGCAAGGTTTCCAAGACAGAGGAAGTATAGTGAGGACCCATTAGTCGGCAGAGAGGGGGCCGTTGGAAGATTGAAGATCAGGGTTGGTGTCGGTGGAAGTGAGTATGGCTTTGAAGTGGCGGGATTGGTGCTTGGGGCTGGCGATGCTTCGCAGCGCATGGACAAGGAGGGCGGTGGGCGTGGTTGTTGTTAAGGATGGGAGGGATGAGCAACTGGTTGGACTCTTGTCTATGTTGCAAGGATTAGTCAAAGGGACGAGTGTTTACTCGGATCGATGGCGTTCATTTGTGGATAATGGGGGTAGCTTTCACTCGCATCAAGGAGCTTTGCAACTATCCAGGTCTTATCAACAAAGAAAAACTCATCATAACTGGTCCACAATGTTACCAGCATGAATATATTACTTGGCTGGGTTGATGTATCCTGGTGGCGCTTCTGACCGAAACAATATGGCGAATACCAACTGGCGTGTGAGTCTCTGCTTCCTGTACGGCCTCTGCATACCGGCTTGATTGCTCCAACACACAGTGTCAACTCGTAATGATTGTGAAATATTTGCATTTCGGCTGGACCATCTCATCAAGATACAAGCTGAACCCCATCATCTCCATCAACGCTATCGAATAAGAAGCCTTTACAACCTTCGTCTTTCATTGGTAGCTCATCAAGTTCTTGGAGTCTCTTGTCTAATGCACACGTTATGAGATTGATAATGGGTAGTCGAGTCATGGCAGTGATGACTGAGTTCGCCACCACATGGAATTGTTCAACCTCGCAGAAAGAAAAAGGACATTCCGTTAGAGTATTTCCATTCGATCGCGTGCATTGCTTGCTCGGTGTCATAATTGCCAGCCAGTCTTTGTCACGTCCTGGTTGGATCCTTGTCGTTCAATCTATCATCTAACCACTCGGACGTCCCCCTAGGAGCTTGATCATTCATGGATTCCCATCATTATCATTCCTGCCTGCCGTGCACCTTGCTAAAAAAGCTCATATGTTGTAAAAGGACGTTTCCTTCCACTAAAATAAGGCGCGCCGATAGCGTGCCAAGCCTTGCACTAGCTCTACCGTCTTCCCTAGCGTCTGTAAGCGAGGGCTGAGACGGATGGAAATTGACACTACAATATTTCAGACTTCTGCCGTCTTTCAATTCCGAGCGGTGGAACAGACACCCTTTCACTGCCTCAGTTCGAATGCCGCGACAACACCATGAGTCTGGCTGTCCCAGAGTGAAACAGGGTCAAGTGCATAGACTGATGTCGCGGAGACAAGCCAACAGCAGACACAGTGTGTACCTCAGCACAGACCACAGCATACCTGACAGGGCCTAATGGAAGCGCTGCCCATGTACTAGCGCGGTCCGAGGCGAAGGCTGTGACAATCTTTGCCAGTTGTGGTGGAGGATAGTCGAACGATGCATGTAGCCGCAGCATGACCGCAGATCCTAGTCTCCCGCAGACATGCTGATTGGTACAATAGGAGTCGCGAGAGATGCGCCAGTCCCCATCCCGTTGATCCAACCTACATTGTCAGTTTCTCGTCTCAACGAAAGGATCTTCGGGGGAATTACTCGTGGGGTAACAGGTGGATAGGGGGCGCTTGTCCACTGTTAAAATTGGTGAATCCGAAAGAGCATGCGGGACTATCACACACGTTGATGCTATGGCAGTTCCGCGCTGCAGAGGTTCTGGGAAATGAGATCCAAAGGTAGGGGCTTCGAAGTTGGGCGGGCTGTGAATGCAGGTGTCCGGCCAATGACTCCAGTCCTGCAATAAGATTCCTTTCATAATCCGAATCCTACCGAAAGATTCCAACCGAGCTCTAGTGGGGTCGGTGAGGCTGAGGCACGCAGGATGAGGCCAGCCTTCATGTCCTGCCATGTTTCACCTGCTCCTACATCAGGTCGACCAAACTACACCTCGAAGATACATGCATCATCGCTTAGGCCAGAATGGACGAGCACAAGGACTCTTTCCACTTGACGAGCAGGATACATGTATGTACGACAGCGCATCGCAATGCCGTTGTTGACTCATACGGCAAAGCTGACATTGCACCATGTAGCCAACTCGATCGACCGAGGACGGACTTGCGCACGTGGACCTGAACAAGAACGTTGAAGCGCTGTATGTCGCACACCAAATCCTACCATGATACGTCCTGCGGCTAAACACCTTCCATGACTGCAGTATCGAGAACCCTCTTGCCCACCTTACTCCAGAGCAACTACTGCGAGACGTCCGGGACTTTGCCAGATCCACACACCTCGAAGAGCATCTCGATCTGTTAAGGAAAGGCGCCCAGATCGCCAAAGACCCGAGGTTTTTCGAAGCAATACGAGGGATAACGGAGGATGAGAAACAGGCATTGCGAGATGAGGAAAATCACCGGTTTCGCCAACCGTTCGCACTCTACATTACCATCATCACATGTTCTGTCGGTGCTGCCGTTCAGTGAGCTCCATGTATGCCCGAGCGCTGCGAGATCTGGTAGCTGATATGGATGCATGCTAGGGGGTGGGATCAGACAGGGTCTGCGGGTGCGAATCTGAACTGGCCACAAGCCTTTGGCCTCGACCAGCAGCTTAGGCCTAATGACGTCTGGATTTTTGGTCTTGTAAACGCAGCGCCATATTTCGCGTCGGCCCTCATGTAAGTTTCGCGCCTAGTTAACTTGGCCGTAGCTCATGTTTGCTTTGACAGAGGTTGCTGGCTATCTCATCCGTTGAATCACCGAGTTGGGCGAAGGGGGACGATCTGTGTCTCGGCATTCTTCTGTTTCGCCTCCGTGATAGGGTCTGCATTCACACAAACATGGCAACAACTATTCGCGTGCCGCCTTCTACTCGGCATTGGTATGGGCACCAAAGCATCGACCATCCCCGTGTTCGCCGCCGAAAATTCTCCCGCGATCATTCGAGGAAGTCTGGTCATGGGTTGGCAGCTATGGGTTGCCTTTGGAATTTTGATGTAAGTTCATTGACGGTCATACTCATGCTAGCCAATTCTAACCTGCTATCGACAGGGGTTCATCCGCCAACCTTGCGGTCTATCAAGTCGGAAGAATTTCCTGGCGTCTACAGCTTGGGTCCGCCTTCATTCCGGCAGTCCCTCTACTGATCGGCATCTACATGTGTCCGGGTAAGATGGCCAGATGGAATGTCGCGTTGCTGCTAACATTCCATAGAATCGCCTCGCTGGTACATCAAGAAGCGTCGTTATAGCGACGCCTTTCGGTCTTTGCGCCGTCTTCGCAATACCCCACTACAAGCAGCTCGCGATTTGTACTATATACATGCGCAAGTCAGACTCGAGGAGGTCATGCTGGGGGATGGAGATATACAGAAGAAGAATATCGAGAACGGGAAAGAACATTTTGTTAGCAGGGGTAGATATCTGGCTCGCATGGTTCAGCTATTCACAATCGCTCGGGTACGACGCGCGACTTTGGCCGCAGTTGTAGTTATGATTGCCCAGCAGATGTGTGGAAGTGCGTTTTCGATCTCCGACAATTCGTTTTGGATTTGCTGACCCAATGACAGTCAACATCATGGCATTCTACTCTTCCACACTTTTTGTGGAAGCTCATGCGAGCCAACGGACGGCGCTCTTTGCATCTTGGGGCTTTGGACTAATCAACTTCGTGTAAGCTGGGACGATGATCAGCGCGGTGTTACTTGAAGATACTCACCTTTCCTAGGTTTGCTTGGCCCGCAGTTCGAACTATTGACACCTTCGGACGGCGGGCACTACTTCTTGTAACTTTCCCCAACATGGCTTGGACACTACTTGCCGCCGGATTCAGTTTCTACATCCCAGCGTCGAACTCGGCACGGATTCCGATAATCACGTTGTTCATCTACTTGTTCTCTGCCTTCTATTCGCCTGGTGAAGGACCAGTCCCTTTCACTTATTCTGCGGAAGCATTTCCCCTTTTCCATCGTGGTATGTCCCATCTGTTCCCAGTGATTGAATTCCGCTGACCAATGATACAGAGGTTGGAATGAGTTTGGCTGTCGCCGTGAATCTGTTCTGGGCTGGGGTGCTGACTGTCGCCTTTCCCCGGATGATACATGCCTTTGGCCCGACGGGTGCCATAGGATTCTTTGCGTAAGATCTCACTCACACCATTCATACGATACGCGCTAATGGGCGACCCCAATGCAGTGGCCTAAATGTACTGGCCTTCATAATGATATTTCTCTGGGTACCGGAGACGAAGCAGCGAACGCTTGAAGAGCTTGATTACATATGTGAGCCTTGCCTTGAGCAGCATCCACGAATTTAAAACTGACGTAATGACACAGTTGCGGTTCCGACGCGGCAGCACATGCGATACCAAGTATTCGAGGTCCTACCATGGGCTTTCCGCAGGCACATACTACGAAAGGACGTGGATCTACGGCCACTCTATAAATTTCAGGGGTCCTACTGAATTTGTTTCATGTTCGGCGTAGGAAGGTACGGGTAATATCCAGCGGGCAGAAAAGTCGCAGAGTGTGCGTTTAGTAGAGATTCCCACGGCAATTGCCAGCACTTGAATATCAGTTAATTTTAGCTTCTCCACTGTTTTGTAATCTCACATGAAAATTGCTATCGGAAGCACTGTAAGCCCTGATCAACATCCGAGTATGTAAAGAATCTGTAAGAGCCCGCTTGATGTCCGATTGGACACTGTAAAGGTGCCACATATGTTGTAGTGTAGGGCTATGTATGCTGCACGCTGCAAGCCTCGTCCTCAGGCCAGACGACTCCGCCCTCCAGCCACTCGCGCGGTTCCACCTTCTCGATACAACATACAACGTATCCTCCTCATGCAGCAGTACTCGAGAAATCATCGCCGCTTGGTTCAGTGACGCTTAAGGTCATGGATCAGCCAGCTTCAACTGGGAACCCCACCATCGCGTATTCATGTGATGTGATCCTCGAGACGCTCTGGAGCTTTGGAGACGCCACAGCCGACATCAACGCTTTCCGTGGCGAAGTGCAGACCCTTCGCAGGTTCGCAGACTTAATCCAGAGAATCCGAAAAGCCAATGCGCCCCGGACGGCGTTTGAGGATGAGCATTTCAGCGATGTAGAGGTCCTGTTGAACCGTTGTCGAACTACGCTTTCACGACTTTGCGACATCCTTGCAGTGCTGAAGGCCCGGTATCAGAAGGCTGCTTCTCAACATGCATTGCAAAATGCGTTGGTGGAGTTACAACAGCCAGAAATGTTAGCACTAAGGGGGAGAATGGCCTTTTATATCCAATCATTTCAAATGTCGTTGCAGACTGTCAAGTTGTGAGTTACAGCACGGCTACTGCGAAAAATGTCGCCTCTAATAATATTGTGTAGAGTCTATCAGTGGAAGAGCCAACTTCCCCAAGACGGTATTTACTTTCATCACAAAGAGTTGTCCAAGGTTCTTCAGCGTCTCAGAGACTCTATAGCGCACCGTAAAGGTCTCAGTGAAAGTGATACCCTGCACAGCCCTATCCAGGAAGAGACATTTCTGTACGACGTGGAGAAATGTGTCTTCTCGGCCGAGATCATCATGAATGTCACCACTACCACAGTCTATGAATATACACAGTCTCCAAAGACACAATTACCGTTCGAATTACCGGGAACGCCAGCCGAGGACCCTGGTCCAAGTACCCCCAAATCCAAGACACCGGAACCAGAAAAAGAACGGCAGAATGATTCTTTGATAGCGACAGAGCGACGACCGCCGGCCAAGAGGAAACAGAGTCTGTTAGCACTAATGGTCGCGCCAGGATCACCCAAGGAAATCCTGAGACCGGAGGCCTACCGATCAAAAGATTCCAATCAATCCATAGAAGTGCCGATCGTAATTCATCCTCACGATATCAATGCTAAGCATCGAGGCAGCATTGATTCGGACACTGAGTCCATCTTCGATCCAGAGCCTGAATTCGAGGACACTTTTCCCGCAGAGGTGTACTCCGAACTGATCAGTGGCCTCCAGCAAGAAGTCCGAAGGGAGATGGAAGCCGGTAATTACCCAAAGGCAGAGCACTCTCAACGGCGAGCAATGGAATATATGACGGACAGAGAGCGAAAGCTGAATATACCTTTCGACAACAGACTAGACATGCACGAGACTTTAGCAATAATATACATCAGACAAGGGCATCTTAAGAAGGCCAAGCAAGTATTGAGTCACCTCCTAACGGAAGAAAAAGGCGAAACGGACCGAAAGTGGCGGCTTTACCATGCAGTGGCCAAGATCTATCACGAACAAGGTAGGCTAGCAGAAGCTGAGAAGTTTGCCAAACGTGCATATTTAGGCAGGGAGAAGACTCTAGAGAAAGACGATGCATTGCTGCTTGAGTCTGTCAACGTCCTAGTTACGATCTACGAACTGCAGCATAAAAGTGATACGGCAGATGCCCTGCGAAGAGTTTATCGTACAGAGAGCACACCGCCTGAAGTACCGCCAAAGTCAAAGCAACGTGAAATATCACTCCGTTCTCGGCCAGACGAGACACGACAAGCGATTTCACCACGCGTCAGATGGGCGCCAGACGCCTGGGTGGATTCATCGAGCATCAATGCGCCGACGAAATCCGGAGAGACACCCCTTATATCCGCAATTCTGACCGGAGACGACGAATTGGTCAAGCTGATGCTGCAGCGAGGTGCCGACGTCGAGGCGAGATGTGTCGATCAGATCGCTCCCCTCATGCACGCTACAAACCACGGGCTGCTCTCGGTAGTGGAACTCCTTCTCAACAAAGGAGCCCAACTCGAAGTCACAACAGCCGGCTGGACGGCACTGCAGCGGGCAGCCAACCTAGCCGACCTCCCCATAACAAATCTCTTGCTAGCAAGAGGTGCCGACATCGAAGCCCGAGGTCCCCGCGAATTCTCCCCAAAAAAGCACCCTCTAGCCCGCCTACCCAGCGGCGCCGACCTCGAAGACCACGACGCCGCCTCCGCCTCCTCCGACGCCTCCATCGGCTGGACCCCACTCCTCCGCGCCGCGCACGACGGCCAAGAACCCGTCGTCACCACCCTCCTCTCCCACGCCGCCCACATCGAAGCCCGCAGCCCCAGCAACGGCACCCCCCTCATCTGCGGCTGCGAAAACAACCACACCGCCACCGTCTCCGCCCTCCTCGCCGCCAACGCCTCCGTCTCCGCCTCCGACGACTTCGGCTGGCAACCGCTCCACCGCGCCCTCGTCACCCGCGGCGGCGCAACAGTGGCCCAGATGCTCCTCACGCACGGCGCCGACATCGACGCCCGCTGCACCTTCCGCAAAACCCCGCTCCACCACGCCATCGAAAAGGGGAACGAGCCCATGGTCACCTTCCTCCTCGCCGCGGGCGCGGATTTCGAAGCCCGCGATATCGCCGACCGCACGCCGCTGCAGACGGCTATTGAGTGTAGATTAGAAGTTATGGTGCGTTTGCTGCTGGACGCGGGCGCGGATACGGATGCGAGGGATAAGGGGGGGCGTGATGCGTTGGCGGCGGCGCAACATGCGAGGAGGCGTTCGCCGGAGATTATCGCGTTGTTGGCGAAGCGGAAGAAGGCGAAGAGGGGGAGTGTGGGGAGTGGGAGTCGGGAGACTTCGATTAGCGGCGCGTCGGTTTCGAGGGCGTCGTCGTCGTCGTCGAGTTGGTGGTCGATGCGGTCGAAGGGGAAGAAGCGGGCGTGATTTGTTGACATCTCGGCCGGGATCTATGATTGATGCATCATGGACATGTCATTCCAACTAGGAGGGCCTAAGGTCTAAAGATGCTATCCTAATTCCTGGTAAGGCACTTGTCTCAGGGGCTTTCACCGAGGTACAGCCGAGACGAGTACTAAACTCGCTGGGAAATAGGATAGGTACTATAGATATCCTTATAAGAGTAGTACAACCTACCCCATCACACTTCCATCTCCACACCTCAATCCCTTGGAATATCCTCCAACCTATCTATAACCTCATAAATCCATCTAACTACACTCTTACTCTTCCACCTACCTAGCCCTACAACACTAAACCCAACCATCCTCTACCCGCCTACGACTATCCCACCGTTAAAACCCAATCCAATCCAGGACCTTCCACAACATAATGACCAAAAAAGAGGATCGTAAGTCCTCTCGATAGAAAGATTGCATGGAGATATCGGAGTCACTCCAGTTCTGGATTGGCAGAAACTTCTTGAGATACGAGCGGGGTGAGGAACGGTTGATGCGTCAAGAACTTACTTTTAATCGATTCAGCCAGGCCATACGATAGTACCGTAGCAGTCCATGTGAGAAACCTACATTCGCAACAAGGTCTTCCTGAAGATTCAATCCAATCAATTAATCATGCATGCTGTTGCTATTGCTGCCAACGAGAACCCCACCTCAGATTCAAAAGTATGCATGCTAAATCAAAGCAATCACCAGTTATCGTTTCCGGAAGACAACGCATGTCAAAGCAAATTAACCCTGGTCTTCGCATGCCAGATCAAATTACTACGTGTCTTCGCTTCCTCAAGAGAATGCATGCTAGAGCAAAGTCATCACCCGTTGTCGCTTTCTGAAAACAATGCATACCAAATCAAATCATTACCAGTCTTCGCTTCCTCAAAACATGCATGCTCAACCACAGTCCTTGCTTCCCAAAAACAATGCCTGCATGCTTCATGGAATACCATGTACAAATCCATTCGCTATTGTTGCCAGTCCGCCCACTGCCCATTGCTCATATGCCCTTTGAAGGATATATGCGTGACGGAACACCATCCGTCAGTAGCGTGACTGAAAGACCCTCTCACTATCTTGGTCCAGGAGGAGGATCCGTACGTCCAGTGGTGCTGGCGGTGTTGGAGGGACCTGACTCACGGGCTGCAGGCTCAGAAGATCGTGGCTGGGAACCTTCACCTGGAGTGCTCGTTGATCTGCCTGCAGGAATCTCTTGCCCCCACCCCAAAGGCTCGTACGCAAATGCGTTGCGGTCGAGAATCCCGCGTTTGCGGTTGGACGTGATAGCGGGCGCTGGGAGGGTAGGGGCCGCTCGGGACGGTGAAGGAGTCATGGCTGTCGTACCCGCGAGCAAGCGTGGTTTTGCGGCTATGAATTCCGCTTCGAGTTGTATCAACAGAGGATCTTCGCTTGTCTGGGCATTTACAATGTCGTCAAACCAACGGGTTTGCTACATGCTTCGGTCAGGAAATGTACAAGCGGCAGTTGTAGTCTTCACGCTTACCTTCAATAGGGTTTCCTCTTCCGCTGTGAAGTTCAATCTTGGCAGGAATTGCTCCAATGTGAAATCCCCACGATGAGAATTTTCAAGCATCATGGAATTGGTTTCGGAGAAATTGAAATCCATCAGCTCCTGCCATGGGGCGAATTGACGCAACTCCCACATTGATTCGACTGATCGTTGTCCCGTGTTGAATCTGTCGTTGAGAAAGTTGTTAACAAGTCCTGGCGAAATGTCGCGAGAGCAGTAGTAGGGAAATGCTGCCCATTCAAGTGGACCCATGTCCATGGTTTACTTGATCCAGCACAGTAGCAGATTGAGCAAGTGCTAATTGGACGCTACTATGTTGTAGGGTGTCGAGCTAGGCACAAAGCTTGGCTGTATAGTATGTGAGCCGGTGGTGGTAGGCTTAGGTCTTAGAAACCAACGTAGAGGTAGGTATGAAGGTGATAGATAAGTTTCTGGGTGGTGCGGGAAAGGTATGAACTGCTTTCGCCAGTATTGCAATGTTTAGGTCAGACTTGATCCAGATGGATGATTCTTTCCCGAGAAGCAAAGGTCAGAGGGGATAGGGACAGGTTTTGTACTGCTGAAGAGGGTCCATAAGCAAGTAGCAAATCAAGAATAGCGTGATACTTACCGGTGTTCCGGTCTACGTACGCAGTTGTGCACACGCATAGGCCAACGTTGGTCGCTCGCGACGAACTGTCGCATACGTACGGAAACGAAGGTGATCGAGAGCGAATGAGAAGGTTCGGTCGTGACGACTATGAGTCAGTCCACGCAAAGACTGGCAAAGCACCGCATGTACCTTTCTCTTTGTAGACAATGGATTGTCTTGAACGTTTAGTAGGTGCCAATGGAGTTCGAGTCCACCAAGGCTAAGAGAACCCACCGATACGGTAAGCTCCGCAGTAATTATCGATTGTGCCCACGGATCTCTTTAGGCATCCTTGCCAACAACTTCGGAACATCTATTTTGCTTTGTTACAATTTTCCAAGAGCTGCGCCCCGTAACTAAACGGAAGTGTTATTGGATGAGCGGCCGCAATCGTTCGATTCGGGACCATGTCCACGTTCGTGGATACGTAACAGAGGAAAGTTACGTGTTGCTCTTCCTCGTACGTCCCGACTTGCCCATATACAGCCGCCGAAGTGCCGAAGGCTGAAGAGAGTGGCGAATTCTCTTTTCCCAATCCCTGTAAGTTGTCAGATGTGATAGAGTTTAGAATTTCCAGGTAATACAAGTACCACACGGCTATGGATTATTTCGTTGGGCCGGGAGTAACCACTGTCTTGAATGTGACCCGACACATGTAAGGTAGGCACAACTTGATTTCAGGCCTTCATACGACGTCAGCACATGACGCCAAGTCGCCCGTAGGACGCCTAGCAACATAAAGCATTCCATGAGCCTGGTATTTCGGGGCATGTATTATAGGTCGTAGAGGGCGTAAGATGTGCCATGCGTCTCTAGAATTCCACGGTCATGCTGATCCGACACGATATCCATATCCTTTTACGGCTTCCGCAGGGAATACCTTCCGTGATCCCTCCTACTTGCATTTTCGGATTGCATGGCGCTTCTCTGGGAGCGTTAGAATCATCCTTGAAGTCTGCTTGACGAGCGCACCATGAACATCTCGATAGGCCTTGAGCAATGCCGTCAGCTCAACCGAAAAGGACAAAGAGTGTCCATCAAAGGCAGGTAAGGAGTACAAAGAGTCGGCAACATCAAGGTGGACTTCTTTTGTTTTTGAATGCCACCTCCTCATAATCGCAGTTGGCGGCGTTGTGTTCCTGACGTTGTACAATTCCAGCGGAAAGCGCTGCCAAGACTGCGGTACGATTCCGCCCTCCGATCTGCCAAGCCACTTGTTTACTAGCGCTGAGCTTCTCCAAGCCAGAAAATGTAGGATTTGTCTTGTGACTTTTCGTCTTCTGATTTTGTCTTGCTACTATGGGGGTTGCTAAGGAGTAGGAAGAATAGGGGTATCTGGCTCCCTAAAGAAAGATTTCGAAAGGGATACCAGTGAAAATGCCGTTCTTCACGAACAAACGGTCCAGATCGGCAGTATCAGACCACCATCACTCATATATGTTACATATGTGGAGAGACACTCCATCTATGACGCATACACACATTCCGCTTTTGAAGACACTTCCAACACTGCCACGCTCTTGACTACCACGTCGATGAGGAACTCGAATCCCAAGCCGCGATCTCTTCAGAACTTGTATCCCACGCGGCGACCTCTTCCGAACACACCTCAGAGACCATATCCTCATCTACCACCATCTGCACCCGAACCTGTCGATCTCTCGCCTCCCGTCTAACAGCCTCCCTCTCCCTAAGCTGCCCCTGACGCTCCAGATACCGCGACTGCAGACCCCGAGCCTCCTCACACTCTTCATCAAGCGCGACCGCGTTCCGCAACTCCTCCAACGCCTCGTCGACCTTGCCATGCGTGTAGCTGATCTGTGCCGCTACGACGAGAACCTTGGCGAAGAGGGGTCCTCTATCGGCGTCGATCTGGAGAGGGAACTTTTGCTTGTTGTGCCGGATGTCGTAGTCGTGGTGGGGGCCGTAGACGCGCTCGGCGTAGATTCGGGCCATCCTCAACTTTCCTGACTGGAGGTATGCGGCTGCTAGGCGGGTCTGCAATCGGACGTTGGTGTCATCGATTGCACTGTGGAGATGAGATTAGTATAGGCTGCAGAAGACAACACCTAGCTGAATCCCATGTACCTCTGAGCAACTCCCCCTTCTTCCGAATCACCATCCAAATCGTCATCAGTAGCCACCACATCCGGAAAATTACCACGAGACAGCTCAAGACCAGCCTTATACCTATGAATAGCCAGCGCCAAGTCTCCAGCTCCGCACGCCTCATCTCCACGAAACATAGCCAACAGCGCCAGTCTCATCGTCTCTTTCGCATCACCTCCCCTCATCAGAACCGCGACGATGTCATCCTTAAAGACGACGCTTCCCGGTCCCTCCACACTGACCTCGTCAAAACCGTGAAGCCGTCTTAGCGGCTCCAAAAGCCCCCTCAGCTTCGACTGCGGATGCGGAAACCCATCCCTCATCTCCCGCAAACCCACACCCATCGCAGCATCGATCCTGATCCCCAAAAACCCACCACCAAACCCACCACTAGTCCTCGCACCCGCACGAAGCAAACTCGTGCAGACGGCGTGTAAATCCTCGCTATCGAACACGTAGTTCTGCGACTCCCACTCCTCCGCTCCGACGTGTCCGGGAGCGGTGGGATGGGGACCGAAAGCCAGCGTCATAGCCACGCCGGCCGGCACGTCCTCCGCCTTGTCGTATGTGGCGAAGGGTTGGAAGCCGCAGCTTCGCAGTTCGCAGCCTGCGACGTTCCACTGCCGCAGTTGCAGGCAGATGAGGAAGTTGTCCCGCTTGAAGACGTTGATGGCTTCGCGGTAGAGGGCGGAGTTCGTTCGGAGGATGGCGGTGTTGTAGCGCCATGTGTGATCGAGACCGTTCAGGATTTCGTCCCGGTATTGATCATACTGTGGATTGATAGTGTCAGCCTCAACGAATTGCGCTCGTGGAATCTTGTTACTCACTTCGGCGCTTTTCATCCTATGCTCGATCTTCTCTACCAGCACTTGCTGGTAGATCAGTTCTCGCACCTCCAATGGGAGTCGACCCAACCATGGGCCGACGGCAGCTGCCATTGGAGTCGACGACGAAGACATCTTTCCAGGTACAATATCGTATACCTGTCCTAAACTGATGAGATATAACTCCCGATAATCTCAATAGCACAGGTATGAGCTGACTGTTGATCGTTGACGGCAAGACTGTGGTATAGCCAACTGAGGTGGATGCTGCGGAGTATCTATGAAACTCAAGAGCTTTGCAAAGAATGTATAAATGTCCGAAGCAAAGGCGCAGAGTATTGTACCTCGCCATGTTGATAGTATGTCAAAAGTATGTGTGCAAGAGTATGTGTCAAAATCGCCTTCTCCAACACTCATATCCTATACCACCCATATATATACCCAAGTCCCAAAAACCTCGACCCTCAACAAGCCTCTGGCAAAAGCCCAGCTTCCTAATTCCCCAAGCCATCTTCGAAAAAAGGGTGCCTAACAATAAAGGTGGGTCGCTGGAAGAAAATCAAGACTTTGCCAAGTTGAGGCTTCGCCGCCAACGAAGGTATGATCTTGCAATAAGGAAAAATATGTATATATACTTTATATACTTTGTAAGGAATGATGCGTTGCCAAAAGTTGAGCTAGAAGCTAGAAGTCAATCTTTATATGTTGAGGAGAGGTGCTGATGGTTTGCTATCCCACATGATTGCCCCGAACGCGGTTATCTTTCTTTGTACGGACAAAGAACGCCAGGCGCCAGCAAGCGGCCGTGGCAACCCTGTCGTCGGAGGTTCGCCTTATTCTGCTTGTTCGATGTCCCCAGAAACACTAAATTCGGCAGCTGTGAGCGCTCTGCTCGAGTCGGCTCTTTCGGAAAGACTCACCACCTTCATCCCCACACAGTCCGGAAGCAGTCCCTCACCCCAACAACTCCCACCCCTGACCGAGAACATCATCCATCTCACCTCCTATGAACCGCCTGCGCAAAGCTAACCGCCGCCCCCTTCCCAACCCCCGACCCCGTATAAAGCTCCCCCCAATGAAAAACAGTATAATAACTCTGCAAAAACGGTCTGCCCAAGTTCCACGAATCGCCGAACCCCACAAGGGCAGAAACACACATTGGCGACGATGGTTTTCCCCCACCTTTGCCCATAGCTCTGAGCGTCTGCTCGTCCGTCACGGCGCCGTTGTTGAAGTCATCCGTATCGATTGGATGTGCGAAGCCGCCGATGACGACAGATGGCATCGATGCTTGGGGGGTGTTGCAGGGGTAGGCCCATACGCTTCTCGGGTCGTTCTTGTCGTTCGTGCGGACGGCGCCGGGGATTTGGTCGTGGATGGTCTTTGCGGCTGCGAAGGGGGCGGAGATGCCGGGGGTACCGGTATCGACGATCGCTGTGGAAGATGGATTAGCCCATGTATAAAGGTGGATTAGGTAAAGTGCAGGTCAACGCACCATTGCCGCCAGCCGAAGGGACCAGCTTCCCATTCATATACGCGCCATCGACTTTGATACTCCACGGTCCCTGCGAGAGCACCGGAACCGTGGTGATGGGGCCCATGAACTTCGTGGAATCGTACCCGCCAAGCGTCAGCTCGCCAGGCTCGTTCCATCGACCGATGAAGACGCCATACTCCGGCTCTTTCACCTTTTTCTGAATGAGTAAGTTTTCGAAAAACGACGACGAGTTCTTCTTGTCCGTACTGGGACAATAGCACAGGCCGAAGATGCCGTCGGCGTTGTAGTCATTAAACTCACCCTTACCTTCCGAATTTACAAAGAACTGAAAATCATGAGCAGTGACACCGCCGATAGAAATATCATCTTCGTAGAACGGACCTTTGACTTCGAGGCCACCTCCATAACTCATGTCCTGGATCCTGTTCAGCGGTTTGCCGCTCCAATTATACCCAGAGGCACCAGGAGTGTTCCTACCCGGAACCCAGACTTTGTCCGAGCCTGCGAATGTCAGCTTTTGCAACATGATGGCTTTGATGTGTATGTTATACCTGTATCGAATAAGAATCTGTATGTCTGTGCTTTATCACTTTTGCCTACAGTACCCGGACCAGCCGGAGAGGTATCGCGCAATGGGGTAGAACCCGCCGGATTCGACGAAGAGCGAACGATAATTGGAAATCCACGTCCTTGGACCACAGAGGTCATGACCAGCATGGCGGCTGAAATAATATTGGTATGCATTACGATTGCTGAAGCCAAAGTGAAGCGACCCAGGCACTGAAGACCCGGCAAGTGTAAAGCAACACTTTGATGAAGGAATATACGAAATTGTCGAAGCACGAGCCACAAAGCATTATGGTGAACCTGAACTGAAAGAATCTACTTGGGAGACAAACTCACGAACAACCCGTACAAAGGACACATTGAGCGAAAGATTGTCCCGTGTGAAGCTAGCAAGACAAGGCTAAAAATACCACAACGTTCGTGTGTAGGGCAAACAGCCTTTGTCCCACACGATTTGGTACCACCGAAAGTGACAGTCGCCTTCTTTGTATCTGAGCTTCCTGTCTACCTTTTGGTTTTGACGTCACTCGAGTGATACAAACTTATGTTCCAATTCCACCAACAAAGAGCTGTTCAACCCCCGAATCAAAGGCTATGTTCAACAGTACCCTCATGGACATGGTTCAATTACCGATAACGATATCGTCGTACATCACGACATTCGTCCAACGCAAGGCTCGTCGAAGCTAGCTTGATAACATCAAATCATCTGTCGGAATGCCGTGAAGATAGCCATAGGTTGCTTCGCTCATTCAAACATCGGTAGGAAAGACTTCCGCTGTGATGTCCTATGTGAAGAAAGTAATATACTTACAATCATTACTGAGAGTACGTCGTGAAGTATATCGACATATGCAATAGTATCAGTCGAATACTTCAAAAGGCATCTTCACAACTGTGATCGCATTTCGAATGTGCAATAATGCCACGCGCTCAATGTGGAGTATATTGAGTGTTGAAAGTCGGGGTCAAAGAGGCCATGGCTTTCTTAGGATAACAAATACCGCGAATAAGCATTGTGGGGAATAGTATTTGAGTAACATATCATCGCTTTCACCTCATGTTGGACAAGGCACCTTACGAAGTATCCCTCATTATTGTCACTGGCATCTCAGTCCGCCCTTTTGATCTCATATAATGTTCATTTCATTCCTGCTGATTTTGGAGTCATTTGATCTCGCATCAAGGATCTGGCCAATACGACAAGATTCTACTATTCGTTGTCAAATGACCTACTGTTGTATTTCAGTAGGAAAAAGTCATTGTCTGCAAAAACAGATATAGCAGGTGGTAATCTGTTCAAGAAAACAGCGTGTGGAAACAGATACAGTAAGAGCTTAGGAGATTTTGCAAACTAATAAGCGCCACCAGACTCAGGATTCCTTTATTCAATTTGACCGCTCACGGAGATCTGCTGTTTTGCCCTTCGGGTAGGCTCACTTAGAGCATTTCAGCAGCCTCGGCTAATACCTAACGAAAGCTAATGACTGAAGACCTAGGATAAGTGGTATCACGGATTTAATCGTCATCCTTCGCAGCAAGTAGGTGCAGTAGGGCTCTGTGAGCGCCTGGTCGACTCTACAATATCATTAAGGGTAATTCCCACTGTGTCAGGCGATGTTCGCTACGCCCTTCAAGGCTCGACCATACAATATTTTTTTGGGCATTCAAAGCTTTCAATCGGCTTCCGGTTGGCAGTATTGAGCGCTAGATTTCTGTTCGCGGTGAAGGGCGGTCCTCATTATATGTATGATTGCAGATAATCCGAGGGTACGAACCCGGTGGTACCTTGCCACTTCGTCGCACTCCGCTGCCGTTTCTTGGATTCAGCTTGGTGCTGGCTACCGCGGCCTGTCAGAGATCTAGACGAGGGTGTGTCGAGCTGAACCGACTAGCCAAAACATTCTAGAATCATGGCTCTCACACTCGAAAGGACAAGGCCTTTGGCCGATAAGGACCCCGAAAGTCTCATCAAGTCCATCGTGCCGTCTATTCGTACAGATGTTGTACGCGTGGCGCTGGATCATGGCAGCGAAAGGGCCAGATTTGAGATATATACGAGCGGCTGTTAGGACGTCAACAACGCTTCGTCAAGTTCAGTATGGAGTGCGAATCCTTCCTGAAGAACTTCGAGGATCCATAGTGGAAGATCCTTGGTTTGCCTCCTAACCTCAGACGTGCCATTTGCCAGCAAGATGGTCACTAAACCCCTTCAGGCTGTCACTGCTGACGCGCACAATCAGCGTCGCTGGCCACTTTACGGAGTACGGAGTACGGAGTAGCGGCTATTGTTCGAGCATCGGTCTAAGGCAACCTGTCGTTCGGTTTCGTATAAATTATGTAATCTGCAGTGGCCAATCAGATGGGCGAGGAGCCGTGTCCCAGAATAGACTTCAAGCCACCAACTTCAGCTTCGAAGGTCGGAGAGCATCAGGAAAGAGCAACCGTCGACTGACCGTCTCAACAGGTTGCGAACTCTGCCATATCTCGACCGACCATTGCAGTCCCAACCAGGTGTATGATGAACCTTTCTTTGAATCTAGAGAGTTTTAACATGGTAGAGAGGAGACAGCAAGCGCTCTATTCTCGCCGACGATCAGCGGAGAAGAGGGCACATTTACAACGACTAGTAAAGTCGGACCATCAAGCTGTAACTTCCGTTCGGTATTGAAACGCGTTGTTCAAAACGGGCTATGATCCTCTCATGTAATCATCAAGCAGCCGGAGTTTCCAAACAACGCTACCACAACCAATTCATAGTCCGGGCTCCACGCCGAAAAACTGGCCAGAAGCTTGAGTCATCATGGCGAAGATGCTAGATGGTCCGGTACCTGCTGGCGCGCGCAGTGTATCATGGCCTTGGTATCATCATACACTGACCACCGAGCTGACAGCGGATGCCCGGACGCTACTACAGCAATACAGCAGAGTCCCAGCTCAAGATGTGGAGCATCACGTATATCGGATTGTGAGTCCCTATTTCCAAACCTCCCCATACCAACCTCCTGTAAAGCGCTCAGCTTATCAGAGGACTATAGCGAGATAAAGCTTGGGGACTCTTTCCCTGGCCCTGCATTGGCGAATTCTGGTTTCTGAGCTTTGGTCTCGCCAAACACCCGCTCTATCACAGTGTGGTACTCCCACGTCTGAAGTCCGGACACTCACTCCTCGACCTGGGCGCCTGCATGGGCCAAGACGTGCGAAAATGCGTATTCGACGGCGCACCAGCAGATAAACTCTACACATCCGATCTCTTCAGCCAGTACGAAGCCTTATCCTACGACCTCTGGAGAGACCGCGACAGGTTTCCCCAAGGCCACTTCCTTGCCGATGATGTACTAGCAGATAATGATGAGTTCATGCAAGGCTCGTTGATGCGTAATCTAGGGCCGGGGCAGACTGATATGATCGTCATCAACATGTTCATGCACCTTTTTGATTATGACAACCAGCTCAAAGTGGCGACGCGGATTCTCCGCCTCCTCTCGCATAGACCGGGAAGTATAGTTCTCGGCTCGCAAGCAGGCGTGGTGGACCCAATCGAACAGCCGCTCAAACCACCATTCGACAAAGACAGCAATGGCCAAAAACGAACAGTGTTCCGTCACAGCACTGATTCATTCGTGAAGCTATGGGAGGATGCTGGGGCGGCTTCTGGAGTGCCGCTACGACCGATCTCGTGCATCTTTGAAAGGCCAAAGGCTACTAAAGCGAGTCCGGAAGGTATTGATACCGGACTTGAGGCGGAGTCGAAGAAGCCATTCACTGCCGAGTATTTTTTCTCGACTAGTTCAGTAAAGAAGAAGAGAAGACACATCACAGATCCGGAGACTGGAAGATTATATTTTTCGATCGTCCGGAGCTAGTGGCGATCTGGCCACTCCGGTATCACCAACTCGAATCATCAACTTTGGAAGGACTGATAGCCAGAGCGTGGCCAGACCATGAAGTGATGGCTCATGTAGAACATCTGTAGAATGCGCCGTTCGACATACTGCTATAACGCGGGTCACTTGACTCCACGCTACTATTGACCTTGGCAAGCATATAGAGTGTTTCGAGGGATATGCTGGAAGGCTGGGTCAGCTTTTGTAGTCTGTGCTACATTTCAGGTCGCATAGAAGGGTTGGTGACATCATCATACTTCTACGAAAGTATGTCATTGTCTACAGCGAAGGTGCTCGAGCGTCCATAATCAAGGGCCTCGTTCCTTTCTCTCATATGTCTCTCATTTTGCATTGAGGTGTCCCTGTCCGTGTCTTAGAAATTCCTGTAGACGTCTGATCCCTGTTGGCGAGGCAGACGATGACCTAATGCTGTGGACATAGATTGTATCGCAACGAGTATGATGTGAGGTAGAAATTCGGTAAATGTATCCCAACGTCCTATGTATAGGTCCGATAGCATGATTCCTACAAAGCTGCAGATGTTGCTTCAGAGGAGCCAGAGTGTCCATGAGGATCCTATCGTGCAGGCACAGCCAGTGTATCCAAACAGACCAATACGGCACCGCGATGCCATTCGACGCTCGATCATGTCATTGGAATCTTTGTGCGTGAAAAGCCGACAGCAGCCCATGACGCAGCGGGAGCTGGTGAGGTCGATCCGCCAGGGTCCAGATTCAGTACAGCGAAGCTGTCGCTTTTGCTGAACCAAGCACCAAATAGAACCTCTTCCAATATGTTGTGTACCACTAGTGCCTTTCCTTGTCCGTTATGGTATCATCGTTCCTCCTCCTCAAGCACCGCAACGGCGTCTCTGCCTAGATCGCTCATCCAATTATCAGTGGTGTCTTTGATAGGTAGAGGTAGGTGGTGACGAGCCAATTGTTGAGCTAGCCAATGCAGCTATGAGTTCAGAGGCTGAGAAAATTATCGAGGTGGCCTCCGCCCGCTAGAATATTGGCGATCAACACCCAACGGCAACATCCCACGAGAGAGTCTCACTTGCTTCCAATGAGGGTAAGCTCGCTAGGTCTGGCTCGTAGGCGCAATTCTGCCGTGAGAGGAGAGTAACTTTTAGGATCTGAAGCCGACATATGGTATGTTTGAGAGGCCGCCAGAGCCAGAGGGTCCATCTCTTTCAATTCTCGAGGTTTGCTGGCCGTACGGAGTCAATGTGAGAGGGCAAAGACCACCAACATGATGCAGATGTCATATCTGATGTGACTCGTGCTGGCTGCAGTTTGAGGAACTGTAGCGCAGCACAAATACAGTATAAAAGATAGTGTTTATGCATAAAGTGCCTAATCTTAGCATTTGATAAACCGTGCTTGGTAAGAAAGACCAAAGGCCCAATACTCTGGGTGTGTGTGATGGCGACAAATTCGTTCTACAATATCAAGTTCTGTCAAGTACGAATCCATGAAGTTACAGGATCAGGACATCACCGTTACTGGAGGTATGAAGAGGTAGAAACTAGAGTATGGGTCCTTCAAACCCAATGAATGGGGACTAAATAGTCAGGCAGCATTCAGCATTGTAGTATTACATGTCTTACTCTGATGCTGTGTGAAGTAGCTGTGAGCAGAAAGTCTGGAAGTACAAGCTTGAGCAACACCTCAACAACCAACGATCTTAGCTGCCCCCTTCAGCCGCATGCTATCCCCACCATGTTCGAAATTGAGAGGCCGAAGTTCTTGAATGTACATCCTCCACATATGTAGCGCAATCAATTACCCAGCCATGCATCAGAGCCTTAAGTGAAGCGAATCATGAATGCCACCATGAGGGCGAACAGACCAGTAGCCTCTGCGAAAGCGAAACCCAGGATAGCATACGCAAATAGCTGACCTCTCAAGCTCGGGTTGCGAGCGACACCAGTGATCAAGCTACCGAAGACGGTCCCGATACCCACACCAGCTCCTGCAAGACCAATTGTTGCTGCACCGGTACCAATGTTGGAACCCATCTCGACAAGGGCATTTGCAAGCTCGCTAGAGTAAGGGCGCATGGCTTGACGGCTGACGAGCTGACGAGCGGCCATGTTGAAGGCAGCGGGATTGGCACGCTTGGTGGACTGGAAGGGGGATTTGGCCAGGGAAGGTGCATGATCGCGTTGGAGGGTTCGGGCAATGCCTGTAGGGAGAGCCTAAGTCAGCCACATCTTTCTCGATTGTACTTCGCAAGCTTTGGAGTGTACTAGAGGATGCGAAAAGATAGGTTACCAGAAATGCCGCGCTGCTGGAGCTGGACGTTGGAGCGGAGAGCTGGGCGGGCAACGGCCATTGAGGCCATCTTGGAAGAGAATCTGGCTGCAGATGACATCTTGAGTGTGTATTGAGATCAATTGATGACTTTGCTTGATATGAGTGGAGCGGAGAGGATCGGGTGGATGGGGGAGCTGCTGATGTTGTGGGTGATGAGGTGGAAAGAATCGGAAGGAAAAATGGCGCTCAGGAGCTCCAACGCTAGTCTAGGGCGACTCTGCTGACTAAGCAGACTAGGGAGTCAATGAGTGACAGCCTGTACTTCTACGACTTTACACTTAGCAAATAGTCTTTCATCGATTCGAAGACAATGGACGGATGCACCTTGCCCTGCCAATCGAAATTTGCATGTCCAGCGAAAAGATGTGACTACATTGATACCCCTCTCCTCGGCGCCCATGCCCACGAAGTCCCTACAATATCGCAAGCTCCTCAACGTACGAGGAAGGCGACGAAGACGAACGGCCCATGGATGCATACCCTAGAGGTTTCTAGAGGGAAGAATAGGAGGAGAGATGATCAAGTCATTCTTGATACACAGCAATCAGGTGGAGGGCACACGGTTTCAAGATGATGAAGGCTGAGCGCAGGACCCAGGAATCCATCTCCTGGGTCTTTGGAGCTTTGTGTGCATGCTCCAGGATTTGCTCACTGCTCTTGTTGAGGTTGATCGGCAGATTATACGATGCGGAGCTTGACCTCGGAAGCAATGTGGAAGGCGAAAGATCTCCAGTGGCGAGACTGGTTGATGCGAATGCGTCCACAGTAGCTAAAGCATGGGGGCAAATGGAGGGGCCGATGTGCTTGAACAGAACTGAAAAACTTCACATGCACCTAGGGATCTTCCGACCTAAGGCATCTGCGGGGAGCAGAGTGCGACCGAAGCTAGTCATGATTGCGGATACAAAACCCAGGACGATATCATACTGAACCCCAGTAACAAATAGTATCAGCTCGCAGACATCACCAAGACCAGCCGTATATCCTCAGTCCATCTCAGTTCATCAACGAAGCTCCACTGATGGCCCATTCACCGACGAGCTCGCTAAAGCAAAGGTTCCCTTCAGAGCTGGGATCGAAGGCGTAAAAAAGTACTCGCCCCCTTTTGGCACAACCCACTGCCTTGGTAGCGTGAGATCCGTACCCTGGCTGCCAGGGTTCGTGCCTGACATCTTAAAAAGTGTCGGGTCGTTGGTCTGGCCAATGATGGGGTCAATCCCTGGCACCACAGGCTTCTTTGGTGGGAACCCAGCTTCATTCGCCCAGCCTAAGCAGTGTCAGTAAATAGGCACACGGGAATCAACAGAGGTCACCTACTCTGCTGGATAAACCTGAAGCCATTGCCGATATTGCTCTGGTAGCCCACGAAAAGCAGGCCGCGAGTTTGGCTAGTTTTGCCGGCCCCAGCTTCATCTGCTGAAACTTCTGGTCCGAACGCGATACCACTGCGGATGATACGACGAATTTCGGTGCCCCCGCGAGTTGCAAGATCGCCTCTGGGATTGGTCTTCCGAACGTGCGCCGCGAACGGGCACCTATCTTGCGTCTGCTGGTCGTTAGGAAAGACACTATTGTAGCTGAAGTCATTATTACGGGTCGGATCCGCGCCGAGAGCACGGTCGTCGATCGTCGGTGTCACATCAACAGGTGCCCCTAGCCACCACCAATGTATGAGTCAACTCGTTCAGGGCCCGAAGCAGCTAGTGATCACCTACCGCTTTTCCAACGACCCACAAGGCGGGCCCCAAGTTGATCAGCATCTAAACCAGGAACAGGTTTCTCGTTCAGAAACGCATTGAATTCTGGAACTAGTTGAGGAAGGTAGCGGAAAGCAAGAAAGCTTCCGTCCAAAGCCCAAGATGGACGCGTCTGCTTGTCGCCATCGCGCCCGAGGAGGATGATACCTTGAGGCACCGTCTCCTGGCCGCGATTCGGGGTCGTATCAACGCCCTGGACAGCTGGCTGTGAGATGCCATCCAGGAATCCAAAGCTTCGCGTCGGGGTCAGCAGTAAGTAGGCCCTCGAAGTAGAGATGATCAACGTACTGCTCGTGACCCGCCTCCTTCTTTGGCCGGACATCACCAACCTTGCGTGTCACTTCGTGAATAGTAGCATTCTGCGTACCCACGGAGAAGGTTTTCTCAATACGCTTGACTAAGTCATCGACTGTTGCATGGTGGTCACCGGCAACCAAGATAAGGCCGTGAATGTCTTGCTTGAATTCGGGATCCCAATCAGGATCAAATATACCCGAGGCTGACGTGGTGCCTTTGTCACCAAGGTTTGATGCATCGGCGAGCATGCCTGTGTTGAAGGCGCTGTCGCCAATATCATCGTTGATTCCCATCTTCGAGAAGAGCCGGAAAGTATCAGCCATATGTCTCTAATTATACTTGTCAATGTCGAGTGGCGCAACTGACCTGTACCAATCCTTTGTGGGTGAACGCTATGTTGACCCCACTTAGTTTCAAGAGTGGCGGAGTGGCATTGCCCCCTGCAGCGTCGCTTTTGTTCTTCTTGATTTTCTCTCGGTCACTGATGATCTGAGCCGTGGTCGTGATTATTGGCACGAGCTGTGCGAGCTGAGTGCGAAAGTCATGGACGCGATCTTTGTCGATTTGGAAGAAGATGTATGTTTCAGTCTTCTTCGGTATACCTCCTAGCCTGTCTCCGGTCAGTCTGGCGTGTTTACCTGCCTACGTTGATGATGTCTTACAGGATGTCGCCTTGTACGTTTCCGAAGTCCAAGGGGGCAGGAGCTGGAGCTGGAGCAGGACCAGGAGCTGGAGCTGGAGCAGGACCAGGGGTAGCCATTGTGCCTTTACTGATAGGTGGGTGCTGATCTCAGGTGTGTAGTGCTGCTTTCAAATATGTAGGCTTACTTGCTTGGTATAGGGATGAAAGGGAGAATCCGTGGTGGAGTGTACTGGGGAGCCGGGTCTTAAGGGGCTTTGGGGCATGGAGAGGTTGCAGAGGCAATTACAGTATCACGGGCAGCATGTTACATCGAATCTCACCGCATCCCTAGGCCGATTGCTCAGCCATAACGGAGGACCCGGTAGCCAAGAACGCTCAGACTCTCGTAATGCTGTTTGTATACGTGTGATTACAGAAGCCACAACAGGCCTTTGCTCAAACATTGGACGGACTTCATGCATTGGCCGTCCACCTGATCAGCACGAACGGTCTGGATATCTGGAGACTACATGGAGGCGCTCTGGGCATACTTAATAGATGGTTGACTGACGTCACACAGAGGCGCTCTTGGCTGACAGCTACTGCATTCGAGTGGGCGCTTGTCGACGCCAGATGGTTTCTATTGAACCATACTCGACAACTGATGAAGATTGGAATAACCCATTCCTGGCCTGATGCTAGTACACACCGACTTGATATCATGCCAAGAGTGCGGCTTGCGTGACCTGCAGGATTAATAACGAATCTCGATCCCTCTAGGCTGACATCAATATCCTTGGTTGTTTTGCAATACACTTCATCTTCGCCGTGACTTCCTGGCGAATTTTCCATAAGGCTCAAGCCTGCATCGCTTGAGGTTGTAGATCTCATAGGGAGACACAGAGTGACTGACGCAGATTCGATGGTCAAGGGACTGGAAGTGTAGCCCTTGGTAGACATCCTGGGCCAAATGCAAACTGGAAGAGAGGTGAGGGGCGCAGTAAGCATGGTAAGGCTGATGCATGCATACGAACGCCCCTCAGCAAGCAAGTCTGCTGTCGACCTGATTGGCGGAGAGTGAATCCTGTATGTAGGTGGTGACTAATATACGGTAGCTAAATGCAGAGGCGTAGTGTCAACCACTCGCAATTGTTCGCGGGGTATTCAGCGCATGAGAACTCTTCATATACTGCTTTCAAGAGGATCTTCATGTTACGGATGTTAAGATGGTGAGCTCCCACATAAGGTGTGAAGTAAAAGGTCACTGCATAACAGGGGATTATATATTTCTTCAGAAGTGATTGGTTCTCTATAGTCCAGTCTACATAATTCATTACAAGTGCGATTGGCTTGCATTATTTTAGTCTACGTGTATGTTGTATCTATAGCTGTAGACATGAGAGTCGAGCTTCAAGTCCCGTCAATCATTGATAATACTATTCTGCCATTATCACAGGGCACTTGGTATGTTTTGCCGCTATGTTTCAAAAACGAACAGCTCCGTGATGAATTGATGTTCATTGGTCGAATAGATGCCAAGTGCGGCTATACCCGATATGGCTAGGTCCTTATCACCCGAAGCTAAGTACCTTAGCTCCAGCGATCTCTAGCGCGTATGCAGCCGCCGAGCCTCTAGAAAACAGCAGTCCTTTAACTAAAGTATTCGTGCGACTTCACTTGTTCCTCAAACATCTTCGCCCCATCCTCTGACATATGGTTAGAACTATATCTGTCTGCGTTTCAAGGTTCATCTCCTGCTAGGGATGTTGTAGTCAGGATTGGCAGTACTCAGAGCCGAGACTAAGCTCACTCGAAGCAAGCACAGAACGCGTGCAATCACCGAACATAGCCTCTTCATGCAGACGACTTCTGGCACTCATATACCTTCCTGATCGGTGCTCGACGATGGCTAGGCACATACATGCAGAGTGTATGAAATAGTAGCCAATAAATTTGAATTATTCTATTTGAGTACTGGTCCTGCACTGCTTGATAGGTGGCAGCGTTTCCGTCTCTCAAGCCTCGAAACCTGGAACACAGCCACCGATCTAGCTATGCTGGGCTCACCAAAGAAGCGAGAGCGCAAGGCTTTCGAGGAGAAGCAACTTATAACGGACGAAAGCACCCGTCCTCTTCCTCCAAAAAGACGAAAGCTAACCACGGAGCCTTCCGATATCGCCAACAATTACATTTCCCCTCCTTTGGAAGAGCGCTGTTGTCCTCCAAGTAAACCAAATCAAAGCACGAAATACCATCTTCCTGGATTCTGGGACGCAATCTCGAGTATCTCTCTCACCCGTCGTGCACTTCAAGAATTTGACCGAAGAAACTCTATATATATACCACAGGCCACTGAGCCTACGGAGGTCGACGAGGTTGAATTCGTCGTAGGAGACATCAAGCGCTTTGCACGACTCGGAGGTCCAGATCTTTCCGATATTCAAGGATATCCAGAACCTTCCGCGTGTTCAGAGGTCACGATGAGGTCAAGCCGTCCAGGCACCAACCGCGTCTCGAAGCCAAGTGGCACGAACCCAAATACCGAATCCAGCAAGACCAAGAAGTCAGGTAAATCATCAGCCTATGACAACAACTTCCAGCGACTGCTCACAGAGCGCTACGTTGATCCGCTTCTTCGTGCCAATCGGCCCGCAAATCTGGAACAATTGAAAAGCCGCATGAACGCCCCTAGAATTTCGCTATCTCCATCATCCTTCACTGATGAAGATCACGAGTCTTTTCTCGACGAACTAGAGAGATCTAAGGGTGAACCAGAAGTTATGCGCGACATCTTCATCAAAATTCGGGGACCCGCTAGATATCCATCGGCAACGGATCGACCTTGTGGAAACTGGGCTCCACTACTGAGTCAACTGTCGAAAGAAGCCGATCTAGTAACCGCGCAGCCTGACTATTGTGAGGGCAATGCCCAAGACGCTCGCAGCATGCATATTAGGCGGGATCTAGACACATACATTGTCCCTTCGCTACATTCCGACGTACTATTCCTTCCGAATTTCTTCGTCGAGGTCAAAGGTGAGGAAGGATCATTGGCCGTGGCACGGCGACAAACGTGTTATGATGGCGCTTTAGGAGCTCGTGGTATACATCACCTCCAGAATCATAGTCTACCCATAGCGTTCGACAACAATGCTTATACTTTCACATCGGTATTCCAGTCTGGGCGTCTAGATATCTATGCCCATCACATCACTCAACCGGAGGGCCCGGGTCTCGAGCCCCATTACCATATGACATCAATCTTAACTCGATCCTTGGACGCAATGGTTGAGTCGTTCCGCGAAGGGGTTACTGCGTTCAGGAATGCACAAGATATGGCCCACGAATACCGGGAACATTTCATTCAGGGCGCAAACCGTAGACTCGGAGCAACTGTGCCAAACCCTCCAAAATTAAAGGACAAGGCCTAGGACAACTTATCCTAGCTTATGATCCATTCAAGAGAATCAGATCATGAGCCACCGAAACTTATCCGGGTGCCAATCGCAGGCTCAACCAGGGTGCGCAAAGCTTCCTATGTCTAATCAACGTGGGCTCGGATGGCTGGTGGGTTTGGTACACTTTGTTAGGATTACAGCCACGAGCCATCCAAAGTAAGGCGTCCCACCTCCCATTCTGACTGTCTACTTAGCTTACTATTCAGGCCGTAGGATTCAATCCGGGAAGGTGGCTGCGACGGATTGATGCTTCAACGGAAGCCTTTCCTACACCAGACTCAAACTTCAGCGAGGTAATTGGATGGATGAAGATAAAGCAGCAGCCAATTACGGTCACGGTTCCCGGATACAGTCTGTCGTATCTTGCCTCCCCTTGCTCAACGCTTCCGCTTATGCTACAAACTTCCACGCGTTTCAGTATCACTGAGAGATCCTTCTGAATACTACCTGGGAGCGCAACCGCAAGTTTTATGGACCAAGAAAAGCCCCAAGCTTCAATCAAACCTCGTGACAACAAAGTCACGACTAATCACTGCAGCTTTCCACATTGCTCTTGGAGCCCTTGTGACAACCCAGAGACGATGCTGAATTTTGAGATTCAATGGCCCACCGAGCCGTGGAACTTGAGAATTGCAATGCGCGTTCGCCGAAACAACGAATTACGATCGTTTCTCTGACAAATGGAGTCCATGTTGATAAGCAGGTTCCCCTGAGCATGTATACTTCTTTCCTACTGTCATTCTTCATCATCGCTCGAAAGAAGGGCTACTCGGTCCATCCTCTCATTCACGCATCGTTGACCGCTGTCCGACTCAATCCCATACGCTCAGCCACCGCGGCCGACTGACCACCGACCCCAAGCTCACTCACCCTCTCCCCCGTCAGCTCCACCACAATTCTAGTAGCAATCCCTACCAGCTTCCACCCGCCCGTTCTCAGCACACGAAACCTACCCTCGCGCTCACAACCATCTGCAATCGTCAAGGCAGCATACCTAATCCCCACCCAGGTCGATTGATCTCGTTCCGATCCCGGCGGTAATCTCACCGTGACGCGACAGCTACCATACGCCTCGCTGATGGGAAGTTTGAAGCCGTCATCGGCGCCAACAAGATGAAAGGTGGCTGGCTGTAGTAGTCGCGGGAGCTGCTGGATCGCGGTGATGCAGTCGGGGTATCTAGGGCGAGGGTCGCGCTTGTAGATGCGGGGCGGTGGTGTGCATAATATTTCGCTGGTGGCGATTTCTAGGGTTGCGTTTCTGGTGAGTGGGAAACTGGCTGTGGAGATGGAAATGATGGAGAGGGAGGATAGGAGAATGGCGCAGTAGGAGGAGAGTCGAAGATGCATGTGAGAGGATGGAGGGAGAAAGGGTGATGGATGGAGGTTGTGAATCAGGGTCTGAGGGTACATGGTCATTGCAACTCCTTGTAGGCGTTCTTGCGACCCTATGGAGGCGGGAAGAATGCAGTCGACCAATCAAGGGCCATGCTGATGTGGAGCGATGTGCAATTTTCCCACGTCTCTACGGTGCATCATTGACAGCGCGAGATCGCCTTTGATCTGCGAATGATATGAGTCTCGCCAATTCGAATAGTGACACCGTATTTAAGTACGGGCAACAAGGATCCTATCTTCCTAGCTCATGTTTACTTTAAAGTAAATAAAGTACTTACTTTAAGTAGGCTTAAGCTTAAGCTTCCGCCGCTAGCGCCGGTGTATCCCTTTCCTTGTCACCGGAATGGCCGCGCTAGTACTAGCTGCCGAGCAAGGTCTTGGCATCAGAATACCAAATACGCTATGCTCTCCATTTAGTAAACAAATATTATGATCTAGTAACACCACT
>JAABUX010000587.1_pt1 | contig 61359 bp, 70 predicted proteins | sample 5561851 | NCBI WGS metagenome assembly JAABUX01 (sample SAMN10711883, study PRJNA513361) | rock metagenome | isolation source: Antarctica rocks | place: Antarctica: Victoria Land, Richard Nunatak red sandstone | collected 2016-01-03
CTGCCGGGCACGCTGATCTTCATCGACCTGGACCGCCTGAAGCCGCTGAACGACCGCCTGGGCCATGAGGCCGGGGACGCCGCGCTGACGCTGACCGCCGAGCTGCTGCGCCGCACCTTCCGCCCGGCCGACCTGCTGGCGCGGCTGGGCGGGGACGAGTTCGCGCTGTGGCTGGACGGATCGGACGAGCTGACGGCCGCCGAGCGGGCGGAACGCCTGCGGGTGAGCTACCCGGCTGAGCTGGCGCACCTGACGGCTGGCGACCCCGTTGGCATGACCGTATCCATCGGCATCGCCTGTCGCCCCGGCGGCAGCGGCGAGGATCTGGAAGCCCTGCTCCAACGTGCGGACCAGGCGATGTATGAAGCAAAGCGTCGCGGCGGCGGACAATGGCGCGTGTCCCAGGCCGGCGTGTCCCAATCCGGTGGGTCCCAGTCTGGCGTGTCCAAGTCCGGCCCACGCCCATGAGCGACGCCTCGGCCTTCGTCCAGGACCGGCAGGGTTTCGGCAACGAGGCCGCGCGCGTCCGCCTGGCGGCGCATCCCGGCACCCTGCCGCACGTCCTACACCTGCTGGCGGCCGACCCGGCGGTGATGGTTCGCGCCGCCGTGGCGATGAATGCCGCCGCATCGCCCGCCGTGCACGCCGTCCTGACGTTCGACAGGGATGAGCGGGTTCGCGCGCTGTTGGCCGCCAAGGTCGCGCACCTGCTGCCGGGCCTGGACGTCACCGCGCAGGCCGAGGCCTACTGCCACGTCCGCGCCACCTTGGCGACCCTGGTGGAGGATGCGGCGGTCCGCGTCCGCGCTGCCATCGCCGACGTCGTGAAGGCACTTCCCGCTGCCCCGCGCGAGCTGATCCTGCGCCTGGCGTTCGACCCGGCGCCGCCGGTGTGCGACCCTGTCATCCGCCTGTCGCCGCTGTTGACCGAGGGCGACTTGCTGGCCCTGCTGGCCACGCCGCCGCATCCGGACGCCAGCCGGGCCGTGGCCGCCCGCCCGGGGCTGGGCGCCACCGTGGCCGACGCCGTGGTGGCGCAGGCCGACAGCGCCGCCATCCGTGCGCTGCTGCTCAACCGCACGGCCGCCATGCAGGAGGCGACGCTGGATGCCCTGGTCGCCCAGGCCGGCGCCCACCCGGAGTGGCACGAGCCGCTGGTGCGCCACCCGGCGCTGGGCAAGCCAGCCGCCCGTGCCCTGTCCGCGCTGGCGGAGGGGGAGTTGCTCTGCCTGCTGGCCGAACGCGCCGACCTGGACCCGGACCTGGCCCGCGAACTGCGCCAGCAGATGATGGCCCGGCTGGATGCGCCCGCTGCCGCGCCACCGGCCGAGGTGGACCTGCAAGCGTCCCTCCGCAGGCTGCACGCGGCCGGCGCCTTGACGGAGGCCGTCCTGCTGGACGCCGTGCGGGCAGGCGATGCCCGGCGTGCCTCGGCGATCCTCGCCATCGCCAGTGGCCTGCCGATGGCAGCGGTGGAGCGTGCGGCCACCCTGCGCAGCGCCAAGGCCTTGGTCAGCCTGACCTGGCGGGCCGGCTTCGGCATGCGGGCAGGCTCCGCCGTGCAGGTGGTCCCGGGTGGGCTGGAGCCGGGCGCCCTGCTGCCTCCCAGCCCGACTGGCGGTTTTCCGCTGACCGAGGCGGAGATGACCTGGCAGATCGAGGTGCTGGCGGCCGCGAGGCCCTGATGGCAGGTGCGGCCGGGGCGACCTTGTCAGCCGCGGATGCCCGTCAGCCGCGGATCAAGGTGCCCAGCCCGCCTTCCTTGAACAGCTCCAGCAAGCAGGCGTGCTGCATCCGGCCGTCCAGGATCACCGCGCCCTTCACGCCGCGGCGTACCGCCTCGACGCAGTTTTCCACTTTTGGGATCATGCCGCCGCTAATCATGCCGCTGGCGATGCCGGCCTCTGCCTCCGCGACCGTCATCTCCGGGATCAGGCGCTTATCGTGGTCCAGCACGCCGGCCACGTCAGTTAGCATCAGCATCCGCTTGGCGCCCAGCGCCCCGGCCACGGCGCCAGCCACCGTGTCGGCGTTAATGTTGTAGGTTTCGCCGTGCTCGCCCAGGCCCACCGGGGCGATGACGGGGATCAGGCCGGCGCCGGTCAGGGCGTGGATGACGCGCACGTCCACCTGCTCCGGCTCGCCGACGAAGCCCAGGTCCAGCACGCGCTCAATGCGGCTGCCGGGGTCCTTGACGGTGCGGGTCAGCTTGCGGGCGCGGATCAGGCCGCCATCCTTGCCGCAGATGCCGACCGCCAGCGCGCCGGCCTGGTTGATCAGCCCGGCGACGTGTTTGTTGACGGTGCCGGCCAGGACCATCTCTACGACCTCGACCATGCTGTGGTCGGTCACGCGCAGGCCATCGACGAAGCTGGACTTAATGGCCAGACGTTCCAGCATGGCGTTGATCTGCGGACCGCCGCCGTGGACTACGACTGGGTTGACGCCGACCTGCTTCAGCAATGCGATGTCGCGACCGAACTTGGCGGCTAGGTCCTCGTCGCCCATGGCGTGGCCGCCATACTTCACGACGATGGTGACGCCGGCGTAGCGCCGCAGGTATGGCAGGGCCTGGACGAGGATGTCCGCCTCCTCGGCGGCCACCTTGATCTGCTCGGGGGTCAGGGTCATGCCCTTGCCTAGCGGCGGGGTGCGCGCCGGGTCAAGGTAGGGGCTGGTATGCTGCCTGCTTCCTTTCTCTCCGGGAGAGGGTCGGGGTGAGGGAGGTGGCAAGGGCCTGATTTGCCTATTCGAGGACGAAACCCGCTCCCAAGCATGCCGGATTTGGCGCTTGCCGCCTGCCTCACCCCAGTCCTCTCCCGGAGGGAGAGGGAGAAGGCAGCAGCGCCAAGGCGGCCAGTTCGGCTCGTAGCCCCTCCATGCCCAACCCAGTCTCACTGCTGGTGGTTAGGATGTCCGGGAAGGCCGCGGGGTGCTTGCGGACCAGGGCCAGCACCTCCTCCTCCTTGCGCCCAAGCGCGCCGGGCCGCACGCCGTCGGCCTTGGTCAGCACAAGCTGATAGGTGACGGCGGCACGGTCCAGCAGGTCCATCACGGCCAGGTCGGACGCCTTCAGCTCGATCCGGCTATCCAGCAGCAGCACCACGCGGCGTAGCGTCGGACGCCCGCGCAGGAACTCGAACATCAGCCCCTGCCAGTTCTCCTTGATCTCCTTTGCCGCCTGCGCGTAGCCATAGCCCGGCATGTCCACCAAGGTCAGCCGCCTTGCCAGGTCGAAGAAGTTGAGCTGCCGCGTCCGCCCCGGCGTGTTGGACGCCCGCGCCAGCGCCTTGCGGCCCGTCAGCGCATTAATCAGCGAGGACTTCCCGACGTTGGACCGCCCGGCGAACGCAACCTCCGGCAGCCCTGGCTCCGGCAACTGGTCCAGGCGCTGCGCGGCGTAAAAGAACTGGCACTCCCCGGCGAACAGCAAGCGCCCTGCCTCCAGCCTGGCGGCCTGCTCTGCCGCCTGATCTACGAGGAGCGTACCATCCGTGTCGTCGCCAGCTTGGTCCGCCGCATTATCGTCCATTGTTGCGCGATGGTGAGAAGATTGTTCCAGCTCCAGTAGATGACTAGGCCGGCCGGGAAGCTCGCCAGCATGAAGGTGAAGATGATCGGCATGAACTGGAAGATGCGCGCCTGCACCGGGTCCGGCGGCGGCGGGTTCAGCTTCTGCTGGAAGAACATAGTGCAGCCCATGATCAGCGGCCACACGCCCAGGTGCAGCAGGTGCGAGTACTGCGCCGGGTCGAACGGGATCAGCCCGAACAGGTTGAACACGTTGGTCGGATCGACCGCCGACAGGTCATGGATCCAGCCGAAGAACGGTGCGTGCCGCATCTCGATGGTGACGAAGATCACCTTGTATAGCGAGAAGAACACTGGGACCTGTAGAAGCACCGGCAGGCAGCCACTGACGGGGTTCACCGCCTCGGTCTTGTACAGCTTCATCGTGGCCGCCTGCATGGCCATCGGGTCGTCCTTCAGGCGCTCCTTGATCTCGGCGATCTTGGGGCCGAGCAGCTTCATCTTGCTCATGCTACGGTACGAGTAGTTGGCCAGCGGGAAGAACAGCAGCTTGGCGAACACCGTGAAGATCAGGATGGCGATGCCGAAGTTGCCGGTGCCGCGGTACAGCCAGTCCAGCGCGTAGAAGATCGGCTTGGTGATCATGTAGAACCAGCCGAAGTCCACCGCCTTGTCGAAGTACGGCAGCTTGAGGTCGGCCTCGTAGCGGTCGAGCAGGTTCACTTCCTTCGCGCCGGCGAACAGCCGGGTCGTGGTGGCCGCCGTCGCGCCGGGCGAAACGGTGATGGGATCGTTGGCGACGAAATCGACCTGGTAGCGGTCGGAGTTGTTCTCCAGCAGGTGGCGGAACGCGGCCGTCACCGGGACCGCCTGGTCGGGGATCAGCGCGGTCAGCCAGTACTTGTCGGTGATGCCCGCCCAGCCGCCGGTGGTCGTCATGTCGAGCGAGGCCGCGTGGGTCTTGTCGCCCTCGGACTTCGCCTTGTCGTAGGTCTGCTCCTGCAGCTTGCCGCCCAGCACGCCCAGCATACCCTCGTGCAGGATGTAATAGCCGGCGGTCTGCGGCTTGTAGTCGCGGCGGATGCGGGACCAGGGGTGGACCACAACGGGCGTCCCCCCGGTGCTGCGGACCCGCTGCTCGGCGGTGAACAGGTAGTCGGAGTCGACCGACAGCGCGATCTCGAACACCTGGCCGGCGCCGTTGTCCCAGCTCAGCGTGACCGGCTGCGTGACGGTCAACTCCGGGGCAGAGGCGGTCCAGGTGGCGTCGAGGTCCGGCACCTTCACCCCGCCATCGCCGGTCCAGCCGAACTGCACGTAATAGGGCTGCGGGTCGGCCCGCGGCTCCAGCAGGCGGACCAGGGAGGAGGTCGGCTGAACCTCCTCGCGGTAATCGCGCAGCACCAGGTCGTCCAACCGGGCGCCCATCAGGTTGACGCTGCCCTGCACGCGCGGTGCGCTGATCCGCAGGCGCGGCACGTCGCGGGGGGGCGGCACGGCGACGGGTTCGGTGCCCGGCGACGCCACATCGCCGGTCGGACGCGGGGTGGCGTTGGTCGGCGTGTTCTGCGTCACCTGCACGGCGTCGGCCGGCAGCGGCGGGCGCTTGGGGAATAAAAGCTGAAAACCCAGCAGGATGGCAATCGAGATGGCGATTGCTGTGAACAGACGCTTCTGGTCCATTAGCGGGCCGTCACTTTCGAGGCGCAGGGCACCGGGTCGGCGCCGCCTGCGGTCCAGGGATTGCAGCGCAGGATGCGCCAGGCAGATAGGGCGGTGCCGCGCAGGGCGCCATGCCGGGTCAGGGCTTCGATGGCGTAGTGGCTGCACGACGGCTCGAACCGGCAGTTCGCACCGATGAAGGGGCGCAGGGTCCACTGATAGACGCGGACCAGGAACACCAGCACGGGGGCGATCATCGGGGCAGCGTCTTGGCCAGAGCGCGGCGCAGGTCGTCGATCAGCAGAGGGAATGGCCGGCCGCGCGTCGTGTCGCGGCCGATCAGCACTAGGTCCACGCCCCGCACGGGCTCGTCCCGCAGCAGCAGGCGGGCGGCCTCGCGCAGGCGGCGCTTGGTGCGGTTGCGGATGACGGCGTTGCCAACCTTCTTCGTCACGGTGAACCCTACGCGGGCGGGGGCGTCTTCCCCACGCGCCAGGGTTTGCAGCACCAGGCCGTGAACCGGGGCCTTGCGGCCCTTGCTGGCGACGCGCAGGAACTCGGTGCGGCGCCTCAGCCGCAGGGGCACGTCCGGCGCCATGCCAGCACCTGACATGCCATCAGCAGCCGGGTCAGGCCGACAGGCGCTTGCGGCCCTTGGCGCGGCGGTTCGCCAGGACCTTCTGCCCGCCGACGGTGGACATGCGGGCGCGGAAGCCATGGCGGCGCTTGCGGACCAGCTTGGACGGTTGATACGTGCGCTTCACAAGACAACTCCGATACCAGATGCGTGGGGGCCTATCGGCCGCGCAGGGGCCGTTGCCGGCTGTTCAGCCGTCGGCCCTTTGCAGAGGCGGCTTATACGGGGCCAGGCTCGCCGCCGTCAACGTATCCTCTGCCCCGTCAGCAGCCACTTAGAATTGCTGAACCAGGTTGCGCAAACCTGCCCAGGGAACGGGGGCAAGTGTTGGGGCCGACGTGGCCGGCACCGGAGCCAGCATTGGCGTGCGGTCGGTGCCTGTCAGTCCGACGGCGGTTGCGGCTGCCGCTGGAACCAAGCTGGTGGCCGGCTGTGCTTGCTGGTCAAGCAGGTCCGGTCCACGCATGATCGCGCGTGTTCCGGCCTGCAGCGCCTACCCTGCCGGTGGCCTGCCCTTCCATGTGGAGCATGACGTGCATCCTGGTCCCCCTCCCCCGCTCGCGGGCCTGCTTGTCGTCGCCCTGGAGCAGGCGGTGGCCGCGCCCTACTGCTCCTCACGCCTGGCGGACGCCGGGGCTCGGGTGGTCAAGGTCGAACGGGCGGAGGGCGACTTCGCCCGCGGGTACGACGCCGCGGTGCACGGCTTGTCCAGCTACTTCGTTTGGCTGAACCGCGGCAAGCAGAGCCTGGTGGCGGACATCAAGGACCCGGCCGATGCGGCGTTGCTGCACCGGATGCTGGCCGAGGCCGACGTGTTCATCCAGAACCTGGCGCCGGGTGCGGCGGCCCGTGCGGGGTTCGGGTCGGACGCGCTGCGGGCGCGGCACACGCGGCTGATCACGGTGGACATCAGCGGCTACGGCGCGGGCAACGCCTATGCCGGCATGAAGGCGTACGACCTGCTGGTGCAGGCGGAAAGCGGGCTGGCCGCCATCACCGGGCATCCCGCCGGGCCAGGACGGGTGGGGGTGTCGGCGTGCGACATCGCCTGCGGCATGGCGGCCCACGCTGCCGTGCTGGAGGCGCTGATCGCCCGCGGCATCACCGGACAGGGCCGCAAGCTGGAGATCAGCCTGTTCGACGGCATGGCGGACTGGATGAACGTGCCACTGCTGTACTACGAGGGCACTGGCCGGGCGCCGCAGCGGGTCGGGTTGGCGCACCCCTCGATCTGCCCGTATGGGGCGTTCGCGACGGCGGATGGCAGCCTGGTGCTGATCTCCATCCAGAACGAGCGGGAATGGGCGGCGTTCTGCGCCGGCGTGCTGGACGAGCCGGGGTTGGCGACGCAGGTGGGCTTTGACAGCAACAACGCCCGTGTTGCCAACCGTCCGGCGGTGGACGCCCGCGTGGGCCAGGCGTTCCAGGCCATGACCCGGCGGCAGGCGGCGGAACGGCTGGGACGGGCCGGGACCGCCTATGGCTTCGTCAATGAACTGGCCGACCTGGCGCATCATCCGGCCTTGCGGCGGGCCGATGTGGAAACGCCCAGTGGAATGGCATCCATCGTGGCACCTCCGGCCATCCACGACGGAGCCGCGCCGCACCTGGGCCGGGTGCCGTCGGTCGGCGAACACGGGGATGCGATCCGGGCCGAATTCGCCGCAGGTTCCATCGCACCCGGCATCAGGCCTAATGTAGGCCAGGGAGCAGACGCATGAACCAGATTTCCCCCATCACGACCCACCCCTATGCCGAGATCCAGGAGGAGGTCGCCAAGCTCTGCGCGGGCTTCCCCGGCGCGTATTGGCGCAAGCTGGACGAGGTGCGGGGCTATCCGACCGAGTTCGTCCAGGCGCTGACCACGGGCGGCTACCTGGGCGCGCTGATCCCCGAGGAGTACGGCGGCGCCGGCCTGCCGCTGTCGGGTGCGGCGGCGATCCTGGAGGAGGTGCAGCGCCAGGGCTGCAACGGGGGGGCCTGCCACGCGCAGATGTATATCATGGGCACCATCCTGCGGCACGGCAGCGAGGCGCAGAAGGCCGAGTACCTGCCGCGGATCGCCGATGGCTCCCTGCGCCTGCAAGCGTTTGGCGTGACCGAGCCGACCAGCGGCACCGACACCACGGCCCTGCGCACGACGGCGCGGCGCGAGGGCGACAAGTACGTCGTCAACGGCCAGAAAATCTGGACCTCGCGTGCCGAGCACTCCGACCTGATGCTGCTGCTGGCGCGCACCACGCCGCGCGACCAGGTGGCGAAGAAGACGGAAGGCCTGAGCACCTTCATCGTCGATATGCGGGAGGTGGCGGGGCGCGGCCTGACCATCCGGCCGATCCGGACGATGATGAACCATAATTCCTGCGAGGTGTTCTTCGACAACATGGAGGTCCCCGCCGCCAACCTGGTGGGGGAGGAAGGGCGCGGCTTCCGCTACATCCTGTCCGGCATGAACGCCGAGCGAATCCTGATCGCCGCCGAGTGCATTGGCGACGCCAAATGGTTCATCGAGCATGCCAGCGGTTATGCCCGGGAGCGCGTGGTGTTCGGCCGGCCCATCGGGCAGAACCAGGGCGTGCAGTTCCCCATCGCCAAGGCCTATGCCAACATGCGTGCGGCGGAGTTGATGGTGCATGAGGCGTTGCGGCTGTACGAGGCCGGCGCCAACCTGGGGGCGGAGGCGAACATGGCGAAGATGCTGGCCGCGGATGCTTCGTTTGAGGCGGCCAATGCGTGCATCCAGACCTATGGCGGGTTTGGGTTCGCCGAGGAATACGACGTGGAGCGCAAGTTTCGCGAGACGCGGCTGTACCAGGTGGCGCCGATCTCGACCAACCTGATCCTGTCCTACTTGGCGGAGCATGTGCTGGGGATGCCGCGGTCTTACTGATTTCTGCTCCCTTTCCCTCCGGGAGAGGGTCGGGGTGAGGGAGTTTTGCAGCGCAGCCCTCGGCCTGGAATAGACCTGGCTGGTGGGACTGGACGTGCCCTGCGCCGCAAGCAAGGCTCCCTCACCCCGGCCTTGGTCCGCTTCGCGACCCAAGCCCGGAGGGAGAGGGGAAGCGGAGCAGGGCACTCGCAATGCCGGGCGTCTGCTGGCACACTTCCCAGCAACGAGACGACTGGGAAACGCACCACCATGAAGAAGCGCACGCTGCTGAAGGCTGGCCTTGCTGCGGCCTTGCTGCCCGTCGTCCGGCCGGCCTTCGGCGATGGACCCATCAGCATTAAGTTCAGCCACGTCGTCGCCCCCGACACCCCGAAGGGCAAGGGCGCCGACCGCTTCAAGGAGCTGGCCGAGAGATATACAGACGGCAGGGTGCGGGTCGAGGTCTATCCCAACTCGCAGCTTTATAAGGACAAGGAGGAGGTCGAGGCCTTGCAGCTCGGCGCCGTGCAGATGCTGGCGCCGTCGCTGGCAAAGTTCGGACCGCTGGGCGCCCGCGAGTTCGAGGTGTTCGACCTGCCTTACATCCTGCCGGACAAGGCGGCGCTGCGCCGGGTCACGGACGGGGCGTTGGGGGCCAAGCTGTTCAACAAGCTGGAGAGCAAGGGCATCACCGGCCTGGCCTACTGGGACAACGGGTTCAAGGTCATGTCCGCCAACAAGCCGCTGCGCGAGGTTGCGGACTTTCGCGGGCTGAAGATGCGCATCCAGTCCAGCAAGGTGCTGGAAGCGCAGTTCAAGGCGCTGGGCGCGCTGCCGCAGGTGCTGCCGTTCTCCGACGTGTACCAGGCGATGCAGACCGGCGTCGTCGATGGAGCGGAGAACACGCCGTCTAACATGTATACGCAGAAGCACCACGAGGTGCAGAAGTACGCGACGCTGTCCGAGCACGGCTACATCGGCTATGCGGTGATCGTGAACAAGAAGTTCTGGGACGGCCTGCCCGGCGACATCCGCGACGCGCTGACCCGGGCGATGAAGGAGGCGACGGCGTTCGCCAACGACTCCGCCCAGGCCGACAACGATGACGCCATGGCCGAGATGAGGAAGTCCGGCCGCATCCAGTTCATCGAGCTGACGCCGGAGCAGAAGGCGTCCTGGCGCAAGGCGCTGGAGCCGGTGCAGGCCGAGATGACCGCACGCGTCGGCAAGGACATCATCGACGAGTTCCGCAAGGAGGTCGGGACGGCCTAGGCCAGCCTATGCTGCTCCGCATCCTCGACCGGATAGAGGAGGTGCTGATCGCCAGCCTGATGGCGGGCGCGACGCTGCTGATCTTTGCCTCCGTCTTGCAACGCTTCGCCGCCAGCACGGCGTGGCTGTATCCCTACGCCAGCGGCATCGACCTGACGTGGGCGCAGGAGCTGTGCATCTTCATGTTCATCTGGATGGCGAAGTTCGGCGCCGCCTATGGCGTGAGGACGGGCATCCATGTCGGCGTCGATGTGCTGGTGCGGAAGCTGCGGCCGGCGCGGCAGCGGGCGGTGGTGCTGTTCAGCCTATTGACTGGCGCCGGGTTCACGGGCGCGGTGGGGACGATGGGGGCGAGCTTCGTCTATGGCCTGATGGGCACGGACCAGACGACGCCGGACCTCGAATGGCCGAGCTGGATGATCTACCTGTGCATCCCGCTCGGCTCCTATTTGATGTGCTTCCGGTTCCTGCAGGTCGCCTGGCGCTACGCCCGCGGCGGCGAGCTGCCGCACCATGACCCCGGCCGCGTCGAGGGCGTGCACGACGAGGCGGAGGCAATCGAGATGGCGCAGGCGCTGGAGCGGCAGCCGGTCCGATGACGGCTGGTTCATGACGGCGCTCATCATCTTCGGGCTGCTGATCGCGCTGATGCTGACGGGGATGCCGATCAGCATCGCGCTGGGCACGACGGTGCTGCTGTTCCTGTTTACCATGACGCAGGTGCCCATCGAGAGCGTCGGGCTGAAGCTGTTCACCGGGCTCGACAACTTCTCCATCATGGCGATCCCGTTCTTCATCCTGGCGGGCACCTTCCTGACCCATGGCGGCGTGGCCCGGCGGATGATCCGCTTTACCACCTCCCTTGTTGGCCACTGGCCGGGCGGGCTGGGATTGGCGGGCGTGGCGGCCAGCGCGCTGTTCGCGGCGGTGTCGGGCAGCAGCGTGGCGACGGTGGTGGCCATCGGGTCCATTATGCTGCCGGCGATGGTCGATCACGGCTACCCCAAGGGGTTCGGCGCCGGGGTGATCACCACGTCGGGCGCACTGGGCATCCTGGTGCCGCCCTCGGTGATCCTGGTGCTGTATGGCGTGAGCACCAACACCAGCATCGGCGCGCTGTTCATGGCGGGGGTGATGCCGGGCGTACTGCTGGCGCTGCTGCTGGCCGGGCTGACCTGCGTGATGGCGTGGCGCAAGGGCTACCCGCGGATGGCGGCGTCCACCTGGCCGGAGCGGTTCACGGCATTCCGGGAGTCGTTCTGGGGGCTGGCGCTGATCGGCATCGTGATGGGCGGGATTTATGGCGGGGTGTTCACGCCGACCGAGGCGGCGGCGGTGGCGGCGGTGTATGCGTTCGTCATCGCGGTGTTCGTCTATCGGGACATGGGATTGCGCGACGTGCCGCGGGTGCTGCTGAACGCGGCGAACATGAGCGCGATGCTGCTGTACATCATCACCAACGCGGTGCTGTTCTCGTTCCTGATGACGAGCGAGAACATCCCGCAGGCGATGGCCTCCTGGATCGTGGCACGGCACTTCGACCCGTGGGTGTTCCTGATCGTCATCAACGTGGTGCTGCTGGTGGCTGGCAACGTGATGGAGCCGACGTCGATCCTGCTGATCATGGCGCCGATCCTGTTCCCGATCGCAAAGGGACTGGGGGTCGATCCCGTCCACCTCGGGGTGCTGATGGCGGTCAACATGGAGGTCGGGCTGTGCCATCCGCCGGTGGGGCTTAACCTCTATGTGGCTTCGGGGATCGCGCGGATGGGCATTACGGAGCTGACAGTGGCGGTTTGGCCTTGGCTGCTGGTGATGCTGGGGTTCCTGGTGCTGGTGACATATGTGCCGGGCATCTCGCTATGGCTGCCGCACGCGCTGGGGATGTAGCTTTTGCTTCCTTTCCCGAAGGGAGAGGGGGGAAGGAAGTTGGCTAGGCGGTCTCCTTGAACAGCTCGCGTCCGATCAGCATCCGCCGGATCTCGCTGGTGCCCGCACCGATCTCATACAGCTTGGCGTCCCGCAGCAGACGACCGGTCGGGTAGTCGTTGATGTAGCCGTTGCCGCCCAGCACCTGGATCGCCTCCAACGCCATCCAGGTCGCCTTTTCAGCGGCATACAGGATCGCCCCGGCCGCGTCCTTGCGCGTAGTCTCCCCCCGGTCGCACGACTTCGCCACCGCATATACGTAGGCCTTCGCCGCGTTCATCGTCGTATACATGTCGGCGATCTTGCCCTGCATGAGCTGGAACTCGCCGATGGCCTGGCCGAACTGCTTGCGCTCGTGGATGTAGGGCACGCACACGTCCATGCACGCCTGCATGATCCCCAGCGGACCCGCCGCCAGCACAGCGCGCTCGTAGTCCAGGCCGCTCATCAGCACGTTCACGCCGCGGCCGACGCCGCCGATGACGTTCTCCTCCGGCACCTCGCAGTCCTGGAACACCAGTTCGCCGGTGTTGCTGCCGCGCATCCCCAGCTTGTCCAGCTTCTGCGCGCAACTGAACCCGGGCGTGCCGCGCTCGATCAGGAACGCCGTGATGCCGCGCGGGCCGGCCGCCGGGTCGGTCTTGGCATACACCACCAGCACGTCGGCGTCAGGGCCGTTGGTGATCCACATCTTGGTGCCGTTCAGCAGGTACCGGCTGCCACGCCGGTCCGCCCGCAGCCGCATCCCCACCACGTCCGACCCGGCGCCGCTCTCGCTCATCGCCAGCGCACCGACCTGCTCGCCGCTGATCAGGCCGGGCAGGTAGCGGCGCTTCTGCTCCTCTGTGCCGTTCTTGCGGATTTGGTTCACGCATAGGTTGCTGTGCGCCCCGTAGCTCAGCCCGACCGAGGCGCTGGCGCGGCTGATCTCCTCCATCGCCACGACGTGCTCGAGGTAGCCCATGCCGGCGCCGCCGTACTCCTCCTCCACGGTGATGCCCAGCACGCCGAGGTCGCCCATCTTGCGCCACAGGTCGGCCGGGAAATCGTTGTCGCGGTCGATGGCGGCGGCGCGCGGCGCGATCTCGTCGGCGGCGAAGGTCTCGACGGAGCCGCGCAGCATGTCCGCGGTCTCGCCGAGGTCGAAGTTCAGGCCGGGCAGGCGGTTCGAGGGGGCTGCGGACATCGGCAGGGTCCTTCTGCGTTCCCGACGGATATGGGCCGCGGAACGGCGGTGACCACTGCGGCCAGCAGTGGCTGCGGCGAGCCGGTCCCGCGCAGCATGCGACTTGGTTGCGGCGGGTAGCAGGCTCGGATGGTGAGCTGGGCGGGATCGTCCCCCGCCTAGCCCTGCCGCCTACTTGCCCGGCTGCACGCCGACCTGCAGGTGAACCGTACTGGACCAGTACAGCGCGGCCGTGGCGGACCCATAATGCGTGCCGTCCAGATCGACGGAGTTCACATACAGGTTGCGGTCGGTGCTGGGCGTGCCGCCCCAGGCGTCGTTCAGGAACGTCACCGTCAGGTCATGCGGCCCGGCGCCGAACTGCCCGGTGAAGGTGAAGTCCGCCGTCTGGCCCAGGCTGTTCAGGGCCGTGACGGACTGCGCCCCACCAAGCTGCTGGCCGTCCATGGTGGCGATGAATTGGGCGTCGCCCATCCAGGCATCTTCCGACAAGTGCAGGACCAGGGTGTCAGTGGCGGACGGCTTGGAGGTTGGCACGGCCGTGTCTGGCTTCGTGCCAACCGAGGGAAGGACCGGAGCGGCCGGCGTGGGAGTTGCGCCACCTGGCGACGTGACGGACGCCGTCCAGGGCGAGGTGGTCACCAGCGTAGGTTCGGTCTGCAGCACCGTGTCGCCCGACATCGCCGCCGTGCCGCGGACGACTTGGTTTGCAGGCAGCCCATAGATGGCGTTGCCAGTCACGCTTGCCGGGGCGCCTGACGCGTTCCACACGGCCGATGCGGACGGGGAGGACAGGTCGTTCAGGATGGTGTTGCCCGTGACGGTCAGGCTGGAGTTGGCATACACGCCGCCTTCCTCGCCGAACGTGATGATCCCCGGGTTCTGCGAGGCGGGGCCTTGCTCGATGGTGTCACCCTGGATCAGTGCCTTGCCGCCGTTCGGCAGGTCGATGCTGTAGCTGGCGGTGCCGGTGGGGCCGTCCTGGACGCGGCTGTTGGTGACCGTGGTCTGCTCGGCCCGGCTCTTGATCTCGTGCCCCACCACTGCGTCGTGGAAATAGCTGCCGTCGATGGTCAAGCTGCCGATGTCGCTGACGTACAAGTTGTGGGTATAGCCGTCGCCGGCGCCGTTATGGGCGAACTCGCTATCGTGGATGGTGATGGAGCCGGTGCCGCCAGTGCTGCCGGCCAGCAGGCCGTCCTGGTTGTCGTGGATGTAGCAGTCGTTAAGGGTGAGGTTGCCGCCCTGGTAGCGGATACCCGCCCCGTTGCCGTCGTTCACCTGCGCGCCTGACAGCTCGATGTTGTCGAGCGTGACATCGGTGTTGGTGGTCAGGATGGCCTTACCGTCGGGCGGGGACTGGGTGGCGAGCAGGTGGACCATGCCACCCACGCCCGCGATGGTGATCTTGGTGTTGATGGTGGCGAAGTCGTTCGTGTAGGTGCCGGCCTGGACCTGCAGCACGTCGCCGTCATGGGAGGCTGCAACAGCAGCGCCGAGGCTGGCGAACTGCTGTCCGCTGCCGACCGTAAGTACAGACATTGGTATATTCCTTGAAGATCTCAGACCATTCCGTACCGGCAAGCATTGCTTTGTTGTTGCTTGTTGTTTGAGGTAGGATGTGTTTGTGCCGGATGCGGATTGTCTTCCGTTAAATTTAGCAATGCTTAGTGCTCTCGGGTTCGTGATGGCAGCGATGGCCGATCACGTCAAGTTTCAGTTTGATGGTATTCCGGAGGTCGGCACTGCGTAAGCCAGCCTGCTTACTCCCTCTCCCGGAGGAGAAGGGGGCCAAGCCGGCGCGGCTTCCATGCCAGATGCGACCGCCCTGGCATGGCGCGGATGGCAAGGACGGCGCTTGCTCCCTGGAGTGCCGCATCGCTACCGTTCTCTCAGGGGGCGTCGTGACTGCTACGACCGACCGGGAACAGGGGCGTCCGTGACCAGCAGCATCAGCTACGTCCATGGCGCGCGGGACATCCCCCTGCTGGGCGAAACCCTGGGCCAGAACCTGGACCGCACCGCCGCCCGCGTTCCCGGTAGCACGGCGCTGGTCATTCCCGCCCAGGGCGTCCGCTGGACCTACCGCGAGCTGGCCGCCCGCGCCGACGCCTTCGCCGCCGGGCTGCTGGCGCTGGGGCTGGAGCGGGGGGACCGCTTGGGCATCTGGTCGCTGAACAACGCCGAGTGGGTCGTCGTGCAGTTCGCCACCGCCAAGGCCGGCATCATCTTGGTGAACATCAACCCGTCCTACCGCCTGGGCGAGCTGGAGTTCGCGCTCAACACCGTCGGCTGCAAGGCGCTAGTGACGGCCACCCGGTTCAAGACCAGCGACTACATCGGCATGGTGCAGGGGCTTGCGCCGGAGCTGGCCTGCGCCGAGCCGGGCCAGCTCGACTGCGCCCGCCTGCCCGCCCTGCGGACTGTCATCCAGATCGGCGGCGCGGCGCCGGGGACGCTGCCGTTCGACGCGGTGCCCGGCCTCGCCAGCCCCGCCCACCATGCCGCCCTGGCCCGCCTGCAGCCGCTGCTGCAGTTCGACGACCCCATCAACATCCAGTTCACCAGCGGCACCACCGGCACCCCCAAGGGCGCCACGCTGACCCACCACAACATCCTGAACAACGGCTTCTTCATCGGCGAGGCCATGCGCCTGACCGAGCAGGACCGCCTGTGCATCCCGGTGCCGCTGTATCACTGCTTCGGCATGGTGCTGGGCAACCTGGCCTGCACCACGCACGGCGCCGCGATGGTCTATCCCGGCGAGGGCTTTGATCCCCTCGCCGTGCTGCGCACCGTGGCGGAGGAGCGCTGCACCGGGCTGCACGGCGTCCCCACCATGTTCATCGCCGAGCTGGAGCACCCGGAGTTCGACCGCTTCGACCTCAGCAGCCTGCGGACTGGCATCATGGCGGGATCGCCCTGCCCCATCGAGGTGATGCGCCGGGCGGTGGAGCGGATGCACCTGGACGAGATCACCATCTGCTACGGCATGACGGAGACCAGCCCGGTCAGCTTCCAGTCTTCGGTGAGCGATCCGCTGGAGCGCCGGGTCAGCACTGTGGGCCGGGTGCATCCGCACCTGGAGGTGAAGGTGGTGGACGCCGAGGGCCGCATCGTGCCGCGCGGGACGCCGGGCGAGCTGTGCACGCGGGGGTATAGCGTCATGCTGGGCTACTGGGGGGACGAGGCGCGGACCCGTGCGGCCATCGACCCGGCGCGGTGGATGCACACGGGGGACCTGGCGACGGTGGACGACGAGGGGTTCTGCAACATCGTCGGGCGGATCAAGGACGTGGTGATCCGCGGTGGGGAGAACGTGTACCCGCGGGAGGTGGAGGAATTCCTGTATGGCCACCCGTGGATCCAGGACGTGCAGGTGTTCGGGGTGGCGGACGCTCGGTACGGGGAGGAGCTATGCGCCTGGGTGAAGCTGCGGGCCGGGGCGGAGATGCGGGCGGAGGAGGTGCAGGCGTTCTGCCGGGGGCGGATCGCGCACCAGAAGGTGCCTCGGTACGTGCGGTTCGTGGAGGAGTTCCCGATGACGGTGACGGGGAAGATGCAGAAGTTCCTGATGCGGGAGGCTATGGAGCGGGAGTTGGGGGCAAGGGGGGTGGAGACGGCTTAAGCGTGTAGTACTGACATCAGGCGGCTTAACATTTTCCAATGTGTAGCAACAAATACGAAGGGTGACTTGCGCGTCCTACGGGTGATAGCTTCCGCTTTTCAACTTGGGAGCGTACATGGATATCCTTGTGACCGACGTAACAGAAATGAACGGTGGACACTATTGCGTAGCTGGCTGGTGTGCCGCTACCAAACGTATGGTTCGCCCGATGCTGGATCACATATTGGAGCAACGCTCTTCTTGATAGCCACAAGATCGTTCCTGGCGTTATGATCCGAGTGGCTACGATCAACTCCGCAACGGGTGGCTTGCTTCCACATAATATCGAGGATCAGGTAATCAGCACTGGTAGCATCAAGGTCGTAAGCACCAGTGCTCAACCCTGGTTCGGCACGGGAGCGCCTCCAAGTTCTTCAACCATTTCTGATGCTTTCGAGGGTCACGTTGTCAGTAACAAGGTGTGGCATCAGCATGTCCAAGGCGCACACGTCAAGATCGGCACAAATACGCGCTCGTTATGGGCCGTGCAAGTGCAGCGCGGCAGCTTGAAACTGCACGAGGACAAGTTTGGCGATAATGAGCCTAAGTTAAAGCTGGCTCTAAGCGATGGCGCAAAACTCTACGACTTTCCGATTAGCAGTCGTGCACTTAAAGAGGCATGGAGAGCTAATGGACTTCCTGGTGCGACTGGAGCACTTCCATCATGTAGGACCCTGCATGTCCGGGTCGGTTTAGCACGGGCATTTGCGGGTCATCCTGACAAGTGCTACATCATGGTCAACGGTATTTATGGATGATCCTATGGATTTGGTGGCTCAGCGTAGCGTTTTGACCGTGGGACACTCTACCCTACCCTACGCGCTGTTTTTGGCGCTTCTATCTGAGGCTGGGGTAACCGCAGTTGCTGACGTACGCAGCGCTCCGTACTCGCACCACTTGCCCCACTTCAACCGCGAAGCCCTGCAGGACGAGTTGAAGCTTGACGGCATCGAGTATGTCTTCCTGGGGCAAGAGCTTGGAGGTCGTCCGCGGGACGCTGGGCTGCTTCGCAACGGCATCGCCGATTACGAACAGATGGCGAAGGCGCCTGACTTCAAGGAAGGGCTTGGTCGAGTCGTTCAGGGCGCATCCCGCCACCGCATCGCCCTGATGTGTTCCGAACAGCACCCTCTCGACTGCCATCGTTGCCTGCTGGTCAGCCGTGAGCTGGCGAAGCACGACGTTTCCGTGTCCCACATCCTTCCAGGCGGACTACAGATAAGCCAGCCGGAGATCGAAGACGAACTGCTTGTCATGTCGGGCAAGGCATCTGGGGATTTGTTCGCGCCACGTGAGGAGCGGCTTGCTGCCGCTTATTGGAAGCGCGCCCGCAAGGTTGCGTTCAGTGTTCCCTCAACAGCTCAAGCCAGCGTCGAATAGCCTAGATCGTGACCTCCGTCCGGGTGTTTACCATCGGCTTCACGCAGACCTCGGCGAAGATGTTTTTCGAGAGGCTGCGCTCGGCCGGCGTGAAAAGGGTTGTCGACGTTCGGCTGCATAACACGTCACAGCTTTCAGGTTTTGCAAAGGCCGATGACCTCGCCTATTTCCTTGGTGCTATCGAGGGCATCCAATACTCGCATCAGCCCCTGCTGGCGCCGACTGATGACATGCTGAAAGCCTACAAGCGAGATCGTGGGGATTGGGCAACCTACCAGGCAAGCTTTCTGAACCTCATGCGGGAGAGGCGTATTGAGAACAGCATCGAGCCTATCCACCTTGAGGGTAGCTGTCTTCTCTGTTCGGAGGCCAAGCCGCATCACTGCCACCGCAGTCTTGTGTGCGATTACTTGAACCAGAAGTGGGACCGTTCCCTAGAAGTCCGGCACCTATAGTCGTGTGGTGGAACCGCTCAGCTGAAGCTGTGCTTCGAGGCGGCGCTTGTCAGGACTGATGAACATGCATTCCGGTAGGGCAGGCTCGGCATGGCCCTGGGGCTTATACAAGGCACGCTGCCGCCCTATACGCAGGGCATGAACACTCCAGACAACACTCGCCCGCCCATGACCACCCGCAGGCGCCTGATGCTGCTCGCCCCCGCCGGCGTGCTAGCGGCCGGGCTGGCGGGCGTTGCAGCCTGGAGCCGCTTGCGACCAGACCCGTCCGCCCCGGTCGCCTCCATCGGCGGCCCGTTCGCGCTGCTGGACGGAGACGGCCGCACCGTCACTGACCAGGACTTCCGCGGCCGGTGGATGCTGGTCTATTTCGGCTATACCCACTGCCCCGACGCCTGCCCGACTGCGTTGCAGGACATGGCGACCGCACTCGACGACCTCGGCGACAAGCGGCGGGACGTGGCGCCCCTGTTCATCACCGTCGATCCCGAGCGCGACACGCCAGCGGTAATGAAGGACTACGTGGCCAACTTCGGCCCGGGCATTACCGGCCTGTCAGGCACCCCGGACGCAATCGCCCAGGCCGCACGGGAATACCGCGTGTACTACGCCAAGCACCCCACCGCCGACGGCTACGACATGGACCACAGCAGCATCATCTACCTGATGGACCCACAAGGCCGCTTCATCGCCAACTTCACGCACGAGACCCCTCCGGAGCAAATCGCCGCCCGGCTGCGAGCGCTGGTCTAGGTGCCTGGCCTTTAAGCGTCAGACCGGGGCAGCCAGGGGATGCGCGCGACCTCGATGCCCTCATCGGCCAGCATCTCGGCCTGCTCGGGCGTGCTCTCGCCGTAGATGCCCTGGCGGTCGGACTCACCACGGTGAATGCGCCGGGCCTCCTCGGCAAAGTCCGGGCCGACGTAGTCGCAGTTCCGTTCGACCTCGGCCCGCAGCCGTTGCAGCGCTGCGCGAACGCTGTCCGGCAACGCGACTGCCTGCTTCGCAATATCCGGGGGCGCGGCGGGCGTCTCCGGCTGGCCGGCGGCGTCCAGCATTGTCCGGGCCTTGGCGATGCGCGGCGCCATCAGCGCCCGGTTGACCTTGGTGCCCCCGCAAACCGGGCACTCCACCAGGCCCCGACTGGCCTGCATGTCAAAGGCCGCGCTATCACGGAACCAGCCGTCGAAAGCGTGGTCTCCAGCGCATCGAAGTTGATAATGGATCATTATTGTAACATGGCGAGCGCTAAGCCTCGTGCAAGCGGGGCTTCAAGCAAGCGGGGCCGCGTGCAACCCAGCAGCGCGCCGATCAGGCCGCGGCGAGCAGCGGGTCCAGCTTGCCGGCCCGGTCCAGCGCCACCAGGTCGTCGCAGCCGCCGATGGCCCGGCCGTCGATGAACACCTGGGGCACGGTGCTGCTGCCAGACCGTGCCTCGCTCTCGGCCCGCTCGGCAGTGCCGTGCGGCGCGTTGATCTCGCGATACTGCACGCCCTTCTTCCTCAGCAGGTTCAGCGCCCGGGAGCAGTAGGGACACCAGGGCTGGGTGTAGATCTCGATGCTTGCCACGTCGGTCTCCGGTTATGGGTCAAGGGTTGGCTCGGACCCGGCCTGGTGCAAGCCCTGCAGCTCCAGCCGCGGGTCGGACACGCGCGCCGCGGCGAGCACGTCCACCCGGGTCGCGCCCGCCGCCAGCAGCGCCGCCGCACAGGCGGAGGCCGTGGCCCCGGAGGTGATGACGTCGTCGATCAGCAGCACGCGCGCCCCGGACAGGATGGCCATGCGGGACCGGCGGGCCTGGATGGCCCCGGCCAGCTCCGCGCGGCGCTCCACGCCCGACTTGGCGCCCAGCGATGCCGTCGCCCTCACCCGGCGCAGCGCGTCCAGCACCACCGGCCGACCGCTCAGCCGGGTCAGGGCCTGCGCCAGCAGCGCCGATTGGTTGTAGCGCCGGGACAGCAGGCGCCAGCGGTGCAACGGCACCGGCACCAGCAGGTCCGCCGCTTGCAGCAGCGCCGCCCCGGCCCGCGCCATCATCGGGGCCAGCGCCCGCGCTGTCTCGATGCGATCGCCATACTTGAACGGCATCAGGATGCGACGGGCTTGGTCATCGTAGCGCAGGGCCGCGCGGGCGGCGCCCCACGGCGGCGGATGGGCGCGGCAGCCCGGGCACGATCCGGCAAGCCCGCCCTGCCCGGCCGCCTCGAACGGCACGCCACACCTCGCGCACATCGGGTCCGTGACGAAGGCCGTGCGGCGGAAGCAGGCGGCGCAAAGCTGGCCGGGCCGCTCCACCAGGTTGTCGCAGGTCAGGCAGTGCGGCGGCAGCAACACGTCCACGGCCGCCCGCCCGGCCCACCGTACGACGCCGAGTAGCCGCTCAGCTCTCAAGGGCCGACCCGTCGGGTTGGCCGAAGGCAACCGACCCGTCGCGCTCGATCTCGTGCACCAGGTCGATCTCCCAGGACAGGTAGGCCTGCATCGCCGCCTCCACCCCGCTGTTGCGGTCATAGGGGCGAAGGTAGGCATCGACGCACGCCTCATCCGGCGGGTCCGTGCGGTCCGCCACCGGACTGCCGCCTGCCGCGATCCAGCCCGCCGTGCCATCCTGCAGGACCTGCACCGGCGCATCCGTCAAATCCTGCATCTCTGCCACTGCGAGCCGCGCCAGCACGCCATCCGGCGAGGTCAGCACCACGCGCGCGGCGGTCGCCACCCGGAGCCGCAGCAGGTCCAGCCGGGTGCGGACGCCCCATAGCGCACCCGGGATGTGCCCGGCCCGGAACTCGAGGCTGCGGGCCAGGTCCACGACCAGGCAGCCGGACAGGTCGGCGCCGGGTTCCACCATTTCCACGACGGGCAGTGCAGCCGCCGTCGTGAGCGTGCCGGTCAGGTCATCCAGCCCGCCCTCCACGACAAAGATATCGCGGTGCCCCATCTGGTGCAGCCACGCGGCAGTCATGCGGGCACGGACGCCGTCATCGTCCAGCAACGCGATCCGCGCGCCGCGCACCGCCACCCAGCCATCGGTCGCCTGCACCAACTGCCCGCCGGGCGCGTTGCGGCTGCCGGGGCGGTGGCGGGCGGCGAACTCCGAGGGGTCGCGCACGTCTAGGACATACAGGGTGCGGTCCGGGTCGGCCTCGAACCGCGCGAGGTCCAGCGGGCCAATCACGCCGACGCCGCACGCCTCTGCAAACGCACGCGCGCGGTCCAGCGCCAGCGCGGCAGTGGCGGGCGGCCCGTCCTGGTAGCGGTCCGTGCGCCCGTGCTCGCAATGCAGCCCGGCCAGGTTCCACCCCATCGTGCCGTTGCGCAGCGCCACCACCTGGTTGGGCACCCCGGCGCGGCGCAGGCTCTCGGCCCCCATGATGCTGCGGGTGCGCCCGGCGCAGTTCACCACCACCAGCGTCGCCGGGTCGGGCGCCAGGTCGGCGATGCGGTAGGCCAGCTCGCCGCCGGGCACATTGATGGCGGTGGGGATCGACATGGCGCGGAATTCTTCCAGGGGGCGGCTGTCCAGCACGACCATGTCGCGGCCTTCATCCAGCCAGCGCTTCAACTCCGGGGCGTCCACGCTTTCGGTGCCGTAGTGGTGCTCCACCCACTCGCCGAACGCCTTGCTGGGCACGTTGACGCCACTGAACAGGACGTAGCCGGCGTCAGCCCAAGCCCGGGTCCCACCAGCCAGGACGTGGACATCGGCGGCGCCCAGCCCCTCCAGGTACTCGGCCAGCCGTTCCGCCACGCCGCGGCCGTCATCGACGCAGACGATGCGGGTCGCCAGGCGTGGCAGCAGGACCGGCACGCGCAATTCCGCCCGGGACAGCGGGCACGGCACCGCCCAGAAGAGGTGCGCGGCGCCGAACTCGCCCTCCTCCCGGGCGTCCAGGATGGCCAGCTCCTGACCGTCCAGCACCCAGCCGCGCAGGGTGGGGGCATCGACCTGCGGCATCTACGGGTTGGCAGCGGGGCGGTTTGCGGTCGGGGTCATGAACGCCTTGTTGTAGGGCTGCACCGTGCCGGCCTCGGGGTCGAAGCCCTGGCGCTCGTCCAGCCGCTCCAGCGCCAGGCCATAGACGTGCAGGTGCCGGGTCGTCTGCTTGCCGGAGGTGTGGATGGAGTGGATGTCCTCCGGCATCAGCGCGATGCCCCGGCCCGGCTCCACCACGACCTCCCGCGCCAGCTCGAGCTGCGCCTTGCCCGGCGTGGAGCCGTCGTCCAGGCGGCGGTACACCCGGTTCAGCTCCTGCCCCTCCACCGCCGTCACCACCGCCCAGGTCGTGTGGTCATGCGGCTTGGTGGAGTTGCCGGGATTCAGCGCCAGCATGTAGATCGCAAAGCGGCCGTCCGGGTCCTCCTGCAGCAGGTAGCGCTTGGAGCCGGGCTGGCCCTCTGACGGCGGCTGGAACTCGGCGGCGGGAAACAGCGCCTCGTGGCCGGCCAGGTCCAGCATCTCGGTCATGATGGCGTCCAGCGCCGGGCGGGTGACGCCCTGCGTGGTCTCGATGGCGCGGATGCGGTCCATGGTGGTGGCGACAGCGGCGGTGCGCGCGGCCGTGGCGGCGGATGCGTTCATGGCGGGTCCCCTGGTATTGGGCCGCAGACTAGCGAGGTGGGGGCCTGCTGGTCAAAGACTTGGCGGCGGGCGGGTCCGGCCGCACATGGGGGGCATGACCGACCCTGCCCCGTTCGATCGCCGCGCTGTCCGCCTGCACCGGGACCGTGCCGCGGCCACGGTGGGCACGGTTGCCGACATCCTGCGCGACGCCGCCGAACGGCTGCTGGACCGGCTGGACGACACCACCCGCCGCTTCACCCGGGCGCTGGACGTGGGCGGGCGTGGTGTGGTGGCGCCGCTGCTGCGCGCGCGCGGGATCGAGGTCGTCAGTTGCGACCTGTCGCCCCGCATGGCCGCGGTCAACGGCGGTCGGGTCGTGGTGGCGGATGAGGAGTGGCTGCCGTTCGCCCCGGCCAGCTTCGACCTGGTGGTGGCCAGCCTGTCGCTGCACTGGGTTAATGACCTGCCGGGCGCGCTGATCCAGTTGCGCCAGGCGATGGAGCCGGACGGGCTGCTGCTGGCCAGCTTTCCGGCCTTGGGGACCCTGGGAGAGCTGCGGGCGGCGTTGACGGCGGCGGAGGCGGAACTGACCGGGGGGGCGTCGCCGCGGGTGTCGCCGTTCCCGGACCTGCGGGACCTGGCGGGGCTGTTGCAGCGTGCGGGCTATGCGCTGCCGGTGGCGGACGTGGAGAGCATCGTGGTGGCCTATGCCGACCCTTTTGCGCTGTTGCGGGACCTGCGGGCAGCCGGGGAGGCGAACGCGGTGGCGTTGCGGGACCGGCGGACGCCTCCTGGAGTGCTGTTCCCGACGGCGCTTGCCGCGCTGCCGGACCAGGAAGGCCGGGTGCCGGCGACGCTGCGGATGGGAACCGTCACGGGATGGGCGCCGGGGCCGCAGCAGCCGCAGGCCTTGAAGCCGGGCAGCGGCCGGGTCAGCCTGTCCGAGGCGCTGAAGGGCTGACTGACCCTTAGCCCTTGCGGTAAACGCCGGTGAAGCTGACGTTCATGCCACCGCATTGACGGTTGTCGCGCGCGAGCAGGTATGGCGGCAGCAAGGTCAATGACACGCGGCAGTCATCCACGCTTTTTCCTGCAAAGACGACGGTGTTGGACACTGGCCGCGCCGTCCCCGATACCTCGCCCAGATGCGGCGATGATTGGTACTCGGATGGAGCGGCTGACGGCCAGAACGCGTAGCCAGTCACCGCGAGTGCGGTGCCGGCGGCCCGCAGGGTGATCTCGTCGTCTCCGTCCCGCCACGTCCCGATCCACGCTCCCTGCGGCATGGCTGCGGCCATCGGTTTGAAGGCCAACTCGCTGCGCAGCAGGAAGCCGGCGCTCTCGGTGGTTTTGCTATGGAAGAGAGCGCAGACATACTGCCCAACCACCGAGCCGGTGACGACGACATCGCCGGGGACGACATAGCGCCGCCCGTCGCACGCCGGACCGCTGACGCCGCAGGGCGACGGACCTTCCCGCAAGTAGGCGCGTCGTGCATGGACGACGCTTGCCAGACGATACGAGCCTGCCTGCTCGGTGAAGTCGTCACCCCGGCACGCCGCATCTACGGCGCCATAAGCCAGGCCAGGCAGGACGGCCCATAGCGGGATGGCGATGGCAGGAACCCACCGCAACCGGGGCCGTATCCGGTCTGGCAAGCCCGTCAGCCGCCTGTCAGGCTCATATGGCGCGCCACCGCCGGCGCCGGGTTGCGGCGGTCGATGATAAAGTCGTGCCCCTTCGGCTTGCGCGTGATCGCGTCCTGGATCGCCGCATCCAGTTCGTCCTCCGAGGCTCCCGCCCGCAGCACCCGGCGCAGGTCGGCCGCGTCGTCCTGGCCCAGGCACATGTACAGCGTCCCCGTGCAGGTCAACCGGACGCGGTTGCAGCTTTCGCAGAAGTTGTGCGTCATCGGCGTGATGAAGCCGACCCGCGTGCCGGTTTCCGCCACGTCGAAGTAGCGGGCCGGCCCGCCGGTCTGGTAGGCGGTCTCCTGCAGCGTCCACCGCTGCCGCAGCCGGGCGCGCACCAGGGACAACGGCAGGTACTGGTCGGTGCGGTCGCCGCCGATGTCGCCCATCGGCATCGTCTCGATCAGGCACAGGTCATGGCCGTGCGCGCCGCACCAGGCCAGCATGTCGGTGATCTCGTCCTCGTTCACGCCCTTCAGCGCGACGGCGTTCACCTTCACGTGCAGCCCGGCCGCCTGCGCGGCTGCGATGCCGTCCAGCACCTTGTCGATCCGGCCCCAACGGGTGATCGAGGCGAACCGCGCCGGGTCCAGCGTGTCCAGGCTGACGTTCACCCGGCGGACCCCGGCGGCGAACAGCGCCTCGGCGTGCTTGGCCAGTTGGGTGCCGTTGGTGGTTAGGGTCAGCTCATCGAGTCCGTCGCCCAGCCGCTCGCCCAGCCGGCGGAATAGGGTCAGCACCTCGCGCCGCACCAGCGGCTCGCCACCGGTGATGCGGAGCTTGGTCGTGCCCAGGCGGATGAACGCGGCGCACAGCCGCTCCAGCTCCTCCAGGGACAGCACCTCCTGCTTGGGCAGGAATGTCATGTCCTCCGACATGCAATAGACGCAGCGCAGGTCGCAGCGGTCGGTGACGGAGACGCGCAAGTAGGTGATCGCGCGGCCAAATGGATCGATCATGCCCATAGTGTCGGCCTTGCCGTGCGCGCGTTCAACCCGGGTCGTCCTCGTCGAGGATGTCCAGCGCCACCACACCGGCGTTCACCAGCACCTTGCCCGCGTGCTCGAAGTTCACCGTCACGCGGTCGCCCACTACGGATTGCACCTGCCCCACACCCCAATCCGGCCGGCCCGGATGCTGCACGCGCATTCCAGGCTCGATCAGGGACGTAAGCCCGCGGCCGCTCATTGGCGATGCTCGCTTTTGCGGGCAGCTTGCCTGATGCTCCTGCCCTGCCCGACGCACCCGCCATCGTTGCGAGCCGCTTGGCGAAGCAGTCCAGGAGGCGCCAGACCGGACCGCCCGTGCTGGCAGCCCATGGATTGCCACGCCGCGAGCACGGCTCGCAATGACGGCGCTTGAATGGATGCAGCAGCATGAGGGTCGAAGCAGGGAGCAGTTGCCGTCACATCAACGCACCCCGGGCCGCGACGGGCCATAAGCACTCCACCCGGCCGCCACGCACGCCCACATACCAGTCGAAGCGGTCCACCGTCGGGTCGCAATGCCCCGGCACCAACCGCAGCTTCTCGCCCAGCTTGGGGCCGCCAGCCTCCGCGCCCCACTCCAGCTTGCCGTGCTCGTCCGACGCGCCGGTGTAGCGCACCTCCGGCCGCTGCCACACCAGCGGCAGCCCGCTATCGACCGCCACCGCCTTGTGCCCGGCATCCAGCACCGCCAGGCCCGACCGAGCCGCACTCATCACCGTCGCCAGCACGAACAGCGCATGGCGGAACCCGGCCGACACGCCGCCGCCGTTGCGGGCATAGTCGGCGTCCATGAACAGGTAGCTGCCCGCCTGGATCTCGGTATAGACGCCGCTCGCCGCCTCATGCTCGAAGCTGCCGGTGCCGGCGCCGCCCACCACCGGGCAGTCCAGGCCGCGCTGGCGCAACTGCTCCACCGTGCGGCGCGCGTCATCGACCGCCGCGGCGATCACTGCGGCCCGCTCGCCGGGGTCGCGGACATGCTGGGCGCTGCCGTGGTAGGCCTGGATGCCGCCGAAGCGCAGGTGCGGGGACGCCGCGACCTGCCCGGCCAGCGCCACCGCCGCCGGGCCGGGCTGCACGCCGCAACGGCCTGCGCCGACATCGACCTCCACCAGCACCGTCAGCCGCACCCCAGACGCTTCGGCCACGGCGGCGAGGCGGGCGACGTTGGCGGGGTCGTCAGCACAGACGGAGACCTGGGCGATGCGGGACAGGGCGGCGAGACGGGCCAGCTTGGCGTCGCCCACCACTTGATTGCTTACCAGGATGTCGGGCACGCCGCCCCAGGCCAGCACCTCGGCTTCTCCCACCTTCTGCACGCATTGCCCAATGGCGCCGCGGGCCATCTGCAGATGGGCGATCACCGGCGACTTGTGCGTCTTGGCGTGGGCGCGCAACCGGGCGCCGGTGGGGCGCAGCAGGGCGGCCATGCGGTCCAGGTTGTGCTCGAAAGCGTCGAGGTCGATGAGCAGGGCGGGGGTATCGACCTCGTCCTCGCGCATGCCGGGCTGGGCGGGGGGTGGCTGCAGCATGAAGGCTCCGCGGAAAGCCTCTACCTGCGCTGGATCAGCGGATCGATCAACTGCCGAGCCAAGGTGGAGCCGACCGGGCGGTCCACGCCGTATTCGGCAGGCCACAGCCGGCGCGGCAGGTGGAGGGTGCCGAACACCCGGTCCAGCATCGGCAGCATGGAGGCGTAGTTGCGGTCGCGGTTCTCGGTGTCGTTGGTGTGGTGCCAGTGGTGGAACGCGGGCGTGGCGACAACCCACTCCAGCCAGCCGAAGCGCCAGCGCACGTTGGCATGGATGAAGAAGCCCCACACCGTGCCGGTCAGGATCAGGATGACCGGCGCCATGCTGCCGCCGGAGCCGGCGGGGCCGCCCAGGCCCACCAGGTAGATCGGCACCAGCCCGCACAGCCGGCCGAACACCAGGTCCACCGGGTGGGCGCGGGTGTTGACCAGCCAGTCGATGTGTTCGGCGCTGTGGTGGATCGCGTGGAAGCGCCACAGCAGCGGCAGCTCATGGCTCCAGCGGTGGCCCCAGTAGAAGCCGACCTCCCCAACGACCAGCGTCGCCGCAACACGCGCCGCGAGGGGCCAGCCGGCGATGGCGGCATACCATTCGCCGGGCACCACATGGTGGGCGGCCCATGCGACCAAGGCCAGGGGCGCAGCCAGCAGGACGCCCGGCAACAGGCTGGTCAGGAAGTAGTAGGCGATGTCGGTGGCAAAGCCGAGACGGAACACCCGTTCCCGCCGCAGGGCGAACAGCCGCTCCAGGGTGACGAACACCGTCGTGAGCAGCACGAGCCACACGCAAAGACGGTACACGTCCCAGGCAAAGGTGGCCAGGTGCTGTTGGAGCGGCAGGAGCATGGCTGAACTTGTACCGTGCTGGCCAACCAGGCGTCGTCTGAAAACGACGCCTGGTTTGTTAGATCATGTCTGGCGGCGAAGGGTCCGGAGCGTGCCGCCCAGGACGGCCAGGCCCAGGACCAGCGTCGCCCAGGACGCCGGCTCGGGCACGGACTGCGTCACCGATACGCCGTCGAGCAGCGCGACCGGCGGCAAGCCGCTCGGCGTGCCGAAGGACAGGAACGTGAGCACCTCGCTGGCGCTGGACGCCGTGAAGCGGAAGCTCTGCTGCATCCAGCCGCCGAAGCTGCCCGAGGGAACACTGACGGTCACGGTGGTCTGCGCATCGCTGCCGAAGTTGACCGCGAGCCGCTCGGTAGTGTCGCCGGTCCGGTTGATCAGTTCGCTGGCCGCCCAATCGAAGCCGACGTTATACTGCAGGCCCGGCGTGAGGCCGTTGATCGTCTGCGAGATCGTCGAGCCGGCCGTGGTCGCGTCACCGCCTTGGAACGAGCTGTCGCCGTCCAGCATAACGAAGTTACCGCCATCGGGGCTGGTGGTGACGTTGGGACGGAAATAGGTGTTCGGGTCGTTGTATTGGTTGGCGGCGGAAACCGTGGTCTGCGTGTCACCAACGAAATACAGTTCAAATCCGGTCCCGGTCCAGCCGGTCACGCCCTGGCCGAAGGAATTTGCGCCGAATTGCGAGCTTGCGCTGTAGGATGAAGACTCGAAGCCGGCATTTGCCACCATCGGGTCCGCCTGCGCGACGCCACCCATTCCCAAGAACGCCGCTGCGATCAAACCACCTAGGATTGCCTTGCTGCTCATGAACTGCTCCAAACCCGCTGAGGAAATAACTAAAAATAATTTAACGGGTTATTATTGAGACTGCAAGCACGAGCTTCTTAAACGGAGCGGAATCGCTGTTAGGATTTGTCAGCTAAGTGGCTGATTTGCGGGATCACCGGCCTGCACACGAGGGAATGGGTAGCCGGAAGTCCACTACGCGCGGCACTGGCGCCTTACGGTACACGCTAAGGCAGTTGAACACGCAATGAGCAACGCCCTGCCCTGTCAGGGATCAGTGCCCAGCGTTTTCCCCGGAGAAGTCCGGCGCGGCCAGGCCAGACGCCAGCAACTGCTCGCTCAGCGCCGCCTTCAGACGGTCCAGTCCGGCCTCGTCCCGCGCCTCCGCCCGCGCGACCAGCACCGCCTGGGTGTTGGACGCTCGCAGCAGCCACCAGCCGTCCGGCGTCAGCACCCGCACGCCGTCGATGTCGTTCACGTCGGCGCGGGCGGCGCGCAGCCGGGCCGCGACCTCCTGCACCACCTGGAACTTGCGGGTGTCGCCGCAGTCGAACCGCAGCTCCGGCGTGTTCACCACCCGCGGCAGCGCTAGGCGCACGGCAGACAGCGGCCCATCCATCCGGGCTACGATGCCCAGCAGGCGGACTGCAACGTACAGCGCATCGTCGAAGCCGTACCAGCGGTCGGCGTAGAAGATGTGCCCCGACATCTCCCCGGCGAACGGCGAGCCGATCTCGGCCATCTTTGCCTTGATCAGGCTGTGCCCGGTCTTGAACATCATCGGCTTGCCGCCGGCATGGGCGATCTCGTCATACAGGACCTGGCTGGCCTTCACGTCGGCGATGATGGTCGCGCCGGGATGGGTCCGCAGCACGTCGCGCGCCAGCACCACCATCAACTGGTCCCCGGCCAGCATTCCGCCGCCGTCATCGACGACCCCAACCCGGTCCGCGTCGCCGTCAAAGCCGATGCCCAAATCCGCGCCCTGCTCGCGCACGGCGGCGATGAGCTGCTCCTGGTTTTTGGCGATGGTCGGGTCCGGGTGGTGCGCCGGGAAGCGCCCGTCGATCACCGCGTTCAGCACGGTGTGATGGCCAGGCAGCACACGCAGCAGCCGCTCCAGCACCTCGCCCGCCGCGCCGTTGGCGTTGTCCCATACGACGCGCAGCTTGCGGTCGCCGCCGTCCCAGTCCTGCATTAGCCGGGCCACGTAGGCATCCACGACATCGACCGGATGGTCGCTGCCCTCGGCCTCTGCGACCACGTCGCCTGCCGCCGCCAGCCGGCCCAGCAATTGGATGTCGGGGCCGAAGAACGCCTTGCGGCCCAGCATCATCTTGAAGCCGTTGTAGTCCGGCGGATTATGGCTGCCGGTGACCATCACCGCGCCGTCCGTCTTCAGGGTGGTGGCGGCGAAGTACAGCAGCGGCGTCGGCCCGCGGCCCACCCGCAGCACCTCCATCCCGCTGGCCTTCAACCCCTCGGTCAGCGCCCCGGCCAGCTCGGGGGAGGACAGGCGGCCGTCATACCCCACCGCAACCCGGCGCCCGCCAGCCCCTGTCACTCCAGCCCGGGCCACCACGGTGCCGAAGGTGCGCCCGATGGCGAAGGCGTCCACCGGGTGCAGCGTGCGGCCGACCACGCCGCGGATGTCGTACTCGCGCAGGCTGGTCGGGTCGAAGTCATGGCGGAAGGCTTGCATCAGGCTCATGCGTTCGCGTCCGTGTAGTGCCGCAGGAAGCCGCGGACGGCCTCCGCCAGGTCCGGCCGCTTCAACGCAAAGGCGATCTGCGCCTCCAGGAAGCCGATCTTGTCACCGCAGTCGAACCGCCGGCCCTCGTAGCGCAGGCCGTGGAACGGGGTATGGCCGATCATCTTGGCCATGGCGTCGGTGAGCTGCACCTCGCCGCCGCTGCCGCGCTCCATGCGGGACAGGTGGTCGATCACCTCGGGCAGCAGGATGTAGCGGCCGATCACCGAGAGGTTGCTGGGCGCGTCCTCGGGCCGCGGCTTCTCGACCAAGCCAAGCACCTCGACCATGTGGCCGTCGTCGTGTCCCACCCGCAAGATGCCGTACTTGTTGGTCTGGTCATGCGGCACCTCGGCGACGGCCACCACGTTGCCGCCGGTCTCGGCGTAGGCGGCGGCGAGCTGCTTCAGGCACGACACGTCGCTCAGCACCAGGTCGTCGGGCAGCAGGATGGCGAAGGGGTCCTCGCCGATGAAGGCGCGGGCGCACCAGATGGCATGGCCCAGGCCGTGCGGCACCTGCTGGCGCACGGTGGTGATGGAGCCGGGCTGCACCTTCATGGTGTCCAGCATGTCGATCAGGTCGGTCTTGCCGCGTTCCCGGAGGGTGGCCTCCAGTTCGTAGGCGACGTCGAAGTGGTCGATCAGCGCAGTTTTGCCGCGGCCGGTGACCAGGCAGAACTGTTCGATCCCCGCCTCCCGCGCCTCCTCGATGGCGTACTGGATAAGCGGCTTATCGACGACGGGCAGCATCTCCTTGGCCATCGCCTTGGTCGCGGGCAGGAATCGGGTGCCCAGGCCGGCCACCGGGAGGACCGCCTTTCGCAGCTTCTTGATCACGTGTGCGGCTTCCGTTGTGGTTGGCAGCGGCTTGTGCCGCAGTGTTGTGGCGGAAACGTGCCACGCCGGGTCCGCACCGGCAAGTTAGGCTATGCTAAGTTCAGGCAGCACCAAGCCTAAGCTCAGGCTACGCCTAGCCCCAAGCTCAGGCTACGCCCAGCAAGGTGTCCCGTGCCTGGTTCACCCGCGTGGCGAGCCAGTCGGACCCTCCGCCATCAGGGTGCGCGACACGGATCAGCCGCAGGTAGGCGGCGCGCACTTCGGCCTCCGTCACCGGGTCGCGCAGGCCCAGAACGTCCAGCGCCTCGGCCCGCGGCATCCGGCCCGCGCGTCCCGGCGGCGCCCGCCTAGGCCCTGCTCCGGGCTTGCGGGTCAACTTTGATTCCTGCCACCAACTCCAGGCCAACGGCCCGAACACGATCAGCATGCCGATCGCGCCGGCCCCGCGTCCAGTCAGCAGCAGTCCCGTCGCGACCGTCAGCCCGGCCAGCGCCGCCACCCAGCCCAGCAGCGCCTTCACGTTGGCCACCTGTGCGCGGGCAAAGCCACGCGCCGCCCAGAGCAGCACCGCCAGCGCGACCAGGCCCAGGACTACGGGGATCATGGAGCTACGGGGATCATGGAGCTACGGGGATCATGAAGCCACGGGGATCATCGGGCTGCGGGACTCATGCCGCCGCGCCTGCGGCCTCAAGCGCCTTGCCCGCGTCAACCCCGCGCGACGCCTCCATCGCGGCGATGGCGCTGACGTTCACGATGCCCCGTGCCGTCACGGTGGGCACCAGGACGTGGATCGGCTTGCTCATGCCCAGCAGCAGCGGCCCGACCGGCAGGCCGTCCGCGCCGGCCTTCAGCAGGTTGAAGCCGATGTTTGCCGCATCCAGCCCCGGCATCACCAGCAGGTTCGCCGTGCCGCTCAGCCGGCTGTCCGGCACTGCGCGGTCGCGCAGCGCCTGGATCAGCGCGGCGTCCGGGTGCATCTCGCCGTCCACCTCCAGGTCCGGCCGGGCCGCGCGGATCAAGGCCAGGGCCTGCCGCATCCGCCGGGCGCTGTCCGAGTTGCTGGAGCCGAAGCTGCTGTGCGACAGCAGCGCGGTTTTCGGGACCAGCCCGAAGAAGCGCACGGCGTCGGCGGCCAGGCTGGTCATCTCCGCCACCTGCGCCGCCGTTGGCTCCACGTTCATGTGGGTGTCGCACATGAACAGCGCGCCGGTTTGCAGGATCAGGCAGGACAGCGCGTAGATGCGCGACACCTCCGGCCGCCGCGGGATGATCGGCATGACGTACTGCATGTGCCGCCACCAGTCCCCCGTGCCGCCGCAGATGGCCGCGTCCGCCTGGCCGGTGTGCAGCAGCATGGATGCCGCCACCGTTGGCCGCCTCAGGATGCGGCGGGCGGCGGCGTCCGGCGGGGTGCCGCGGCGGCCGACCAGGTGCTCGTAGGCCGCCACCAAGGGTTCGAACACGGCATGGTCGGCGGACGGGTCCAGGATGGTGACCGCGTCCCGCAGGTCCATCCGCAGGCCCATCCCCCGCACCCGCGCCTCGATGTGCTCGCGCCGGCCGAGCAGGATTGGTCGGGCGATGCCGTCATCCACCAGGGTCTGCACGGCGCGCAGCACCCGCTCGTCCTCGCCCTCGGCATAGACGATGCGCTGCGGCGACGCCTTGGCTGCCTCGAACACCGGGCGCATGAGCTGGCCGGAGCGGAAGACGAAGCGCTCCAGGTCGCGGCGGTAGGCGTCGAAGTTGGCGATGGGGCGCCGGGCGACGCCGCTGCGCATGGCGGCGGCGGCGACCGCTGGGGCGATCTGCAGGATCAGCCGCGGGTCGAACGGCTTGGGGATGATGTACTCCGGCCCGAACACCGGCGCCGCGCCGCCATAGGCCGCGGCGACCACCTCGCTCGCCTCCACCCGGGCCAGCACGGCGATGGCCTCGACGCAGGCGACCTTCATTTCCTCGTTGATGGTCGTGGCGCCCACGTCCAGCGCGCCGCGGAAGATGAACGGGAAGCAAAGCACGTTGTTGACCTGGTTCGGGTAGTCGCTGCGCCCGGTGGCGATGATGGCGTCCGGCCGGTGCTGGCGCGCCAGGTCCGGCATGATCTCCGGGTCCGGGTTGGCCAGCGCCATGATCAGCGGCCTGTCGGCCAGCAGCGGCAGCCACTCGGGCTTCAGCACGTTGGGCGCGGACAGGCCCAGGAACACGTCCGCCCCGGCGAGCACGTCCGGCAGGCGGCGCGCATCGGTGTGCCGGGCGTAGCACGCCATGTTGGGCGGCATGTGCTCGTCGCGGCCCTGCCACACGACGCCCTTCACGTCGGTCAAGGTCACGTTGCCCGCCGGCAGGCCCATCGCGACCAGCAGATCGACGCAGGCCAGCGCGGCCGCTCCGGCACCGCTCGTCACCAGCCGCACCTGTTCGAGCTGCTTGCCTTGCAGCATCAGCCCGTTGCGGATCGCGGCAGCGACGATGATGGCGGTGCCGTGCTGGTCGTCGTGGAACACCGGGATGCCCATGCGCTCGCGCAGCCGGCGCTCGATGTCGAAGCACTCGGGCGCCTTGATGTCCTCCAGGTTGATGGCGCCGAAGGTCGGCTCCAGGGCGGCGACCACGCTTACGAACAGGTCGGGGTCGGCGGCGTCCACCTCGATGTCGAACACGTCGATGCCCGCAAACTTCTTGAACAGGACGGCCTTGCCCTCCATCACCGGCTTGCCTGCCAGGGCGCCGATGTTGCCCAGGCCCAGCACCGCCGTCCCGTTGCTGATGACCGCGACCAGGTTGCCGCGCGCCGTCAGGTCCCGCGCCGCGTCGGGGTCGGCGACGATGGCCTCGCACGCCGCCGCCACGCCGGGGGAGTAGGCCAACGCCAGGTCGCGCTGCGTCGCCATGCGTTTTGTGGCCTCGATGGCCAGCTTCCCCGGGCGCGGCAGCCGGTGGTAGTCCAGCGCGGCCTTGCGGAAGTCGTCGTCCATGCTGGGTCTCCAGAGGTGGCCGGGAACCGCGGTCCCCGCTTCTTGGGGGGCCACGTTGCTTCGGACGCGCCGGGAAGGCAATCGGCGCCGGGCTGGGCAGCCAGGGCTTGCCCGGCCTGGCGTTTCGGCCAATGCTGCGAATGCCCGGATTTAGGCAGCACCCGGCTTCAGGCAGCAATCGAGAGCTTCCGGCAGCAATCCAGACTGGACAGCCAAATTGGATCGACAGGCAGCGAGTTGGCACGCAAAGCACTGACCAGGCCGCAGGATAGGCTGCATGTGGTACCGCCAGCCCAGCCCGCGCCCACCCGCCTGCCGCTGCCCGCCGTCGATGCAGGCCCGGAGGACGCCCCTGCCCCGACGCTTCGCCTTGCCGCCGTGCAGGACCTGCTGGTAGCTCAGCGGCTGGACGATGCGGCCAAGCTCGCGCTTGACACCCTCGACCGCCGGGGTGGGGAGGAGGGGGCGGCCATCGCTGCAGTGCTGCGCGCCTACCAGGCCCAGGTGGCGGCGCTCCCGCCACTCAGCGGCATGCTGTCCCGGCAGGTCCGCCCGGATGAGCGAGCGACTGAGGCCTTCGAGCAGATCTGCTCCCTGCTGTCGCTGCAGAACGCCCAGTTGGATGAACTGAAGGCCACCATCGCCGAGCTGATCTAGCCGTGCCGTTCGATCCAGGCCTGCTGGGAAGGACGCAGCCGTGAAGCGCGCCCATGTGTTCGCCATCGATTGGCTGCCGACGCTGGACGAGGTCGCGTCCGGCGGCGGCCTCCGCAGTTTGCAGGCCGTGTCCGCGCTGCAGGCTGGCGGCTACGACGTATCGGTCTCGGTCCCGCGCAACAGCACCCGCGTGAAGACGCTGCAGACCGAGGACCCCGGCCGGCTGCGCCCGATGCTGTTCCATGACCACCTCGACCAGACGACGCTGCTGCGCGAGGTGCGGCCGGACGTGGTGCTATGGATGTGGCCTTCGCTGCGCAGCACGCCGTTCCCCCCTGGTCCCGTGCACGTGTGCGACCTTAATGGGCTGCAGCACTTCGAGATGGCGAACGGCGTGGCCGCCCAGGTCGGGCCGGCCCGGCGCCAGCTTGTTCGCCGATGCGCCGGGGCCGACTTGGTGCTGACCGGCTCGGTCGAGCAGAACGGCTTCTGGTTGGCGGAGCTGGCGCGCGAGGGCATCGCGGCGCCGACCGCCCTGGTGCCCTATGCGCTGCCCGCCGCGCTGCGCCTGCCGCCCCACCCCGGTGCGCCCTCCGCGCTGCGGCGGCTGCAGTTCGTCGGCAACCTGTATTCCTGGAACCGCGCCGCGGCATGGCTGGAGCAGGTGGCGGACTGGTGCGGGCGGCAGGGCGGCATCGAGCTGCAGGTGGTCGCCGGCCTCGACCCCGGGAATGCGACTAGCCTGGCCGCCATCAAGGCCCTGCACCGCATCGAGGCGCGCCCCGGTGTCCATGTGCTGGGCGAGCTGACGTTGCGGGCCATCCTGGAGAACTACCAGCCCGGCAGCATCGCGCTGGACCTGTATGACGACTCGCTGGAGCGCCGGCTGGCGGTGCCGGTCCGCTCCGTCAACACCCTGATGCATGGCGTGCCGCTGCTGACCAACGTCCATGGAACGTTCACCGGTTCCCTGGCGCGGGCGGGCGCGGCAATCATCGTGGCGGACGATGCCCAGGACGACCATGCCCCAAATTCTACCGGGCCGTCTCCCTTGGATGCGGCGCTGGACCACCTGGCCGGGCTGACGCCGGATGCGCTGGGGGCAATGTCCGCGGCCGCCGCGCGGTTCGCGGCGGCCGCGTTCGACGAGGGGCTGGCCAGGGACGCGCTGCTGGACGGGGTCGACCGTGCGGCGCACGCCCGGGCACGCAGCCGGACCACGTGGCTGGGTACCCGGCCGGACCGGGCGGACCGGCCCCACGTCCTAGTGCTGACGGAGCAGCCGCCCCATCTGCGCGACGTGCGCGTGCATATCCCGTTTGGCGCGATGCACCGTGAGGGACGCATCGCCGGCTACTCGGTTTGGAGCCACAGCGCCATTGACTTCAGCACCCGGTCGCCCGAGCCGGACCCAGCCTTCGACGCCCTTTGGGTGCAGCGTGACCTGCCGCCTGACCTGGTGCTGGCGGTCGGTGGGCTGGACCGGCCCTATCTGCTGGACATCGACGACAACCTGATGGTTTCGCCAGCCTACCGCGACCGGTTCGCGCCTGAGCAATTGCAGGGCACCCGCGCCTTGGTGCGTGGCTGCGCGGTGCTGACGACCTCCACCGACCGGCTGGCCGGGCTGTTGCAGCAGGAGGCGCACACCCTGCTGCTCGACCGGGCCGTGACGTGCCAGAACCTCGCCGCCGAGCAGCCGCCGGAGGTGGCGCCCGGGGAGCCGCGCTGCCTTGTGTGGTCGCAGAGCGACAGGCCGGCGCTGGCCGGGGACTACCTCGAGGTGGTCCGCGCCGTCCGGGACTTCTGCGCCGCCAACGGGCTGCGGCTGGTCTGCATCGGCACGCCGCCGCCGCCGCTGATTGCGGAGTCCGGGGTCGAGGTCGAGCATATCGGCCTGCTGCCCTATCAGGCCTACCTGGCGCAGTTGCGGGCGTTGGCACCGGGCATCCTGGTCGCGCCGGTCGAGACCAACGCCGACCCGGCGACGATGGCCTTCGTCGAGGGCAAGAGCGATGTCAAGATGCTGGAGGCGCTGGCGACCGGGCTGGTCGGCGTGTTCAGCGATGCAGCCGCCTACCGCGACAGCAACCTGCCGACGCCGATCCTGTGCCGCAACGAGTATTCCGCCTGGTTCAAGGGCCTGGACCGCGCGCGGCGGCTGTGCCGCGAGGGCCAGCCGCGGCAATGCTTGCCGGATGACCGGATCGCAGCGGGCCTGGGTCTGCAAAGCTGGTGCCAAGCGGTCACGCGGGCACGGCTGCGCCACCCGTTGCAGTTGAGCGAGCTACGGAACGCGGTGGCCATGACCCGGTCCCGCCTGCAGCGCCGCCTGCTGTCGCCGGACGAGTTCGACGCAGAGTGGTACCTGACGGCCTATCCAGACGTGCACAAGGTGGTGGAGGTCGGCACCGTCACGGCCTACGAGCACTACGCCTCATACGGCTTCCGGGAGAGGCGCCAGGGCCATGTCGATGACCGGGCGCAGCCGGAGGCGGACCAGTTCTGGGCCAGCCTTATGGCCACGCTGTCGGACATCCGCACTTCCGTCGAGAACCGCGGGACCGAGATGGATAGCATCATGGCACGCCGCGACCTGCGGCGCGGCAGGATCATGTAGCCTATGCCGTCTTTGAGGTCAGCAGGTATGCGGTCGAGAAGACTCGAACTTCCACAGGGTTTCCCCCACAAGCACCTCAAGCTTGCGCGTCTACCATTTCGCCACGACCGCACCGTGCCCAGGACCGTATAGCGGATGGAGCAACCGGGTTCAATCCGCCTCGCGCCACTCCACTCGGCGCCTAACGCCGTCCAGGGACCGGAATGGCAGGTCCGGGACGAGCTGTTGCCCTACCCGGAGGCGCTGGCGGCCATGCAGGCCCGCGTGGACGGCATCCGCGCCGGCACCGCCTGGGAGCAGGTCTGGCTGGTGGAGCACCCGCCGCTCTACACGTCCGGCACCTCCGCCCAGCCCGGCGACCTGGCTGACCCGGGCCGTTTCCCGACGTTCGCCGCCGGCCGTGGCGGGCAGTGGACCTATCATGGGCCGGGCCAGCGCACGGCCTACGTCATGCTGGACCTGACGCGCCCGCACGGTGCCATCGTGGCGCGGGATGTGCGCGCCTTCGTGCACGGGTTGGAGGAGTGGCTGATCCGCGCCCTGGACCGGTTCAACGTGCGGGGGGAGCGCCGGGCCGGCCGGGTCGGCATCTGGGTCGCCGACCGCAGCGCCGGCACGGAGGCCAAGATCGCCGCCATCGGCGTACGGGTGACGCGCTGGGTCAGTTGGCACGGCGTGGCGCTGAACGTCGATCCCGACCTGGGGCATTTTACCAGTATCGTGCCCTGCGGCATCGCCGAGCATGGCGTGACCAGCCTGCATGCCCTGGGCCTGCCGGTGACGATGGCCGACGCCGACGTGGCTCTGCGCGCGGCGTGGACGGAGGTGTTCGGGGCGGCCAGGTTGGGGTGACTAGATCGGGGTGACTAGTCGGGTCGGCTAAGCTGGATGAACCGCTCGGCCAGGGCGATGTCGTCGGCGACGTGCTGGCGGCGCGCGGCGGCCTCGGCGTCCTCTCCCCATTTCTCCACCTGGAACGCCTCGTCCAGCCCGGCCAGGTCGTGAGCGGTGGCCGCATCCAGCGCGCCGTCGGCGAGGGCCAGGCCGAGCACAGCGCTGCCCACGATAGGGACCGCGATGCCCAGCGCTGCGAGAACCGGGACCGGCTGCGCGGCATACGCGGTCCTGATGGCGTCCAGCGCGGTTGGGTCCTGCCGCAGGTGCATGACGCCGGCCGCGACCCGCAGGTGCGCGCCATAGGTGCGGGCGGCCCAGTCAAGCCAGGGCTGCCAGTAGCGGGCCTGGCGCAGCACCAGTTCCTCCGGATGCTCCGCCCGGTAGCATAGCAGGTCGCTTTCGCCGTACTCCGCCAGGGCGGTGGCGACCGGGGCCGGGTTGGGGGCGATGCGGTCCTGCGCGGTGGCGGCCAGCCGGGTCAACGGCACGTCCTCCATGGACATCTCGCCACCGTGGCGTGTCCCGGCGGCCTGCCATTCGGCTGTGATGGCCTCGGCCAGTGCCGTGGTGGCGATGGTCAACGGGGCACCGCCAGGATTGCGGCCGGGGATGCGCAATGGCTTGCCGTCCAGCATCACGACATGGCCGGCATCGCCGGAGGACAGGGTGGCGGTGTTCCAGAATCGACGCACGCAAAAGCTCCCAGATCGATCAGTTCAACAAAGGGTCAGGTGGTCATCGGAACAGGTTGCGGAACAGGTCGGCAGGCTTGGCCCGCGGCGGCTCCGGCAGGGCGGCAGGCATCTGCCCGACCCGGCCATCGCGCGCCTGCGTCAGGCGGGGTGCGCAGTCATCAGGCGACGGGGCGCCACCGATGATCAGCCCGGACCTGCCGATGTCGCCCTTGATCTCCGCCTGTGCCTTCGGCGCGCGGAATGGGCCTGACAGGTGCACCGGCAGGGACAGGCTGCTGCCGCCCACGCGCACCAGGGCGCGCAGGTGCAGGTCCAAGGTTTCATCGCCCAGGTTGGCCGTGCCGTCACCGTCCAGGTGCATGCGGGTGGTGTCCAGCAACAGATCGTTGAACGTCGCCGTGCCGCCGGCAACGTCGGCGCGTAAGGCCAGGCAGCGGACCGTGCTGCGCCCCCCCGGCTCGAACGGCAGGCTGGCGCCGCGCAACGCATCCCCCAGCACATCGAGCAGCCAGCGGTTGTCGAACTTGCCATCCACGAGCGCCAACCCGGCGTGGCCGTTCAAGGCGCCGGCCAGGTCATGCAGGCTGGCGCCCTGACCGCGCAACGCGACATCGAGGTCCAGGGTGCCGGCAGCACTATCCGGCGCACCCAACGCCGCCAGCATCGGCCCGATGGCCAGCTCCGTCGCGCGCAGGTTGATCGCGGCGACGGGGCCGTTGGCGTCGGCCGTGACCTGCGCCAGGACGGGACCGCCGGGCAGTTGCGCCATGAACGGGTCCAGCCGCAGGCGACCGTCCTGCAGCAGCAGCCGCACCTGCACGGCGCGGGCCGCCATGCCGCGCCAGGTTAGCTGGCTGATGGCCACCTGCAGGTCGCCGTCAGCACGGCGAAGCGCCTCGAACGGCAGCGGCGCCGTGGGCAGCAGCCAGCCGGCTGGCGGTGGCGGTGCCGCTGGCCCGGACGGAGCTGGTGCTGGCAGAGGCGCTGGCGCAGGCTCCTCTGCCGACCGGACCAGCAACGCGTCGAGGTCCAGTTGCTGCGACACGAGGGAGCCGCGCACCGCGAGCCGCGGCGACAGGGTCAGGGCGAGGTCGCCAGCGACATCGCTGCCCGGTGCAGTCAGGCGCAGCCCGCGCAACGCGACGGCCGCACTATTTGACGCCCGCACGACCCGTGCGGTCCCGGCCAAGTCGTGCAGGGCCGGCAGCCGCACGTCCAGGAAGGCGCCCAGTTCCTGTAGGTCCGGCACTTGCGCCGACACGGCCAGGTCCAGCCCACCGCCGCGCAGGTCGGCCGTGCCGTCCCCCGTGACCGTAGCTTGCGCCGCCGTCATCTTGAGCTTCATCGGCACCGGCGCTGAAAGGCCAGCCGCATCAAGCTGCGCCGCGGCCAAGATGTCCCGCAGATGCGGCAGCGGCCGGCCCGCCAAGGCCGACAAGTCCGCCAGGTCAGGAATGGCCGCAGTCACGCCGAGGCTGCCGCCCACTGCGCCGTCCGCCTTCAGGACCGCGCCGGCACTGGACAGCGTCAGCGCCACCGGCCAGGGGTCTCCGCCCGTGGCCCAGGCGCCCGTCGTGCCCTGCAGCAACACGGGCGACCCATTGATGTCGAGGGTCCCGGCCACCTGCACAGGCACGTCCGGGCCGGATAACGTCGCGGACAAGGTGGCGACCTGCACCACATCGACCCGGTCCGCCGTCCGCAGGCCGATGCGGCCGTCGCTGACCCGCACGTCGTCCAGGATGAACATCGGCCTTGGTGACCGCTCTGCTGCCGGAGCCTGGGGTGTGGACGGGGCTGCAGCAGGCTTCGTGAACACCCAGTTCGGGCGGCCCTGGGCGTCGCGCTCCAGCAGCACGTCGGGCTGCACCAGGGTCAGCCCCAGCACCTCGACCCGGCGCGACAGCAGCGGCCACAGCGCCAACCGGGCCTCCGCCCGTGCCACGTGCGCCATGGCCGGGCGGGATAGGCCCGGCGGGTTGGCCAGGGACACGTCCTCCATCGCGATCGTGGGGGTCAGCGACCAGGCGAGCCGCACTGGGCCTTGGATCGTCAGCTCGCGGCCTGTCGCGCGCCGCATGGCGTCTTGGGCGCGCAGGCGCACCGCGTCCTCGTTAAATTGCATCCTGACCACCACCGTGGTGCCTGCAACCAGCAGGGCGGCCAGGGCGAGCAGCGCAGTCTCGGTCCGGCGCCAGGTCATCGGCGGCGCGGCGCCTGGGCGGGGCGGGCCTGGAAGCCCAGCGTGCCGAACGTCTCCCGCATGTGCGGCGGCAGCTCGGCCTCGACGACCAGCCGTCCGCCGGCCGGGTGCGGGATATCCAGGGCGCGGGCGTGCAGGTGCAGCTTGTCGGACAGACCCTCGACCAGGGCGCTGCCGGCGCCGTTCTGGTCGGGTTCGTGATACTTCTGGTCCCCTACGATGGGTGCGCCGATCGCCACGCAATGCACGCGGAGCTGATGGGTGCGCCCGGTAATCGGCGACAGCTCCAGCCAGGCCAGCTTTTGCCCGGCATGGTCCAGCGTGGTGAAGTCGGTCACGGCCCGTGCGCCCTCCTTGTCGTCCCGGGCGGCGGGGATGCTGCGTTCCCCGCGCGGACCCGTGTAGCGCAGCAGCGGCAGGTCGATCCGGCCCTCCACCGGCACCGGACGGCCGGCGACGACAGCCCAGTAGGTCTTGCTGACATCCCGCCCGCGGAACGCCGCCGCCAGCTTCGCCGCCGTGCCCGGCGTGCGCGCCAGCACCAGGCAGCCGGAGGTGTCGCGGTCCAGGCGGTGCACCAGGCGCGGCCGGTGCTCGCTGCCCATGCGAAGGCCGTCCAGCAGGCCGTCGAGGTGCCGGGTGATGCCGGGACCGCCCTGCACCGCCAGGCCGTGCGGCTTGTTCAGCACCAGCACGTGGTCGTCGCGGTGCAGCACCATCTCCTCCAACTCGCGCGCGATCACGGGGTTGAAGGCGTGCGACGGGGCTGGCTTGGGCGGCGGCGCGTCCGGCAGCGGCGGCACGCGGACGGCCTGGCCCGGCTCCAGCCGGGTGGCGGCTTCGGCGCGCTTGCCGTCCACGCGGATTTGCCCGGTGCGGCACAGCTTTTGGATGGCGCCCTGGGTCACGGCAGGGAAGTGGCGGCGGAACCAGCGGTCGAGCCGCAGCTCCGCCTCGTCGCCGGTTACGGCGCGGGTCTGGACTTGTGTGGTCATGAGGCAGTGGTGGTCATGAGGCGGCCTCCTGCCGGTCCTGGCGCAGCTTGGCCCAATGCTCCAGTCGGCGGGCCACCTCGCGTTCAAAGCCGCGGTCGGCCGGTTGATAGAATGCCTGGCGTGGCAAGCCATCTGGAAAGTAGTTCTGCCCCGAAAAGCCGTCCGCCGCGTCGTGGTCGTAGGCATAGCCCTGGCCGTAACCGAGGTCCTGCATCAGCCGGGTCGGCGCGTTAAGAATGTGCGCCGGCGGTGCCAGGCTGCCGGTTGCCTTCGCCGCGGCAAGCGCCGCCTTGTAGCCGGCATACAGCGCGTTCGATTTCGGCGCGGCGCCGAGATAGAGGATGGCCTGCACGATGGCCAGCTCGCCCTCCGGCGTGCCAAGGCGCTCGAATGCCTCCCAAGCCGCCATCGCCTGCACGAGCGCGTTCGGGTCGGCCAGGCCGATGTCCTCCGAGGCGAAGCGCACCAGGCGGCGGGCGATATACCTGGGGTCCTCACCCCCGGCGACCATGCGGGCGAACCAGTACAGCGCCGCATCCGGGTCCGACCCGCGCAACGACTTGTGCAGGGCGGATATTAGGTTGAAGTGCTCGTCCCGGTCCTTGTCGTACAACGCTGCCCGGCGGCCGACGACCTCCGCCAGCCCGGCCGGGTCCAACGGCGGACCGTCGGGCAGCGCCAACACCTGCTCCGCCATGTTGAGCACGTAGCGCCCATCCCCGTCCGCCATCGCCCGCATTGCCGCCCGCGCGTCCGGGGTCAGCGCGAGCGGGTGGTCCGCCGCCTCCGCCCGGGACAGCAGCTCCTCCATGGCATCGTCGTCCAGCCGCCGCAGCACCAGCACCTGACAGCGGGACACCAGGGCGCCGTTCAGGGCAAAGGATGGGTTCTCCGTCGTCGCACCCACCAGCACGACCGTGCCGTCCTCCACGACGGGCAGGAAGCCATCCTGCTGGGCACGGTTGAACCGATGTACCTCATCGACGAACAGCAGCGTCCGTTCTCCGGCCTCGCGCCGCCGCCGCGCCTCCTCGAACACCCGCTTGAGATCGGCGACGCCGGAGAATACGGCGGATAGCGACATGAAATGCAACCGGGATGCCGCAGCTAGCAGGCGGGCAATCGTCGTCTTGCCGACCCCGGGGGGTCCCCACAGGATCAGCGACGCCAGCGTGCCGCGCTCCAGCATACGCGTCAGCGTGCCATCCGGTCCGACAAGGTGCGGTTGACCCACGACCTCGGGAAGTGCACGCGGACGCAAACGCTCTGCAAGCGGGCCTACCGGGGCGTCAACGGCGGAGGATGGTGCGCCGAACAGGTCGGCAGCGGGACTTGGGCGCGGAGCCATGATGCTCAGATGGTGCTGGGTGCCGCGTGATGCGAGAACCGGACGCCTGCCGGGTTGGCTCTGACAAGCACAGCAGATACAAGGTGTATGTCTGCCCCGCTTTCCCCGGGCAAACAGGCTGGTACGGTCCCTCCGCTATATGCGGCTGCCCGGGGCAGATCGGAGGCTACGCCGCTTGCTGGTCCTCGTCGTCCGGCAGTTCGTTGCGGGGACCGCTATCCTGGCCCTTGGCGCTGGGATCGCGGTCCACCAACTCGATGACTGCCATGTCGGCCGCGTCGCCATATCGCACGCCAGCCTTCAACACGCGGGTGTAGCCGCCAGCGCGGGCCTTGTAGCGGTCAGCCAGCGCAGTGAACAGCTTGGCAACGATGCGGTCGTCGCGGAGCTGCGCATACGCCTGCCGCCGGGCATGCAGGTCGCCGCGCTTGCCCAGGGTGATCAGCCGCTCTGCCACTGGGCGTAGCTCCTTTGCTTTCGGCAGCGTGGTCGTGATCTGCTCGTGCTTGATCAGCGCCACGGCCATGTTGCGGAACATGGCCAGGCGGTGGCTCGACGTGACGTTCAGTTTGCGGCCGGATACACCGTGGCGCATGGTCTAAGCTCCTAACTCTCGCTGCTAGAACGGCTCGTCGAGCCGCTTCGCCAGGTCCTCAATGTTCTCCGGCGGCCAGCCCGGCACGCTCATGCCAAGGTTCAGGCCCATCGCCGTCAACACTTCCTTGATCTCGTTCAGCGACTTGCGGCCGAAGTTCGGCGTCCGCAGCATCTCCTGCTCGGTCTTCTGCACGAGGTCGCCGATATAGACGATGTTGTCGTTCTTCAGGCAGTTCGCACTGCGGACCGACAGCTCCAACTCATCGACCTTGCGGAGCAGGTTACGGTTGAACGGCAGGTCGTCGTGGATCTCGTCCGACCGGGCCAACTGCGGCTCGTCGAAGTTGATAAAGAGCTGCAACTGGTCTTGCAGGATGCGGGCGGCCAGCGCCACCGCATCCTCCGGTGTCACGGCCCCGTTGGTCTCGACCTGCAGCAGCAGCTTGTCGTAGTCGGTGACCTGCCCGACGCGGGTCGGCTCCACCTTGTAGGACACGCGCTTCACGGGCGAGTAGATGGCGTCGATCGGGATCAGCCCGATGGGCGCATCCTCCGGACGGTTCGCCGCCGCGGGCACGTAGCCCTTGCCGAGGTTGACGGTGAATTCCATGCCGAGCTTGATGCCCTCGTCCAGGGTGCAGATCACCAGGTCGGGGTTCATCACATCGATGTCGTGGCCAGTCTGGATTTGCCCGGCCGTGACCTCGCCGGGGCCGTTGGCTGTCAGCACCATGCGCTTCGGGCCTTCGCCGTGCATCCGCAGCGCAAGCTGCTTCACGTTCAGTACGATGTCGGTCACGTCCTCCCGGACGCCGGGGATGCTGCTGAACTCATGCAGCACGCCGTCGATCTGTACCGCCGTCACCGCCGCGCCCTGCAGGGACGACAGCAGCACCCGACGTACGGCGTTGCCGAGCGTCATGCCGAAGCCGCGCTCCAGCGGCTCCGCCACCACGGTCGCGATACGGTGCGGATCGCTGCCGGGCTCAACATCGAGCTTTTCCGGCTTGATCAAAGACTGCCAATTTCTTTGGATGACCACGGATCACCTCTAAACAGGATAAGCGGCGTCCCCGGGATGCACGACCCCAGGTGACGCCGGTCGCTCAGGCGCGGAAGGCTAGACCCGGCGGCGCTTGCGCGGGCGGCAGCCATTATGCGGAATCGGCGTCATGTCGCGAATTGCCGTGATGGCGAAGCCGACCGCCTGCAGCGCCCGCAACGCGCTCTCGCGGCCGGAGCCGGGGCCACTGACCTCGATCTCCAGCGTCTCCATGCCATGTTCGCGCGCCTTGCGGCCGGCGTCCTCGGCAGCGACCTGCGCGGCGTAGGGTGTGCTTTTGCGGCTGCCCTTGAAGCCCTGCATCCCGCTGGACGACCAGGCGATGGTGTTACCCTGCGCGTCGGTAATCGTGATCATCGTGTTGTTGAACGTGGCAGCGACATGCGCCACGCCGGCGATGATGTTCTTGCGCTCTTTCTTGCGGGGCCGTGCGGTGGCGGTCTTCGCCATATTGAGGTGATCCTGTGCTTCAACGCCGCTTGCGCGGCAGGCTTCTCGTCAGAACGGCTTTTTGTAAACCGGAAGGTTACTTCGTGACCTTCTTCTTGCCGGCGATAGCGACCGCTTTGCCCTTGCGGGTACGCGCGTTCGTGTGGGTGCGCTGCCCGTGCACCGGCAAACCACGACGGTGGCGCAGGCCGCGGTAGCAGCCCAGGTCCATCAGCCGTTTGATGTTCATTGCGACCTCGCGCCGCAGGTCGCCCTCGACCCGGTAGTCCCGGTCGATCAACTCGCGCAGCTTCAGCACCTCCTCGTCGGAGAGCTGGTTGACCCGGCGGTCATCGGGGATGCTGAGCTTGGTGCAGATATCCACCGCGTTGGACGGGCCAATGCCGTAGATGTAACGGAGGCTGATCAGCACCCGCTTGTTGGTCGGAATATTAACACCGGCAATACGCGCCACGCTGGTCACTCCTGATCATGCCAATGCGGGACGGACCGCCTCCGGGCACCGGCCGCTTGCTGAACCCTTGCTCGCGGTCGCGCTGAGGGTCCTGGAAAAATCTTTGAGCCAGTCTTTGCAGGACTGACGGAGGACGCGGTCTATACTGGTCAGGCCGCGAAAGTCAAGGCAGTCGCATCAACTTGTCGTGTGAACTTCGAGCGAGTCCAAGGCTGCTGCGACATCGCGCGTTACGGCGTCCATGTCCGCCATGCCGTCCACCACAATCAGCCGGCCGGCGTCGCGGTAGTGCGGCAGGATAGGCGCTGTCTGCTTGTAGTAGGCGTCCAGGCGAGCCGAAACGGTTTCCCGTCGGTCATCGGCGCGACGTATGAAGTCGTGGCTGCCGCAGACATCGCAGGTGCTGGCGACATGGGGCTGCTGGAAGCTGTCATGGTAGCTTGCCCCGCACTTCGCACAGGTGAAGCGCCCGGCGATGCGGTCCACGAGCATCTCGTCGTCCACCTGCAGCAAGATCACGGCGTCGATGCGCCGGCCAGATTTGTCCAGCATCGCATCGAGCGCCATGGCCTGTGGGACCGTCCGCGGGAAGCCGTCCAGGATGAAACCCTCCCTGGCGTCAAGCTGACGGATACGGCTGTCCAGCATCGTGATGATGAGGTCGTCGGAGACCAATCCACCGGCCTCCATGATTGCCTTGGCGCGCTGCCCGACCTCGGTGCCAGCCTTCACCTCGGCCCGCAGCATATCCCCCGTGGAGATTTGCATCATGCCGCGCGACTGCTCCAGCCGCTTGGCCTGCGTCCCCTTGCCGGCGCCCGGAGGCCCCAACATGATAAGATTCATCGCCCTCCCCTCCCCTTCACCCGGCTTTTGCGGATTAGCCCCTCATACTGGTGCGCCAGCAGATGGGACTGGATTTGCGTCACCGTGTCCATGGTGACGGACACGATGATCATCAGGCTGGTGCCGCCGAAGTAGAACGGCACGCCATAGCGGCTGATCAGGATCTCGGGAAGCAGGCACACCACGCACAAGTAGAGCGCGCCCACCGTCGTCAGCTTGGCCAGGATGGTGTCGAAGTAGGCCGCCGTATTGGAGCCGGGCCGCACGCCGGGGATGAAGCCGCCATACTTCTTGAGATTGTCCGCCGTCTCCTCCGGGTTGAACACCACGGCGGTGTAGAAGTAAGAGAAGAAGATGATCATGCCGGCGTAGGCAGCCATGTAGAGCGGCTCGCCATGCGCCAGCCGCTGCCCGATCCAGCCGACCCAGGAGCTGCCGTTGGTGCCGGAAAAGCCGGCGATGGTGGCAGGGACCAGCAGGATCGAGCTGGCGAAGATCGGCGGGATTACCCCGGCCGTGTTGACCTTCAACGGGATATGCGTCGAGTCACCGCCGAACATGCGCTGCCCAACCTGGCGCTTCGGATACTGGATCAGCACCCGGCGCTGCGCCCGTTCCATGAACACCACGAAGGCGATTACTGCGACGGCAATCACCAGGAACAGCAGGATGAACACCGGGGACAGCGCGCCCGTCCGCCCCAATTCCAGCAGGCTCGCCAGGGCATGCGGCAGGTTGGCGACGATGCCGGCGAAGATGATCAGGCTGATGCCATTGCCGACGCCACGGGTGGTGATCTGCTCCCCGAGCCACATGAGGAACATCGTCCCGCCGACCAGGGTGATGACGCAGGACATGCGGAAGAACAGCCCGGGGTCCGGCACGGCGGAGCCGAACGATCCCCGCATGCTCTCAAGCCCGACTGCGATGCCATAAGACTGCACCAGCGCGATCAGCACCGTGAGGTATCGCGTGTACTGGTTCAGCTTCTTGCGGCCGGACTCGCCCTCCTTCTTGAGGGTCTCCAGCGAGGGCACAGCAGCCGACATCAACTGCACGATGATGCTGGCGCTGATGTAGGGCATGATGTTCAGCGCAAACACGGTCATGCGCCCCAGCGCACCGCCGCTGAACATGTCGAACATGCCCAAGATGCCACCACCGTTGCGCGACAGCATCTCGCCCATCACCGACGCATCGACGCCCGGGACCGGGATGTAGGTGCCTACGCGATAAACCAGCAACGCGCCGAGGGTGAACCAGATGCGCTTCTTGAGTTCAGTTGCCTTGCCTAAGGTGCCCAGGCTGAGGTTGGACGCCAGTTGTTCGGCTGCAGATGCCATCGCCGTTTCCCCCAACAAGGTTGCGGCGCCCGCGCGTCCAAGGGACCCGGGGCGCCGCCCTCCGTTATCCTAGTCTGCCGACATACCCCGCCGGGCCGCAAACTTGGTCAACAGGGTCAGGCAGCCGGCGCTACGGGCGCCATCATCATGACCGTGCCACCCGCCGCCTGCACCGCTGTAAGCGCAGTCGCCGAAGCGCCGGACACTGTGATGGTGATGGCCTGGCTGATCGTGCCCGTACCGAGCAGCCGCACGCCGTCCACCTTGGACAGCCGCACCAAGCCTGCCGCGCTCAGCGAAGCCTCGGTGATCGGCGTCGCGGCATCCAGCTTGCCGGCGGCGATCGCCTTGTCGATGGTGCCCAGGTTCACCGGGGCATATTCCTTGCGGAACATGTTGTGGAAGCCACGCTTGGGCAGCCGCCGGTAGATCGGGAGCTGTCCGCCCTCGAACCCGTTCAACGATACGCCCTCGCGCGCTTTCTGGCCCTTGACGCCCTTGCCTGATGTCTTGCCCTTGCCGGACCCGATGCCGCGCCCGAGCCGTTTAGACTTCGGACGTGCCCCAGGGTTATCCCGGAGTTCGTTGAGCTTCATGTCCGTTCCTCCACCCGCACCAGGTGCGCGACGGTCCGGATCATGCCGCGGACCGAGGGCGTGTCCTCCAGCTCCCGCGTGCGGTGCATCCGGTTGAGACCCAGGCCGATCAGGGTCTGGATCTGGTTCTTCTTCCGGCCGAGGCCGCTATGGATCAGCGTGACCTTCACAGTCGGATGCTGCACGTCAGACATCAGCCGTCTCCAACGCGGCAGCCTCGGGCGTGCCGTCACGCTTGCCGAAAATCTCGCCGACCTTCTTGCCGCGCCGGGCTGCGACGCTGCGCGGGCTGGCGCAGCGCTGCAATGCCGCGAAGGTCGCCTTAACCATATTATGCGGGTTCCGGCTGCCCAGCGACTTGGCCACCACGTCGCCAACGCCGAGCGTCTCGAACACCGCACGCATCGGCCCGCCCGCGATGATGCCAGTCCCGGCGGTGCAGGCCCGCAGCACCACATGCCCGGCGCCGAACACGCCCTCCACGTCGTGGTGCAGCGTGCGCCCTTCCTTGAGCGGCACGCGGATCATGGTCTTTTTCGCTCGCTCGGTCGCCTTGCGGATCGCCTCGGGCACTTCGCGCGCCTTCCCGGCACCGTAGCCGACCCGGCCTTTCTGGTCGCCGACCACCACCAGCGCGGCGAATGCGAACCGCCGTCCGCCCTTGACCACCTTCGCCACGCGGTTGATCGTGACCAGCTTGTCGATCAGGTCGTCGCCGCCATCCCGGTCGCGATCGCGTCCGCCGCGTCCGCCGTCCCTTGAGTCCCGTGCCATGCTGCTTGATCCCTAGAACGCCAGGCCGCCCTCGCGGGCAGCCTCGGCCAGCGCCTTGACGCGGCCGTGATACAGATACGAGCCGCGGTCGAACACCACCTGGCTCACCCCGGCAGCCACGGCACGCTCGGCCACCAGCTTGCCGACCACCGTCGCAGCATCCTTGTCGGCGCCGGTCTTGCCGCCTGCCCGCACATCCTTGTCGAGCGTCGAGGCCGCAGCCAACGTCCGGCCCTGCGCGTCGTCGATGACCTGCGCATAGATGTGCCGGCCAGAGCGGAACACCGACAGCCGCGGGCGGCCTGCCGACTTCTGCTTGAGCTGGTAGCGGAGGCGCTCGCGCCGCCGCGTCCGGAGGTCCTGAGGAGCACTCATCTTACTTCTTCTTGCCTTCCTTGCGGCGGATCTGCTCGTTCTCGTATTTTACGCCCTTGCCCTTATACGGCTCCGGCGGACGGAACGCGCGGATCTCGGCGGCGCATTGCCCGACCTGCCGCTTGTCCACGCCGGCCAGCGTGATCGCGGTCGGCCGCGGCGTGGTGACGGTGATGCCTTCCGGCACCGGATAGACCACGTCGTGCGAGAACCCCAGGTTGATCACTAGGTTCTTGCCCTGCACGCTGGCGCGGAACCCGGTCCCGGTGATCTCCAGTGTCTTGGTGTAACCGACCGAGACGCCCTGCACCATGCTGGCCAAGATGGAGCGCGTGGTGCCCCACATCATCCGGGCCTGGCTGACGTTGCTGCGTGGGGTGATCGTGACCTTATTGCCCTCGACCGTCGCATCGACGTGATCAGTCAGCGGCAGCGACATGGTGCCAAGCTTGCCCTTGGCGCGCAGCACGCGGTCCACTACGGCGACCTCGACGCCGGCCGGCAACTCGACGGGATACTTGCCTACACGAGACATCTCTATGCCCCCCTTAGAAGACGCGGAACAAGACTTCGCCGCCGACATTGGCAGCACGCGCTTCGCCGTCGCTCAGCACGCCGCGCGGCGTGCTCAGGATGGAGACGCCGAGACCGGCATACACGCGCGGCAACTCCTTGATCTTGGAGTAAACCCGGCGGCCCGGCTTGGACACGCGGGTGATCTCCTTGATGACCGGCTCGCCCTCGCTGTACTTCAGCTCGATGCGAAGCTGCGCCACGCCGGGCCGCAGTTCCTCGGCGGAGTAGCCGCGGATGAAGCCTTCACGCTTCAACGCCTCAAGCACGCTCGCGCGCATCTTGGAGGCCGGGGCAACGCACTGCGTATGACGGCTGCGCTGCGCGTTGCGGATGCGGGTGATCATGTCGCCTAGCGGATCGGACATCGACATCGGTCGGTCCCCTTACCAGCTTGCCTTGACCATGCCGGGCAACTGGCCGGAACTGGCCAGGGCGCGCAGCATGTTTCGCGACAGCTTGAACTTGCGGTAGTTGCCGCGGGCACGGCCGGTCAGCGCACACCGCAGGCGCACCCGGACGGCAGCTCCGTTGCGCGGCAACTGCGCCAGCTTCATCGAGGCTTCGAACCTCTCCTCTACCGGAGCGGCCCGGTCCATCACTTGCGCCTTCAGCTCGGCCCGCTTGCTCTTGTCGCGGGACGACATGCGCTCCCGCTTCAAGTTGCGGTTCACCGCGGATGTCTTGGCCATCTGCTATACCTCCTGGAACCCGCCGCGGACACGCAGCCGCCGGTAGTTTTCCACACTCGTTAAAGTCCCAAGCCGGTTAGGGCTTGGATGTCGAAACCCTAGTCACGCGGCGAACGGGATATCCAACGCCTTCAGCAGCGCCTTCGCTTCCGCATCCGTCTTCGCGGTCGTCACGAACACGATGTCCATCCCGCGGACGTCCGTCACCTTGTCGTACTCGATCTCCGGGAAGATGATCTGCTCCTTGAGACCCATGGCGAAGTTGCCCCGGCCGTCAAAGCCCTTCCCCGCCGGGATGCCGCGGAAATCGCGAACCCGCGGCAAAGCAATGGTCACCAGCCGGTCAAGGAACTCGAACATCCGCGACTTGCGCAGGGTCACCTTGCAGCCGATTGGCAGGCCCTCGCGGATCTTGAAGCCGGCGATGGCCTTCTTCGCCAGCGTCTTGACCGGCTTCTGCCCGGCGATCAGCGTCAGCTCCGCCACTGCAGCGTCCAGCTTCTTCTGATCGCCGGCGGCCTCGCCCACGCCCATGTTGATGACGATCTTCTCCAGCCGCGGCACTTGCATGACGTTGCTGTAGCCGAACTGCTCCAGCAGCTTGGGCTTCGCCTCGTCGCGATAACGCTGCTGCATCCGCGGCATCGCTGCCGCCTGTTGGGTGTCACTCACAATCAGCCCTCGATCACGGCGCCGCTCGGCCGGGCGATGCGGACCTTGCGGCCGTCATCCAGCACCCGGAACCCGACGCGGGTCGGCTTGTTGGTCTGCGGGTCCACCAGCGCCAGGTTGGACAGGTGGATGGTCGCTTCCTGCTCCACGATGCCGCCGGGCTGACCCATGCCCTGCGGCTTCGTGTGCTTCTTGGCAATGTTCACGCCTTGCACCACGGCGCGGTTATCCTTAGGACGCACGGACAGCACCTCGCCGCGCTTGCCCTTATCCGACCCAGTGATGACGACGACGGTGTCGCCCTTGCGGATGCGCGCGGCCATCACAGCACCTCGGGCGCGAGCGAGATGATCTTCATGAACTTCTTGCCGCGCAACTCGCGCACCACGGGTCCGAAGATGCGGGAGCCGATCGGCTCTTGCGACTTGTTGATCAGCACGGCGGCGTTGCGGTCGAACCGGATCGCGCTGCCATCGGGGCGGCGCACTGGGAAGGAAGTCCGCACAATCACCGCCTGGTGCACGTCGCCCTTCTTAACCTTGCCGCGCGGGATGGCTTCCTTGATGGACACGACGATCACGTCGCCCACCGATGCCGTCTTCCGCTTCGACCCGCCGAGCACCTTAATACACTGCACACGCCGCGCGCCGGAGTTGTCGGCGACCTCGAGGTTGGATTCGACTTGGATCATCTACCGGCTCCTATGCCTGGGCCGCAGGGGCTTCGGCCTGCACCGGAGCGGCACGGGACGGATTATAAGCAGTGGTGAAGCCCGGCGGCGGCGCCACAAGCTCGCCGTTGCGTTCGACCAGCATCCAGGTTTTGCGCTTGCTAATCGGTCGGCACTCCTCGATCCGCACGACATCACCGACCTTGCACTGGTTGATGTCGTCGTGCGCGGCATACTTCTTCGACAGCCGGATGAACTTCTTATACAGCGGGTGGATGACGCGACGCTCGACCAGAACCGTTATGGTCTTGTCCATCTTGTCGCTGGTCACCCGGCCGGTCAGGACGCGCTTCGGCATCGTCCGTCTCCCCTCAAGTTTTCGCGGAGCTTTGGGCGGCGGACCGCTTCTGCTCCGACATGATCGTCTTCACGCGAGCGATGTCGCGGCGCACCTGGCGCACGCGGCCCACGCCCTCGGTCTGCCCCGTCGCCCGCTGAAAGCGTAGGTTGAACTGCTCCTTGCGCAGGTCCAGCAGCATCGTGGACAGGTTCTCCGCCCCTTTGGCGCGGATGTCGGTTGGCTTGGTCATGACTAGGCCTCCCCGATCCGTGTCACGAACTTGGTGCGGATCGGCAGCTTCGCCGCACCCAGCGTCAGCGCCTCGCGTGCCAGTTCCGGCGACACCCCGTCGATCTCGAACATGATGCGGCCGGGCTTGATGCGGCAGACCCAGAACTCCGGGCTGCCCTTGCCAGACCCCATGCGGACCTCGGCCGGCTTCTGCGACACCGGCACATCCGGAAACATCCTGATCCATACACGGCCGGCACGCTTCATCGAACGGGTGATAGCACGCCGCGCCGCCTCAATCTGCCGGGCGGTGATCCGTTCGGGCTCAAGCGCCTTCAAGCCGAAGGCACCGAAGTTCAACGACGTGCCGGACTTCGCCAGCCCGTGGATGCGGCCCTTGTGGGCCTTACGGTACTTGGACCGCTTGGGAGACAGCATCTTCTGATCCTCTTAGCGCTGCGGCGCCTGTTCGGCGGCGCGGCGGTCCTGGGCAGACGGATCGTTGTCCAGAATCTCGCCCTTGAAGATCCAGACCTTCACGCCGCAGGTCCCATATGTAGTTTTCGCAGTCGCCACGCCGAAGTCGATGTCAGCGCGCAGCGTATGCAATGGCACCCGGCCCTCACGATACCACTCGGTCCGGGCAATCTCCGCACCACCAAGACGGCCGCCGCAGTTGATCCGGATGCCCTGCGCGCCCAGGCGCATCGCCGACTGCACGGCGCGCTTCATCGCACGCCGGAATGCGACCCGGCGCTCCAACTGTTGCGCGATGTTCTCCGCCACCAGGGTTGCGTCGATCTCCGGCTTGCGGATTTCGACGATGTTCAGCGATACCTCGGCCTTGGCCATCTTCGCTAGGTCCTTACGAAGGACCTCGATGTCCTGGCCCTTCTTGCCGATGACAACGCCGGGCCTTGCGGCATAGATCGTCACGCGCGGCTTCTTCGCCGGACGCTCGATCACCACGCGTGATACGCCAGCCCCGGACAGCTTGGCCCGCAGATGCGTGCGCAGCTTCAGGTCCTCAAGCAACAGCTTGGAGTAGTCCGCCCCGGCGAACCAACGGCTGTCCCACGTCCGGTTAATGCCGAGCCGAAGCCCGATCGGGTTGACCTTGTGGCCCATGGATTACGCCGCCTCTCTCTGAGCCGAGCCACGCTCGGGCGCCGGAACCTGCGACTGCTCGGCGACCACGATCCGCAGATGGCTGAACCACTTCTCGATTCGCGATGCCCGGCCACGGCCTCGCGCCATAAAACGCCGCATCACGATGGATTTGCCGACCTCGGCCCGGGTGACCACCAGCTGGTCCACGTCAAGCTGATGGTTGTTCTCGGCATTGGCTATGGCGCTCTCCAGGGCCTTGCGAACCTGGTGGGCGATGCGCCGCTTGCTGAACGTGAGCGTTGCGACCGCCTGGCTGGCCGGCTGGTTGCGGATCAGCCCGGCCACCAGGTTCAGCTTCTGCGGACTGATACGGATGTTGCGCACGACGCACTGCGCCTCTGTTTCGCCCAACGCGCGCGGTGTTTTCGGCTTGCTCATGCTAACCCCTCCGCGCCTTCTTGTCGGACGAGTGCCCGGTGAAGGTCCGTGTCGGCGAGAACTCGCCGAACTTATGGCCCACCATGTTCTCGTTCACCTGCACCGGCAGGAACTTATGGCCGTTATAGACGCCGAACGTCAGCCCGACGAACTGCGGTAGGATGGTGCTGCGGCGCGACCAGATCTTGATGATCTCGTTGCGGCCGGAGCCGCGGGCCGCCTCGGCCTTGCCCAGCAGGTATCCGTCCACAAACGGACCTTTCCATACGGAACGCGCCATGGTCAGTGCTTCCCCTTCGGACGGCGGCGGATGATCATGTCATCTGTGCGCTTGTTGGCGCGGGTCTTGGCACCCTTGGTCGGCTTGCCCCAAGGCGTGACCGGGTGGCCGCCGCCGGAGGTGCGGCCCTCGCCGCCGCCGTGCGGATGGTCGATCGGGTTCATCGTCACACCGCGGTTGTGCGGGCGGCGGCCCATCCAGCGGGCGCGGCCGGCCTTGCCGATGCTCTGGTTCTGGTTATCCGGGTTGGACACTGCACCTACGGTCGCCATGCACTCTGCGCGGACAACACGAAGCTCGCCGGACTGCAGCTTGACCTGGGCATAACCGGCGTCCTTGCCGACAAGCTGAGCGTAGGTACCAGCAGCCCGGGCCATCTTGCCGCCTGCGCCCAGCTTCATCTCGACGTTGTGGATGATGGTGCCGACCGGGATGGCCGCCATCGGCATGGCGTTGCCGGGCTTGATGTCCACACGGCTGCCAGCGACGACCTTATCGCCCGCGCGCAGGCGCTGCGGTGCGATGATGTAAGACAGCTCGCCATCGTCGTACTTGACCAGCGCGATGAACGCGGACCGGTTCGGGTCATACTCCAGCCGCTCGACGGTTGCCGACACGTCATACTTGCGGCGCTTGAAGTCCACAAAGCGATAAGTCTGCTTGTGCCCGCCGCCGCGAAAGAACGAGGTCGTGCGGCCGTGGTTGTTGCGTCCGCCGGTCTTATGCTTGCCCTCGGTCAGCGTCTTGACCGGCTTGCCCTTCCACAGCTCGCTGCGGTCGATCAGCACAGTGCCGCGCAGGCTCGGCGTGACGGGATTGAATTGCTTGAGTGCCATGACTGCTAATCCCTCAGCTCAGGCCGGTGGACATGTCGATCGACTGTCCCTCGGCGAGCTGCACGTAAGCCTTCTTGATGTCCGAACGGACCCCAGGGCGTCCCTTGAAGCGCTTGGTCTTGCCCTTCTGCACCAGCGTGTTTACGCCTAGCACCTTTACGCCGAACAGCGCCTCGACCGAGGCCTTGATCTCCGGCTTGGTCGCGTCGATGGCGACGCGGAACACGAACTGGTTCTTTTCGGACAGCGTCGTTGCCTTCTCGGTGATCACCGGGTTGCGGACGATCTCATACATCGCCTCACGCGACATCGTGGCCGCGCGGCGGCGGGCAACCTGCACCTGCCTGACGCTCATGACAGCCGCTCCCGCAAGCCTTCGATCCCGGCAGTGGTGACCACCAGCATGTCGTGGCGAATGATGTCGTGCACGTTCGCGCCGACTGTCGGCAACACATTCACGCCCACGATGTTGGCACTGGCGCGCAGAAAGCCGACATCGACGGTGTGGTCCACGACCAGCGCGGAGGTCCAGCCAAGCACCTTAAGCTTCGCGACAAGATCCTTCGTCTTGCCAGTTCCGCCCGTCGCGCTGTCCAGCACGATCAGCTTGCCCTCAGCCTGTTTCAGCGACAGCGCGCTGATTAGGCCTAAGCGGCGAACTTTCTTCGGCAGATCATACTCATGACTGCGTACCACCGGGCCATGCACCCGGCCACCAGTCCGGAATTGCGGCGCTCGCAGGCTGCCTTGCCGGGCGTTGCCGGTGCCCTTCTGCTTATAGGGTTTGCGTGTAGTGCCGGACACCTCACCCATGCCCTTGGTCTTGTGCGTGCCGGCCCGGCGCTTGGCCATTTGCCAGTGGATCACCCGGGCGATGATGTCCTTGCGCGGCGTCGCGGCAAACAGCGCGTCCGGCAGTTCAGCCGAGCCGGCTGCCCCGCCATCCAGTGTCTTGATTTCGACTTGCATCGCAGACTTCCTTAGACCTGGGCCGGTTCAGGCGCAGGCGCCTCTGCCGCAGTGCGGATGGAGGCCGGATACGGTGCCTCTGCCGGGCGCGGCTTCTTTATGGCATCGCGGATGCTCACGAACTCGCCCTTACTGCCCGGCACTGCGCCGCAGACCATAATCAGGCCACGCGCCTCATCCACCGCCGCAACCTCGATGTTCAGCGTGGTCACACGATCAACGCCGAGATGACCAGCCATCTTCTTGTTCTTGAACGTCTTGCCTGGGTCCTGCCGGTTGCCGGTCGAGCCATGGCTACGGTGGCTGACCGACACGCCGTGGCTCGCCTCCAAGCCGCGGAAGTTCCAACGCTTCATGCCGCCGGCGAAGCCCTTGCCCTTGGTGACGCCGCAAACGTCCACCTTCTGCCCGACGATGAAGTGTGCCGCCGTTAGAAATTGGCCGGACTCCAGCAGCGCGTCCGCGGACACCCGGAACTCGCGCAGCTTCTTCTTCGGCTCGACCTTCACCCGGGCGAAGTGGCCCTTGTTCGGGTTTGAGACGTTCTTCACCTTGGCCGTGCCCCAGCCGAGCTGCACCGCCGTGTAGCCATCCCGCTCCTGCGTGCGGGCATCCACAACCTGCACGTCATCCAGGTGCAGCACCGTCACGGGTACATGGGTGCCGTCATCCTTGAACAGCCGGGTCATGCCCAGCTTCTTCGCAATCAGTCCGGTTCGCATCATCCCGGCCCCTTACAGCTTGATCTCGACGTCCACGCCAGAGGCGAGGTCGAGCTTCATCAGCGCGTCCACCGTCTGCGGCGTGGGCTCGACGATATCCAACAGCCGGCGATGCGTCCGGATTTCGAACTGCTCGCGGCTCTTCTTATCGACGTGGGGCGAGCGGTTCACCGTGAACCGTTCGATGTGCGTCGGCAGCGGTATCGGCCCGCGAACCCGCGCACCCGTGCGCTTCGCCGTATTCACGATCTCCCGCGTGCTGTTGTCCAGCACGCGGTGATCGTATGCCTTCAGGCGAATGCGGATGTTCTGGTTGTCCATGGTACTCGATCCAGGTTCGCTGCGGGCCGCCGTTTATCGCGACGTTTACTGGGTGATGCTCGCCACGACGCCGGCGCCGACGGTCCGGCCACCCTCGCGGATGGCGAAGCGCAGGCCGTCATCCATGGCGATTGGTGCGATCAGCTCGACATCCATCGACACGTTATCGCCGGGCATCACCATCTCGGTGCCCTCGGGCAACTGGACTACGCCGGTCACGTCCGTGGTGCGGAAGTAGAACTGCGGGCGGTAGTTGGTGAAGAATGGCGTGTGGCGGCCACCCTCTTCCTTTGTCAGGATGTAGGCCTCGGCCTTGAACTTGGTGTGCGGCGTGATGCTGCCGGGCTTGGCCAACACCTGGCCGCGCTCCACGTCCTCACGCTTCGTGCCGCGCAATAGGGCGCCGATGTTGTCGCCGGCCTCGCCGCGGTCCAGTAGCTTCCGGAACATCTCGACGCCGGTGACGATGGTCTTCACCGTGTTCTTGATGCCGACGATCTCGACCTCGTCGCCGACGTTGACGATACCGCGCTCAATGCGGCCCGTCACCACGGTGCCGCGGCCGGAGATGCTAAACACGTCCTCAATCGGCATCAGGAACGGCCGGTCGGTCGCGCGCAGGGGCTGCGGGATGTACTCGTCCACTGCAGCCATCAGCTTCAGGATCGCCTGCTCGCCCAACTCGGGGGACTTATCCTCCAAGGCCATCAGCGCGGAGCCGTGCACGATGGGGATGTCGTCGCCGGGGAACTGGTAGGAGGATAGCAGCTCGCGCACCTCCATCTCGACCAGCTCTAGCAGCTCCGGGTCGTCGACCATGTCCACCTTGTTCAGGAATACAACAAGCGCCGGCACGCCGACCTGCCGGGCGAGCAGGATGTGCTCGCGGGTCTGCGGCATCGGGCCGTCGGCGGCGGACACCACCAGGATCGCGCCATCCATCTGCGCCGCGCCGGTGATCATGTTCTTCACGTAGTCGGCGTGCCCGGGGCAATCGACGTGGGCGTAGTGACGGTTGGCCGTCTCATACTCGACGTGCGCGGTCGAGATGGTGATGCCACGCGCCCGCTCCTCGGGAGCCTTATCGATCTGGTCATATGCTGTGTAGGTCGCGCCGCCGGACTTCGCCAGGATCTTGGTGATGGCAGCCGTCAGCGACGTCTTGCCATGGTCCACGTGACCAATGGTGCCAATGTTGCAGTGCGGCTTGTTGCGCTGAAATTTTGCCTTGGCCATCGTCTTGTCTCCGTCGCCCGCCCGTCAACACGGAATGGGGGGCAGGTTTGGTTGGGGTGACTACCAGCGGTAGTGGCTGAACGCCTTGTTGGCCTCGGCCATCCGGTGGGTGTCCTCACGCTTCTTCACCGCGGACCCACGGTTGTTCACGGCATCCATCAGTTCGTTGGACAGCCGGTCCTCCATGGTGTGCTCGCCGCGCTTCCTAGCGCTGTCGATCAGCCAGCGGATCGCTAGCGCCTGGCGCCGCTCGGTGCGGACTTCGACCGGCACCTGGTAGGTGGCGCCGCCAACCCGGCGCGAGCGCACCTCGACAGCCGGCTTCACGTTGTCCAACGCCTCGTGGAACATGCGGACCGGATCGGCCGCAGCCCCGCCGCGCTTCTTCATCACGTCCAGCGCGCCATAGACGATGCCCTCGGCGGAGGACTTCTTGCCGTCATACATTAGCGCGTTCATGAAGCGCGTGATGACGGTATCACCGAACTTGGCATCCGGCAGGATATCGCGCTTGATGGCGCGGCGGCGTCGGCTCATGGTCTGCCCCCTCGTTACTTCGGACGCTTCGCGCCGTACAGCGACCGGCGCTGGCGGCGCTTCGGCAGGCCCTGGGTGTCCAGGACGCCGCGCAGGATATGGTAGCGCACGCCCGGCAGGTCCTTCACGCGCCCGCCGCGGATCAGCACGACGCTGTGCTCCTGCAGGTTGTGGCCCTCGCCCGGGATGTAGCTCACGACTTCATAGCCGTTGGTCAGGCGCACCTTGGCGACCTTACGCAACGCCGAGTTCGGCTTCTTCGGCGTCGTTGTGTAGACGCGCGTGCAGACGCCGCGCTTCTGCGGGCAGCCCTGCAGGGCCGGCACCTTGTTGCGCTTGGCTGCCGGCTCGCGCCCATTGGCGATTAACTGATTGATGGTCGGCATACGTTGCTTCCGATCCTCGAATGTCGGCCCCGGTGGGCCGGGCTGCCACCTGCCAAACAAACCCGCGCGGAATGGAGCGAACCATCCGCGCAAGTTGTGCTGCACATGGCCTTAGCCCTTTTGGGGCGGCACCATGAACCTGCCTTTGGTAGTGGCCAGCCCGGCAATACCGGGGATGGTCTAGGGGGCGTTACCTACGTCCACCCCTGGGGTTAGTCAAGCATAGATCAGGCGTTGTCAGCCGCGGTTTGGTCTCGCCTGCCCTGTGTTGCCTCGCTGGGACGGCTTTGGGATGGGCTGCCGATAGGGTAGGTGGCCGCCTCATACATCGAATCGCATGTTGCTGGGAGTGTTGATGACCCGCTTGGCCAAGCGCATGGCAGGATTTCGCCCTGTCGCGGAAATTTTCGAGGCGTCTGCCGACACCGTGCCTACCGGTTGCACGATGAGACCTGCAGAGACGCTTCCCGGTTCTCCGTTTCATGCAAGCTGGACTGGACACGAGTTCTTAAGTGGACCGGCGCCTGCCACTTCGGCGGCACCTGCGGAACCGGACTGTCTCCGTGCTGATGCGGCACCCGCCCGCGTTCACGGTCATTCACTCGCTGCCGGGAGTGCCAAGCACCTTCTGCTTTGCCTTCGCGGTGAGTAGGCTCGGCACGGCGGAGTGACATGGTTTACCTGTGGACCTTCAACGGCACCCCAGTCACCAAGTCGACAACGTTCAAGCATGACTTGTAACGGGTAACTGCTCAACCTGGGGTGCACACGGTTTGTCCGCTGAGCGTAGCCTTGATTGCCTGATAGGCGTCGATACCGCGTCGCTTGGCGGTGCCGATGACGGAGCGGATAGCGGCATAGAGGTTGG